>Ga0210023_1000600_pt1 | contig 27621 bp, 26 predicted proteins | sample CryGeymeta201524_FD_183987 | JGI IMG/M metagenome (GOLD analysis project Ga0210023, IMG submission 183987) | Groundwater microbial communities from Crystal Geyser aquifers in Utah, USA - Crystal Geyser metaG 2015-24 (SPAdes) (version 2) | ecosystem: Environmental > Aquatic > Deep subsurface >... | reverse complement strand
AGGCTTTTGGGGCAGTCATTTTCATAGATGCAGGGGCTCGAAACTGGCGATGGGCAAGCGTGAACGAGTGTGATGTAGAGTGGCGATTTTGCCACTCAAAAATGATAAGCTTACCGCCCTGTTACTCCTTTCAAGCTAAATCTTGCTCATGACGAACCCTGACTGCAACCAAACCAGCGCCGTTGCTGCGGCCAACGCGCAGGCCTTGCAAACAGCCATCGAGCTGCACCAAAGCGGCAACTTTCGTCAGGCCGAGGTGATTTACCAGCGCATATTGCGCACCGAGCCCCATCACCCAGACGCACTGCACTTGTTGGGCCTGGTTTACCACCAGCAGGGCCAAAGCAAGCTGGCCATTCCACTCATCAAGAAAGCCATTGCGCTCAACCCCGTAGATATCACGTACCAATTCAACCTGGGCAACCTGCACCAGGACCTGGGCCAGCTCGACGAAGCCATCGCCTGTTTCCAGCAAGTGCTTGAGCGCCAGCCGGGCTATATGGATGCGCTGGTGGCGCTGGGTACCGCGTACAAGGCGCAAGGGTTCCTGGAAGAAGCCATAGCCAGCTACCAGCAGGTTCTGGAACACCAGCCTGATCGTTCTGATGCTTATTTCAATTTGACCCAGGCGTTGGCGGCCCAGGGCCAGTTGGACACTTCCGCAGCCCATTCACAAGATGCCCTGCTGCACAACCCACCTCATGCTGAACTGCAAATTCGTCTTGGCAACGCGCGGCAGGCGAATGATCAATTGGATCTGGCAATCGCGCACTACCGGCAGGCGCTATTGCTCAAACCGGATTTCGTAGCTGCCTACCACCGCCTTGGCAATGCACTCGAAAAGCATGGCAAGCTGAACGAAGCAATTGACAACTACCGACAGGTGCTAAAGAGACTGCCCGATGACGTCAATGCTTATCTTGATTGCGCAAGGGCGCTGGTCAACCAAGGCCAACTGGATGACGCCATTGCCATCTACCGCAAGGTGTTGTTGCTCCAGCCGAATTGCGCCAGCACTTACAGCAACATGTTGCTCACGATGCAAAGCCTGAGCACCTGTAGCGCCGCCGAACTATTTAAAGAGCATTTGCGCTACGCCGCAATCCAAGAAGCGCCCCTCAAGCCTCATTGGCAGCCGCACGACAACAGCCGTGAGCCCGAACGCAGACTCAAGTTGGGGTATGTGTCCGCAGATTTTTGCAGGCATGTCGTTGCCAATTTTTTTGAACCCATTCTGGCCAATCACGACAGATCGCGTTTCGAAATTTATGGCTACTACAACAACACCCAGCACGACAGCTACACCGATAGCATTGCCACGCAAATGGATCACTTTCTGGTCTGCACCGACCTCAGCGACGATCAATTGGCCCAGCGCATCCGCGCCGACGGCATCGATATTCTGGTCGATCTGTCGGGCCATACCGCGCTCAACCGCCTGCCGATATTTGCCCGCAAACCCGCGCCAGTGCAAGCCAGCTACATCGGCTACCCCGGCAGCACCGGGTTGAGCGCCATGGACTATCGCATCAGTGACCCCTGGCAAGATCCGCCGGGCCTGACCGAGCGCTATCACAGCGAAACGCTGGTGCGCATTCCGGGTGGCATGGCTTTTGCGCCCGAGCCCGCTGCGCCCGAGGTCAACACACTGCCTGCGCTGACCGCAGGCGGGCTGATGCTGGCCTGCCTGAACAACCTGAGCAAGGTGAATCCAGCGGTCCTTGCGTTGTGGGCGCGCATTTTGCAAGCCTTGCCACAGGCACGGCTGATGTTGGGCAATGTGACCGACAGCAGCATCAAAAAACGCCTGCTCGCTATGTTCGAACAGGCAGGCATTGGGCCTGAGCGATTGATCTTGCAGCCGCGCGTGTCAGTGCCAGAATACCTCGCGCTGCACAGCCAGATTGACCTGGCGCTCGACCCCTTTCCCTATAGCGGTGGCACCACCACCATGCATTCACTGTGGATGGGCGTGCCAGTAATTACCTTGGCTGGCGACCATGCGGTGGCGCGCTTGTGCGCCGCCCACCTGTCACGCGTGGGCCTGGATGAGTTCATCACGCACAGCGAAGACGAGTATGTGCAATGCGCCGTCAAGTTCGCCAACGATTTACCCAAGCTCAACGAGGTGCGCCAGTCGCTGCGCGCGCGCATGAATGCGCCAGCCTGCCAACCCGCCAACATCACCCGCCATTTGGAAGCCGCTTACCGGGAGATGTGGGTAAGGTGGTGTCGCCGCACGTAGTCGGCATTCGGGTTATCAGCTTTCGCAAAGCAAATCCAAGAGAAGGAGTTAAACATGGTTTCGCGCTTACCCGTGATTGATGATGATGGCGAAGTAGGTGACCTTTCAAAGGTTGATCCATCCGCATTCAAACCGTTTTCGTCGCTGCCCGCGTCTTTGCAAGCCAAGCTGCGTGGCAGGCCCAAGGCCGCCACCACCAAGGAGCCCGTCAAAATCCGGCTCGATGCTGATGTGGTGCAAGCCTTGCGTGCCACGGGCGACGGTTGGCAAACCCGTAGCAATGACACACTGCGTGCGTCTTTGCAATTGGCTGGGCGCTTGGCATGACCACCATGCCCACCACCTTCACCATCACCCACCACGGTGCCACCACCGGCGTTACCGGCTCTTGCCACCAGCTGACCCTGCCAGACGGGCAAGCGGTGCTGGTGGATTGCGGGCTGTTTCAGGGGGCCGAAACGTCAACAGACGGCGCCTCAAGCAGCCAGCTTGAGATCAATTTCCCCATCGACAAGGTGCGCGCGCTGGTGGTCACGCACGTGCACATCGACCACGTGGGGCGCATCCCGTATCTGATTGCGGCCGGTTTCCGGGGGCCGATTTTGTGCAGCGAGGCCAGTGCAGCGCTGCTGCCGCTGGTGCTCGAAGACGCCCTGAAGGTGGGCTTTACCAAAAACCAGGGCCTGATTGACCAGTTTTTGAAGCTGGTGGCGCAGCAAATTGTGCCGCTGCCTTACAAGCATTGGCACAAGGCAATAGCCGGTGCCAACGGCTTGCGAATCAAATTGCAACCAGCCGGGCACATTTTGGGCTCTGCTTATGTGGAGTGTGAAATTGGCCAACCGCGCCAGCGCATTGTGTTCAGTGGCGACCTCGGCGCGCCCTACACCCCGCTGCTGCCCGCGCCCAAAGCACCATACGCTGCCGACGTGCTGGTGCTGGAAAGCACCTACGGCGACAGCACCCACCAAAGTCGCAAAGACCGCCGCACCCGCCTGCAAGCCCTGGTGGAGCGCGCGCTCAAAAACCGTGGCACCGTGCTGATTCCCGCGTTCAGCATTGGCCGCACGCAAGAGCTGCTGTATGAGCTTGAAGAAATCATTCACCAGCAAAAGCTGGCCGGCGCTACTTCAGGTATGAATTGGGATGCGCTTGACATCATCATCGACTCGCCCTTGGCCGCAGACTTTACTGCGGGCTACGCCCAACTGCGCGACCACTGGGACGCCGAAGCCAAGCGCAAGCTGGCCGCTGGCCGACACCCGCTGGCCTTTGAGCAACTCACCACCATCAGCAGCCACACCGACCACCTGCAAAACGTGGCCATGCTGGCCAAGAGCGGCAAGGCGGCCGTCGTGATTGCCGCCAGCGGCATGTGCAGCGGCGGGCGCATTGTGAATTACCTGGCCGCCATGCTGGGCGACGCGCGCCACGACGTGCTCTTTGTGGGCTACCAGGCGGGCGGCACAGCTGGCCAGGCAATTCAAAAATACGGCCCCAAAGGCGGCTACGTGGACCTTGACGGCGAGCGCATCACCATCCGTGCGGCCGTGCACACGCTGGGCGGCTACTCGGCCCACGCCGACCAAAAAGACCTGCTCAATTTTGTCGCCCGCATGCGCCGCAAACCCCGCCAGATCAGATTGGTGCATGGCGACGCCGACGCCAAAGCCGAACTACGCAGCCTACTGAGCGCCCTGTACCCAGCCACAGAGGTGCTGATCGCGTAAAAATAATTGCCAACATGCCACTTGAATTGGTCAAACGAGAGGAATCTACGATAAGTCTGAATGTGACCTTGACACCGACACTGGAGTCGCTGGTTAGAAACAAAGTAGCGGCTGGTCTCTACAGCTCGCCCAGTGAAGTCATGAATGAGGCCTTGCGAATGATGCAAGAGCAAGACCACGTTCGAAACCGGGGACAGACCACGGTTTTCCCCACAAACTCGTTGCCACTGAAATGACCGTGGGCTGCTCGCCTTGCCAACGCATTCTTGCGGAAGCCGCGAGCCAGGCCAGCCGTTGTTATTGCGCATGGGCCATGCGCTTGCATCGTCGCTATGGGATGAAACTTTCTATCTCAAGTGCGGTAACATAATTCCAATCTCATGTTTATCCCGGTACGCCATGAACCTGCTCAGCCCCAAAAATGACTATATTTTCAAGCGCCTGTTCGCCGCCCAAAAGCACGAGCTATCTGCCTTGATCAACGCGGTGCGGGGCGATGAGCCGCCGCTCGAAGTGATTGAAATCCTCAACCCCACCATTGATGCCACCGAACTCAATGGCAAATTTATTGTGCTTGATGTGCTGGCCCGCGATGTGACGGGGCGGCGGGCTAGGTATGGTGCTTTGAGATGCGCAACCGCGCGGCACCCAGCGTGCGCCTTGGCCGCGAGATTGAAATCAACATCGTCGAACTGCGCAAGGCCGATCACTTGATTGAGAAGTCCACCGAGTTGCGCGACTGGATCACTTTTTTTCAACATTGGAACGAGGAGAAAGCCATGGCTAACGCTACCAGCGCATCCGTGCGCAACACCTATCACCGCCTGGAAGCGCTCAGCACCGACCCCGAAGCCAAGCGGCTGGCAGCCGTACGCGAACGCGCGCTGCATGATGAGGCCACGTATTTGCACGAGGCCGAGCAGCGCGGTGAGCAGCGTGGCAAGGAGGAAGGCCGTCAAGAAGGCCGTCAAGAGGAGCGGGAAGAAAACATCCGCAAACTCGTAGCAACAGGCATGACCGAGCAGCAAGCGCGCGCCATTTTGGGATGAATCATTCTGGCGATGCCCCTGAATTGGCACCGATACCGCACACGAACCATGAACAGGTTGTCATTGCGGGCAGCGACCCGCAATCCAGGTAATTGGCGGTAATTGGGGTCAGATTCCAATTAATTCCCCGTCTATACAGTCGCCCTAAAATCATGACAGTAAATTTATCTAGCACTGCCTCATGCGCCTAACCCCGGACCAAATCATTGCCATCAAGCAAACTGCCCACGCTGTGCTCGGCGATGATGCACTCTATGTAGCGCTGATCCGCAAACTGGGCGACCGCAAAATCGACATCATTCTGAAAGACGTTGCGACCCCGGCAGCGCCGGTGCTGGCGATTGCAAAACAAACCGGCATCGAGCTATGAGCCTGAAATATTTGCCAGAGCATGCGCACCCAGCGCTACTTGCACTCGATTTGGCACGCAAAGAGGCCGCGCATCTGCGGTACAGCCAAACCTCGCTGTTTGCGCTGCCCATTGATCTTGCACTTCCATTCGCATCGATCAGGTGTCCAACTTGATCAAGCCTACTTCGATGTCCTGGATCGAGTCAACGCCAGCCGTTAAAAAAGCAATCATGGTTTCAAACAAACTCAAGTCAGGTGTGACCCTCTCAGCCATGCAAGACTCGGTACGCGCCCAATGACTCAACCCGGTCGAAACGACCCCTGCCCCTGCGGCAGCGGCAAAAAATACAAACACTGCTGCCAGGCCAAAGACGCGGCGCAAGCCGCCAAAGAACGACCCGGCGCTGGAGCTGCTGACGCACATTTCCACTGCCACCAGGGCCATGTGCTGCGATCGCAAGGCAGGCTGAACGAGGCCATCCAGTGCTACCAGCAAGCACTACTGATCCAACCAGGTTTTGGTGAAGCCCATTTTTGCCTCGGCGATACCTTTCAGGCGCTGGGGCGCTTTGACGAAGCACTGGCGAACTACCAACAGGTGCTTTTGCGCCAGCCAAATCTGGTCGAGGCGTATTGCAATATGGGCATCACGCTCCAGGCGCAAGGCAAACTTGACGAGGCCATAGCAAGCTATCGCAAAGCACTGTCGCTCAGACCTTCTGTTGCCGAAGCCCACACCAATCTGGGCAATGCGCTGCAAGAACAAAACCGGCTGGATGAGGCTATCGCCAGCTACCGCAAGGCATTGTTCCTCAAGCCATCCATTGCCGAGGCCTGGTACAACCTGGCCAACGCGTTGGGCGCCCAGTCCCAGTTGGATGAGTCTGTCCATTGCTACCAACAAGCGCTTTTGCTCAGGCCAGACTACGTTGATGCCCATTGCAATCTTGCCACGACACTGGTGGCTCAGGGCCATATTGACGAGGCTATTGCAAGCTACCGCCAGGCTCTCCTGCTAAAGCCTGATTTTGCCGATGCGCACAGCACGCTCTTGTTCAACATGCAATATTCAAGCACCTGCTCGCCAGCGGAAATGTTTCGTGAACACCAGCGCTATGCAGAAACTTTTGAAGCGCCGCTCAAGCCCTTCTGGCAAGCGCACGTCAACAGCCGGGAGCCCCTGAAACGGCTCATGGTGGGCTATGTCTCAGGGGATTTTTGCACCCACGTAGTGGCATCTTTCTTCGAGCCGATTCTGGCCAGCCACGACCCATCGCAGTTCGAGATATTTGGCTACTACAACAGCGCACAACGCGACAGCCATACCGACTGGATTGCAGCCCACATGGACCACTTCACGGTCTGCAACACCCTGTCCGACGATGCGCTGGCCGAGCGCATCCGTGCCGATGGCATCGACATTCTGGTGGACCTGTCGGGGCACACTGCAAACAACCGCCTGCGCGTATTCGCCCGAAAACCCGCACCAGTGCAAGTCACCTGGATCGGTTACCCTGGCAGCAGCGGACTAACGGCCATGGACTACCGCATTACCGATGCCTGGCAAGACCCGCCGGGCCAGACCGAGGCTTACCACAGCGAGACCCTGGTTCGCCTGCCCGGTGGCGCGCTGAGCTTTCAGCCCGAGTCAAACCTGCCCGCGGTCAATGCGCTACCCGGCTTGAGCGCCGACGGGCTGGTTTTTGCCTCACTCAACAACCTGAGTAAAGTCAACCCGGCCGTGGTCAATTTATGGGCGCGTATCCTGCACGCCTTGCCCAATGCAAGGTTAATGCTCGGCAACGTCAACGACAGCCGTATCGAGCAGCATCTTCTTGGCTTGTTCGACCAGGCAGGCATTGGGCCGGCGCGTCTGATCCTGAAACCAAAGCTGCCCATGGCTGATTTCCTGGCCTTGCACCATCAGATTGACATTGCACTCGACCCGTTTCCCTACAACGGCGGCGCCACCACCATGTATGCACTGGCGATGGGTGTGCCGGTGATCACCCTGCCAGGTCAGCATGCGGTTTCGCGCTTTAGTGCTGCCGCCCTGTCGCGGGTTGGCCTGAGCGAGTTCATCAGCCACACCGAAGACGAATATTTGCAATGTGCTCTTAAATATGCGCAAGACCTGCCAGCCCTGAACCAAATCAGGCAATCACTGCGCAAACGCATCATTGGCGCGGCCTGGGAGCCAGCCAATATCACCCGCTCGCTGGAAGCCGCTTACCGCGACATGTGGCAAAAATGGTGCGCTCAATGACCAAACCCGACCGCAACGACCCCTGCCCTTGCGGCAGCGGCAAAAAATACAAGCACTGCTGCCAAGCCAAAGACGCGGCGCTGGCTGTAAAAGCACGCGCTGCCAGGGCGTTTATTCCCGGCACGCTGCAAATGGCCATTGGGCAGCAACAAAGCGGCCGCTTATCGACAGCCAAAACGCTGTACCAACAAATATTGCAGGCCGACCCTGGGCACCCCGACGCGCTGCAGCTGCTTGGCCTCATTGAGCATCAGCAGGGCAACAGCAGCAAAGCCATTGAACTCATCGGGCAAGCCATCCAGGCCCGGCCAACTGACGCCAACTTTCACTTCAACCTGGGCAATATGCACCAGGACCTGGCCCATTGGGACGAAGCCATTGCCTGCTTTGAGCAAGCACTGGCCTACAAACCCAATGCCATCGATACCCTGCTCGGGCTGGGCACAGCGCACAAGGCCAAAGGCCAAATGGACGAAGCCATGGCCTGCTACAAGAAAGTGCTGACGCGCCAACCAGATCACGTCGCCGCGCACTACAACCTGGGCAATGCGTTGATGGTGCAAAATCAGTTCGAGCCCGCGCTGGCCAGCTACCGCGACGCCCTGCGGCTACAGCCAAACAATGATGTCGCTGGCAGCAACCTGTTGTTTACCCTGCAACACCTCACAACCATCACGCCCGATGATGTGTTTCGCGAGCACCTGGGCTATGCCGAACGTCTTGAAGTGCCGCTCAAGCCCTTCTGGCAGCCTCACACTAACAGCCGCGAACCCGCGCGGCGCATCAGGTTGGGCTATGTCTCTGGCGATTTCCGCCAGCACGCAGTTGCTTATTTTATTGAGCCCATCCTGGCCTGCCACGACAAATCCCGGTTTGAGATTTGTGGCTACTACAACAGCAGAGTCATCGACAGCAGTACCGAGCGCATTACCGCTCACATGGACCACTGGCTGGTCTGTAGCGACATGACCGATGACCAATTGGCCCAACGCATCCGCGCTGATGGCATCGACATTTTGGTCGATCTGGCCGGTCATACCGCGCTCAACCGCCTGGCTGTCTTTGCCAGAAAACCGGCACCGGTGCAAGTCTCTTACATAGGTTACCCCGACACCACCGGCCTCTCAGGCATGGACTACCGCATCAGCGACCCATTGTTAGACCCGCCAGGCCTGACCGAGCGCTACCACAGCGAAACACTGGTGCGCATACCCGGCGGCATGGCATTTCGGCCTGACGATGGCGCGCCAGATGTGAACGCTCTGCCAGCCCTGACATCAGGCGAACTGGTGCTGGCCTCGTTCAACAACTTGCGCAAGCTTAACCCGGAGGTCATTCAACTATGGGCGCGCATTCTGCACGCCTTGCCACAAGCACGGCTGATGCTGGGCAATGCGCTCGGGGCCGAAACTGCGCCACGCCTGACCCGCCAGTTCGAGCAAAACGGCGTTGCGCCTGAGCGCCTGATCCTGCTGCCAGCATTGCCCATGGCAGACTACCATTTGATACACCATCAAATCGACCTGGCGCTCGACCCCTTTCCCTACAACGGCACCACCACCACCATGCAAACGCTGTATATGGGTGTGCCCGTGATTACCTTGGCGGGCAACAATGCCAAGTCCCTTTGCGGTGTTTCATTGATGTCGCGCGTGGGCCTGCCCGAATTCATTTGTCATAGCGAAGACGAGTACGTGCAATGCGCCGTGAAGTTTGCCAACGACCTGCCAGCGCTCAACACAGTGCGGCAATCGCTGCGCGCACGCATGGACGCACCAGCGTGCCAGCCCGCTACCATCACCCGCCACCTCGAAGCCGCCTACCTTGAGATGTGGCGCAAATGGTGCGCGCAATGAACGTGAACGGCTTCATCGCACTCCGGCCAGCACGCCTTGGCGTAGTGTTGCTGTTCTTTTTTCTCCAGCAAATTCGCGACTTCGACGTTTGGTTCTACATGGTGGTCGGCCGCGAAGCCGTCGCGCGTGGCGCGCTGCAAGACACCATCAGGAACAAGACAGGGTGAAAACCCCATCAAAGTTTGAATCTACGGCTGCAATCTCTCCGACTTTTGCATCACTGAATTTATTGCTTGCCCAAAGGGGGCGTACATGTACGCAATGACGGCCACCGCTACCGTCATGCGGTGCACCAGCTCTGCCACATCTCGCGGTAAGCGGCTTCGAGTTGGCGGGTGATGGTGGCGGGCTGGCATTGTGGCGCTGTCATGCGCGCGCGCAGTGAGTGGCGCACAGCGTTAAGCGCGGGCAGATCGTTTGCAAAGCGGATGGCGCACTGCAAGTACGCGTCTTCGCTGTGCGCAACGAACTCTTCCAGGCTAACCCGCGACAAGTGCGCCGCGCACAGGCGCGCTACAGGCTGTTCGCCGGCCAGCGTGATGACCGGCACGCCCATCCATAGCGAATGCATGGTGGTGGTGCCGCCGTTGTACGGAAACGGGTCGAGCGCGATGTCAATCTGGTGATGCAGCGCCAAGTACTCGTCCATGCCCACGCGAGGCTGCAAGATGAGCCGCTCGGGGGCAATACCGGCTTGACTGAACAACTCAACAAGCCGCTGGCGAATGCCGCTGTTCATCACGTTGCCAAGCATCAGCCGCGCTTGCGGCAAAGCTTGCAAAATGCGCGCCCACAAGTTGATGACCGCCGGGTTCACCTTGCTCAGGTTATTCAGGCAAGCAAAGACCAGTTCGCCCGAACTGAGCGCTGGCAGTGCGTTGACTTCTGGCGCGTTGGGTTCGGGCGCAAACGCCATGCCGCCCGCAATGCGCACCAGCGTTTCGCTGTGGTAGCGCTCGGTGAGGCCCACCGGGTCTTGCCAGGGGTCGCTGATGCGGTAGTCAATAGAAGTCAAACCGGTGCTGCCAGGGTAGCCGATGTAGGTGGCTTGCACGGGCGCGGGCTTGCGGGCAAATACCGGCAGGCGATTGCGCGCGGTATGGCCCGACAGGTCAACCAGAATGTCAATGCCGTCGGCCCGAATGCGCTGCGCCAATTGCTCGTCGCTGAGGTCGGTGCAGCCCACAAAATGATCCATCTTGGCCGCAATTCGGTCAGTGCCGCGGTCGCGCGCGGTGAAGTTGTGGTAGCCGTAAATCTCGAAACGGGCTTTGTCATGGCAGGTCAGTATGGGTTCGAGGAAGTACGCCACGGAGCTGTTGCAAAAATCACCCGAGACATAAGCTACTTTAAGCCGTCGTTCAGGATCGCGGTTGTTGGCTTGTGGCTGCCAAAAGGGTTTGAGCGGCGCTTCAAATCGTGCTGCGTAGCGCTGGTGTTCGCCAAACAGTTCTGCGGGTAAGCAGGTGCTCAAGCTTTGCATGGCAAACAGGAGGTCGCTGTAGGCGACGGCACTACCGGGCTCCAGTTCAAGTGCTTGGCGATAGCTGGCAACGGCCTCGTCAAGATGGCCTTGCCCCAGAAGCAGATCGCCCAGAAACGTGTTGATGCCGGCCATGGCAGGATCGATCAGGAGGGCTTGGCGGTAGCTGGCAATCGCCTCGTCTGGCTTGTTGAGTGAATGAAGCACAAAACCCAGATTGCCGTGTGCCATGGCGTCGTTGGGCTTGTGCACCAGCCCCCGGCGGTAAATTTCAACAGCTTCGCCGAACCGGCCTTGGTCTTTGAGCGCATTACCCAGGGCAAATAGCGCATCAACCGACTCCGGCTGGCGCAACAGGGTCTGCCGAAAGCACGCGATGGCCTCATTGGGTTGCACCAAGTCGAGGTACAGAACGCCCAGGTTGAAATGGAAGGCGGGATCAGCGGGGCGCGTCGTGATGGCTTGCTTGATCAGGGCTATGGCGGTGGCACTGTTGCCCTGCTGGTGTTCAATCAGGCCGAGCAAATGAAGCGCATCGGGGTGGTTGGGGTCAGCTTGCAGAATTTGTTGGTAGAGTGCCTGCGCTTGGGGCAAGCGGCCATTTTGGTGATGTTGGATGGCAGTTTGCAGCGCGTCGGGAATGAGCGCCGTGTTGGCGTTGGCGAGTGGTGCCTGAACTTTGCGCTCGCAGCAATGTTTGTACTTCTTGCCGCTGCCGCAAGGGCAAGGGTCGTTGCGGCCAGGCTTTGTCATTGCGCGCACCATTTATGCCACATGTCGCGGTAGGCTGCTTCTACCTGGCGGGTCATGTCAGCATGGTTCCAGTAGGCTCCATGCATGCGCTGGCGCAGTGATTGCCGTATGTGGTCGAGGCCCGGCAAGTCTTGTGCCCAGCGAATTGCGCACTGCAGGTACTCGTCTTCGCTCTGACAAACAAAGCCGGGCAGGTCAACGCGCGACATCATCGAGACACCTGAGCGTGACGAGGCGTTGTTGCCCGCCAAGGTAATGACCGGTACACCCATCCAGAGCGAGTGCACGGTGGTGGTGGTTCCGGGGTAGGGAAAGGGGTCGAGCCCCACATCAATCTGGTGATGCACCGCCAGGTACTCGCCAATGGCCAGGCGCGGCTGCAGTATCAGGCGCTCGGCGCTGATGCCGCACTGCTTGAACATGCCGATCAGGCGCTGCTTTATGGCACCCTCGACGACGTCGCAGAGCATCAGCCGGGCGTGGGGCAGCGCACCAAGAATCCTGCTCCAAAGCTTGACGACCGCCAGGTTGATTTTGTCCATGCGGTTGAGTGAGGCAAAGACAAAACTGTTTGCGGTCAACGCCGGCAATGCATTGATCTCGGGCGTGTTGGGCTCGGACTGATAAGCCATACAACCTGGCAGGCGCACCAGGGTTTCAGTGTGGTAGCGCTCTGACATGCCCGGTGGGTCCATCCAGGCGTCGGTAATGCGGTAGTCCATGGCGGTCAGGCCGGAGCTGTCAAGGTAGCCGATCCAGATCGCCTGAATGGGCGCAGGCTTTCTGGCAAACAACGGCAAGCGGTTCAGCTCGGTATGGCCCGACAGGTCGATCAGAATGTCGATGCCGTCGTCACGAATGCGCTCGGCCAGTTGCTCGTCGCTCAGGTTTTTGCAGACGAGCCAGTGATCCATATGGCTCACAATTCGTTCTGTGTAGCGGTCATGCACGGTGTGGTTGTAGTAGCCATAAACCTCGACTTGAGATTTGTCGTGGCAGGCCAGAATGGGTTCGATGAAAAAGGCCACCGAGTGCTGACGGAAGTCACCAGAGACATAGCCCACCTTGAGGCGCCGCCCGGGGTCGCGGTTGTTGCCGTGTGGCCGCCAGAGGGGCTTGAGCGGTGCTTCGATGTGTTCTGCGTATCGCTGAAGTTCATTGAAGATATCAGCAGGCAAACAGGTGGGCGTGTAATACATGGTAAAGATCAGGTTGTTGCGAACAACAGCGTGATCCGGCATAAGCAAGAGCGCATCGCGGTAAGTGGCGATTGCCTCGTCAAACAATCCCTGCGCTCGCAATGCTGTGCCCAGGCCATGGTGCGCATCTACAAAATCCGGCTGGCGCAACAGCGATTGCCTGAAACAGGCAATGGCGTTGTCCAAATCGCCAATATCCTGGTAGATGTTTCCCAGGTTGTAGTGAAAAATGGCATCAGCCGGTCGCGCCTGAATGGCCTGCCCGATGAGTTCAATGGCTTTGGTTCTGTTGCCGTGATGGTGCTCGATCAGGCCTAGCAGATGCAGCGCGTCGGCATGTTTTGGATCGGCCAGCAAAATTTGCTTGTAGAGCGCTTTGGCTTGGGGCAATTGGCCGTATTGGTGGTGCTGCATGGCGGTTTGCAGCGCGCCTGGAATGAACGCCGTATTGACTTTGGCGAGTGGTGCCTGAACTTTGCGCTCGCAGCAATGTTTGTACTTCTTGCCGCTGCCGCAGGGGCAGGGGTCGTTACGGCCGGGTTTTGTCATTCAATTGGGAGTTTCAATATTTCTTGGTTGAAGTGTGATCGACGCCGTGGCAGGCCAGCGTGCAGCTCTTGCCCACTGGGTCGAAGCTAATGGGGTTGCTGCCTGACTGCGTTACCACCGGGTTGCCCGCGATGTCCAGCGTTATGAAGTTGATGAGCCTGGTCTGGTTGCGCGAGCCATGCGCGTCGTGGCAGGTGGCGCACGATGTCGGGTAGCTTGGGTTGACGGCGCTGCTTAGGTGCTTGGCATGTGGAAATTTGTTGGGCAAGATGGTGTTCAGCAAATCGTTTTGGTCATGGCATTTGTAGCACATCGCAAATTCGATGGCCGACTCCGCCACTACACTTTCGGTGTTGTAGTTACGCTCCAGCAGCGGCGCATAGTTTGACCCGTGCGGGCCGGCCGGATTGTTGCTGCCCGCCGTCACGCCATCGTTGTTGTGGCAGCTGCCGCAGCCAATGCGGCTCAAATACGTCAGCCCCTGGCCTGCTACAAAGCTCTCATCAGGGATAGTCCAGTTTTTGCCCGCCGCCGCTACCGGATGGTAAGACGCGTTGCTCGGGTTGAACTCCAGCCGCACATTGCGCACATTGTCCAAGCGCGTGAACCCAAGCGTGGTGGCCTGGCTCAGGCCTTCGCCGTGGCACTTGTAACAAACCTCTTGCTGATACTGTGCTGGCGCTACCAGATTATTATCCTGATCAATGCCGCGCACGCCTTTCAGTGGCCCGGTGACATTGGGCACCGCAGCAATGCTGTTATCGGCCGCGTGGGGGTTATGGCAGTCAACGCAAGCCACGTGCCGCGCCATCAGACTGGCATCTTCCTTGGGCTTGTGGGTCCAGGGGTCGATGTCGATCGGGTGGCTCGACGGCTTGGCAAACTCAATGGCCAAATTAAAGTTCGGGTTGGCCACCTTGCCGCTATGGCACACAGTGCAATTGGCAGCCTCGCCGGTTTGCGCCAGCAAGCCCTCGCCGTGGCCAGCGGCATGGGGTCGATGGCAACCCATGCAGGCATTGTCTTTCACCGTGGTGTAGCCGCCGCTGGGCCAGGGGTTGGTGTCGGTGCCGGGAGTGCCGATCCAATCGGCATCCGAGGTGGCATGGCGGGTACCAGCCCAGCCTGTGGGCTGATGGCAGGTGGCGCACAGCGCGCCTCCTATCGGGTCATAGCGCATGAACATGGGGCGATCCACATGCGCGTCGTGGCAACTGGTGCACTGCATTTGGCCACTCGCATCCAGGTGCATGGTGCCGGGGTCCGCCAGTGGGTCGACCAATTCGCCCCGCGCATCGGCCAACTGCTTGTTGTAAAAAAAGGAAATGGGGTGGTCGTTGGACAAATCGGTGCCAAGCACGCCGGCTCCGGTGAGCTTGCCCAACGTGGGCTGCACACCACCGGGCGGTCGCAGCAGCGTGCCCATGGCCAGGGTGCCGTCGTGGCACGACAGGCACAAACGTGAGCTGCCCGTGGGCTGCTTTGGCTTGGGATCGGCCTTGAGTGTTGAACTGTCGTAGGGCGTGTAGTTGGTGACGGCTGACAGCGCACGGTTCCACAACGGTCCGACCGGACTGGCGTTGTGCGGCGTATGGCAAAACACGCACAGGCCGGTGGTCTCGGTCGCCTTAAACGTGAATTTACCGGTTGGTGTCAGGTTATGTTTGCTGCCGGCAACGCCGGCGCGGGCCGTTGGCGACCACGCAAGCAGGCTGATGACCGAGCCGCCAAGCAGCAGCGCCAGCAGCATGGCCAGGACACCGGCCGGATTGAATTTGATGTTCATTTGCTTGACTCCTTTGCCGTCGCCATGGCGCCCTGGAACACCTGCACGCGCTGGTTGTAGGCATCGGCCACATAGACTTTGTCCTGATCCGAAATAAAAATACCCCGCGGCATCATCATTTGGCCCGGCTGCTCGCCGCGCTCACCAAAGGCCAACAACAACTGGCCGCTTTGGTTAAAGATCTGCACCAGGTCAAACAGCGCATCCACCACATAGTAGTGCCCGCCAGCGTCCACCGCCACGCCCTTGGGCGCGGAAAAGTCGCCACTGCCATTGCCATGACGGCCGAACTTCCACAAGAAATCGCCGCTCTGGCTGAGCGCCTGAATGCGAAAGTTCAGCGCGTCAGTGACGAGCAGTGTGCCACCGGCATCGAGCGCCAGGTGCGTGGGGTAATTGAACTGGCCGTCGCCGCGACCGCTCTCGCCCATGTGGCGCACCAGCGCACCGTTGCCGTCAAACACTGTGATGCGGTGGCGCTTGCTGTCGAGCACATAAAGCCGCCGCGTGGCCTCGCTCCAGGCCAGCGCCGCCGGGCGCTCCAGCCCCTGTGTGGCAAAGGTGCGCAACAGCGCGCCAGAGCGGTCTACCAAAAACACTTTAGCCAGAGCCGTGTCGGCAACAAACACGGTGCCGTCAGCGCGCAGCGCCAGTGCCACCGGCGACACCAGCGCCTCGCCGCCAATTGCTTTCAGCTGCGTCGCGCGCTTGTCTGGCCGGTCCAGCATCCACAGCGACTGCGTGCCGGGGTCGGCCACATACAGCACGCCAGCCGCCTCGGCCACGGCCGACGGCCGCACAAACTGCTGTGCGCTCGCGCCGGTCAGGGCGTCGCCCAGGCGCTGCAGCCAAGTGCGCTCAATGCCCCAATCTTGCGCACCGGCCACACTTTGCAGGTAGCGGATGCGAGGCTGCTCAGGCGCCTTGGGCCAGACCAGCGCGGCCAGGCTGGCGGCGTCCATGGGCGGCGTGAGCACAGGCGTGCTACAGCCGCCAGCCAGCAACAGCAGCAGCGCCACGAGCCAGTTTTTAAACAGCGTGATCAATAGAATCTCCTGGTGACTGCAATTTGAAAGGACTGATTGTTGACAGTCCTGCCCCCGCTCTTGAATTGCACAAGCGACGCATTCGCATTCAGAATTAGTTTGCCAAATTGAATGCCGGTATTGGCGCCAAGTTCCATGGCTGTCTGGTCAGGGCTCACTTTGTCACTACGGGTTTTTATGGCGGCATAAGCACTGTTCTGCCAGCCAGTGGGTGTGTTCCATTGAACCCTGCCGCGCAAATTTCGCGTGCCGCTCTGGCGCGCCGTCGTTAGATAGTAAATATCATTTGCAGCGGCCGTGAGCGAGAGGCGCCAGTTGTAACTGCCATAACCCTCTTGCTCTGGGCGCCATGACATGTTGGCACTCACGTTGCGTGCATCGTAGTCTTGTAGCGTGGCGCGGTACCTTATAAAACTTGCCGCGCCCATCAGGTCTATTTCGCGCACCCGCCTGCTGCCCTGGAAGCTCAAACTGGTGGTGTCATCCTGCAGCGAGCCCAGCAACCCGCTGGCAATGTGGCGCGTATGCCGGGCGTTGGCAGCTGTCTGCGTGCCAAGCCAGGCGCCTTGTAGATTGAGCCAGACGCTGGCAGTGTCATCGCGCGTGCTGCTCACAAACTTTAGATCCCCGGCCAGCGGCGTGAGCTGCGATTGCTGATGCTGGTAAGAAGCCCCAAACCAGCCATAAGAAACTGTAGCACCATAGCCCAGGTCGCGGGTTTCGTAAGTCACGTTGGCATCAAGCTGGTAGGTGTAACTCACCTCTAGTCTGCGGCCTGGTCGCCATGGGTAGTTGGGGTCATTGGGGTCGTTGCCCAAATCATAAACGGGCTCGATGCGCACAAAATTGCCTTCTTTCACAATTCTGTAGTCCGCCACACCGCCCTCGGGCAGCTCAGGGACAAGCGTCACGGTCTCACCCGTTTGCTCGTTAAAGCTAACAACCTGGATGCTGCTGTCAATGACAAAAGCCTTTCCCAACAGGAAACCTGGCAAGGCTATAGCGGGGCTGTCAGCGGGTGCAACAATATGCACTTCGCGATCGACCTTGTTGCTGTCGCTGCTCAGCGCATTCGTGTTGTGACTGTAGCCGCCCGACCAGCTCAGGCTCAGACTCCCCTGGCCGGGCAGGCTATGAGAATAACCTTGGCCAGCACTGCCACCGTAAGACGTCTGTGAACCATTGGGCACAAAACTCTGGTTGACGTTCATGGCAAGCGAGCTGCCAAGGTTTTGGTACAACTGATGCGACAGCGTTGCTGTGCCTATGTGGTCGCTTCTTACAAAGCTCGTTGGCGCGCCTACAACCCCGACAGCGTCCACTGCGCCTGCAGTGCCCAGCTCTTGCCGATTGAACTCATAGGTGTAACTGCTCGACAAGTTGCGGTAATGGTCAATGTGCAGTTTTGCATCAGCTTCCAGTGTATTGTTGGGCAACCCGCCGCCTAAGGTGTTATAGACCAAGCTGGAACTAAACTGGCGGTTGAGTCCCGGACCAAAGTCATGGCTGTAGCCAAGACCGATGGCGTGGTTGCGGCGACTGGGCTGCAACGCTTCCGCAGAGCCGGCTTCTGCAAGAGAATAATTAAAGCTCAGGTCTGCATTGATAAAGCCCTTGCTGGCCGCAAAGTTCAGCATGCGTTGCGAGCCTTCGGAGTGATAACTATTATCAAGAAAGCGGGAGGTTGACGAACTTTTGCTCTGGGCTAACGCAAGCGAGGCGTTGAACCACGGCAGCCCCCAATCTTTCAGCACGCTTTTCTCTGTGAGCATCAGCTGGAGGCCCACATTGTCAGACACCCCGGTGGTGCGCCCGCCAAAGGACTGCTGTGTGTCTATTTGCCGACGATCGGCGTAAAACCTGCCGTTATAGGGTTTTTCCCTCAAAAAGATGGCTTCCAGGTTGTAGCCAAGCCCCTGGTTTGAATAGCCGCTTGCTGAAACGCTGTCGTCTGGGGCCGAGCTGCTGAGATTGAATTGGTTAAGATCAAGGCTCAAGCCAAGGTTGATCGTGACCAGGCGCGGGTCCAGCACATAAAGTTTGGTGCCGTTGAGGAAAAAACTTTCGACTGTGCTCCTCGACGATGCGGTGGAAGCGCCGCCCGCGCTTGACTCGGCTGACGTGTTGGTTTGGGCATAGCGCAGCCCGAGGGCCCCTGTCCAGGTGCCGCGACCCACCTGCCAATTCAGCGCCGCCCACGCCGGTGTTTGCAGCGCACCAGACATCAGGATCAGTGTGAATAGAGCTGGCGAGCCAGGCAACAGCCTCATTTTTTATGACATCGTGCACAGTAATCAAAGCTTACGCCAAAGCCCAAGCCGGGCGCGCCATTATGACAGGCACCACAGTACTTGCCCTCATCGATCGCCGCCATGGTGATGGCCGCACTGCCGAGTTTCATCTCAAAACCCATTTTTTTGTTGTGACACACATAGCACTTGAACTTGACACGGTGATTCCAGTGCGAAAAGATGGCTGGCGGAAAGTCTTCGTCACCCGTGGTTTTGCGCTCAAACCGCAAGTCGCCCAGCACCTCTGCCTGGGCACCCAAAGCCAGCCCGCACAACAGCAAGACAGCCATGAGCCGCAGCAGCAGTGTTTTCATGATTTATTGGTATCCGGTTTCTTGATCGGCTTGTGGCAACCCTTGCAGCCCGAAGGCTTGGCCAGCGCCACCTTGTCATGGCACACGCCACAATACTTGCCCTCGTCAATGGCGTCCATGGTAATTTTGGCGTTGCCGGCCTCGCGTTTGAAGATGGCATTATGGCAGTTGCTGCAGGTGAGCCACTGGGTGTGCACTTTGTGCGAAAAAATCACCATCCGGTTGGGTTTGCCCGAGGTGGACAGCTCAATGTCGTCGTCAGACGTTTTGCCAATATCTTCGTCCTTGTCATTGATGACGCCACGTGGCGCAATGAGTTTGGTCTCTAGCGCGGCCGTCCAGTCGATGTTTTCTTCATCGTCTTTGGGCAATTGCGCAAAAATTTGGGGCCAGTTGGGTGGTGGCCCCGCTTTGGCGATGGCCTCATATTTTTCCAGAACCGCCTTGGGCACAATAAATACAGGGGGAGGCGGCGGCAAGCTGCGCCGGGCTTGGCGAGGTGGTGGCGCTAAGGACTGCGCCTGTGCTGGCGGTGGCATATCGAACAGCACTGCCATCAAGGGCGTGGAACTGCTACAGGCTGCCAGCAAGGGCAGCAGCAGCGCCAGCTGCAACACACGGTAGCCAAAAAAGCGCAATTGCGCAGGCCGCGCGAGTGGTTCAAAATAAGCCATGGCACATCAGACTTGTCAGTAAAAATGCATAAGACAAGAACCATCTGTAAATGGTTCCACAATTCAATTGAAAAAGGGCGCTGACCCGCAAGTCAGCGCCCTTCAAGGAGGCAATTAAAAAATGCCAGAAGCTGTGCTTAGTTTATTACAGCGAGTCGCCATTGGTGTGGCACTGCACACAGATGTAACCATCTGCCACGGTCGAGCCTTGCGCTCTGCCGCGCAACATCCAGTCGTCCGCAGTCTGCTTGTTGTGTGGATCATGGCATGAAGAACATTCAATACCGGTGTTACCGGCAACAGGGCCAGCCGTCGGGGCGGTGTCACCAGCTTGATTGTATAGCTTGACATACGAATTCTCAGAATTGGCATTCGTTATGTAATGGACGCCAGGAGTACCGGATTTAGCACCGCCAACCGTGGTCGCACTCACCTGGTGCGCTGCACTGGTAGGCCTGTAACCACTGACAACTGCAGCTGTGGTTACGTTGTTGTAAATGGCGCCTGCCTGGTCAGGGTAGGGAATACCAACAGGGTGTGTGCCGACAATGTTGCCACCCGAGCCGATGACAAAGGCTGGCCTTGAGTCAGAACCGGAAAAGGTTCCGCCGGGAACTTGACCGACCTTGAAGGTGTTGTAAACGACGTTATTTTTGCCTTTGTACCAGGCGACGTCACCAATAGCGACCGAAGCGTCGTGGCAAGCCAGGCACTTGACCGATGGGCCCGCGTTGGTTGCTGCGCCATCCAGAGTGGGATAGGATGTGCCAGCAGCGGTCTTGGCCTCATCCCAAGTGTAGGTTTGGGTGATTGAGCGCCTGTTCCACAACAGAGCAGTTTTTACTGCACTGTGCGGCGTGTGGCAGTAGGTGCACAGACCGACGGCCACTGTTCCTGCTGACGGAATGAAATTGGCGCGATTAATGAAGTCGTGACGACCGTTGATCAAGCCAGCGCCACCATCCGATGCAATGGCGGCTCCGCAGGTTGCCAGCGCCATGCTGACAGCCAGGACACTTTTTAAAACTTTCATGACTAAATACTCCTATGTTTAAATTTACTGTCCCGGTACAGCCCCGGACGTGATAACACAAGCAAGTAGCAGGCCAGATGCTGCTGCCACTGGGTAAAAACCGCATTTAGCCCGTCAAGGCACGCAAGTGGCCACGAAATGGTTTCGTTTTTGTAACCTGTTTCAGCAAACATTTGGGTCAATGTCACCTTTTTGTAACCTCATGAAAAAGGGCGCTGACTGCAAAGTCAACGCCCCGGCGGCAGGTGAATGCTGAAGGTTTATTTGGCAGGTGCGGCCGCTTCGGCTGGGGCCTGGTTGTCTTCGGCCTTGGTGTTGACGAGTTGGTACACATTGACCCGGTGGTTAAGCGCATCAGAGACATAAATGCGGTTATTGCGGTCGATGGTCATGGCCGTGGGGTTTTGCATGAGCCCAGGGTAGGTGCCTCGGCCAGCAAAAAACATCAGCATCTGGCCCTTGGGGTTAAACATTTGCACATTGCTCCAGGCAGCATCGGCCACATAAATATTGCCAAAGCTGTCAGCAGCGACGCCCTTGGGTTTGTCAAACTGGCCAAGGGCCGTGCCGCGTTTGCCAATGACCCGGACAAATTTGCCGTCAGGGTCGAACATCTGCACACGCGAATTGAGCGTGTCAGCCACATACAAATTGCCGGTGGCATCCACGTTAATGAAGGTGGGGAACAAAAAAGAACCCTCAATGGAACCAATTTGCTTGCCAATCTTGCCCAGCTGTTTGCCCTGCAAATCAAAAATCTTGACACTGTGCTCATCCGAATCGACCCGACCGCTGTCGGCCACATACAGTTTGCCGCGCGGGATGTCGATGGCCAGCCCGACCGGCCGGTTCATGGTGGGTTCGGTAATGAAGCGCAGGGGCTTGCCCGTGGGGTCGAATACGCTGACACCTTTTTTGAAGGTCTCGGCCACGTAAATGTTGCCGGCGCCGTCGAGCGCAACGCCCATTGGCCCCCCCAGCGGGGCACTCGGACCGCCAATTTTCAGAAAGCTTTTCTTCTCGAAGTCAAAGCCAAATACCGCCAATTGGGTATAGTCGGCAACATAAAGACGCTTGCCGTCTGCAGACACAGCCAGCCCCATGGGATCGAAAATTGTGTTGGTAGAAGAACTTACGCCAGCAACAAAGTTGAGCATGCTTTGGCTGGCGGTTTCGTTGATGCCCACGTCTTTGTCGCTCTTGAGCGTACGGATGAACTCGATGCGGGCCAGTTCAGGCGGTTCCGGCCAGACCAGGCGCGTCTCCTCTTTTGCCACCTCCGTGGCGCAACCGGCCATCAGCGCCACCAGGCCTGCCAGCGCCAATGCGCTAGCAGCACGAAACAGGCGCTGCTGCGCGTGACGGCGGGGTTGGCGTTGCGGTGCCGGTGCCGTATCAAGGTCATGGGCCAGGGTATGAGACAGGATGGTCATGTGTGTGCTTTCAAAAAAAAATTTGCTGGAGCTATTTTGCCATTTTCCAAAAAAGCCACTTGCCGGTTGGCGAGATAAATCGCTAATTGGCTGGGGCGGTAGGGATTGCTTCACTTGCGTTCGCAATGACCTGTTGCAGCGCCGCCAAGCTGAGCTGCGGGTACATCGGCAGGCTCAAGACCTCGCGGTGCAGTTGTTCGGCAACGGGAAAGTCGCCACTCTGGTAACCGGCATCGGCATAGGCTGGCTGCAAGTGCGGCGGGATGGGGTAGTGCACCAGCGTGCCAATGCCAGCTTGCGCCAGGTGCTGCTGTAGCGCGTCGCGCTGACTGGTGCGCACCACAAATAAATGCCACACCGGGTTGGCCCAGGCGGGCACCACGGGCAGCACCAAATCACTGGCAGCCAGGCCAGCAGCATTGGCCGGCGCGCTGGCAGCGTGGTCATCGAGGTGCGTCGGAGCACTGCCCGCCAGGCCATCAAGGTAAGCCTGCGCGAGCTGCTGGCGCGCGGCGTTCCAGGCATCGAGGTGCGGGAGTTTGACGCGCAGCAGCGCGGCTTGCAGCTCGTCGAGCCGCGAGTTGAAGCCTTTGAATTCGTTGTGGTACTTGGCGCGCGAGCCGTAGTTGCGCCAGGCCCTGAGCTGGTCGGCCAGTTGCGCGTCGTTGGTGGTGATGGCGCCGCCGTCGCCCAGCGCGCCCAGGTTTTTGCCGGGGTAAAAACTGAAGCCCGCCGCGTCGCCCAGATTGCCGGCACGTCGGCCTTTGTAGCGCGCCCCGTGCGCTTGCGCGGCGTCTTCGATGACTTTGAGGTCATGCTGGCGCGCGACGGCGTTAATGGCGTCCATGTCGGCCGACTGCCCATACAAATGTACGGCGATGATGGCGCGGGTGCGCGGCGTGATGGCCGCCGCAAGGCGCGCTGGATCCAGGTTGTAAGTGGCGGCCAGCGGCTCCACCGGCACCGGTTTGGCACCGGCCTGCGACACCGCCAGCCAGGTGGCAATGTAGGTGTTGGACGGCACGATGACCTCGTCGCCCGCGCCAATGCCGTAGCCCCGCAGAATCAAATGCAGCGCGTCAAGCCCGTTGCCCACGCCCACGCAATGGCGGGTGCCGCAGTAAGTGGCAAATTCGGCCTCGAACGCCTCTACCTCGGCACCCAGAATGTAGTTGCCAGTGGCGAGCACACGGTTAAACGCCGCCTCCAGCTCGCTCTGGAGCGCCAGGTGCATGGGCTTGAGGTCAAGAAACGGGACTTTCATGCGCCTGCTTTGACGGCGGCCAGAAAGGCGTCGTAGTCGCGAATGTAATCGCTCTCGCTGTAAACCTCGGAGGCCAGCACCAGGCAGACCGAGCCCGACGAAAAGTTGTCGAGGTCGCGCCACATCATCGGGCTCACATACAGGCCATAGTGCGAGCGGTTCATGTGAAAGCGCTTTTGTTGCTGACCGTCGTTGAGCACCACGTCAAAACTGCCCGACATGGCAACGATGAATTGGTGCAGGTTCTTGTGCGCATGCGAGCCGCGCTCGGAGCCGCCTGGCACGTCGTAAACATAGTAAATGCGCTTCATGTCGAACGGTATGTGGACCGAGTTTTCGACAAAAGAAAGGTTGCCCTTGGGGTCGTGAATGACGGGCAAATCAATGAGTCGGCAGCTACTGATGGGCATCTGGCACCTCGGTTTTTTTGTTGGCTGTAAAAATGTACCTTGATAATACAAAGGTGAGCGGCACCGTGACCATAATGGCACCCAGCGGCGCCAGCCAGGTGGCCAGCCCGACCACTTCGACCAGCCCCAGCACCAGGCCCATGCCCAGCACGTACTGCGCGCCATACACCAGCGGAAAGCGGGCCAGGGTTTTGAGCGTCATGCGGGTCCTGAAGACAAACCCGGCGTTGAGCACATAGCTGATCAAGATACCGATGACGAACACCACCGAGTAAGCCAGCTGGTAGCTCATGAACTGCAAAAACAGCAGGTACAGCACGTAGGTGACGGCCGTGTTGAACAGCCCGCTCATGAGAAAGCGCGCAAAGGCCAGGTTAAACCTCATAGGAATTCATGCGGTTTGAGGTCACGCATACCGAACCATTGCACTTAACTGAAGAAAGTAGGCGCGGGACCAAATTTTGAGCTGGTCTGGCTCGCGAATGAACCGCACGACATCCTCGCGTGCCGAATCAACATCCAGGCGCCCAATCCGCTCACGCAGCAAGTCACTGAACTGCGCTGGCGCCAGGGTGTCGGCTTCAATGTCACCACTTTGCCGGGCGCGTTCAAGGAAATGCTGCAGATTCAGCGGCGTGCCTTTTCTGACATACCACTCAAAATCAAACCAGTCCCGACCTTTCACCCGGTTCTGCCACTGCCGGTACAGCAGGGCATGCATCTTGCCGGCGAACAAATCGGGCAACGAAAAGCACTTGACGTAAAACGAGTACGGTTGGATCAGCAGGTTCTCGTGTGTGGAAAAGCGCAAGGGTGGATCGGTATCCACTTCGAACTTGATCTTGATGGTTCTTTTGCCCGTCACCTTCAAGTCATACACCTTCGAGTTGTTTTTCAGAAAGGCAGAAACGATGCCGGTCTTTGCGGTCTTCTCCTTTTCATTCAATTCGATTTCAAGTCCCAAGGCGGCAAACTCCTGCTTCAGGATCCTGAAATAAGGCGTGAATGAAAAATCTGGTTGTGGATGCAGCAGTGAAAAATCAATGTCTTCTGAAAAACGCGGCAAGCCGTGGAAAATCCTCAAGCAGGTTCCGCCATAAAACGCAGCCTTGTCAAAAAAGCCGCCACGGTGCAGACCAGCCAGCGCAATTTCTTGCATCACCTCGCGCAAAGCCTGGGCGGCGTCTTCTTGCGTGTTGACCGTGTACTTCTGCAACATCTGGTCCACCACGCTGCTCATCGCATCGCCTCCGCACAGTTGTGCAGCGCCTGCAATTGCCTCGGCTTGTGCCCGGTTGCCATACAGGCCCGGATCACGTCTGGGTTTAGCGCACGCACGGCCTCGGGCTCCAGGCGGAGGTCTTCGAACAAAAACGCACGCATGCTTTTGCCGCTGACCGCCTGGAGCCGCCGGGTCAGCAGCAGCTTGTCGCAAATGGCTTTGGCCGGACTGGCCATCAAAAACGACACGCCGTCCTGGCCCGCCTCCATCCGCACGCCGATCGCAAACCACGCAAGCGGCACATGCGCGTAAGAAAAACGGCCCAGAGGCGTTCCAAATAGCCGACCCCGTCGCGACGTGACCGAACTCACCTCGCGCACGCCCTCTGGAATAAGCCCATGCCAACTCAAGGCAAACTCCAGCGACACATAAGACGGCCCCATCAGCGCATTGGCCAGCAGCGGCAAAGAAACCGGCGCTGAGCGCCAGCCATTGCCAAGCACATACAAACCCCGTCGCAACTGCACCAACTGCCCGTCGGCCAGCCAGCGGGCAATCTTGTCGTTGGGGCGCTTGTACTCGTGCAGCAACGGCAACAGCGAACCGTGGCTGAACGGCACGCTACCAAACGCGCGAACTTGTTGGTCGAGGGTCATAGCGACCTATTTTTGCATAGATAACCGGTATTTATTCGATTATCTATACAAAATATTAGCTTTGGTGCCATCGATGTTACGTCAGTAGACCTTTTCAATCACCGTTTCGGGCCGCATGTTGGTTTCATCGAAGATACGCCCCAAGCTAACATTGAAGAAATTGACAGTATCAACGACTTATTGGAGGCCAACGCCATGCTTGAACAAACCATAGAACGCTGGTTCGATGAAGCCACTATGAAAGGTGTGAATCAAGGACGGCAAGAGGGACGGCAAGAGGGCTTGGTCAAAGCGGTCGCCCTACTCATTCAAATGCGCTTTGGTTCTGTGCCGACTTGGGCACAGGCCCGCTTGGACAATGCCAGTGAAGAGCAGTTGATCGGCTGGACCGGAGCGATTCTGACGGCTGCATCGCTGCAAGAGCTCTTTGGCGACTGAAGACGCAAGCCCACAAGCCCATAATTGCCCGCCCGGTGTCATAGCCGGCCCGACGCCGCACACGGACCCTGAACCTGACTTTGTCAGCCCGGACTCGATTCGGGATCGAGGAAGTCGTGGATTGCGGGTCGCTGCCCGCAATGACAGCTATTTTTGCGATGATGGGGCTGTTCATGGAAAGCGCAGCGGCAATCCATGCAGTCAGGAAGTCATGGATTCACTTAGTTCGCAATGACGGCGAGCTGCCCGCAATGACAGAGATGCGTAGCGCACCAGATGCAACGTCTGCTTGACGTCTGCCAAAGCACATCTGTACCGAAGCCGGCAAAGGCATCATCACAAGTCACCAGCATTCACTTGCGTATCGCATTGGGTTCGTCGTATGCCTTGGCATAGCCTGAACGCGTCATGGCCTCTAGCATCAGCCCAAAAGCACACCATGCCGCTTGCAGGTCTTGATGCGCTGGGGTGCCGGGGGCGGGCAGGTCGATGTCGTCGGGGTCTGGCAGCCAGGCGGTGCGCACGCGTTTGTCTTGCGCGCGGCTGAGCATGTCGGCCAGCGCCCAGGCGGGCCTGAGGCTGTCGAGGCCTTCAGGTGCCTGCACGGTGCCCGGCTTGACGGTTTGAAACCATTGCGCCGGGCGGGTAACCAGATCAAAACCCTCAACGCTGTAACGCGAGCTACTCGATGGAATAGCCACTTCGGGCCGCGCCGCAATTTGGGTGGTCCAGCCCGCCGCACGAAGCCGGTCAACACCCACCTTGACCGCCGTGGGGAAGGCCCGGCGCAAAGCGTGTTCAGGATCAGCTTGCGGGTTGCGCACCAAGTTCATGTGCACATCTGATCGCCCCCCGAGCGACTTCACCAACCCCGCCTTTCGCCACTGGGCCAGATAGCTCGATGCAATGGCAGACTTCCAGCCAAACAGCACAGTCATGTCACTGCCAGTAAAAATCTCGGGCAGCAGGCGCAGGCGCGCAATGGCCGAGGTGTAGGTGCGCTCAGCCATGTTGGGGCTGCGCTGCCACGCCGCGCACCGTGTCCATGCCGAGCCGAAGGTGTTCAATGGCACGCGCCAGCATGGGGGCTGCGGCGGCTGCGGGTGTCTGCCAGAGTTCAATCTTGACCTTGGCACTGCCAATGACGCGCGTGCCAGCGAGCGTGACGTAAAAGCTGTGCGGGTTTTGCGCGTCTTTGATGGGTGTGACCGTTACCGACAAGTCAGTTGCAATGTCTGGCGGCAAGCGCAGGCGCTTTTGCACCTCGCGCGACAGGCCCTGGAGTGACAAACCGCCGCGCACCCTAAAGTCGAGGTCTTCGCTGAACCGGGCTGATCCGTGTGCAAGGTGCAGCGAGGTGCCAACGCCAGCTTGCGCCAAGTGCTGCTGTAGCGCGTCGCGCTGGCTGGTGCGCACAACAAACAGATGCCACACCGGGCTGGCCCAGGCGGGCACCTCAGGCAGTATCAAGCTAGCGCGCCCCGTGCGCTTGCGCGGCGTCTTCGATGACTTTGAGGTCATGCTGGCGCGCGACGGCGTTAATGGCGTCCATGTCGGCCGACTGCCCATACAA
>Ga0210023_1000599_pt1 | contig 27628 bp, 23 predicted proteins | sample CryGeymeta201524_FD_183987 | JGI IMG/M metagenome (GOLD analysis project Ga0210023, IMG submission 183987) | Groundwater microbial communities from Crystal Geyser aquifers in Utah, USA - Crystal Geyser metaG 2015-24 (SPAdes) (version 2) | ecosystem: Environmental > Aquatic > Deep subsurface >... | reverse complement strand
AACGTTCCGCCGCTTGGCGAGGTTGCGAACTTCGCAACCGTTTATTTTCGGTTAAAGATAAAAATTCTTGCGAAACGAGAACGTGAATTTTCTACAAAATTCGCAATCTTGCCAAACGGCTGTTAGCAAACGTTTTTTTTATTTAGATAAACATTTTAAATATTCTCTGATTTTTTTTGCAGAATCTTTATCAACTGTTCCGTCATAAATGTAAACTCTTGTATCCGTTATATTCTTCTCGCTTAAGATTTTGATTTCTGCTGTTGTTAATTGTATAAAAGCACTATAAATATAACCACTTCCGCTACTTACTTTTGTGTCAATTTTCGCTTCAGGTTTTGTAAATTTTGTTCCATCTTCAAAAAGTATATTTAAGCCTTTTTCTGAAACATTTAATGTACTTCCGTTTACTCTTACATTTAAATAAATAAATGTTTTACCTTTGTCAATAGTTTTCACAAAACTAATTCCATTTTCAGTTGGTGTAAAAAAAGTTGTTTTATCTTCAAATTTATCTTTTTGCTGTTCTATTTTTGAGCAAAAAAAGTCTTGTGGATAATCCAAACCACCAATTACTTCTAATTCAAAACTATGTTCATATTTTGGGTCATACTTGTAAAATATTTTTCCAATTTCCGCATTTTCAATTTCAACTGCATATTCTTTTCCGCTAAATGAATATTTTGGAACAATCTCAAAAATTTCTAAAACTTTAAATTCTTTTCCAACAAGTTTGGTGTAATCAGATATTACAGAATAACTTGGTCCTGTTGCAAATGGTTTATTTTTTTTATCATCTTTTGTAAATTGCTTTTTCTCTTTATCAAATTCAAGATAAAAGTTTTTGTAAGCATACTTTTGTAAAGTTTCTGATATTTCTTTAGGTTTTACTGTTTTGTTAAGTAATAATTCAGGATTATTTTCAGGAAAACTTTGGCTGAAAATATTTAAAAACGTTAGGCATAAAATACTGGTGAAAATAATTTTCTTCATAATTGTTTAATTTAAAATTGTTTGTTTATTGTGATTTTCGGTTAAAATGTTTGCTAACGTTTTGCGGGTTTAAGAAGTTGGCGATTTCGGAGCACAAAACTGTCAAGCCACCACAAATGTTAATGCGAGGTAGAATGTTCAATTAACCACTGAACCGCCAATTTCTTAAACCCGCTGTTATCGGTTCGTTCTTCTTTCCGTCCGATGTTCTGCTTTGTAATTTTAGCAGTCACTTTTATTTTATTCCTCAAAGCCAAGTGTCTTCGCTTTTATTACATCCATTACTCCTTCGTCTTCTAAACCATTATTCTGTTTCACTGACCCTCTGTGATAATAAGCGTCCGCATACTTTGGGTTCAATTCAATTGCTTTATTAAAGTCAAGAATAGCTCCGTCAAAATCTTTCAGTAGGTCTTTTATAATTCCTCTTTCTACAAGAGCCTTCTCATTTGAACGGTCAGCTTCTACTGCCTTATTATGGTCGATGAGTGCATCTTCTAAATTGTTCTGGAACAATCTCATTCCTGCTCTCAAAGAATATGCTTCTGATACTGTCAATAAACTATCCTTTGGATTTAGTTCAATGTATTTAGTTATGTCAGAAATACTACCTTCTAAATCTTCCATAGCCTTTTTTCGCAAACCTCTTGCTATGTAATTGTCTGCATCTTTCGGGGCTAACTCAACAGCTTTGTTCAAATCTTGTAAAGCGTCATAGTCGTCAACCAAAATTGCTCTACTGTAATAATAATCTGCATCGTTTGGATTTAGCTCAATTGCTTTATTCAAATCTTGCAATGCTCCGTTTTTGTCACGGAGTTTGTGTGATTTTATTTTGCTTCGTTGATAATATGAAAGGTCTCTATTTGAAGCTCCAGTTTCAATACTCTTGTCAAAATCTTCAACCGCTCCTTTGTAATCTTCTAAATATTGTTTCGCACAACCTCGGTAATAATAAATTGTCGTGATGGTTGGAATGAGAGGAATAGCCTTGTTGTAAAATTTTATTGCATTCTTATAATCACCTTCCTCATAAGCAGCATTTCCATCATCATTAGCTTGTAACCCGTTGTCTAAGTTGTCAAGTAATCTACTTCCTGTTGCCAAGTCCTTGTCGGCACCAGTTTTATCATTCAATTCCCTTTTAGCTTTGCTTCTTTCCAAGTATCCTTCCATACTTCCCGGGTCAAGTTCAATTGCCTTTGAAAAGTCGTCAATGGCTTCCCGGTAACTTCTTTTACTTGCCTTTAATTTACCACTCTCAATAAAAGCCTTTGAACCACCTTCGTCAAATGGTTTATTCTGTTTGATGTTCTCTGTCGGAGCGTTAACACTCTCGTTTGTAGATTTCTTGAAAAGGTTTGTGATAAAATTTAGTTTCATTGTCGTTACTTGTTTTTGTTTTGTTGTTTGCTCTTTACGCTATCTGTCAAGGTTTGCACTGTCGCCATAGAATGACCGATAACGGTTTTGTATAAGCATAGTAAGGGATTAATAAACTATTATTGTCGGTTTGTAAAATAATCTGCAAATATAAAATTGCCATTAGTTCAAGCCTTAAACCCTTATTATGCTTATACGGTGTTGGTAGCCGTTTTTTTTGTTCAGTCCGTTTGTTAAAATCTGTATTCCAATTTTAAAAGTACAAACCTTGGTAATAATCTATACTCAGTTGTTGCTGAGCCTATGTCACTTATTGAAAAACTTCTAAACCTCTCAGTATTGAATAGGTTTTTGCCAGTAAGACCTAAAGTCAATTTATTTTCAATGAGTTTATAACGTGCATCAAAGTCCAAAAAATAGTAGGTGTTGTCGGTCTGTAAATTCCCAAAATAATAACGTTCTGATTGTACTTGAATATCAAATTTTTTATTGAATACAAAAGACAAATCTAAAAAACTCACGTTATCTGTAAATGAATTATTAATCGTGGTTTCTATTTCTGTTGTTGTCCATTTTGTGCCAATATGGTAATTAAAAATGCCTTTAAAACCAGAGCGCAATTCTAAACCATAATTATAATTATTTGAGGTTACTAATCTTAAATTAGAATTGTTTACAATATTCTTGAATTCACTTTTTGTATAGCCTAAATCTACTTTTAAATTCGATGCAATAAACTTGAAGTAATAATCTAATTTTGAGTTTACACTTATAAACTCACGGTCTTTAATGAGTATTTTTTCTGCTTGGGTAAAGTTTTGTTCTATTGCTGTATTTGTTGAAAAGAAATCGTGATTTTTGCTATACAAAATAAATGTATTGGCAAAAAACCTATCACTCCAATTACCAAGCTGGTAATTAAAAACTACACTCGAAGCGTCTAACTGATTAAAATTGCCTGTGCCTTTTGAAAAGGAACGAAAACCAGTTAACACAAAATTGCTAAACACATCTAAAACTTTTGCATTTGTTGTATTGTGAGAGTAAGAAGATGTAATTTTATTTTTATCATTTATTTTCCAATCAAAACCTAGACTTGGATTGATAAAAAAAGGATTTTGATTACTACTTGCATTATTGTTTTCTAAACGGTTAAAAAGCTGATGAACGTCTAGCTTACCAACAATACCAAAATCTTTAATTTTTAATCTGTATTTGCTTTTAAGGTACAAATCATTAACTTGATAATTGGTTTTGTTTTGATAACCATCTGGATTGTTCAAAACAGAATTATCCTCTAAAAGCGAAAATTCTGTTGTCAATTTGTCTTTTCTGTATTCGTTACCTAATTGAAGTTCTAATAAATGACCATTTGTTTTGCGATCTAACAAATGTGCATTTATACCAGCAAATCGCATTTGATTGGTGCTATTTTGACTTACGTTATTAGCATCATTAAAAGAAGGAAATAAATCTTGATAGAAAAATTGATTGATAGCATAACTTTGAGGTGTTTTTTCATCTATAAAACGACCTATTAATAAAAACACTTTTTTGACTTTAAACTTATTAGTATAGCTTATTTTTTGGTCAAAAAGTGTGTTTTGATGCTGTAAGTTTTCTATGGTAGAATTACCGTTAAATAGTAAATTAGAAGTGTCGTTAAAATCGCCATCATTGTATTTTGTTGTGGCTTCTAACATTTTTGTTTTTGAGATGTTGTAGATAACGTTTAATTTTCCAAATGCTATACGTTTGTCGTTTTGCAATTGATAATCTTCAGTATTTGTAAAATTTGTACCATTAACATCTACAAAGTCAGTAGAATTTCTAAAAAAATCCGTTTCATCCCAATTGAAAAAGCCTAATGTCTTTATTTTTAACTTTTCGGTTGGATTAAGAATAGCATTTAGCGATACCAACTCTGCATTATTAAAGTTAGTTCTACTTTGTTTGAAATTAAGATTGTTTAGTGATAAATTTAATAATGATTTTACGCTTTGATTATCGCCTATACTTGCTGGCTCGTTCATACGAAATGGACGAATTAAGTTTTCAATATCGCCTGTAGCATCATAGCCTATACTATTGAGATTAGTTAAAAAATAGTACTTATTCTTTTTACCAAAATTCATCAAATTTCCTTTCAGTTCATAAAAACTGTCGTTTCCAATACTTGTTTCCATATTTCCAAACCAAATGCGTTTAGATTTTTCGTCTAATTTCAAGTTTAGAGCTACTTTGTCACTTTCCTCAACTCCTTTGAGTAATCTATTGTTAGAATAGTTTTTAAGCAATTCAACTTCTTCAATAGGATAAGCAGGCATATTTTTGGATAAAATCTTGTAACCTCTTTCAAAAAGGTCATCGCCGTCAACCATCAATTTTTCAATTTCTTGGTTTCCGATTTTTATTGTGCCGTCAGCGTTTATATTAATTCCGGGAATGGTCTTTAACAAATCTTCAACTGTTTGCTCGTTACCTCTTTTATAAAATTTTATTTTAAAAGAAATGGTATCTTCTTTTATCGTCATTGGCAAGTCTGCTTTTATAATCACTTCATCCAAGTCCATTGATTTATCTTTCAAAACAACATCAGTTTTGATTTCTTTTTGCTCTTCAGTTAGAACAACAGAAATTGTTTTACTTTCATATCCAAGAGAAGTAAAGACTAAGTTGAATTTACCCAATTTATTAGTTTTTAATTCATAGTTGCCGTTGTCATCAGAATAGGTGTAAGCAATAATAGATTTTGATAAACTGTCTTTCAAAATAATACTTACAGAATATAAATTATTAGTATCATCCTTAACTGAACCTGAAATAGTTGTTTGCGAAAAGCATAATAGATTTTGAAAAAGTAATACAGTAACTATCGCATAGTGAAAATTTAATCTTCTTTTAAGTCTTCTTCCCATTCGAATTTTATTTCAAAACCTGTTCTGAAAGTTTTTTGATTGACAATAGTAGCTCCTCTAGGCAGTTTAGTTAATATTTTGCTATCTAATTCGTCATTGTTGTTAAATTTTAAATTTGCATATTCTTTAATTGATATTGTTTCTTTGTTTTTAAAATTTAAATTTTCAGAATTAAAGTCATAATTTGCTACTTTGACATATTGTAAAAACCAATTATATCTTTTAGTTTCGTCATATATTTGGTAGATTAAACCTGGTAATCCTTGAAATTTCCAGGGTCCTGATTTTATTGCTGTACTTGTGGAATACCAAGCAATATAATTTCTCCCTCTAAAATAGCACGTAGCCTTGTTAAGGGTTACGTCTTCTATTGTTTTACTTTCTTCCAAAAGCGTCCATTTTAAGCGAGGTATTTTTTCCTTTATAATTTTACTTTCTCTAAAAATATCATCTTTAGTAAATAGGGTGTCTTTTTCGTAATCAAAATAGTTATACTGATTTTCTCCTGAGTTTAGTCTAACAGTTACATCTACTTCTTGGTCTTCATCATCTTTATTTTTACTAATTTTTTCTGTGAAATAAATTGTTTTTTTTTGATTATTGCTTACATATAGAAAACCATTTTTTGTTGTAGGTAATTCTGTATTGTAAACAGCTTTGTAGCTAATTAAAATTACTTTTTCTTGTGAAAAAGTAATAAATGGAAAAAGGAAAAAGAATATATACTTCATTGGATTTTACTTTATATTAAAAAAAACAGTTTCGAGAAATTTAAATTTCTCGAAACTGCAACATTTTACAAGTTTTCAAGAGCCTCTCCGACAGCATCTGCAATATCAGAACACTCTTGTGCAGAATCTACATTATTAAATTGAAGAGTTCTCTCTGCTACCTTATTTCCATCAGAATCATAAAAGCCAATAGTTACATAGCAAGTTCCAAATAGCTCAAAATCATCTATTATTATTGAACTGTCGTAATTACTAACTAATTCTAACGAATTAACAATTTCTGTAGCGTTTTCATTATTAGATAATGATACTTCGTTTACATTGTTTGCAAAAGCAAACGTACCTACTAGCATAAAGGCTAGTGCAAAAAATACATTTTTCATTTTGTTGTATTTAATGGTTAAACATCTAAACTCTATAAGTTTATGGTCATTATAGTTTAGTTCGTGGACTATCCACTTTAGACCTGTCGGCTTTCATTCTTCACTTTCAGAGAGTCAATTTACTATTTTTCTTTTATATTCCGTAAGTCGGATGGTCTTTAAATTGCTCTGTTTCGGTGCTCAAATGGCTACTAACGGTCTCGGCTATGAGTAGTTGCGTGGGTTAGCAATTAACTTTGCAAGTACACACCAAACTGAAAATCCGCGAGGATTTTCAGAGGTAAGCGAGAACAAGCAATTACTTATAGCCATTGTTGGGCGTAGTATTTTATTATTCTAATTCAGTTTTTCTTATAATATGAATTCCACCAACACTATATGCTAAAATTATTGGTATCGATTTTTCATTCAAATAAAAATTTCCATTTTTGAATGGTGTCAATCTTTCGTCTATCAAGAAAAAATAATTCTCTTTGTCGGTTAGAATCTCCAAATTATCATTTGTTAAATCTATTTGTTCAATATAGTTTACTTTCCCCAGTTTGTTAAGTTCAGGTATTGTAACTTTTTCGCCATTTATCTCACAAACGTGTTTTTCTCCAAGTCCAGGCATTCCAAACCAAGGCATTGCCTGTCCAACTTGTACTGAAATATTTGAAGTATCACCTTCAAATAGAAAGTGTTTGACTTTAAAAGTCTCAAATATTGGTGGAAGCGATTTTTTCGGAAAAGGTTCTTCTGCTTTCCAAAAAAACATTACTTTATTTCGCCATTCTTGGTCGTTTTTGTCAGTACAAATTAAATTATCTGTCCAATAATGCATATAAAGTTGACCTGTTCGTAGCAAAATAGTTGATTTTTCAATTCTCTCTTTTTGTTGTTCAGTTAAGTCTCTTGAAATTTTATAGCCAATATTGTCATCCGCTGAAACGAATTTGTCTCCTTTTTTTAATTCAACAGTTTCTGTATCGTTTTTATTTTCTACTTTTTTCTTTCCAAAAAGTTTGTCAAGAATTCCCATAATTTATTTTTAAGTGAGTTTGTTTTATTTCTTTGCTCTCGGTTTTGTCATATTACGCCCAACGGTTAGTATATGAAAAGTAGGCGATTTCGAAGCGTCAAACTTTCAGTTAAGCACAAAGTTAGAAACGAGCTAAAAGCCTTGAATTTATTACTGTTTCGCCTATTTTTTATATACGATGTTAGCAAAAGTTATTTAATAATTCGTGCTATAAATTTATTAACAGATTTTATTAAATATACTCCTGATTTTAACTCACCTAAATTTTCAACTCTTGAATTTTTTAGTACTCTTTTTGTTATGAGTCTACCTGATATATCATAGATATATAAAATTTCACCATTATTTATTCCATCTATATGGATAAAGTCAATAAATGGGTTTGGATAGGTGTAAAATTCTAAAGGACTTCTAATAGAACTCACATTTAAGGTAGAGCAATTAGAATTTGTAGTGATATGATTTTGTAAAATACTCATCTGTGGTTTATCTACATTATTATTCGGTTCGATAGAAAGAATATAGTTTCCCCACCATGGCCCACCAGCCCAGTATGTTCCATTTATACAATTTTGTTTTAGGTGATTCAGAAAATTATCCAATACAACAAGCCACAGACTATCATCGGAAGGCACACCATATTCACCAATAAATCCTTTCAAATTATTTGTGTTTAACCAATTAACAAAAGGAGTAACTCTGTCAATTCCAATATTAGGATATGCTCCTTCATTGTGATAGTTATCATTATATAGGCCTGATGCATCATCGTCAAAATATACGTGTGCCTCATAAATAATGTTATTTGATGAATCAACAAGATTTTTTAGATTATCACTGTATGTTAGCCATCTTGCGGCTGAACTCCAGCTATCACCACCAACTACTATTGTCGTGTTCTGGTCGTTAGTTCTAATTCCATTTATTATTGATTGTGCAATGTCAAACCAAGATGCATTAGGTAGTAAATCATGAGGTTCATTCATTATGCCATATCCCCAAATGTTTGGTTCATTTTTTAGTTCTAAAGAAAGTTTAGTCCATAAATCTGTTATATTAGCAATACTTAAATTATTGGAACCTATTATTTCATAAGTCCCATTTATCTTATAACGACAATAATTGTGCAAATCAATAATTACTTCCATATTTCTGTTATTAGCTAGTTGTAGGAAGTTTTTTATTCTCATTAATTCATTTGAGTCTAAACTACCATTCAAAATTGGCTGAATTCTTTCCCATCTAAAAGGTAACCGAATCAGATTAAGGTTTTTGCTTTGATAATAGTCTAATTCATTAGCTGTCGGGTAGGTATAGTCGGAATTAAATGTTCCTGGCATATTTGACCCAAATTCTGCACCAGCTAAATTTACTCCAAAAGGAGTTTGTGCATATGTTCCCAATGATATTAATAAAAATACTAGTATTAAATTGTGATTTCTCTTTTTCATTGTTCTTAATTTTTGCTAACGTTCCTCAGCTATAAGCAGTTGGGGCTTTTACACCCAAACTTTTCGGATTAGCACAGACGTTTGGTTTATTCATTTACTTTTCGTTTAAGCACCTAAACCCCAATTGCTTATAGGTGATGTTGTGCGGTCGGCATTCTATCTCGCGAGTTTGAGTTTTCTCCGATTTAAGTATTCTTTAAATTCGGCAAAAGTCATTCCTTTGGTTTCTCTTGCTATTTTTTCCTTTACTTCACGAAAAAATTTAACCGTGTCAAATTCTTTCTCTTTTGTATCTTTCTTATTCATTTCTTATGATTTCTTTTGGTGAGCGAATATCTAATTGTATGTGTCCGTTTTTTATGTTTATTGCGTTGTAACCTCTTATTCGGAAAACATTTACGATGTGTTTAAAATTCCAACTTACTAGATAATCAACTTTGTTTATTGTCGCACAAGCAATGTGTCTGCAATCATCTATACTGGTTTCTCCAACAACTTTTTCTTTAATATATTCCTCTGCAAGTTGATTGATTTCCTCCGTTATTTCGGCATATTCAGTTTGGTTTTTATTGAGGCTCAAAAAATGTTCTTTTACTTTATCAGGTGCGTTTTCAAGTTCAAATTCGCATAAGTCAGAGTAAACACAAGTAATTTCGTCATTCTTTACCATCTCAAAAAGTTTTTCCGTTTCTTTTTGAAATTCAACGTCATAAATACCTCCAAAAACTGAAGTGTCAAAGTATAATCTTAGTTTTCTCATTTTTTAAAGGTAATAAATATTTTCAAATTCAGATGAGATTTTCTTTGGAGTTCTTTCTTATGCTGCCGCACAACGTCTTTGTGTATAAAAAGTTGCGATTTTGACAACGAGGAATTTCCAACGGAAATTCTGAAGTTGGCAAAGAAGCAACAACCTTTGGTAAAGCTAAAAGTAGCAATTTTTTATACACGGTGTTGCCTGTAGTGCTTTATTTTTTCATTATTAGTTTATTCAGTTTTGGTTGTAATACCCAAATTCCAACGATTAGATATAAAATAAGAAAAAATTCCATAGCGTAATTTCCGAAAGTTAAGTTTTCTTGCTTTTCATTTCTCTTTAATGATTTAGCCGAAATTATTCCAACTTTAATTATTGAAATAAATGAGAGAATTCCACCCAAAACAGAAAACAAGCTATTGATTCTCACGTTTGAGTATGAGAACATATTATGATATTGAATTCCAAATGGGATTATTGAAATTAGATAAATTATTGACCAGATATTTAATTTTTTTATCAATTCAGAATTTTCTGAGTTTAATACTTTTCCGATTGAATAAATCCAGCCGAATAAAAGTATACAATAAATTCCGAAAGAAATAAACCAAAATTCAGTATTAATTAAAATAAATAATTGAATTGCTCCAAAAATCCAAATCAGAAAAATTTGCCAATGTTTCAGTTTTAAGAAAATGTTCATTTAGTTATATTGAGTTTTTTCACGCATTACAGGCAACGTCTTTGTGTATAAAAAGTTGCGATTTTGACAACGAGGAATTTCCAACGGAAATTCTGAAGTTGGCAAAGAAGCAACAAACTTTGGTAAAGCTAAAAGTAGCAATTTTTTATACACGGTGTTAGCAAATGTTTTTTTAATTCCATTTAACAATTAGTTTTACAACTCACTTTTTAATTCTGACAAAGATTCAGAATCTACTATTTCTGTTTCAATTGTCAATTCCGATTTATTATTTTAAGTACAATTTTATTTTCTTTTAATTGGATTCCGAAAAAATTTCCACGGCAATAAAACTAAAAAAAATATAATTCCTGAGAAAATTACACGTATAGAATAGACTTTTTCTCTGCCAGGGTAAAAGAAATAATCATATTTTTTATTATAAAATAACTTTACGTTTTCTCCAATATTAAGGTCGGCACAATCTTGCTCTGATAAATTTGCAGTATATATTTTTCCTTTTTTTTCCACTCGAACATAAGATGAAATTTTTGGAGCAACACTACAACTTTTTTCCAAAATTTTATGAAATTCTAGAACAGCATTCTTTTCAGAATTTATGTTTTGTAAATAAAAAAATAATGCACCAGCAAAAAATACAGTGGCGACTATTATGTAAAACAATTGATTTTTATAATATAACTTTTTCAATTTTTTGTCAATCTATTTCAGGAATTTTCAGTTTTTCAAATGTTTGCTAACGTTTTGCAGCTACCCGAAGGTGGCGATTTCGAAGCACATCACTGTCAACCAAGCACAAACTTTGATAGAAGCACAAAGCTTGATTTAACCACTGAACCGCCACTTTTGGGTAGGTGCTGTTACAAGCTGCCGTTTTATTCTTCGTCATCGTTTTCCGTTTTTGTTCGTATCCAATGTCCACCAATATATTCTCTATTTGCCGCTTCTCCATAGTCAAGGTTGAAAACGTCATTGAGTGTTCTGTCCTTAATAGTCATTTGTTCCAATGCTACAATTCTTGCATCTTCTAAAATTTGGTCTCCTGTCAAAAATTGCCAATCACCGTCATTGTCGTGAACAACTCGAAGAATTGGCTTTCCGAGTTCTAACCATTGTCTGGTCGTAAAAACTCCAAGATTTTTTGCTTCTCTAAACTTGAAGTCTGAATTTCGGTCAAGTAAAGGCTGTCTAAATTCAAATTCTTCTTCGTAGTCTTTGTCCCAAGGGAATTTATTATTTCTGTCAGTCCAAACTAGTTGAATTGCTGGAAAATCTGTCGTCATATAGTAACTTATTGCTTGTCCGAAGTAATCAGAAATATTTCGGTTATCAACTTTTAAAAATTGAGTATCGCTGTTTTCAAAAAAATCATCATAGTTTTTCCCAACTTCAATTTTCTGTCCTGCTTTTGCAATTTCTCCTGCGTCATTAAGTATTAAATGCAAAGTCTTTATAGTTAAACCAAAGGAAATAATTTCTGGATGATTGTAATTTTTCCAAAGTCCAACCGTGTAAGCAAACGAAGGTAAATAGTCGGTGGCTTCTAACAATACAACTGTCCAACCGAATTTTTCAATGTCAGCGGAAATTGTTTTATCTTCTATGCAATTATGTTCGTGGTCTGTCGTCATACGGTTGCTTGTAACGGTTTTCGGCTTGGCGATGTGGCGGATTTTTAGCACAAAAGTTCAATAGAATTACTGCCGTTGAACCTTGCACAAATGTTTCATAGAAGCACTTCAGCCGCCATATTGCCAAACCGATGTTGTGCGTTCGCTTTTTTATTTATTTCCATTTTTCGGAATATTTAGATTTCTCTAAAAATTTGATTACGTTTTCTTTTGTGTATTCAAGTTCAATAATTTCTTTTAAAGCTTGTTTTTTGTTTTTTGAATTATTGTAATATGATTTACAAATTTCATACCCTATAAAATATCCTAAATCTGCATTTCCATTTGGTGCGTCATTTCCGTTATAAAGCCAATATTTGGTTTCTTGCCCTAACATTTCTTTTTCAAAAAGTTTCCATAGTTCTTTTTCATTCGCTTTTCCATAAGTCATATATGGAGAAATTACAGGTTTTTTTAATAATAATTCAGATATAAAATCACAAGAACCTTCTCCGATGCAATAACCTAACAAATTTGAGTTACCATCATCTTCACTATCTCCATTTTTTTGTTGCGTATGACCAAGTTCGTGAGCAACCATATTTATTACATTGGTTTGCTCTTTAAAAACACCTTGTAACCAATTTCCAAGTTCAAAAGCATTTGTAGTTTTGTCTGAACAAGCAATTTCAGAACCAATTAATATTTTATCTTTTGTTGTTGTTCCGCCTGAATTTAAGCAACCAATTGTAAAATAGACATCTGGTTGTTTGAAATTAGAATATAGCTTTTTAAAACGCAACATTATTTTTTCAATTTCTTTTTTATGAGAATTGATTTCTAATGTTTTAGGTCGAACAGAAATCCAAAATTTTGGATATTTAAGGATATTTTCTAAATGTCTTTTTGCAGAATGTTCTCTTGCAATCATAAAATCTTTTAAACCAATAGATGCTTTGTCTAAATATAATTCTTGAACTATTTTCGTTTGTAATGTTTTATCATTTGTTTTTTGGAGGCTATCATAAGCGACCCAAAAATTATCAATATCAATTGTTGATATTTTTGTTTTTTTGTTTTGTCCAAACAGTGACAAATTAATTGTCAAAATTACTATAATAAGGAAGATTGTTTTTTTCATTTTTTCATTTTTCGTTCTGTTGCTCCAAAGTGACGCACAACGTGTTGGTATATGAAAAGTAGCAGAATAAAAATGCTATTATTTTCAGTTTGAAAACAAAGATAGCAGAAAAGCACAAGCTTTATAGTTTGCACTTAACTGCTATTTTTTATATACCTTGTTATGCTACGTTATTATTCTTTCTATACATAAAGTAAAGTCCATACATACCCGCACATACTAATGACAATAAAAAAAACAATTTGGCAGTAATTTCATTTTTTACAAATAAAATTATTGAAAGTATTTCAATTACTCCAAAAAGAACCAATAAGAAATATGATACATATTTTTTCATAATATTATTTTTTTATATGTCACCCCAACCTGGTCCGCAAGCTTCAATTAAAGCAGCAGTTGCAAGTCCTTTTACTGAAATAAAGTAGATTAGAGCTGCACCTCCTGTAACCCAAATGGCACCAATTGACACACCTACTGTTCCAGCAATTGCTAATGCACAACCCCAAGAAATTCTTTTCATTTCACCTTTTGATAATTTTATATTCTTATCTAAAGACATTTCTTTTTCAATAAAATCATAGGTAGTTATTACTGTTATTAAAAACCTTGCATCTTCAACTTTTGTTAAATTATAGTTTTCAATAATTAAGTCGTAAACATTTTCTTTATCGCTATTATTTTGATAGAATTCAAATGCATCAAGCATATTTGCGCTAATTCCATTTTGTAATAACATTTGATCAAGTCCTTCATTGTTAATAATTGAAATATTATTGGCAATTATATTATCAATATTTACGTCAACATCTGTTTTTTGTAAAACTCTATTGGCTTTCGAAGAGTCAAATGCAAATTTGAAATCATTTTGCATTTGTTTAAGCAAAGCAGAGTCAATATTTTGATTAAATTCTTCAATATCTCCATTTGGACTACAAGAAACAAATAGAATTAAGCCAGAAAGAAATAATGATAAGTAAGGTTTTCTTAAAATTTTTAAAATATTCACAATTTTTAGTTTTAGAGGAAAAATCTTTTTCATTTAATTTTGATTTCTCCAAGTTAATAAATTTTTTCTTTTTCTACTCTCTCGATTTTCGTTACTCGGTTTACTTTTTCTTTTATTTCGGTTTCAACTTTCACATTTTCCGATTTTGGATGGTCAGTCCATTTTTGACCGTTCTGCTTTTTTAATGTGGCATAACGGTTTGCAGCTACAAGAAGTTGGCGATTTCGGAGACGGAAACTGTCTGCCACCACTGAACTTGATACGAAGCACAAAGCTTCAATTAACCACTGAACCGCCAATTTCTTGTAGCTGCTGTTATGCCTTCGTTGTTCTTTTCTTTCGCACGTTGGTCTGGCTGCGGTGCGGTTGGACAGACACACTCTTTGCCAAGCTTGGGTTGTAGCGTTGGCTGGTGCGGCTTGGCAATGTGTGTGGCTGTGAAGCGTTGGCATTTTCTTAGATTAATTTTGTTCCGTCCATTTTATATAAGTCGTCCATCCAATTTGCTGAACTTGTCAAAGTGTATAGACTAATAAATACAGTATGATAATCCACCATTGTTTTTTTTGCTTTGTTGTTAAGTGACCCATTAGTAACTACTCCAAGTGCATCAACTTTTTCCCATCCAATAATTCTTCCAGTAAAAGTTGAATATTTGATTGTTCCAGCTTGTTCAGTGAGTTTATACAAAGAGTCTGAAAGTTCATATATTCCTTTGAATAAATCTCCTGCTACATTGGTCTGTCTGATTTGAATTTCTTCACCGCCAGCAACAATTACTTCAATTATATTTTCCTTGTGTAGCTTTTCAATAGATTCAACAACTTGTATTACTCTTTTTATTTCTCCTTTATATCTTTCAACTCCAACGTCAGCGTGACTAAGCGGATTAAGTAAAATTCTTAAATATTTCTTTAGTTCTAAATACAAAGGTGGAACTGCACCAAATCTTGGCCAAAAAATATTTATTGAATTTTCCAAAATGTTTTGAAAAGGCATTTTATTGTTGCTTTTCTCACTGCTTTCTTTGTCTTTCCAACAATATTCTGGTAGCCATTTGCAAAATATTTCTTCCGAATATTTTCTAATATAGTTTGCTGCTGCTGGATAATCGTGTTGTTTGTAATGCTTTACTGCTATTGCTAAATCATTTTGCTCATAAAAGACTTTTGGTTTTTCAAAACTGGTTGGGTCAGAAGCATCAATATCATCTGCATACATTTCAATGAGCTTCCAAGTATCTTTTTTGTTTGCAGGAAGATTTGAAATATCGTTTTTAATGAATGTAAATAATGAACGGTCGTGGGTAAGAATAAATGTTTGATGTCCTTTGTCTCTATTAGCTTCTATTGCTTCCGTTTCATCATTAAACCAAGCATATTCATCTAAAATCAATTTTACAATTTTGTCTCTATTGGACATATCCAAACTTATCATCAAGTCATCAAGCACAAGAATTTTTACTGGTGCGTCTTGAATTCGTTTTTCCATTATTGCAAGTCTTATAGCTAAAGCAACTGCTGAAAGTCTGGCTTCATTCAGAAATGATTGAGGCTTTGTTACTGGACCTGTTCCGTTGAAATCGTCTATTCTTAAACGTATTGCAAAATTTGGTTTGGTATAATTTGCCTCAGATAATTTGTGTGCTGAAATCTTTATTAGTTCAAGATGAAAAGTTATTTTGAATTTCAATTTATCTTGAATAATTGGATTAACTCTTTGATTGATGTTTTGAATTAAAGTCCCTAAATCTCGTTCAAAGCGTCCAACTAAATTATTGAATTCGGTATATGCCGCATTATGTGCAGCCTTTTGCGGAAATCCTAATTCACCATTTTTCTTTGGATATGTTTTATCTGGGCCACGTTCTACAATTTTATAAATAGAACCTGCATTGCGTAATTGAATGCCAACACCCAGTTCATTATGCCAATTGGTATCAGTAAATTGTACATAGCCTAAAACAGCATCTTCGAACATTGAAAATAAATCAACTTCTTCACTGTGTTTTACGGAATGTGAACGCTGTAAAAGTCTGTAATTCAAAAAATCACTAGCAAGTAAGCTTTCTTTTGCTTCTTCATTTGTATTTATAACTGTGTTTTGATGACTAACTTCAAAATCAGTATCGTCATTCATCACAATTTTTATGAAGCTATTATCTACACCAGCTGCATCAGTTGTAGCGTAAATATTAACAAGACTTTGTGGGTTAAGTTTATTGAAATATTTTTGAATTTGTGCTGCATCTGATTTTTGAGAACTTTCCAACAGCGTGTATAAAGCCCAATAGAAAGATGATTTTCCTGAACCGTTTTCACCGTAAAGCAAAATGTTCTTTCCATCTATTTTAATAGGTTCTGATTCTGGAAAGAACTTGAAATTATTGATATGTACCTCTTTAATTCTTTTCATCTCTAACTTGTTGCTGCATTAATTCTTGCAATGGTTTCACTTCTGCTACTGGCTACCAAAATGCGGTTGCGGATGGGGTTGTCTTTTTGTTGCAACTCGTAATACACTTTTTGAATAGTGGCTTTTGGGTCTTCTGCTTGGGTAATGTCTGGAAATGCCTTCTCGGTTACAAATTGCAATACATCTATTTCTTTGGCTTTCATTTCATCGGCAAAATAGAGTTCGTAAACCATCATATTAACCAAGCCTTCAAAAACCTGACTTATGGCTTCATTACTCACTTTTTCTAAAACTGGTGCTTGTTTGGAGTCGTTTAAGTATATGAGATACTCGGCAATGGTTTCAAATTGATTATTTATTTCTTCAGAAATTTTTGGAAATGGAAATTTTTGAATTTTATATTTTTTCCAACGATTTGTGCCCATTCCAGATGTTGTCGAAATAATATTAAAGTACCAATTTCCAATAGTAGAGTTTAATATACAGTATAATGCTTTTAGTTTTTCTCCAGTCATTAAAAAAACAGTAGCATCAAGCATATATTTTTTATCGTCAAAAGAAAATTTAGCTTTATCTGAAAGTTCACCCCAAATTAATTTATCCTTTTCAAAATCATCAAGATATGCACAATTCCGAAGATTATACCAATTCGTTCCTTGATCCCATCGTGCTAATAGCTTATCCTTAAAATTTGAAAAATAGTTGAAAATTACTGGATAATCTTTTTCAACATTAACAGGTGGAATGTTTTGTTTTTTTAGACCATTATGAGCATTAATTAAGAAATTGTTATCAAAAGAATATCCATACTTCTTTAAATTTCTACCTTTCAATGTCGGAACTAGAATCTCACGATTTTTTTCATCTTGAGCAATAAATTCATTTCGCAATTCTTCTGAAATAATGAAAACTTCATTTAATCCAGTATTTATTCCGATATTAATATTATAATCTAAGTCGCCAATAGTTTTATTATTCCCTTCAATTTTACGTTTGATTTCAAAATCTGATTTAGAAAGAATAATCCACTCTGAATTATTCAAATTATCAAGCAGAATTTTATTTTCTTCAAAATAACTTTGAATTGATTTATTCACTGAATCTTGAAGTAAAGCAACACTTTCTGTTTCTTTTTTATTTGATTGTTTTTTAGAAATTAAAATATTTACTTCAACTGTGGCAGAAGGGAATATTTGTGTGTCTTCAAAATTTAAAAGCTTGATTGGGTTTGATTTTTCAACAAAAAATTTTCTAAGTGATTCTCCGTATTTGGTTTTCATCCAAGAGTTCGAAGTAATGTAAGAAAGCACACCCTCTTTCTTTTTCAGCAAATCCATTCCCTTTTCATAAAACAAGCAATAAATATCACCTGTGCGGGCAAAGGTTTCAAAACCTGCTTCTTGTAAAATGTCGGTTTCCTTTCCCATTTTTTGCAGTTGTATGTAAGGTGGGTTGCCAATCATTACGTCAAAACCGCCTTTTTCAAATACATCCATAAAGTATAGATGCCAAAGGAAGTATGGTCGTTCGTCTGTTTCTTGTATTTTTAGCAATTGAGTTTTGGTGTCCTGCAATTTATTTAAATCACTTACATAGCCATCATATTTTTTCTTTCCTGCGGTTTTTAAGTTCTCGGTATTTCCTGCTTCGTTTATCCAGCGGTGCAATTGGTTTTCTCGCAATTCTAGATTGTACTCTATGTGCTGAAGTACTAACTTATTAATCTCTGCACGTATTTTATTTTTCTTTTCGCTTACTTCAATGGTGAAAAATGTTTTAATCAGGTCTTGTATTTTTTGGGTTGTATCCGATTGCGAAAACGTGATTTTCATTTGGTCTTCTTTTAAGTTCCCAAACAAATCTCTTTCAGGTTCGGCAATTCGAACATCACTTTTAGTTTTGCCCATTTGGCTCAAATCAATCCCTTCAAATTTTTCCAACAGACTATTGCCCTGCATAATCTTGTAATCCAAGTTAGGCAATGGGTGAGGGTTGAGTTCATCCACCACTAACGAAAGCCAAAAACGAAGTTGAGCAATGTCAACAGCACCTTTTTCCAAATCCACTCCATATATTGAATGTTGGATGATGTTCTTTTTTACATCGGCAGGTTTAAAATCTTTATTGGTTTTTAGGTATGGATAAATAAAACGTTTGGCTTCAAAAATCTCTTGTAACATTCCAATCGGAAAAGCTCCCGAACCAATGGCAGGGTCGCAAACTTTAATATCGTCTAATTTTTTATTGAGCAAAACGGCATTTTCTTTTTCAGCCAATAAAGGCGAAACGGTATGAAAACGAATAAATGCTTCAATGTCTTTTTGCTCTTGAAAAGTATTGAGCAAATATTGAATCAAACTTTCCTTGCACATATACTGCACAATTTCTTTAGGCGTATAAAATGCTCCTTTGTCTCTGTTGTCCTCTAGTAGGTTTTCAAAAATATGCCCCAACATTTCAGGGTCAATTCCTACTTCGTGGTCGTCAGGGCTGTTTTCGTCAATCGTGAAATTATATTGCTCAAAGAAATCCAATAATTCCTTAAAATAGTTGGCTGGAAAATCAATTTCCAAGGTGGCTTTATTTTTTTCTGGTTCAAATAAACCACCATTCAAATAAGGGATTTTACAATTATGAATTACGAATTCAGAATTATGAATTAAGCCTTCTGGAGCTAAATCGCCTTCTCGTTTGCTGTTTAGGGTTTTGAAAAATAAAGTTGTTAAAAATTTAGAATGAAAATGTTCTTTAGCTGGGCAATAAGCAAACAGGTTTTGCATAAAGTTAGCATCACCATTTACCCAATCGCTATCATTCGTAATTCCATCATTTGTAATTCGTAATTCACTAGGCACGCCCATCCAACCTTTTTTCTGTAAAAAATGCAGGAATACGATTCTGCCCAATAGTTTTTTTGCAAAATCACGAATGGGTTTTTCCTGTTTTACTTTATCCTCTTTTTCCGCATCAATTAGTTTGATACGATAAGGATTTTCTTCATCAGCCAAGTGTTTCCAAAACTTTTCGTAATGAGCTTTGTAGGTTTTAAAGAAATCTCGGTTTAAGGCTTCCACCGAAAACACTTCTTTCAAATTTTGAATATCAACTGCACCTTTTTCTTTTTTGTCTGCTAGTACTAGTATTCGTTTGGCTGGAGTGGTGCAGGCTTCATTTGCCCCCAATAAATAAGTATATCGTTTGGGTTTGGTTTCGCCTTTTATGAGTTCGCCTGTTTCTAAATCAATGTTTGCTTCTTTGGCAATGAAAGAAAAACGGTAATCGGCTTGTTTTTTATTGTAGAAAAATGCCAACGAACCGTGAATGATGTTTTGGTCAATGTGTTTGGCAGCAATTTCACGTAAGCCTTGGCGGTTGCGAACAATGCTAATATTGTCTGCTACTTCCACTGTGAAAATAGCCAATTGCTTTCCATCATCCAGTTTTATAATTCCAATTTGTTTCCCGTCAATTACTTTATCGTTTTCAGTGAACAAATTTTCTGGATGACTGAAATAGTCAATCTTTTTGAAGAATAAACTCAAAACAGTTTTCCATTGGTCAGGGAAATATTTATCCTCCTCCAATTGGAATTTGCTTTTCAATATGTCTTTAATGTCTTTTTCTTTCATTGCTTAAGAGCTAAAACTTTCAGTGATAATAATTTCAGGAATCAAGGTTTTAACCCTTACAATCTTCTTCTCGAATTCCTGTTCGGTTGCTTCATTCATTAAAGGATAGGCTTTAAGAATCTCAATGACTTTTTCTAAAATGATAGCAGGTTTTAAAGGGAATTTTTTCAAAGCCCGTTGAAACTTATTGATGTCTCTTTGCAGATTTTGAAAACGTCCCTGTCTCAAGGCTTCTTTAGCTTTGATGATTAAGGTTCTTTCCTCTTCATTGGTCAAAGCCAAATTGAGCATAGCGTCTAAATAGGCATTTGCCTTTTTTTCGTTTGGACCTTGTGTGGTATCAATCTTTTTATCTTTTGCTTTCTCCTTTTCAAGTAAGTCCGAAAAAAGTAAAATACCCGATTGCACTTGTTCGTGGTGTTTCGAGTGCAAGGCAATTGCTTTTTCTAAAACCTCTGCTTCAAAAATCTTTACTGTTTCCAGAAAAGTGAGTTCTTCGGTTTCTTCATTTCCTTTAACCAAGATGAAAGCATCTCGTTTGCTGTCTTTGATGTAGCAAATTGTACTTTGATTAAAGTCCTTATTTTTTCTTCCCACCCTTGCACGGAAAGGCATATTCTTAATCTGCTTGAATAGTCCAGGCGTTTTTTCTTTGATGTCTCGAATCATCATCAAGTAAGCAAGTTTCTCGTCCTTTTCTTCTTCCATTTCCTTGTCGAAAAGTCCAAAGGTTTCGGTTTCTTCATCAGGCGAATAAATTTGGCTATCTTCACCTAAAGCAGCGTGAAAAGATTGCAATTTCATTATTGCTTTTTTCTCCAATTCAATATCATTGTTGACTTTTGCTGTTGGATAAAAGTTATAAACGTGAATTTCATCAGCGGTTGAGCCAATTCGATTTACACGCCCAATTCGTTGCATTAATCGAGTAGAGTTCCAAGGTGTGTCGTAATTTACAATCACATTAGACCGGTGCAGATTAATTCCTTCTGCTAACACTTCTGTAGAAAGTATGATACTGTAATTGTCTTCCTGTTCGGCTTTTGGTAAATTGGCATCAAAGTTTTTACGAACAATTGGCATTCGTTCTTTTCGTGACTTGCTGTCCACTGAAAGAATACTTGCCGAAATATGTTTCTTTAATTCTCTTTCTAAATATTCAGTAGTTTCTTTGCTTTCAGAAAAAATCACCAATTTAGATTGGGGATTGATAGATTTACTGAGTAGTGTATTTTTTAAATATTCAATAAAGACTTCCAATTTTGGATCTTCATCAACTTTTCCCCATTCTTTTGAAAGGTCTATCAACAATTTTAAATCGTGTTGCAAGCCAGGTAGAAAATCATATTCAAAATCATCAGGTTCACAAATGTCAATGGTTGGGTCCTCAATTGATTTTTCTAATACCAACTCCAATAGTTCTTCTTCCTTACCTTCATTAATCATATCCGAAACAGGCAAATTAGGGGCAATGAAAATGCGACCATTTTCAAACATTGTTACCATTGCTTCTGTGGCTTTCATAAAACGGAAAAGCGATTGTTTGAAAGCGAAAAAACTGCTGTCAATTCGTTTAACTAGAAGCGTTTTCATAATCTTGGCTAATTGAGCCGAAATCATATCCGCTTGTTTGTATTTATTCTTTTTATATGGTTTTAAAAAGCCAATAGCACGATAACGATTGTATTTTAAGCCTTGTGTTTCGTGGCTTAAAACGCGAATGGTTTTATCGTATAAATCTTCCAAATATGGTTCAAGCACATAAAGTATTTTTTTAGGTTGTTTTACTTTAGGAAATTTGATGTCTTGTTTTTCAAGATCCTTTGAATAAAGTTCGTGAGCCATTAAATCAGTTCTTGTTCTACGAACAATAAGCGGTTCAATTACTTTGGTTCTTATTTTCTCATAAATCTTTTTTACTCCAGCCTGCACTTTTGCAATATCTGGTTCCTCCTTAAGCTTTTTGTAAGCATCAATTTGTTGTCTAAAAAAATGTTGCAAGTTTCCAGTTTCCAAAGTTGACTCTTTACTGTCTTGGAAAAGATAAACTTGATTGGCAATATCTTCGGGTTTATTGTTCAATGGTGTTGCAGAAACAAGAATAACACGCTTAGGAATGGTTTTGCCGTCAGGCAAAACTCTTCTTGTTGGTGTTTTACATATTTTTTGCAACTCATTATACATTCCAGCTGTATCAGAACGGAATTTATGAGCTTCATCTACAATGATTAAATCGAAAATTGTTGCATCATTGATTTTATGCAAACTTCCATTGGTAATGATTTTTACATTGTCAAGATTGAACTTTTCAATTGTTTCAACCCAGTTCTCTTTAAGTGCAGGAGGAACTATAATAAGCGTTCGGGAACGGTGTTCTGGAAATCCGTTTGTATAAAAATATTTTTTCGCTATTAGTGTAGAAACAATTGTTTTTCCAAGTCCGACAACATCAGCTAAGAAAAACCCATTGTGTTTCATCATCTTTGTAAAGCCATCATTTACGGCATCTACTTGATACGAAAGTCGTTTGAAACCTTTGGGTAAATCTGAAATCGAGTTTGGGTCAAACTCAATACTTTTTCCAAAGTACTCAATCAGAAATTTCAGATAAACTTCGTAAGGTGTGTAATTGTCATTTAAGTATGTTTCTTTTTGAAGTTTTTCAATGCTGTCCATATCAACAGGAACGGCTTCTTCCCAAAGTCTGTCAAAAGTTTTGGTTGCAAAATCAATGTCTGAATTATCTCTTAACTCAACATTGAATTCAAAGTTTTTAGAAAGTCCTGCATCAGTCAAGTTACTCGAACCAGTAATTACAGAACCATAACCGTGGTCGTGTTTTTCTTGCTCTCTGAAAATATAGATTTTAGCGTGAATGTTTTGTTTCGGGTGAATTTTGATTTTTACTTTTCCAGTTGTAATGTCTTTAATCAATTGAATCATTCCACCTTCAACAGTCTTGTCGTATTCGGCTTCTTGAATGTTCTTTTTTACTTCTTGAAAAAATTCTTCTTGTGCTTTTTCGGCATCACCATCAAATAAAACTCCTTGTTGGTTGGCCTGATATACTAAAGAGTCAATGTTGATACCAACAAGGATTCTAATTTCTTGAGCGTTCTCTACAAACTCACGAATTTGAAAATATCCAGACGCACGAAAATAGCCGACTAAAGCATCTAAAAAGTAAATGTTCTTATGTTTGAAAACACCTTCAATTTTTTTTAGAAGTGTATTTTGGTCTTCGTTGGTGAAAAATTTCGTGTTCATATTTTCTTCAATACGTTTTTAAGTCCATCAGTCAAAAATTCCAAGTCTCCAAGTTCTGATAAAACAGTCGACTGGATAAACTCAATTTGTATTTCTTTAATTGGAATGTCCAACGCTTTAGAAAAAACTGGTAACATTTCTTTTGTCGCTACTCTTTCGTTGCGTTCAATTTTGCTCAAAATAGAAGTGTCAATGTCCAGTTCAGCAGCAACTTTTCTCAAAGGCAGTCCAAGCTGTTCACGTCTGTTTCTTATATACTCTCCAAATAAATTCATTTTGTCTATATTGTTTTGACAGATTCGTCAAAAGTACGATTAATTTTTTATACGTCTGTCAGTGCGTTGGCAAAAATTCAGGCTCTTTTGGTTTTTAGTTTTGGCTCGTGTGTCGGCAAAAAACCAAATGTGCCTGAATGTGCGGTTGGCTGTCTTTTTACAATGAGGCATAACGTGTTGGTATATGAAAAGTAGCAGAATAAAAATGCTATTATTTTCAGTTTAGAATATTAAAATAGCAGAAAAGTACAAACTCTATAGTTTACACTTAACTGCTATTTTTTATATACCTTGTTATGCCACGTTATTATTATTATTATTATTATTATTATTATTTCTGTACATAAAGTAAAGACCATACATACCCGCACATACTAATGACAATAAAAAAAACAATTTCGCAGTAATTTCATTTTTAACATATAAAATAATTGAAAGTATTTCAATTACTCCAAAAAGAACCAATAAAAAATATGATATATATTTTTTCATAATCTTGTTTTTTATATGTCACCCCAACCTGGACCACAAGCTTCAATTAAAGCCGCAGTTACTAGTCCTTTCATTGCTACATAATAAATTAGAGCTGCACCTCCTGTAACCCAAATGGCACCAATTGTAGTACCAACTGTTCCAGCAATTGCTAATGCACAACCCCAAGAAATTCTTTTCATTTCGCCTTTTGATAATTTTATATTCTTATCTAACGACATTTCTTTTTCAATAAAATCATATGTAGTTACTACTGTTATTAAAAACCTTGCATCTTCAACTTTTGTTAAATTATAGTTTTCAATAATTAAGTCGTAAACATTTTCTTTATCACTATTATTTTGATAGAATTCAAATGCATCAAGCATATTCGCACTAATTCCATTTTTTATTAACATTTGGTCAAGTCCTTCATTGTTAATAATTGAAATATTATCGGCAATTATATTATCAATGTTTAAGTCAATACTAGTTTTTTGTAAATCTCCGCTTGATTTCGAAGTGTCAAATGCAAATTTAAAATCACTTTGCATTTGTTTAAGCAAAGCAGAGTCAATATTTTGATTAAATTCTTCAATATCTCCATTAGGACTACAAGAAACAAACAAAATCAATCCTGAAAGAAATAACGATAAATATGGTTTTCTTAAAGTTTTTAAAATATTCATAATTTTAAGTTTTAATGGAAAAAATCTTTTTCATTTAATTTAGATTTCTCCAAGTTAATAATTTTTTTCTACTCTTTCGATTTTCGTAACTCGGTTTACTTTTTCTTTTATTTCGGTTTCAACTTTCACATTTTCCGATTTTGGGTGGTCAGCCATTCTTCGACCGTTATTTTTAGTTTATGTGGCATAACGGTTTGCGTATATGAGCTGTGGCGTGTCTTAGCACGAACCTCTACAAATATAGACTAACTTTGAGAAATCCGCAGAATTTTCCAATTGTGGACTGACCAAGCCATAGCTTATATACGGTGTTGCCAGTAGTTTTTATTCCTCGGTTTGCTTTATAAATTCCACAGGTTCAGATTGTAATTTTATTTTAGTTGCTGCAATATTTTCATTGTTGTCAGTCGAAAAATTCAGAGCGAATTCTGGATTCATAACTTGAGGAATTTCACTTATTTGTTTCATAACAAAAATGTCATCTTCAAGATGTTCAAGTATAAATTTGTAAGTCGGGAATACAACATATAAAGAATTGTTCTCTTGGATTATCTCAAATGTGCCATATCCTTTATTGGAATATTTACCGCAAAACTCCGATAGTTTATGAGTTGAAATCTTGTCTTTATTTAATTCTTTAATTTCCTTGTCAATTTTATTAATGTCATTAACAATTACTGGATATTGGTTCAATTCGGTTTTTGGCAAATCCAACATTCTGTTTGTTACGACATCTGCAATTATGTATGGTAATATGGAATTATGTTGATTTGTCAAAACTACAATACCTAATTTATCGTTTGGGTACAGTACAACTTGAGAGCTAAATCCGGAAGTATTTCCTCCGTGATTAATTTTGTAATGTCCTTTGAAAGATTGCACCCGCCAACCATAACCATCGCCAAACAAATAAACACTTGCGTCCGCTCCATCTTGAGGCATAATGTTATGAATAGAAGTTGCATTCTTGACATATTCTTCTGGAAGAATTTGCTGTTCATTAAATTTTCCGTTATTTAACCAAATTCGCATCCAATTAGCCATATCGTTGGAAGTGCTTTTGATTGCGCCTGCTGGACTGTATGAGTAATAGTCTTCATAAAGCACTTTTTCGGTTTTTCCATCTGACATACCATAACCAAAAGAAAAATTATTTGAGTTTTCCATTTCTTTCAAGTCGGTAAAAGAATGGTTCATATTTAGAGGATTAAATATTTTTATTTTTACGTTTTTATCCCAACTTTCACTGGTCACTTGCTCAATAATAGTTCCTGCAATGGTGTAACCCATATTACTATATATCCAACTGTCATTAATTTCTCCATTTGGTTTTAGATATTTTAAACGTTCAATAGTTTTTAGTTTGTCAATTTCTGGAAACAAAATAAGCGAGCCGTCAAGATTTCCTAAACCACTTTTATGTGATAACAAATTTTCGATTTTTATTAAATCGTTCATTTTGTCATTATAAAATTGAAGTTTGGGAATATAAGAAGACGGTTTTTCTTTCAACGAAATTTTGTTTTTTGATTCCAAGATTCCCAAAAGTGAAGCTGTAAACGCTTTCGTTGCGGAACCTATTGGGAAAACTGTATTTTCTGTTGTTGGTAATTTTTCTTCTAAATTTCTGTAACCAAAACCTTTGGAATAAATTACTTTATCATTTTCCACGATTGCGACAGACAGCCCAACTGCTTTATATGAATTGAGTAAAGTTTCTATTTCTTGGTCAATTCCGTTTAATCGATTTTCATTTTCTTGTCCAAAAGTTAGTTTTGTGATTAGGAAAAGGAAAAGTATTAAAGTTGATTTTTTCATTAATTTTTTTTGATTATTCGATGTTTCTTTAAATTACTGGCAACGTTTTGCGTGTATGAGAAGTAGCGGATTAAAAAGCACTTCACTTTCAGTTTGGCACCGACTTTTATTAAAATCACTGACCTTTTATTTATCACTAAACCCGCTATTTCTCATACACGCTGTTGGCAGCTGTATTTTCTTCTTTTTTGTTGATTGTCTTGTTCATAAATAATTTCATCGTATAACCAAATCCAAGTCCGCCAATTGTCCAAATTACAAGCCCTAACAATAAAGTTTTCCAAGTTATTTCTTGATTGTCAAAATATGGAAATCCGATTGACATAGTCAAAAACATAAATGCTCCCCAACTCAGTCCTGTTTTTATCCAACTCTTTTTATCAAATGGATTTGGAATATGTTCGATGTCAATATTTTCATATCGTTTTGGTTGTTTTTCTAACCATTTCTCTTTTAGATTTTTTCTGAACCAACCCCAAATCGGAAAAGTAATTGCGAGAATTATAAAACTCAGTCCGTTAGTCAAACAAGGAATAGTATTCCCACAGCTTTTACAATAAAGTCCAAACCAATTTTTAAAAGCAGTTCCGTTTTCTGTCGACCAAGTTCTTCCATCGTGAAGAGTTTCACAATGAGGACAAGGAACAAATGTTCTTTCAATTCTCGGTTTGTCAATTGTTTTATCTTCCAAACTGACTTTCGGAACTCTTTGTCCTAAAATCAATTCATTTATTGCTAAACCTGGATTCAAAATCCAATGTAGCATCATCCAATTTTTCCAAGTATAAACTTTGTATTTTTCTTTATTAAATTCCATTGTGTTCTGTTTTTTCAATATAGCTGCCAACGTGTTCGTGTATGGAAAGTTGCGTGTTTGAGGGCGAGGATTTTCCGAAGGAAAATCGGAAGCCAGCAAACGTGCAACCAACTTTGTGCTAGCTAAAACTAGCAATTTTTTATACACGGT
>Ga0210023_1000592_pt1 | contig 27855 bp, 15 predicted proteins | sample CryGeymeta201524_FD_183987 | JGI IMG/M metagenome (GOLD analysis project Ga0210023, IMG submission 183987) | Groundwater microbial communities from Crystal Geyser aquifers in Utah, USA - Crystal Geyser metaG 2015-24 (SPAdes) (version 2) | ecosystem: Environmental > Aquatic > Deep subsurface >... | reverse complement strand
GGCAAACAATCCATCTCGTGAACGGCGTTTGACTGCTGAGGAATTCGACAACCTCGTAGCAGCCTGCGATCGGTCATCAAATCGCTGGCTCAAGCCGGCTTTGCTGTTGAGTGTTGAAACCGCCATGCGTCAGGGCGAGCTACTCGCCCTGAACTGGGACAATGTGAACTTTGAAAAGCGCATTGCCTTCTTAAAAGTCACCAAAAACGGTGACGCGCGAGCGGTGCCGCTGTCGGGGCGCGCGATTGAAGTGCTTCAATCAGTTCCTCGCGCCTCCGGTAACCGAGTCCTCTTGGTTGAAAAACAGGGCCTGCATTCGGTTTTCAAAACGGCTTGTAAACGGGCAAAGATTGAAGACTTCACGTGGCACGACTTGAGGCACGAATCAATTTCAAGATATGCAGAACGTGGCGACTTTTCGATTCTTGAGCTCGCCTCCATTTCCGGCCACAAAACGCTGCAAATGCTGAAAAAATACACCCATCTGCAGGCCGAAAAATTGGCTGCAAAGATGGGATAGCGATCAGACGGGATGGGCCTTCTGAACGTAATTCCAGCATGGTGCTATTAGAAACGATGTATGCAAGCAATTGATCCAGCAAAAAGGTGTACATAAGTGCCATGGTGTTGTTCCTCTTGGGTCACTCGGCCATGGCCTTCAACAGCGCATCTCGGGCGTCGGAGTAGAACTGGATGTCGATCTTGGTCGCCATGTCGTCGGACAAGTCGACCAACTGGCGCCGACAGGCTACCGGCATCAACAGCGACGTCGCACCTTTCTCAACGGCGATCTCGGCAATCGTGACAGCGTTGTGGACGGGCTCGATCGAGCCCCCGAGGTTGATCTCGCCGACGATGATCAAGCCACCACGCACGCTTCGCTTCAACAGCGATGTGCACAGGGCCACCAAAGAGGCCGCACCAAGCTTGGCACCAGACTTCGCCGCGTCAAACGCTCGGAGCTGCACCGTGAACTCATGCTGCCGAGGGTCTTTGTCGCCAACCAACTGCAATGACCTGGCGTACAAGTTCTGCTCGGCGAAGCCGATGCTCTCGCGGAATGCGGGAGGAATGGGCTTGTTGAGCACCTTCAAACCCGATCCGGGACCTTCATTGACCTCGATGCGGTAGAGACCCGAGTTTTCTTCGCCGCCACCGGGGCTGATGGTCCACACCTGACCAGGCTCCAGCGGGTCGCCGCCAATGCTGTTGTCGCTTTGCAGCTCAGGCGTCGAGACAAACTTCTCCACTCCGTCGGCACCCATGATGTAGCTGAAGTGAGTGTTCCGAAACTCTGCGGCCCCGACTCGCTTCTGTTGCTCTTTGACTCGACGCCGAACCTCCATGGCGATGCGAACGGCCCATTCCAGGTCTTCGTCCGGAACCTGGGCATCCGAGCTCGGGTACAGCAGCTTGAGCAAGCCACTGACTGTCTTGTTGACCGCGTTTGTGTCTCGGCCAGACAGTGCGCCGCCAAAGAAGACTCGGTTCTGCAGTTCGCTCACCCGGCTCTGGTTCCGAAGCTGGCTCCAGCACTCGGACAGGAAGTCGCTGACCAGGCCGAAGTGGTTGGTGACCAAGTCCTTGTTGATCTTGGGCACGTCCCAACCCGGCAGGAACGCGTGGATGCGGTCCATGAAAGCGGTGTCGTCGCGCATCTCTGGTGGCATGGGGCCAAACAAGTGCCCCACGCGCTGCTGGTGTTCCACATCGACGTCGAAGTTGCCGACCAAGACTATGCTGCCGTCCGCACGGATGCTCTCCTTGCCACGGCTGAACTCGCCGGACTCCATGTAGCCCTTCATGATGTTCACGCCGTCCTTCTGGTCGAAGGAGATGCCTGACACCTCATCGAAGCAGACCACGTCGTACTGGCACACCAAGCCTCGACGGCCCTTGGGAGTGTTCTCCACGAACATCTTGGCCACAGTCGCCTTGCCGCCGGAAATGAGGTGGGCGTAGGGCGAAACCTGCTGAAACAGATGGCTCTTGCCGGTGCCGCGCGGCCCAAGCTCCACCAGGTTGTAGTTGCGCTCCACAAACGGCACCATTCGCAGCAGAAGGGCGTTCCGCTGGCGATCGCTCAGCGCGCCGGACTCAATGCCGATGGAGCGCAGTAGAAAGCACTTCCATTCTTCGGTGGTAAACGCCTCGCGCGCCTTGGTCAGGGTGTCCAACACGTCGCGCTTGGAGAGTTGAATTTCCCGCAGCGACGTGATTCCAAACGGTCGCCCTTTGGCCTCCTGGGCAATGGCCACATCGAACGTCACGCCCAGCTCGGCATAGAAGCCACCGGTCAACATGCGTTCGTGCTGGTTGACCAGCTCGCTGCTGATCCGCACATCCGTCAGCCGAAGGCTTGGCAGGCTGGCGACGTACTCGCCCTTGTTGTCCACGCGTGCCGTCACGAGGTCGATGATCTTCACCTCGCCGGTTTCAAGCGCCTTGGCCTTGAACAGCTCTTCCTCGCCGGCGCGCACCGTGCGGGACTTGAGTTGGCGTTGAACAATTTCCAGCCCTTCGTCAATCTCCTCCTGATCGGTGCTGGCGCAATAGCGCCCGAGCATGAACTCGACCACATAGGTAGGTACCGGAAACTGGCGACTGAAGGTGCGGACCAAATCCTTCCGGACCAGATACCCTTCCAGCACCGAGGCGGCTTTTTTGTCTATCTCATCCAATTCAATCATTCATCATCCTCCGCCGATCACGGTGTTTGCCTCGGCGACCAGCTCGCCTGATGCGCTGAGCAGGACCAGAAACGCCGCGCGGCCTTGCAGTTCTTCGTTCTCAACAACTACCGATGCGGTGCCGTTGTCCTTGAGTGGCTTCACGCTCACGACGACGCTGGATGCCGGGTCGCCCGCCTGGGTGCGAATGTCCAGGGACAGATTCGCGTACTGGCCGTCCACGCCCACTGTGCAGCGGAGTCCCTTCCAGGCGATGTCGGTGACCTCGGCCACCTGCTTGCCTGACGCACTTCCGCTCCGCGTCACCACCAGATCCAAAGTGAGGCACTCTTGCAGGCTCAACCCGCCATGGTTGTAGTCCACCGATTTGCCGTAGCAGCTCACACCGTCGGCCAGGGCGAACTGTTGGTACGGGTTCCAGAACCAGGGGTACAAACGCTCACCGGTGGAAGCGCCTGGCTTGATCGAGGCGCAGCGCCCCCATTTGTTGTCGGTGAGGTCCTTGGACATCTGAATCGTGGGTAACTTGCCCGGCATGAGCAGCCAGCCGTGGTCGGTCACCACCCTAACGCTGTTCCAACCCGCAGCCAACAAAGCGGCGATGCGTTCCGCAATTTCTGCGAGAAGCGGGTCGATGTGCTTGGCCAGCTTCCAACCACGCGCATGTCCCTCGCTGTCGATATCGCCAAATTCGCACCACGCGTTGCCTTGGCCGTCGCCGTTCTCGGTTCGGTCCAGTACCTTCCAGTGGTTGTCGTTCAGCAGCTTCTTCAGGTGGTAGCCGCCCTTGAGCGACTGGCCGGTGGCAGCAACGCAAGGTTCGAAGTCATCGCAGTCGTCGGTGCCGCTGATCTTGGTCCGCACTGGCGAAGCGGCCGCCTTGCCTGTCGCGGTGACGCTGGGCAATGCCGTCCAGCTCATGGCTTCTGCCACCTGGCAGCCGCGCGCCTCCAGGGTCGATGAGAGTCGGCGAGCTGCATCAAAGCGCAGGCCATCTACAAACAGCACGCACTCGCCCTTGGACCCGGCGAAGGCCTTGGCGCTGGCGATCGTTCCACCGGGGTAGCTCGATCCATCGACCAGCTTTTGTAGGTAGCGCGCAGACTCCTCCAGCCAGGGCAGATAGATCGCCCGAACGGCGGCCGTCACCGCATCAACGTCGGCCGCCTTGTCAACGCACGCCAGCGCTGACAGCACCGCATCGTCGGCGCGCCAGCCCTGCGTGGCGTACCCGGCCTGCAAGTCCGCGACCGAGCCGGCCGCCAACGCCGTCTTGCTCACTTCCGCAACCACTGCCAGGTGCTTGGCAGCCAAGGCCAGCGGCGATTCGCCCAACTCTGCCCACACCAATTCACGGCGCAGCGCGTGCAACTTCTCAAGCTCCAGCACACGCTTCCTGGCTTCATGCGCAGGCAGATGGTTCAAGGCCAGCAAATCATGCTGGAGCGACTTCTCTTGCTCTTCGTTCCATTGCGGCCAGCCGCTGAGCTTCTCTGCTGGCGTGTCAAAGATGCCCAGGTCGGGCGGCTTGCACTGGCGGATTCGGTTGGGAATGTTGGGATAGCGCTTCGGTGCTTCGCTGTACCGCTCCCACACCGAATGCCAGGGCCCCTCGCGCGTCGCCAACTTGCTGGCACCCGCCAGAACGCCATCGGCCTGGGGGTTGAACGCCAGCTGTGACTTGCAAACCTCCACAAAGGCCTTCCACTCGTTGGCGCCGCGAGTGGTCTGGAAAGCGTCGCCCAGATCCAGCCATTGCAGCAGGTCGCGCACCGGGTCGCCGCCGGTCAGCAGGGTGTTGAAGTAGTCCTTGTCCAGCCGCTTGCCCTTCAGCAGTTCAAGCTCTTCATCCAGCAGCCGGTACAGCGCCAGTTGCATGGCGTTCTTGGCGTCGTTGTCCTGGGCCACATCCAGACCCATGCCGCCTTGGTCGGACTTCAGGAAGGCCATGATGGTCCAGTCCTTGGCGTTCGCCTGTGACCAGATCACGCCCCGGTACTGCAGTTCAGCCAATGGCTTCAAGAGGTCCGGGCAGTCTTCGATCGCCCTCAGGTCCTGGCGGCTTACGCCAGGAAGGTAGAACACCGGCACGCGGTCGGCCGGCAAAGTGACATCAGGTGCCTTGCCCGCAATCACGCAGCGCAGCCAGATGGCCGGCCCCGTGCGGTTCTCTGGCGTGTAGTCGCCCAGCACCAGCAGTTCCGCCAGCTCGCTCTGCAGGCGCGGGATGACAGCCTCCCACTGGCGGTCCTTGTCGGGCCACAAGATGCACGAGGGCGCGACTTGAACCTCGGGGTTGAAGATCGCCGAGTCGCGCAGGGTCTTGACCAGATGTTCGATCACTCGCATGGCTGGCCCCCTGTCATGGCGAAGAGGCTCACCACCTGGTCCACCAGCCTGGTGGTTCGTGCATCGATCTGCTTCACGCTCCATGCCTCGGCCGTTGCCAATTCGGCGTTGAGCTTGAGCCCGTTCTTGTAGCCCACCTCACGGCCCTTGCTGTCGGTGCGGTCGCGTTTGTCTTTGAAGCTCTTGTTGCCCAGCGCGCTGTTGAAGCCGGAGATCGTCAAGTTGCCGAGCTTGTGGACATGCGTTTCCTGAATGGCCTTGGCCTTCTTCTCGTCGCCGCCTGCAATCATGGTCACCCACGACGCGGGGATGTTGTCGCCTTGCGGGAAGATGTGCTCGATGGTCCACACGAAGAGCTTGCCTTCGTACTTCCACAGATCGACCCAGGTCTCCTTGGTCATGCTCTGCTCGGCCAAGGCGCACAGCACAAACCGGGTGACCCCGGCGTTCTCTTCGTAGATGGCACCTTCCAGCTTGCTGCGGAAAGTCTCGTCGCTGACTGACACCGCCAGCAGCTCGTCGCGAATCGTCGTCACCACGGCGGCACCCGACAGCTCTGCCACCTTGTCGATGGAGGCCATGAACAAGCGCGTCAGGTCACGGGTGGGTGGCGTGTCGGTGAGGTTGCGTCGAACGAAGAAGCAGACCAGCAGCCGCGCGATGTCTTCCAGCTGCGGCACGTCGATGCCTAGCGCTTCGCGCCGCACCAGCAGGTACAGCATCAACAGGTAAGACGGGGCGCCCTGAATGCGGTCCAGGTCCTTCAGCGGCTTATCTAGCGGAGCCCAGGCCTCGTCGGTGTTCCGAGCCAGCATCAGTGCATACAGCTGGCCGGCGGAACGAATGGCCTGCAGATGGTGCTTGGCGTCCTGGTTGATCAGCTTCTCGTAGATCTGGATCAGGTTGGACCTTGTGGCCACCGGGCCCAGGGGGTCCTTCTTCTTGTCCTCGTCCTTGCGGAACGGTACGTTCAGCGGGTCTTTGAACGCGTTGTAGTAGTGCCGGAAGAAGCGCTCCTGGACGCTGTAGTCGTCGCCCAGATAGCCCAGCAGCTTGTTCCACACGTCGAAGTAGTGGTCCACCTTGCCGGGCTCGGTGGTTTCCAGCCGGGCCAGCAGCTTGTTCTTGATCAGGTCGATGGCCGTGAGCGGCATGCCCCGGTTGTTGAGCGACTCGAAGAGCGTGTAGGCATCGGCGTGGCTGGCCACCTCGATCTTCACCAGGCAGGCCTGGCTCACCTTGTCGAGGAAGGCCATGATCGACGCCAGGCGATCGTTCTCGCCCTGCACCATCTCTTCGATGCGACCCTGGAAGTACCGGAAGGCGCGGAAGATCTTGCGGTTGCCCGCGTAGGCCGGCGTATCGAACGGGCTGATCACGCCCACGTCGGACAAGACGGCGCGGTAGTCGTTCTGGTTGTTGTTCTGAATCTGCGGGATGACGCGCAACTGGTCCTCTCCCTTCTTCAGCACCAGCTTGCGCTTGAGGTTGATCAGCTCCACGCGCTGATCGTCGTCCAGGTCCTTCTCGTGCCGCTTCAGCGACTGGTACAGCGCCGCGAACAGCAGCGACAGCGTCGTCAGCCGCTGCTGGCCGTCCACTACCTCCAGCCGCTGCACCGCCAGGGTGTCGGTGGTCTGGTTGATGCAGATGATCGATCCCAGGAAGTACCCGGGGTCGTTCTCCTCGATGTCATCGAAGAGCGACTCCCACTGATCCATCTTCCAGGTGTATTCGCGCTGGTAGCGCGGGATCGCATAGACGACACCGGCTTCGATGTCGAAGAGCTGCGAGACCGGGTAGTTGTTGACCGACTTGATCACTTGGCCTTCTCCCGCGCCTTGCGCTTGTCGGCCAGGCTCAAGTGATGATCATTGATGCGGTCGCCGAGCTTTCCGCTGTACTTCAGGCCAAGCTCGTACCATGGGGCCGAGGGCATATCACTCCCGCGATCCTTCTCCCACTTGATATTTGGTTTGTCGCGCAACACGCCTGCGCCACGCTTGCCCACATCGGGCACCGAGAGGAAGGGACGAATATTCATGCGCACGCCGTCATTCAGATCGGGGTTCCAGCCGATGGGCTGCTCTTCGATCGGCTTCCAGCGGACGAAGATGTCGTAGGGCGCCTCGCCCGCCAAGATCAGCTCCAGGCGCTTCTTCAGCGCCTCGGCGGCAGCCAGTTTTTCCTGGGCGCCGTCCACGCCGCTATCCGCGTCTCGCTTCTGGCGGCCGATCCAGTCACCCAGGTAGGTGTAGATCAACGCCTCCAGTGTCTTGGAGTCCAGCTTGTGATAGTTCACCAAGGCGGCGAAGCCATCGCGCAGGCCGTCCCACACGTGCCAAATAAAGGGGCGATTGCCAAATAGCGCGCAGTGCTGGGTAAAGAACTTGTCGCGCAGCCAGCCTTCGAGTGACTTTCCGGCGTGATCGGCTGCGGTCAGCAGCTGAGCCAGGATGTCATTGCTCCAGTCCTCGCCATATGCAGCAGCAAGCAGATTCAGTAGCCGATCGCTGGCTGATGTTTCCCGGCCCACAGGTGGAATACATACGATTCCGTCCTTATCTACGTGACCTATCAGAGCCTTGCATTCGAAAACTAATCTTCGAGATTCCTCAGACAATGCGATTGTCTCATTAGCCTCAGCTGGCCAAGAAAATCCCAGCAATCGTGCTACTGCAACTTGCAGAACGCTTGCGTCAGTGCGGCGCGGTCCGCTTGTAATTCGCTTAACCACCTCATCCCAAATTACAGAGCCACAAGGGTGACCATGGAAAATCCATTGAGTCGCGTCATCTGAGTAAGGTTTTGGAAGACCGTTTGGATACTTCTCGAGGGCAACACCATTCCAATGCTGCACGTCAAACGGAACTTTAGCCAACGTTGCGTTTGTGACGCCGAGCTTTTCATCAAGCTTTCGAACATCCGAATAGTAAGAATCCGATGAGCAGTAGCACCACAATGCAGGCAAATCGAGTGGATCGTTGCAAGCGAGAATTGCGACGTTGTTGTCGAAAAACCCGCCAAGATAGAGCGTTGCTGGTAGCTTGCGTGTTTGAGTGATAACTACGCCACTCTTTCCGTGAGCTCCCTCGCCCCGAATCGCTGCCTTGGTATTTCTTGACAATCGGCCAGATCCCTTTTCCCAAAGCAGGATATTGTTCAATCCCTGATAGTGACCACTTTCTTGATAAGTGACTTGCTGCAATTCCCAATCCGCACCTAGTGGATGGACTTCCCAAAAGTATCGTCCGTACAAAGAATAATCAGCAGTTGATGGGCCTTGATACGACCACGCGTAACTCTCAAGCAATTTCGATTCGCTTGCCACCCCGAAGGCGAATTTCGCATCTGGATTGGCCGACAAAGATGCTGAAGTTGTTACCGATAAGGTGCTTGACCTGAGCTCTTCGGCGCGCTCCTGTTCCGAAGAGGTGTTGGCTTCCAAGCCCGTCACGACATTTTCTTTTGGAGTTGCTCCCTTAGAAACGATTGCAATCGCCCGCAGTACATCCCAGCTAGCCTTTGCGGTTGCGCCGGACCCGACTTTTGTAAGATTCAGGACCGAGGAGTTTTCTAGTAAGTCAAGTCGCAAAGTTGAGTAAGACTTAAGGTAATACCAGTTGAGCGGAGTGACCGAGCAGTGAACTCCATTTGGCACAAGAAAATCGTCAAAGCGCTTAAGAAAGACGGTGGCCATGTCCGCATCGCCGGCCTTGTAATAGGAAGTCAGAAAACCTTGTAGGCGCTCCGATTGCTTCCCCTTGACCAGATATGGTGGGTTGGTAAAAATTAGCCAATAGTTTTCAGAGAGCATCTTGGCTGCTTTGCTTATGCCGCTGGCAACAACCGCCATCTCCGATTTTTCTTCATTCTTTTCACCCTCTAGCGCCTTGCTCAGTAAGGGGTTCACTACATCCCACTTCAATTCAAAAAGCGTACCCTTTCCAAGATGCTTTTCCGGGTTAATCAGGCTCCCCAATAACGGTGCATCTCGGAATTGCTTGTAAATTTCTTCAAGTCCAGTGCGTAGACCCCTGTCATCGCCTGCTAATGCCAGCCACTCTTCCTTCGATGCGCTGATGGAAAGCCCCACACAGGCGACGTTTAAATCGGGTAATGCACGATATCCGCCGGCTCCTGGATATCTCCATGCATTAAGTGCCAATGCAAAGGCGGCCAGTTCCACGCATCTTTGATCTAGCTCTAATCCATTAATGTTTTCTCGTAGAACGGCGTCCACGGCATCGCGAGCGGATAAGTTCTCTCTGGCCATTCTCATTGGCACGAGCATTAGAAAAGCCGCCACCAAGAAGTGGCCTGAGCCACAACAGGGGTCGAGGGTCTTTAACTCAGCTAGACTTTTTGGCCACTTCTCCAAGAAGCCCGTTGATGGCATCCATCTGCCATCCTTTTGTTTAGCGAAGCGCAAATACTCCAGAGGTAACCCAGGCAGCGAAATCCTATTTCGCAAGTCATCTTCAGATGCGTCAGAGGACAGGTCTGCATCTGATAAGTGTTGCGCTGCCCACCAAGCTCCTAACGAGTTGTCGAGGACATACGCCACCATGTACGGCTCGGTGAAGAGCTGGGTGACGGCGGGCAACTCGTCAGCGCCGATCTTCACTTCCGACTTGTTGATGCGCTCCTTGTTGTCGGCCTGCCAGAACTGGTACACCCAGCCCAGGCTGTCGCTGGCCTTGAACACGGCGTCGGGCAGGGCTTTGAGCAAACGTTCAAGCTCGCTCTGGTGCTCGGGCGCAAAGGTCAGTTCGAACACCGGCGAACCGGGCTTGAACACCTGCGGCAGCATGCGGGCGGCCAACTTGCCGGCCAGCTCCCAGCCGCTCTTGACGCCGTCGTCGGGGGCCAGCTCATCGCACTCTTCGATGTTGACGGCTACGCCGTCGTACATCAGCAGGTTGTTGTCGGCCAGGAAGCGGGCGAACAGCATGCGGTGCCAGTGCTGGTAGGCCACCTCTTGCACCAGGTGCAGAACCTCTTGCTTGCCGTAGGTCGGGTTGGTGCTCTTCGAGTCGCGAGCGTCACCGAGCTGCTTGCCGTGGGTGCGCAGGCGGTTGCGCAGCGCCTTCTCGGCATCGCTCAAAAACGCTTCGGGCTTGTCGTGGCCGACGCCAAGTTGATCCACGGCCGCGTACGCAGCAGTCTCGGCCACCGTGCGGGCCGCCTTGACGGTCTTCTCCAGCGCGCTGCGCAGGTCTTTGTCGAGTGCTTGCATCATGGGGAATCAGGCTTCAGTGAAGGATGACCGGGCCTTTTTTCAGGGCCTGTTCAATGGTCTGTTTGGCATCCAACAGCCAGGCTTCGATGTCTTCATCGGTTTTGATGGTTCGATGGGGCAGCTTGACGAACTGCGCCTTGGGCTCCATCAGCTCGGCGGCGGCCACCAGCACGGCGTCAAAGCGCGAGTCGATGGCGGCCACACGATCAGCGAACGACGACAGCGACAAACGATCGACCGTGGCCAGCACCTCGTCGGTGTTGGCCACTTGCACCTTGGGTGCGTCGGTGAGGGTCAGTTTCTGGGCGGCGAGCAGGCTGTTGCGCTGCTCGGGTTCAAGCTGCTTCCAGTTGGTGTCGGTATCTAGGCGGGCCATGCCGTTCTTGTGGCGGGTCTGGTAGTCGGCGTGCAGGCGGTTCAGTTCGTCGCGCAGCAACTGCGTCAGGCTGGCAACCAAGGGGGTGACAGCGTCAGGCTCCTCCAGCAGTTGGCGTTGCTGCTCAAGGTGCGTGACTTGCGCCACCAAGACCTCGGCGCCCGACAGCCCATTGGCCTGGGCCAACAGGCGCTTGAGGGTGTTCCAAGCGGGCAGGCGCTTGTCGATGCGCTCGGCCAGATCCGTCCAGGTGTCGATGGCGGCACTGAGTTCATCGCGCTGGTTGTACAGGGCCAGTAGCTGCTCGTTGCCTGCGGTCAGGCGGATTTCTTCCAGTCTGGTGGTCGCGGGGCGTGCCGGTCGTGGGGCCTCGCCCCCGGCGCGGTTGGCCAGTTCTTGCGCGCTGACCAGGAACTGCGGCACGTGGGCCAGCTCTTCACCCTGTTTGGCGGTGAGGCCGACCTTTTGCAGCACCTTGCGGATCTGGATGCGCTGCGCCGCTGACACCGTGGCCGACTCGACCTTGAACATGGTCTTGCCGATGACCTTGCGCTCCAAATCCTTCGGGTCGATGGTCTGGCCCTTGTCGTCCTGGGCGCGGATCAGCCCGGCCACCAGCAGCACCTGCAAGCCACCGTCCACCGCGTCGCCCGGCCAGCCGTAGGTGGCGCCTTCAAAGTTCTTGCGGATGTCGATGCCCTTCTTGCCGCCGGCAATGAAGGCCAGGATGGCTTTGCACACCGGGTTCTTGGCGGGCTCACCGTCGTCACCCACGCTCTTGAGCGCATCTGGCGCCCCCTTCTGCGCCTTCTCGTAGACCTTGGGCCAACCGGCGTGGTCGGCGATGTGGAACTGCGGGTAGAGCCGTTGCAGCGCGTTCGTGGCGGCTTCCAGCGTCATGTCCTGCAGGTCGGTGCCCAGGATCTCGTTGCCGCCGCCCTGGAAGACGCGGGCGCCCGAGAAGGCCTCATGCAGCAGTTCGCGGATCTTGCCCTCGGCGGTTTGCTTGGTGGTCTCCATGGCCGAGCGGGCCTCGGTGCCCTCGGCGGTGTTGGGCACGCCGCGCTTGTCCAACGTGGCGCTGGCGGCCTTGAAGTCGATCAGGTAGTGCCGCAGGTCATCGGCCGAGCGCTTGGGGATGAACACGAACACGGTAGGCGACTGGTTGCCCGCCTGGCGTGCATCGGCACGCACAGAGTTCTCATCGATGCTCCAGCCATCGCGCACCCAGACGCAGACTTTCTCGCTGGCGTCGCCCGGCAATTGGGCATCGAACACCGGGAAGATGTCGCGCGTAACCTTGGAAGTGCCTTGGGTGAGCGACAGCTTGCGCACCATTTCGCCGAAGCGGCGGCGGATGCGGTCGTCGCGCTCTGCGTCCACGCGATGGGCTTCGTTGGCCAGGCTGTTGCGTTGGCTGAGGAACTCGTCGTTCCAGGCGGCGCTTTCTTCGGTCTGGATGCGGTACTCGTCGCCGACCTTCATCAGCAGTTCGCACTTGTCCAGGATGCCGGGCAACTTGCTGCGTAGGGCACTGGATCCCTGCGTCAGGTCTTCCACCAAGAGGTCGGCCAGCGTATCGAGCGTGGCGTGGATGCCGATCTCGTTGTTGCTGCTGGCGAGCTTGTTGACCAAGAACACCAGGCCGCAGGCCCGCGCCATGAGGCGTTGGTCCTCGGTCCCCTTGATCCAGACCATGGTCCGCTCGTGAACCTTGCGCGGCAGGATGCGCGACTGCAGCAGTTTGTCGGCAGCATCGAAGTAGAGGTAGTCCGCCGGTACGACACTGCCGACCGGGGCGTCCACATTGGTCTGTATGACCTTGTGGATCATCGAGAGCTGGTTGCGCAACTGGCTGTCGGTACCCGTCTGGTCGAGCACTCGCAGGGTGTTTTCCCAAAAGCGACGGCGTACCGGAAGGATCGGGTAGTCCTGCGGGAAAAACTGGATGTCGTCGGCGCGGTGACCTATGGCGGTGCCAGCCAGGTGGCGCGAGATCTCGCCCAGATTGGTTTGCATCACCTTTTCGACCGGTGCTTTAGCTTCTGGCTTCTTGGCCAGGATCACCTGACGGATCACCGCATCCACATCCGCATCGGACAACTCCACGCGGACCGTAAATCGGCCTTCCAGTTTCTTGAGGTTCGAGGTGCCGTTGACGGCAGTCTGACCCGTGCCGATGAACAGCATCTTGGCACCGATGTTCTTGGAGCACGCCTCGACGGTTTCTTGCACATCGATGGAGCGCTGGCTGTCCTCGCCGATGTACTGCTGGACCTCATCAATGACGACCAAAGTAAGCGGGAATTTGCCGTCCCGAGTCAGTGCCTGTTTGATGGCCTTGATCATGTCGACGCTCGACACGTCTTGCACATAGGGGTAAAGGTTGTTCAGCGTGTCAACGCACGAGGATGTCGATGTGAAGAGATTGGGCTTGGCCTTGACCAGCGCCGCGTGCAGGCCTTCTGCGACGTAGAAGTTGTCCAGCTCTTCGTTCCAATCGTGCCCACCTTGCTCGACAAAGCCACGCACGGTGTCATAGATGTTTTCGTGCTTGAGCCACATCACAAAGCGCGCCACCGGATACTGCTCGGGCAAGCCGACCGAATTGAAAATAATGCCGAGCAATGCCATGCGGGCCGATTTGTCGCGCGACTTCGATCCCAAGGTGCCTGATGCGGCATGCACACCACCGTGTCGCTTGCCCTGGTTCGTCAATTCCTTGAGCTGATCGGTCACGCTTTGCGGCAGTGAAGCGATGCCGCGCGCGGTAGCCCCGTCCTCGAATTTGGTGTCCACCCAGAGGGCGCGCAGCATCTTGACCATGTGCGACTTGCCGGAGCCGTAGAAGCCACTGACCCACACCGCAGGCTGCTGCGCCTGTTCGATGTTCTTCAGGTAGGTTTCCAGAATGTGGACCAGGCCCTTTTCGTATTGCCCATCGCAGACAAAGGTGTCCAGCTCGTACCGGAGGACCGACAGCGCCTGGTTGGTCGTCTCGTCATTGACGCTGGCCACGCCTTCGTTGACCAGCTTGCGAGTCGACGGGTCCTTTTGGTAAATGTCGCGATTGAGCATGTTTTCCCCTTAATCAGAATTCTTTGTCTGCGGTGATCGGCACGGCCAGGTAGTTCCAGCCGTCGTACCCGTCCAGCAAGCGGTAGTTGTTGTCTTCGTAGCTGCCGGGAAAGAACACCAGCAGACGTCCCTTCACCTTGGGTGCGAGCTTGTCCACGACTTCCTTGACCTTCAGGAAGCCGAACAGAGAGCCGACGCCCTGGAGCGCCACGACAAACTCGGTGCTGACGTTCTTGTCCTGCAGGAAGGTCTCGAACTCGGCTTCGATGTGGCTGAGGTACTTGGGCAGCAACGTCGACAGCAGGTTGGGCTTTTGGAAGTAGCTCTTGGCGTAGCGCTGGGACGCCAGCCAGTTCGGGAACGAGTCCGTCAGATCGAACAAGGCCCAGTCGTGGCCCGCCGCACGGGTGGCGATCTCAAACTCGTCGACTTTGGCCCGCAGCCGCAGTTCTTCCGTCTCGTGGTAAACGCAGAAGATGACACGCTGAGCGGCTGCGGCGTCATCGCGCCACGGCACAGCCACGTACTTGCTGTAGGAGTGGGTCAATCGCTTAATTCTGCTCACGGAGCCACTCCATTTCCTGCGCAGTGATCAGGTTCGGGAAAAGCACCTCGACTACCTGGCCGACGCGCTTGAGCGAGATCCAGCCCCGGCGCGAGGCGTCCTCGGCCAACTCGATCGTCTTTTCGAATGAACAGTCGAGCATCCGGGTGAAGTCGCTCTTGAACAGCGACTCGCCCCGCAGACCGCTGACGTAGCCCAGAAGCAGTGCCAACGAGACCGTGCCTGGCGTCGCCACCGCACGGGCCCGCACCTTGCGAACGCGGCCAACCATGTGACCCGATTGGGTCCAGGACGAGTTGATGTTCTGCGCGGTGGACTTGAGCGTGGCCGCGCTGAAGCGCCCCGGCTCTTGTGCATCGATGAACTCTTCCATCCCCTCACGGGTGACGGTGGCGCCTTCCTGGAAATCCAGGACAAAGGGGGCTGTGGCCCGAAGCATGGGGTCACGCGAGAACGCACACAGCGCAGCCAATAACGGCTGTCCCTCCACATCGCGCTGCCAGAAGAAACGCAGGGCACGGAACACCAACAAGCTGGGATCCAGCGCGTAGAGGTCGGCCAGATGTCGGAACGTCAACGTCCGCGTCTTGCCCGAGCGCTTGCCCAGGCAATTGGCGGTCTGGATGGCTTCCAGGTAGTCGGCCCTGGCCGCGTTGGTGGCGTCCACAAAGGACAGCAGGGCTCGCAGCTCGGCGAGCATCATCGTCCGAGCGGTATGGACCCCGCCGCGCTCATAACTGAACCCGAGGCGCTCCAGTTTGTTGTTGTGTTTGTTCTCTACGGTCACGTTGGGGTCAGTCCTGATATTCATTTTGGCAGCGTCATCGATCACTCGAAGAGGCTGGACTGCTTGACGATGTATCCGGCAGGCTTCTTTTGCTTCTCTATGACACCTTCGTCAAGGAGACGCAGCAACCAAGCCTTGGCTTGCGCATTGGAGATGTCCAGCGCAGTGGCCACCTCGGCATCTTTCATTGGGACCTTGAGTAGCAGCAGCAGCACATCGCGGACCGCAGCAAACAGCGTATCTGCAGGTGTTGATGTTGTCGTGGCTAACGGTGTGGCCTCTTTGGGCTTTGCCTCGGGGGTCGCGGTAACCGTGGGCACTGTCTCAGGTACGCGCTCAATCAGCTCGTCTTCAGTTGTGGAAACCGTTGACTGGGTTGGCTCGTTTGCCACTTCAATTGCTGGTGGCACCTCGGCAATTTCGGGTGGCGCTTTCTCGGCGTCCGTTGGAGCCTCACCAGAAAATAGCGATGGCTCCGGTTTCGGAGCTTGCGCAGGAGCAGGTGTTGCCGTATCGAACACGCCTTTAAAGGCGTCCGCGTCTTGAGGGTTCGGCCATGGCATTGCGCCCTTGCCGCGCAGAGCGTCCAGTCCCACAGATGACTCTCCGGTCGATCGGACGTAAACGGGAACGAATTTAAGCTTATCGAGTTGCTCGACCGCGCCAGTCCAAGTGCCACCTTTGTTGAGATCTGAACTGACAACTAGAGATGCATCTGCAAGCGCATAGATAAGCTTGTTCCGCTGCATGGCATTGCCAACGTTGAAGCCCGCACCAGGGTCATAAGGCGAAATCAATACCAGCTGCCCCTCAAGCAGGAGGTTGCGGTTCTCGCGATTCATGGTTGTCTTTTCCAAGCTATCCGCGAGCACGCCACTGACCTTGCCGCCTGCCTCCAGTGCACCGCGCATTGCTGCTTGGTCGATACCTTTGGCACCACCAGAGACGAGGGTACGGTGGGCTCGCGCGGCAAGTTTGCCCACGGCCATGGTGTAGTCAATCAGTGATTCGTCCACATGACGCGACCCAACAACGGCGATGCCCCCGGAGTCAAGTAAACCAATGTCACCACAGCCGTAGAGCACTGCCGGGGTGTCTTCCCGAAGGCGTGCTTTTAAACGACGTGGATATTCAGCATCTGCACGGCTGATCACCCAGATTGCGCGCGCTTGCCACCGCTCGATGACTTGGCTCAAAAGGAAGCCCCGACCCAGTAAGCGTTGCAACCTGGCTTCTTCAATGACTGGCTGGCAGGCTCGTAAGAGTTCGGACGCATCCGGTGAAACGAGATCTGCTGGCTGGCGCTGAATCTCACGCAAATGGCGAGCAAGTCGCTTGTATTCGCCTGGAGTCAACAGTTCCGAGGACGAACTGCCACGTCCAGCAATCAATGGTGCCGTTAAAAGCAGGATCGCTTGGGTGTTCTGCGACAAGGAAGGCATCATTCGTCGTGCCCTGTTTGGGACAGGGCCATCGGCCAGACTTCGCCGCTACCGCTTTTTCGCAAGAGCCAAGCGGCCACGGTAAGTGTCCAACGTGAGTCCACCATATCGTCGACCAAGATCACCGGACCATGCGGTACCGGATGACCGTTAAGGGCAAGCGAACCGTCGATGTTGCGCGCCTGCTGTGTACTGTTCGCCATTGTTTTCTGTTCGGGTCGATCGTCTGTTTTTTCAATTACCAAGTGAAACGGCAGACCCAAAGCGGCCGCTAAACGTTTCGAGAAATTCGGCACGAGATCGGGATGCCTTAGGGATGGTACGCATGTCACCCAGGTCGGCTTTGGCAGAGGGCTCCATTCGCGAATCATCTTTACGCATGCCCCGACCAGGTCGTCCGCAAACTTGCCGTCGTGATACTTACCTTGTCTGACCAAGCCGCCCCAACCAGCGTCGCCCCAAACACTCAGTGCTCTGCCAGTCTGGGCCTGGAGACTGGCGTGAATGAGACCTTTGACCCCATAGTTAGGCATTCCACCGTCAGGCCATTTCTTTCTGGCGTCGAATGGACTACATGTACGACGGAGGAACTCCAGTGCCTCTTTGGCAAGCGATGGATCAACTGCTACTGATAGAGCGGGAAGCGTCGGAGCAGAAACGTTGCTTGCATCACCATCAAGCTCATTAATTAAAAACGCCATGTGTTCGCCGAAAGGTAGACCGACGTACTTTTGCATTTGCTTCTGTTCTTCTTGGCGGAGTGTCGTCAGTCGACTTGCGCGAGTCCAAAATTCTTCGCTTAGAGTTGCTGCAGTAAGTTGCCATTTGGAACCCTGCTTGGCGATGGGTGCCGGTGATTCCAAGGAAAGCAGCAGTACTGCTTTTTCAACGCGCCCTTTGGTCAAGTTCAACCTGCCTAACAGTTCAGGAACAGAAAGTCCGGAATCTTCATCCTCAATGGCTTCCAAAACGTCATCCACTTCTTGGCGTGTCGGAAAAGCGTTGCGAATGAACCAGTCGGTAATACGTGTCTCCTCCTTGCCGCTCAGCAAAATGCCATATGCGGCGTCCAATGCTCGGCCAGCACGACCAACTTGCTGGTAATAGGCAACTACAGAGCCCGGCATTTGGTAATGAATGACAAACGAAAGGTCCGGCTTGTCAAAACCCATTCCCAAAGCGGTCGTCGCAATTAGTGCCTTCACTTGGTTGTTTAGCAGGGCGTTTTCGAGGTCCTCTCGGCTATCACCTGACTGGCCTGTGTAAGCTTCGACGTTGAAGCCTCGTGCTTTTAGCCAATCGGTCACCAAATGCGCATCCGTCACCGTCAATGTGTAAATGATTCCATGTCCCTGGAGGGTCGATAAATGCTCAGCCAACCACGCTAGGCGCTCCTCCTGACTGGACAAGGTAATGGTTTGTAAGCTCAGTGAAGGACGATTTAAGTCTCCGCGCATTACCTCCAGATCAGGTCCAAGGACTGACACTAAGTCAGTCATTACGCGATCATTGGCAGTAGCTGTAGTGGCAAGTAGCCGCATGTTATTTGGCAAACTTTTGGCTGTTCGTTGAATGACTCGGTACTCTGGTACGAAATCATGTCCCCAATCAGATACGCAATGAGCTTCATCAATGACCATCAGAGAAATTTGATCGGCGATTGGAAGCAAAATTTGATTGTTGAATCGCGCGCTTACCAGCTGCTTTGGATGAAAAAGCAATATATCAATTTCGCCATTTTCGATGCGCTCAATGACACGAGGCCATTCATCGCTATTTTGAGAATTGAGGGTTTCGGCTCTGACGCCCATTCGCTCGGCTGCAGCAACTTGATTGCGCATCAGCGATAAAAGCGGTGATATTAATAGTGCTGGTCCGAGGCCTGATTCGCGAAGCAACTTGGTGGCAATGAAGTAGACGAAGCTCTTTCCCCAGCCTGTCTTTTGAACAACCAGCAGCCGTCCTTTGCCTTCAACAATATGGCGGATGGCATCTTCTTGACCCTCACGGAACGTCGCATCGGCCCGCCCTGAGCCGATTCGGAGTAGTTCTAGTGCTCGTTTTGAGTTGTATTTCACTTTATTGTTCTCCCTTATCTTTTTCCGGCTGCCGGTATCCTGGCGCTAGTAGTGCATTTTTCACGCCGTAAAGGGTCAGGTGATCTCTGAGCCAGAGCCGATGTTCATGGCCACGCAGGCTGTGGTCGGGTGAGCAGTCAACACTCCACTGGCGCAAGATGTAACCTGCGGTGGCCGCGCGCAGATTCACCTTCAAGACTCCGCCGTCCATGTTGTAGTCCATCTCGGTGATTTCTGGACGGGGTTGGTCTGGGTGCGGTACCAGCTCCAGCTCAACGATTCGAGTCCACTGAATGTCCTGATCGCTGCGTTCAGACGCCTGAACTGGAGCGCCTTTCAAAACGACTGGATTCCTGATCCGGGTGATGACGAAGTCGCGAAACTCCTGGGATTTACGATCAAAGCCACGGACGTGCCAGCGTAGACCGTTATCAATGAGTGCGAAGGGGACGATTTCCCGGTCAGACTGGCCGTTGGAAATGGAGTGGTACTGGATACTTAGAGGGCATTGCTGGTGGATGGCCCGAGTCACAAAACCAAGTGTTGCCAGCTCCGGCTGGGAAAGGCGTGACGGGATATCACTCGCAATCCAAGCCTTGAGCTTGGCTGGTTCACCATCACCGAAGCCCTGAGATAGCCAGGCCATCACTCGTTCAGGCGGGAAGTCAAATACTGGCTGGAACTCGTTGCCGATGACGTAGGACTTGCCCTTTGAGTCGTAATCGATGTTGCCGGGGGCGATCTCTTTGTAGAGTGCCAAGTCCCTTGTCGCTGCCGCGGACTGTATGCCAAAACGTGACACTAGATCCTGTCGGCGAATCTCTCCGATAAAGTGCACGCGCAGTTCCACATAGGCGAGCCGGTCGCGCTGTGGCTGGGTTAGATCGGTAATTTGGTCGTTCAACATCCTGCTGGTTGGCTCGTGCGTTTGGTGGTCAGTTGGCATTATTGCGCATAGTATATAAGTTGCACTAGAATAATTTAAATTACTTTAAAAGATGTATCATGCGTTGTAAAATGATTACCACGTGAATGGAATGGAGCAAAGTCAGTCTTCGCAGCCAACTGGAAGGCTTCATGGCGAGTTGAAGTTGGTAATTGAGAGATCATCGACGGGCTGTTCAAGTTTATGGCTGCGTCACAGCATGCCAACGTCTGCGGTGATGGCCTGTCAGACAAGAACAGAATTCAGCGGGAGACATAGCCGAAAATGTTGGTCGCTATGCCGATTCCAACAGGTGACCGTTTAAAAAAGGGGGTGGAATGAAGAAACCTAAGCAACTTAGAGATGACATTCGAGAGCTTTCGCGACACCTGACGCAAGTCAGGGAGGTTTTACTGAAGCGGTCAGACGTAGAGATTGCCCAAATTGGTAAGGAATGCAAAAGAACTGCCGATTCAATTGGGGACCTACTGAAAACGCAGGAGCTTCCAAATGACTACAAAGTAGCGGTCGTTGGACGCTTCAAGACAGGCAAGTCTTCCTTCGTCAATGAGCTTCTTGGCGCAAAGTTGGCGAACGAGGACACCAACCCTGAAACAGCCGCGATTACCACGTTCAAGCATGGCACCAAGGTTGTTGCCACTGTACATTTCACGGCGCAGGAGAACTGGGCCAAGCTCAAGAACTTATACGCCGAAGACCCGAAACACATTGATGCCCACCGGGTGAAGTTGTGGGAGAGTTTCGGGAAACCCAAAAAAGCAAAAGATGGCACCTTGGAGGAAGCTTTTGATCTCAAAGGGATTGAGCAAAAGTACGTAAAGCCCGGCGGCTTCAATCTTGAAATTGAACTGGTTGCTGATGGGACGAAAAAATCCGAGACGGAATTTCGTCGGAAATTGAAGGAATTCACGTCGGGGGCCAAGCCTCACCATTGCTTGGTTCAAACCATTGAAATTTCGTCCCCTGCCGAAATTCTTGATGAGGGAGTTCTGCTCATTGACACCCCCGGGCTGGACGACACCGAGCGCTTCAGGGTTAGTCTGACAGAAAAGACGGTTGAGGACGTGGACGCAGTTCTTTTCCTTACACAGTCCGGTGAAGCCTATGGACAGTCAGAGAAAGACTTCCTGCTTTCTCTATTGCGCAAAGGCACAGTCAAGCAGTTGATTGTTGTCATCACGCAGGTTGATTTGACCTACGGTAAGCACGTTCGCACGGCTGAAGACAATGACGAAGAGCCCGAGACGCTTGTAAAACGAATTGAGCGAGAGAGAGTTCGTATTGCACGGGAGGTCTCAGCAACCTTGAATGACCTCAGTCAGGACGACTCGCCCGCAATGCGACGCTACAGGGAGCAACTTGGCAATGTGGAGATTGCATTCACGTCTGCCGTACTGCATAGAGACTGGAAGGCAAACAAACCTGTGCCGTATTCAATTGATGCTGGTGACCCTGGCGGCGTTGAAAGGCTCAAGACCCAATTGTTGCGACTGCTTTCTACAGAGTCCCGTCTGGCGCTCACTGCTCAAAACATATCTCTCGGCGCTCGAAGCAATTTGCTTGACTTGCAGTCTGTGCTTCAGACCAAATTAATTGCAATCCGGGACATTAAGGACAAGGAGGTGGCCGAGCAAAAGCTCAGTACCTTTCGTAAAGAATTTGGAGCGGCTAGCGCACGGTTTGAGGGCTCCGTCAAACAGCAAGTGACGCTTCTCGGAGAACGTTTGGAGCAAAGACGTGCACAACACGGGACTTTGATTGAAAACATCGCTTTGCTCGCGGAGCAGCAGATTGGTTACTTTGAGCTCAACGATGTCGGTCGTCATTGGCGGTCGCGTCGTTCTGGGTACTGGGGGTACATGCATGATTTCCAGAACAAGGTCGCCAACAGAATATTTCCCAAAGTGCAGCAGATGTTGGGAGAGTACACGGAGTCCTTCGCGGATTTCACAAAAAGTTTTGAAGTGCACCTCAATACACTTTCGAAGGAAGGAGCTCAGATTTCTGAGTCCCTGCAAATTGGTGCCTCATTGCCGTTTGATGTCACAGCCAAACTGCATGAATCCTTAGAACGCTCACTGCAAAGCGCTCAGGAGTTGATTTCGACCGAGGAGTTACGAGTCAGCGCATTGCTTGAAGATTTTGTTACCGATGAGGTTTCCGATCGCATTGATGAGCGGCGCAAGAAGGTCGCTGACATATGGGGGATGGGCACAACCAAGTCACAGGATTCAGAGGTACGTGACTTTTATCGTGAAGTCAAAGGTTTACTTGCCGAAGCATTGGAAGAGCATTTACGTGGTCGGGCAGCTGACTTTAGTGGTTTTCTTGTAATTGAAGCCGAAGGCGCTCCGAGAGATGCCTTGGATGAGGTCCACTTACTGCTTGAGCAGGCAACAGACAACATTCGGGCAGCCGCTACTGCTCTGATAGCAGGTCAAAAAGAGACTGCTCAAACGCTGGTGGCTGCGATTGTGAATGACTTCAAGGATGTTTTGGTCCAAGCCGAGGAGCTCATGCAAGTTCGAAACATCGTCAGCGAAAACTCCATGAAACTCGGGGAAGTTGACGCAGTTTCAGCGCAAGAACCACGGTCACAAGTAGAGCAAAACGTTGAGCAATCAAAGGATGCCAATTTAAAGGTTCCTGCAAGCGAGTCCAACTCGTCAATTGCTCAAAGCGAATCTGTACCACTCGACCAGTCTGGTGACGATAAAAATTGGTTTGAGCGAGTCCAGAGTGAAGCGACGGTGGCGGTAAACAGAATTCGCCTTGCTGACGGTACAACGGGCTGGCCCTACGAGAAAATATTTCATGAAAAGTGGATTAAGGGTGCGCTCAGACTCCGCTTAATTGACCCGTTTCTTGCTCAGTCGCACCAGATAAGAAACCTTAAAGAGTTTCTGCTGCATATCGCAGAGGTGTGCAGGCCAAAGCAAATCGAAGTCATAACTGGCTTTTGTTCCGTGGATTTGATATCGAATCAGGACCGAGCCATTGATGTCTACACAAAGGACCTCTTTCAGAACTATGGTGTTTCGCTCTCGGTCACCCGCGCTGAAGGGCTCCATGATCGCTATTTGATTCTGGGACACGGGGTTGTCTTCAAGCTTGGACGCGGTCTGGACCTCTACAAGCCGGCCACAGGCTTGGCGGCGCATCGCCCCGCAAATCGACGTGTTCGGGAGACTGGAATTGACGTATTCGCCGTTCCGTCAAGTCCACTGGTATCCCAACAATAGACTCGCGGCACAAGGAGGTTGTATGGGATTTTGGCATACGGGTTACATGGAGTTTCATGAACCAGCTGGGACGGAATGGGTCTATACGCCCACACCAATTCGTTTCACCTGTCAATTTTGCAATGAGTTTTTTCCATCCATAGATGAGCTGCGCAGTCATCGGCTTGAGAAGCATAGGTTTATGCGTCCACTGATGTTTGTGAGAAAAGTTGAAGTCGGTAAGACGACGCTCCAAATCACTCGACCGCTGTCACCTACAGACATTCAAACAGACAAGGTAACCTCTGCCACAGTTAATGGTGTGGCAATTTCACTATCAAAGCTGCCACGATTCCTGTCCGACACAACCAACGACCGAGTCACAGTGGTATTGACAAACGAAGGTGCGAGTTCCTCATTCGAGTTTCTTATTCAAATCGCCAAGGAAGAACATCTTGCTGGAGTTGAAGCTGCCTTCCTCAAGATGGCCAAGTCCTGTACCTTAACCATCCGAGCAATTGACGGCTTCATTGAGGATTGCAAGCCGTTCGAAACGGCTAGCCTTTACTGTGACGGAATTTGCCAGTACCTCTATGGTGTACTGGCGAAAGAGCGAGCGCCAGATTCCGCTTTGAGCTTCGATGAATATCCCAATCGGTTCACCAGGGCAGCAGACGAACTGCAGACGTACGAGCGCTCCCTTGCGCAAATTATTCGGGCGCTTGTTGCCTTCAATTTCAATCACTTTGAAGACGCTCAGAGACAAGCTCCAGTTGGGCAGCTTGAGCACGCAGCAGTTTTATTTTCTGGGCTTCTTGAAGGTTTTCCGTGGCAATTTGAACGCAGAGAGTTCAACAGCAGTACGTTGACTGACCTGCTTACAGACCACGAAACACTGCGTATTCTGAGGTGGACCGTGCTTGGGGCAAAGGAGCTAGCCAACTGCATTGACGATCTGCAAGGGCAACTGAAAAGGGATATCGCCGGTTACGATAAATTCAAAATACAGATTCTGGTGGCAGAGGCCTTGGTGTCCAAGGAAGATGCTGATGGTGCGCGACGAGCTGCGCGAGAACTTATGAGCAACCAAAGGACTCAAGCTTGGGCTGAGGCGCTTGTTGCCCGACTGCCTAAACGGAAAATTAGCGATGAATGACGATAAACGCATCCCAATACAAGACAAAGCCACTGGGGCAATTCGGTTTTCTGAACCAGTCCGGCGGAACGTTCCGAGTGAGTCAATTCCCTTGACCGAGATGGCAAGCTCAAGTCCACCACCTGTGGCAGAGCAAATAGTCGCAGTGAAGTTGGATCAATCTAACAAAGTTGAGTCGATAGCAGGCGAGGCCTTGGGCACCGAAGGTGCTAATCCAAAGGCCAAGTCGAAGCAAGAAATTTCCACGTTTGAGCAATTTCTGTTCCATGCTTATGGGCTTAAGGGACGCCGGGTTGCTCTTAAAAAGAAAGTTTTACAGGATATCTCACCAAACCTGTCTATCCCCGTTGAAGGGTTGGTCGAGCTGCAGAAATTGGTCAATGCTGACAGGCAGTTTTGCGTTCCTCGTCAAATTCTTTTGGCATCACGTGAGATTGATGGCTACCCCTTAATCAAGGAGGCGTTACGAAAGTTTGTCATGGAAGTGATGCTTTCACATCGAGCCTTCAAAAATCCTAAAGTAACTTCGGCTATTCGTAATCTAGAAAATGCGCCACTACCCCATGCGGCATTGAAGTTGGTTATGGAGGAGGTCTTTGAGAAGGCGGAACTTGAAGAAAAACCTGGTGAAAAGAAGGATGGTGAAAAGACTGCCAAAAAGTTGGTTGCTGCAGAGGAAATGAAGATAAACGCAACGAACTGCTTGGCGGTTTGGTTCGCAGTGACAAGGAATCTAGCGCTTGAGGATGTTGCGGATGCTTTGAACGTGGCAGTTTGGACTCCGGCTGGCTACGGCGCGGATAGTGATATCGCCAAACTACGCGCCTTGACGAGCATTGAAAAGGTTGAGGGTGTGGGATTAGCTTGTGAGCAGTACAAGCGGCGCGCTGTAGCCCAAGCAGATGAAGCAGTTCGCGCAAGCGCTGAGGCCGCTAGGCTGCGTACAGAGCATAAAGAGACGCAACTGGAGCTAGAAAAAATACGCATTGAGTTTCACGAAACAAAGAATGCTCTTGAGAAGCTACAGCTGAAGGCCACCGAGGAGATAGCTACCTTGCACCAGTCTGCTGAAACTCAGGCTGCGCATCTTAGAGATGACTTTGAACAACTGAGGAGTCGAGTTCTCCGGCGATTGGTTGAAAACGTGGAAAAGCTGGGTATTGGTTTATCTGCTATTCAGGGCTCAGAACCAAAAGTTCACGTCGTACGCGACAGGCTCGAAAGAGTCATCGATGAACTTCAAAAAGAGATAAATAAACTTAGGGAGGGATAGATTTATGGTAGTCGTAGGGTTTGACTTCGGGACGACAAACAGTCTCATTTCAATTGTCCAAGGTGACCGTGTAATCAGCTTTAACGATGAGCAAGGTTTACCAATACCTTCTGTGGTCTCGTACGAGGGTTCAAAGACTGTTGTAGGTCGACAAGCGCGCGAGCGTATGAATAAGGCTGGACTTGGCGTACAGGGAAACCTGGTTCGGTCGCCCAAGACACTTCTGGGAAAAGAGAGCGTTTACGTTGGCGGCAACGAACGCAACCCGGTCGACATTGTTAGGGACGTTGTGCAGTTTGTTCGGCAGGAGGCCATGCGAACAAGAACTGTGAAGAATCTTCAAGCGGACCATGCTGTCGTGACTATTCCGGTGAACATGGAAGGCAAGCGTCGGTCTCTTTTGCGTGACGCCTTCCGTGCAGCTGGAATAAGTATTGTGCAGTTCGTCCATGAACCACTAGCTGCTCTTTATGGTTACTTGAGGTCGCAAGTGGATATTGCGGCAACTATTCGCAAATTTGACCGGAAGCTAGTCTTGGTGTTCGATTGGGGCGGTGGTACTTTGGACTTGACGCTGTGCAGGGTGGTTGATGGCATGTTGGTTCAGGTCGGAAATGATGGAACAGACGACGTGGGCGGAGACCTTTTTGACGAAGAAATTCGCAATGAAGTCGAAAAGCGTGTTCGTGCGAAGTTAAATCATGCAGGCGATGTTCATGTGCATGAAGATGCTCGGACGCGTTTGATGCACGAGTGCGAGAGAGTGAAAATTGACCTAAGTGGTCGTAGCAACGCCAACATCTTTGTTCAGACATTTTTTCATGAGCTTGACGATCCTGCACTTGATCTAACGCTCTCGCGCGATGACCTTGAGGGGATGGTGGGGAACCTTGTTGTCAAGGGGATTGGGCGAATTGAAAGTCTTTTGGCGCGAGAGGGCTATTCCACAGCGTCGGTTTCCCTGTGTCTTGCTACAGGTGGCATCGTGAACATGCCACTGGTGAAGGCGCGATTACACGAGTTGTTTGGGCCCCAGCGAGTCCATGTCTCCGAGCGAAGTGCATCACTGATTTCTGAAGGCGCAGCTTGGGTTGCGCACGATAAAGCAAGGCTTCATTTGGCTAAAAATGTTGAGCTAACACTTGCCCGCAATTCGTATATGCCGCTTCTGAATGCAGGGTTGGAAATGCCAATCGAAGGTTTAGTCTGCAAAGATAGTTTTACTGTTTACTGCGTGGACCCCTCAGACGGACACGGAAAATTCCAATTGGTTTCTCCGCACAGAGCAGGCCCCAAGGTAATGCCAGACGATAAAAGAAGGACTCTGGCGAATCTGGTCGTGAATGTCGACAGGAAGGCAGCCCCATTCAAGGAGCGACTTCAGCTGGATGTGACCATTGATGACAACTTAGTGCTCGTTGCAAAGGCACGCTCCCTCAACATGCGTGGGTTGGCTGAGGCGGAGGTACATGACTTGGAGTTCGCGTTACAGCTTCCTTCTGGTGGAAATGGTTGGAAGACCACAACGACCGTGCATGACGCTACTGAAGATGGCGCTCTGAATGAGCAAGGCGATTTGGTAATGAGATCAAATATTGCAGATCAGGTCAACGACTATCTTGTGCCTGGCGAAGTTCTTTATCGATTTAACCCTTTTTACTTTGACTCACGAAGTACGCCCCCCCAGTTGCAAATCGATGAGAAGCTGTATTACGAGCCTTGCGTTTATTGTGGTAGAGCGTCTAACGATCCGCTATGCAGGTGTGCATCTGTTCAATTGATGCGGGCATCAGCTCAAGAGCATCTAAAACCAAAGGGCTTTCAATGAGGCATCGCTTGCGTCATCGGTTCAACTGACTTTTGTACACACTGAATCAGCTATTGTTTTTTCGGCCTTGATCCGTGTCAATAACAAATGTTGACAACAGACGCCAGTAAAAATACAGTCCTATCCACAACAACGTTACGGCTCGCTACGAGTCTGAGATTCGCGTTAACTAAAGTGGACCCCGGATTTAAGACAAAAATTTAAGATGGTCTGACATCCAGGAAATCCCAGAACCATGAGTGAAACGAAGAAACGCAAAGTCCACACCCCAGAGTACAAAGCCAAGGTAGCGCTGGAGGCTCTGCGCAGTGGCAAGACTCAATGCTGTCCGGAGTAAAAAAAACGACTGACTTTTCAAGTGCAGTCATGACGGTGGGTCGCTCGTCCTCGGTAAACAGTCCATCTACCATGGGCATCACTTTGGCGCGGGTCAGGGATACCAGGTCAACGGCGGGAGGCGATGTTAGGCAGGGCAGACCGGAAAGTCGCTGCTTGACCTTGTCAATCAAGGCATCGCGCAAGATGCGTTCTGCGTTGATCTCTTGTTCCATAAAATTCGAGCCAGGCCAACCCCACCTATTCGGGTCACGATAGCCCGTTTCAAGATAGGTCTGAATCTCGGCTGCAACGAATGTGCTGGTGTCGCGCATGGTCAGAATTTGAACTCCAACACCTCACGGATGTTGGCAATGGTCTTGCCCCGTGAGTCAGAATAGTTGTCGCATCTCAAAACCGCGGATGATCCGCGACAAAGCGACACACAATGAAACGACAAAACTACTCAACTGAATTCAAAGCGCAGGCTCTGAGCAAAGCACAAACCC
>Ga0210023_1000587_pt1 | contig 27936 bp, 32 predicted proteins | sample CryGeymeta201524_FD_183987 | JGI IMG/M metagenome (GOLD analysis project Ga0210023, IMG submission 183987) | Groundwater microbial communities from Crystal Geyser aquifers in Utah, USA - Crystal Geyser metaG 2015-24 (SPAdes) (version 2) | ecosystem: Environmental > Aquatic > Deep subsurface >... | reverse complement strand
AATCGATTCGTTTCAGCTTGATTCATGGTATACCTCCCTTTGTTTTGATAGCGCCCGAAATTAGGCAATGATGGGAGTTATACACTAATTTGAGATTTTTTTCCGCCGCGTAGCGGCTTCGTCCAACAAGTCAATTCAGCCGACCGCTTGCAGCGGTGGCTGATTTCGGCGTTACCCTCAGAATGATAATGCAATCTTTAGTCGCATTATGCGATCATTAGATATATAATGGTATCATACTGCAATAAAGATATCCGGAGGAACAATTATGGCCACAGCAGTAAGAATATCAGAAGAACTTGTAGATGAGGCAAAAAAATATGGACGGATTGATCATAGGTCTTTGGCCGGTCAGATTGAACATTGGGCACGCATGGGCAAATGTGCCGAGGAGAATCCGGACTTACCATATTCCCTCATTAAGGAAATCTTGATTGGGCTGGACGAGTTAGATCAGGGCGAGAAGACCGAATACACGTTTGGATAGAGACTTATGAGAATTTACCAGTCAAGGTCGTTTGAGAAAAAAGTAAAGAAGATGTCGAAGCCGGAAAAGGATTCCTTGGATCGGGAAATAAGAAGGATTGTCGATGACCCAAGCGTTGGGGAGGAAAAGAAAGGCGACCTGCGAGGAGTATTTGTTCACAAGTTTAAGCTCAAAACAATACAGTACCTGCTTGCATATCGAAAAGTTGGTGAGGATTTGGAACTTCTTATGATCGGCCCTCATGAAAATTACTATCGGGTCTTGAAACAGTATTTGAAAAACCGATAGGGCGGGTAACCAGCTAATCAACCCGACCGGGAATTCCATCAGTGCAAAAAGCCGCACCCCGTGGCTCGGCGGGTTATTATTTGGTTCCTGCGGTGCTCCGCGCCGCAGGAATGCCGTGCCGAGAAATGATAGTGGCTGAAAAGGGGAATGTGGTTTGAGTGATTTCATTGAGCGGGTGCGTGATTTGTTACGCGCTGGCGACGTTCGGATATCTGAACACGGATACGATGAACTGGTTGAGGATGGGCTGACGGCAAGAGAAGTGCTCGCTTGCGTTAAGGAGGCGGTGGTTGTTGAGGAATACCTGAATTATGCAAAGGGGCCATGCGTCCTATTGTTGCAGAAAGATCGAGCGGGCAAGCCTATTTATGTTGTATAAGGTATCCCGAAGCCTATGGTTCTGGTCACGGCATACCGGCCGGATCCGGGGCGGTGGGATAAAACGTTTACGGGGAGGCGGTAACGATGAAACAGCGAAAGAAGTCAAAGTATGTGCGTGAAGGTCAATATGTGGCTGAGGTAGAGGTCGCTCTGGTGGAAGACGACACCGGTTGGTCTCCTTATCTCAGTGTTGAAGATGCCTATAAACTGGACGACGTGAGAGATGCTCTTCGCCAGGGGGACTTGGAGTCGGCGGCGAAATATGGGCGAATCTACGAGCTTCGCCAAGTCACGCATCAATAATGGCATAACGAATATAGATTGTGAGAGCGAAGCGAACCACAATCTTATCCGGTTGGTTGGACAAACCCGGTGTGTCTGTGTGATCTATATATACTGGTCAAGACAAGAAAAGCTCTTAACCTGGCGGTTACCTTGATAACGATTAACACATTGACGAAACTCATACATGGGTAGACAATCCATGATCTGCGAAAATACTGTTTTCCCGGAATTCATCAGCTGCACCTCCAACGAGATTGATGCAGCTATACTGGGAAAAATTTTTCAAATCGATAAAAATAAAAAGTGAGATTATCGTACCGTTTCTATTAACGATTTTACGTTTTTAATTTTTATGTTCCGGACACTACTGTCATGTCAACGATACTCTGTCATTTCGAAGGAGTCTCCACGACTGAGAAATCTTAGATTTCTCCCTGCGGTCGAAATGACATTTCTTGATTGACATGACACTACTGATTTCATAAAAAGGTTTTTCCTCCTGTTTGAATGAACTGCAAGCCTTAGCCATTAAGAAGAACTACCCTGATTCCCATGCAGGTCGACGAAATCCTATAATAACCATTGGTGACTGAAATCAGACCATGCACGAGATGATCATGACCCCTTTTGGCGGTGCCTTTGGTTTGCCCCACGCAGATCCATTATGTTACCTCCACAGTTATGTGACGTAGACTGAAAACATCAAGCAATTTCAACACGATTATCCTTTTGTACATCACATAAGCAAAATCAAATTTCCGGCCTAATCCTCTATAAAATCCTCAACGAATCCATCTCCCTTTACTCTCGGGTTGTGTGGATTTCCTCCTAATTTATTGTCTCCATGACATGAAATAGAAAATTCGGTTAGAACATAGTTGGATTCTAAAGAAAGGAGGTCCAACTATGCTCAAAAAGTTATTCAAGCTTCCTGCGGTACTCTCACGTCACCAGCAGGCTCCATTTGCAGAGGAACGGCGGCGTTACCTCTTGCACTGCGCACAACAAGGATATGCACACGCAACACTGCGTGTGATGGTCGCTGATCTTTTTTGGGTGGCCCGAAAACTCAGCATTTATCCCGACCTTAGGGTAAGTCCCGACCAGATCAAAAGAGCTGCAAAAGGTTGGTCTGAGCGGGAGAGCTATTCAGGTCATACCCTCAATGAGCGATGGACCAGCGATCGGTTCGTTCGTGTAGCCAACAAGTGGCTCCTTTTTTTGGGTTATTTGCGCGAACCGCCGGATCGAACACCATTTGATCACCTGATTGCAGATTTCAAAAGGTGGACAAAGGATGAAAGGGGGCTATCCCCAACAACGATTGAACGATGGTGTGGTAGTTTAAGACAGTTTCTATGCTGGTATGGAGCAAAGAAGTGTCCTTTTTCTGAGGTTGACATCGTCGATATGGACGCATTTTTAACGCACTGTGGAGAAAAGGGATATTCACGAGTGTCCGTCAACAACATGGCCACCGGTCTTAGAGCGTTTTTTCGGTATGCCGGTAAAAAAGGTTGGTGTGCTCCCTTGATAGCTGAAGCCATCAGGGGACCCCGCATTTTCGCCCATGAGAACCTGCCTTTAGGCCCATCCCGACAGGATGTAATCGGTTTGCTTGCCAGTATGGAAACAAACCGGCCGCGTGACATACGTAACCGGGCTATCCTCATGCTCTTTGCTATCTATGGCCTGCGGGCAACGGAAGTTGCAACGCTGCGACTCGAAGATATCGATTGGGAACATGACCTCATCACGGTTTCACGCGTTAAAGGCAGGGGGCGTCAGATCTATCCACTTACCATGACAGTAGGCAATGCCATCCTTCGTTATTTACAGGAAATCCGCCCGCCATGTCCAGGGCGGGAGGTGTTCCTTACTTTTTCGGTCCCCCTGAGGCCGATTTCACGTGGAGGCCTCTATAGTTTGACCCAAAGACACATGCTCCAGCTTGGGATCTCCGCACCGCGCATGGGACCACACTCGTTGCGCCATGCCTGTGCAGATCACCTTGTTAAGGAGGGTTTTTCCCTCAAAGAGATCGGGGATCACCTTGGACATCGCACTTCCTCTGCTACCCGGATTTACGCCAAGGTTGATTTACCGGGTCTGCGTGAGGTGGCTACCTTTGATCTGGGAGGACTGATATGAAACTACATCAACATGTCACCGAATATATTGCTTTTAAGCAAGCCTTGGGGGGTCGCTTTCAGACAGAAGCTCGAATCCTTAAGGCCTTCTCTAGAGCTATGGGCGATGTGGACATCACGGAAGTCGAATCCACGTCAGTCCAAGCATTCATTGCTGGAAAAGGCGCCGTGACCAGCTTCTGGCATCAGAAGTTTGGGGTGCTCGCCAGGTTCTACCGTTTCTTGATGATCCGCAATTACATTGACTCCACCCCCCTGCCCAAAACTGTGCCTAAGTGTCCGGAACCTATGAAACCGTATATTTATACACTGGAGGACCTGCGCGGGCTTCTTGCGGCAACCGATAAACTCCAAAGCCCATGGAGTCCTCTTCGGGCTTGCACCTTCCATACTCTCATCCTCGCCCTCTACAGCACGGGACTTCGCATCGGGGAGGCGCTCTCACTCACATTGGCCGACGTAAACTTGCCGGAAAGCCTCATTGTGGTTCGCACCAGTAAATTCTTTAAAACCCGCCTGGTACCGATAGGTCCCCGGCTGTGCGACACGCTCCGAGCCTATATGCAACGGCGGCGAAAACTGCCATGCCCTCAGGGGGAGGATTCTGCCTTCTTTGTTACAATATCTGGAAATGCCTTGACTTATGACCAGGCCCGAAAGGTCTTTCCGATCCTCCGCAACCTGGCTGGAATCCATCGTGAAAAAGAGGCTCGTTACCAGCCGCGAGTGCATGACATCAGGCATACGATGGCGGTGCATCGGCTCCTATCATGGTACCGCCAGGGCGCTGATGTTCAGCGGCTGCTTCCCCAGCTGTCAACTTATCTGGGACACCGCGACATTGCCGCGACCCAACGCTATTTGACCATCATTCCAGAGCTCCAGAATCAAGCAAGTCGTCGCTTTGAACACTATGCCATCCAGGAGGTGGAAAATGAAAACTGAAAAAAAGCTTATCGGCGCATGGATCAGACGCTTCCTCATGGAGCATTTGGTTGGTGAACGTAACCTTGCTCACAACACACAGGCAAGCTATCGCGATACGTTGGCCTTGTTGCTTCCGTTTGCTGGTAAGATGCTGAAAAAGGCTGTAGACCGCCTTTGCATCGAAGATATCTCAGCGGACGTTATCCGAGACTTTCTTCAATACCTCGAAAAGGAGCGAGATTGCTCTATCGTTACGCGCAATCAGCGTCTTGCTGCCATCCATGCCTTATCCCGTTTTATTGGTGAGCGTGGCCCCGAACATGTCGCTTGGTGTTCAGAGATACGGGGTGTCCCTTTTAAAAAGACATCCAAGGCTACGGTGACTTATCTCGAAAAAGCTGAGATGAACGCCCTCCTTGATGCCCCGGACCGCTGTACTGAGCAAGGGCAGAGGGACTATGCTTTGATGCTTTTTCTTTACAACACGGGGGCTCGGGCTGGTGAGGCAGCGCACATAACCATCGGCGATTTGGACTTGGGCATCTCCCCTTCGGTAAAAATCAACGGAAAAGGCGGCAAAACCCGCTATTGTCCGCTGTGGACGTTGACGGCAAAGATACTGGCGGCTCATATTCCAGGCCGTTCACCTCATGAAATAGTCTTCTTAAACCGTCGTAGTCAACCCATCACCCGCTTTGGAATCAATACCTTAGTTAAACGCAATGCAAGTAAGGCAAGCCACCGTGTGGCTTCACTCCGCAAAAGGAGGGTCAGTACCCATACCATTCGACACACCACCGCAGTCCACCTCCTCCGCTCTGGTGTCGATATTAACACAATCCGTGCCTGGCTGGGGCACGTGTCGCTTAACACTACCAACATTTATGCTGAAGTTGATTTGGAGATGAAGGCGAAAGCATTGGCCCATTGTGAGGTATCAGGATCAGAACAAGTCGGCAAACTGTGGCACGAGAATCGGGGAGTGATGAACTTCCTGAAAAACTTGTAGCATATCAGCCCGGAAAAGGCATTTTAGTTATGTGACGTAGAAAATGGAAAATCCATTGAGAAGAAAGACCTTTTTTCGTCTACGTCACATAACTGCGGTGGTAACATAATGATGATTATGTGCTATTGCACATAAGATCCAGTTGGCGGCTTTGTAGCAGGTGCCCAGGAATCTTTCTTTTTCCACAAAGGTCTCCAGAAGATAGACTGGTTGTTTATAGACGACCATAATATTTCCCAGCAGGGGATACTGATCCACGAGGATTAACAAGACGCAATAGCAGGTTGAAGGCTGCTCCCCAGTGTGAGCGGCAAGTGGTCAGGTTGCAGGTCTCATAACTGCTTGCATGGAACCGTAGTACCACCGGCGTAGAGGGTGCACCTAAGTCATCCATAGGATCAACTGTGTGGAACGTGGGAACCCAGTTCCGTCGCCTCTCGGGGCAGGCTAACCGCAAGGCATGCTGATGGCGGGCTGGAATAGGATGCTGAAAAAAGCAAATGCCTGACTGTAATGGCCGGGATATCTCGCCAAGTGCGGGACTCCGTAAGGAGGCAAACTTTCAGCGGGTCTCTGGTCACGTAAACGTTTGATCGGGATTACAGTCAAAATATTCATTGACCCGACGTACCGCCCTGGAGTACGCTGCGATGGTTTTATGACTTTTGCCCTGAAGTTTGAGTAATCTCAGGAAAGATCGCATGGATGTCTTAGACGAGCTTAAAAGGCTGGTCACGAAACTTGATAAAGAGAGAATCGAGTATGCTCTTTGCGGCGGATTGGCCATGGCCGTGTATGCTCTCCCAAGGGCCACTCTCGACGTTGATATAATGATCGAGTCGAGTTCACTTAACAGGTCGAAGCGAGCGGTCCACGAGTTGGGGTTCACCATAAGCGCACTGCCGATGGAGTTCCACGGGGGTAAGGTACATATCCACCGCGTCAGTAAAGTCGAGCCAGACACAGGAGAGACGCTGGTTTTGGACTTACTCATCGTGACGCCCGAGATAGAGCAGGCATGGGAAAGTCGTACGAAGGTGGGATGGGAAGGTGGTATCCTCAGCGTTGTCTCGCCTGAAGGTTTGATTCTCTTGAAGTCCTTGCGTAGGAGCGGCCAGGATCAAGACGATATTGAATATCTCAGGAGTATTATAGATGAAGATTGATATGAGTCCAGCTGCTATTACACTCCGGCTGAGACAGGTCATTCAACTGAGGCGCGCTTGCTTGACGCTGGCAAAGTCGAGCATGGGCCTGAGAATTCGACGGAGATATGCAGCCAACAAATCGGTCCAGCGGACCTCGCTTGCGCTCGGCAGCTGACCTCAATGTTATAGAGAAAGGGGAACGACATTGCTGAAAGCTGTCGGACATCAGCTAATACCGATTCCTGATATTTTAACTCACGGAAAGGATTTGAAAATGGGCAGTGAAAGGAAGAGTTTTTTGGGGAAGCTCAAAGCAGGGCTTGCCAAAACAAGGGAGATCCTTGTTAAAAATATTGATAACATCATCTTGGGGGAAAAGGTTATTGATCAGAGGCTCTTTGAAGAACTGGAAGAGGCGCTGATAACGGCCGATGTGGGACCGGCCTTTACCTATGATCTGATAGAGAGAATGAAAGAGCAGGTCAAGAGAAAGGAACTTAATAGCCCGGAACTGCTGAAAAGTGTCTTAAGAGATCATATGAGAGAAATCCTGGGGAAGAACGAATCCCCTCTGCTTCTTCCCCCGCATGAACTTTTTACCATTATGGTGGTAGGGGTCAATGGAACCGGTAAAACCACTACCATCGGAAAGATGGCGTATAGTTTTAAAGAGGGAGGGAGATCTGTCCTGCTCGCCGCGGCTGATACTTTCAGGGCTGCAGCAATCGAACAGCTTGAGGTATGGAGCCAGAGGGTGGGTGTTCCTCTAATTAAACAGAAGACCGGCTCAGACCCTTCCGCCGTTGTTTTTGATGCCCTGCATGCGGCAAAATTCAATAAAATAGACACAGTCATTGTTGATACGGCGGGCAGGCTTCACACCAGGGTTAATCTGATGGAAGAGTTAAAGAAGATGAAGCGCATCATGGGAAGGGAGCTTCCCGGCGCCCCACACGAGATTCTTCTTGTTCTTGACGCCACGACTGGCCAGAATGCCATTACCCAGGCGAAGATGTTCAACGACGAGATCGGCGTGACAGGGATCATCATAACCAAGTTAGACGGAACGGCAAAGGGAGGGGTAATCATCAGGATTGCCAGGGAATTTAATATCCCGATACGTTATATCGGTATCGGTGAAGGTCTGGATGATCTGAGAAGGTTTGACAGTAAAGAATTCGTCAATGCCATCTTCGGGGAAAATTGAGGACGGAAGGTTTGGGTGATAAGGGGTAACCATCCAAACGAAAGCAACACGACGACAACAAGATATGGGAAAAATATTTGCCGTTGGTGATATCCATAGTTGCCTGTTCAAGCTGAAGGAGATGATGACCCTGCTCAAGATCGATCCGGTGGCTGATACACTTGTCTTTGTGGGAGATTATATTGACAGAGGCCCCGATGCCTGTGGTGTTGTTGATCTGATCCTACGTATCAAGAGAACTGTGAACAAGGTTATATGCCTTCTGGGAAACCACGAGCAGCTATTCCTCGACTACTATCTTGAAAAGATAAACAGGAAAATCTTCTTGAGCAACGGTGGGATGAGCACCCTCTTGTCGTACGGTCTCAACGGGACATGTGATGGTAATACGACGAATATTCCGGAAAGTCATTTGCAATTCTTCAACTCCCTTTATCCCTACTATGAGACAGATGATTATATCTTTGTCCATGCCGGTTTGAAGCCCGGCATCCCTCTCGAACAGCAGGACAGAGACGATATTTTATGGATAAGGAATGAGTTTATAGCTTCCGCCTATGATTTTGGAAAGATCGTGGTCTTTGGCCATACACCATTTTCTGTGCCTCTGGTGGGTGTAAATAAGATAGGAATTGATACCGGGGCTGTTTATGGTGGGAAACTGACTTGCGTAGAACTGCCGGAGATTAAAATACATCAAGTCTGAGAAACAGAAAGCTCGATATAGTTCTTATAAGAAAAGTTAAAGGGTTGCTGTTGTGAATGTCAACGAGTTGCCGGAAAAATACCGCGCATTGCTTGCCGAAAACCACTCTTTGCGGGAAGAGAATGAAATCCTGAAGGCGCGATTAGGGATAACAGACCCGCCGAGACCGGAGCCGCCTCAAGACCCCGAAAACCATTTGTCATTGGCTATTGCGGTGTTGGAATCGCCGGGGAAAAATCCGCAACCGGGAACCCCAGGCCAATTCGACACGACGGAAAAGATACGGCTGTTCATGTCGTTGTTCAAGGGACGGGAGGATGTTTACGCCAAGAGATGGCAGAACAGGGCAAACAGGACAGGGTATGCGCCAGTTTGCCGGAATGAATGGAAATCTGGCCTCTGCCGGAAACCGGCAGTCAAATGCATCAACTGTCTTCATCAGTCTTACGAGGCCTTGGACGAAAAAGTCATCGAGTCGCATCTACGGGGTAATATTGTTGTTGGCCTCTACCCCCTGCGGCGGGACGAGACGTGCTATCTGCTGGCCGTTGATTTTGACGAACAAGGGTGGCAGGGGGACTGCGCCACGCTCAGGGAAGTCTGTGTCGCTTTCGGCATCCCCGTGGCCCTGGAGCGTTCCCGTTCCGGGAACGGGGCGCATGTGTGGTTTTTCTTTGAAGAACAGATTCCGGCAAGCCTGGCGCGGAAGTTCGGATCCGCTCTGCTGACCTGCGCCATGAACCGAAGGCATGAACTGACTTTCAAATCCTACGATCGCTTCTTTCCCAATCAGGACACCCTCCCGAAGGGCGGATTAGGGAACCTGATTGCCCTTCCCCTTCAAAAGGCCGCCCGGGAGCAAGGCAACAGCATCTTTCTGGATGAAAAATTCAGACCCTACGAAGATCAGTGGGGGTTCCTGGCCGGTGTCGGCAGATTGTCCGCAGAGGCGATCGGGGGTTTGATCCCGCAGTTAAGCCCCGGAAGCGAAATGGGGGCGCTCCGAAAGGACGATGAAGAAGCCGAGAAACCATGGGAAACGGTGCGAATGACATGGTCTGGCAGTGATTTCCCGCAAGAGGTGCGGCTGGTCAAAGCGAACATGCTTTACATCGAAAAAGCCGGGATTTCCCAACGGGGATTGAACGCGATCAAAAGGCTGGCCGCCTTTGGAAATCCGGAGTTTTACAAGGCTCAGGCGCTGCGGCTGCCGACCTATGACAAGCCGCGGATCATCTCGTGCTCGGAAGAAACCCCGACATATCTATGCCTGCCCAGGGGGTGCGAAACGGATGTCATAGACCTGCTTGATGAGGCCGGTGTAAAGGCTGAATGGTTGGACCATACCTGTCCGGGAAGGACCATCAATGTTGCATTCAACGGCAGCATGAGAGAAGAACAGATCCCCGCCGCCGAAGAGTTGCTGAAACACGACACTGGCGTCCTTTCGGCAACCACGGCCTTCGGAAAGACGGTTATTGCCGCGAAGCTCATCGCCGAGAGGAAAACCAACACGTTGATCCTGACGCACCGCAGGCAGTTGCTTTCGCAATGGACGGCAAGACTGACTGAGTTTCTGGAGATCGATGAAACGCTGCCCGTTTTAGAGAAAAAGAGGGGGCGAAAAAAGAAGCAAAGTCTGATTGGCCAGATCGGGGCCGGCAAGTTCTGTCCGAGCGGCATCATCGACATCGCGATCATGCAGTCCGTAAGCAGGGGCAACGATGTCAAGGAATGGGTCAAGCATTACGGCATGGTGATCGTTGATGAATGTCACCATGTCCCGGCTTTCAGTTTTGAACAGATACTCAAAGGCGTCCATGCGAAAACCGTGTATGGCTTGACGGCCACTCCAACGCGGCAGGACGGCCACCATCCTATCATCTTCATGCATTGCGGACCCATCCGTTACCGGGTGGATGCCAGAAAACAGGCGGAAAAGAGGCCCTTTGACCATTATGTCATTCCCCGGTTGACGGGCTTCCGGGCGCCACCGGGAGCGGAAGGGAATGACCCGTCAATTCAGCAACTCTACGCGGCCATTGCCTGAATGAGCCAAGAAATGAGCGTATTGCCGAGGACGTCCTGAGGTGCTTTCAAAACGGCGGCAACGCTCTTATTCTCACGGAGAGAACCGCGCATGTGGCATTGCTGGCCGCGAAGTTGCGGGAAAAGTATCCCCGACGTGATTTCCTTAACCGGCGGAAAGGGGGCGAAAGAAACGCGGGAAGCGTTGGACAGGGTCTCCTCATCACCCGCCGACAGACCATTAACCCTGATCGCGACGGGGAGATACATCGGTGAGGGATTTGACGAACCCCGTCTGGATACGCTGTTTCTGGCCATGCCCATCTCCTGGAAGGGAACGCTCCAGCAATACGCGGGCAGGCTCCACCGGCTCTGTGAAAACAAGCGGGAGGTCCGTATCTATGACTATATCGACATTCATGTCCCCATGCTGGAGAAGATGTACCACAAGCGGCTGGCCGGATACGCCTCGATCGGATACAAGGCGCGGGCGGCAAACGTTCCCGATGATTCCATGAACATCATCTTCGACAGCACAACCTTCCTGCCGGTCTACAAAAACGACCTGCTGAACGCGGCGCGGGAGATCATGATCGTCAGTCCGTTTGTCACGAAAAGGCGCGTGATGCAGATGCTGCCCTTCCTGAACGCTGCCCTGGACAGAAAGGTCAAGGCCATTGTCGTTACAAGGCCGGCCGCCGACTTCAGAGAGAGGGACCCTCAGACACTGGAGGCGACCTTGGCGTTGCTGGTTGCCGCAGGCATCCAGGTGATATTCAAATCCAACATTCATCAGAAATTTGCGATCTGCGATCAGAAAATCGTCTGGTACGGAAGCATCAATCTATTGAGCTTCGGCCGTGCGGAAGAGAGCATCATGCGGCTCGAAAACCCAAGCATCGCCGACGAATTACTCGGAAGCATCCAGAAATAAACCATCCGATTCTAGAAAAAATTCCCATTTTTGAAGATTATTGGGGATGTGTGCTCCGAAATGATCAAAAGGGCAGGAATGGAAATTGTGCATGAAACTCGTTTTTCACCGATCTTTGACAAGAGAAGACAATTCCACCCATGCGTGTATGAGCCAAGCATCGCCTATTTATGCGTATATTTGCAGGAAAAAGCGGTTGACAATCGGTAAGAATCGCCATATTGTGCCACATATTCAGGGCAAAGAGTATGAAAAGTACTGAGATCATCGAAGCCCTTCGGCAAAAGCTCACCGTGCCCGGTGGGCGGCATTTATATGGCGTTTTGGGCACCTACGGCCAGCTTGACGGATTTGCCAAGAAACTGGCCAGGCCAGGACGACAAACGGGGAGCCATTCCCCAAACCCATAAACGTCAACAAGGGCATCCTGGACGCCATACCGGACAACGAATTCAAACAACTTGCGGAAAACGAAGCCAAATATCCGGAACCCACGGCAGCCCATGTGGCCAGGGCCTTCGAGCAGTTCCTGCGCGCGAATCTCACCGGCCAGGGCATCCTGGTTCTCTCCAATCTGGAGATGATCTTTGCCTATCACATCGAGCTGAACCTGCTCCGGACTATGGCGGCAGACGAAGACCGGGTGCTGCTCCTGCTGCCGGGTCGGCGGTCACGGGGCCGGATCATCATGTTTCACGAAATGGAAGGGGGCGACTACACGCTGCTCACGAACCTGATAGCCGAAAACCATCTCTGGGAAATTCGAGAATGCGGAATGCGGGAATGAGAGAAAAGGCGAAGAGGTAAAAAAATGAAAAATGAAACTACTGGAACCGTCGTCAGGCAAATAGCAGACATCAGCCGTGAACTAAGTGATAGGTTTACGGTGCTTCGAATCGGCGTATTCGGGTCCTACGCTAGGGGAAATGAAAGCCCTGAAAGCGATGTGGACATCATCGTGGAAATGGCTGAACCTACCTTTGATAATTATATGGATCTCAAATTTAGGCTGGAAGAGGTGCTTCAGAGGTCTGTTGATCTGGTCATAGCGGACACCGTAAAACCCCGTCTCAAGCCTATTATAGAACGGGAGGTGGTCTATGCCTAGAGACCCCCGTCTATATCTGGACGACATCCTGGAGGCGATCACCCAAATCCGGGAATACACCGCATTAACGGATTATGAAGCGTTCGCGCAGGACCGGAAGACCCAGGATGCCGTAGTGCGGAATCTTGAGATCATTGGCGAGGCGGCTGGCCGCTTGCCGGAATCCATAAAGGTCGGTGCAACGGATATTGAATGGCGTAAAATAGTTGGGCTGCGGAACATACTGGTCCATGAGTATTTTGGTATCAGCCTTCCTGTGATCTGGGACGTGGTGCAAAACAAACTGAGGCCGCTTGAAACCGCCTGTCGGAGACTACTGGAAAACGATACACTTGATACGAATAGGCAGGAATAATGACTAAAGATACAAGAGAAAATTATTCCGCATTGGTATCCCCAACAGCAGTTCCCAACTTATTTCGGACGTTGGCAGACTGACCTTCGTCCTCATGGGATTAAGACGATTGATGAGATTTATACGAAACGAAATCTATGGGCCTTGTCAATATGGCGGTCGGTTGGCCATCCGATAGCTTCGCCAATTTCAAGCATCATTTGTTTCGCACTGACAGTAATGGCCAAAGGGACATCGCGTATGTGCCAATATGACGCCAAATGGTCATTCCCGTATCCTATACTTACGGGCACCTACTATTTGCCACCAATATTCAAAGAGCCAAATGTCTTCAAGGCAATAAGTGATAAATTGAATGCAATTCTGGAAGGACGTATTTCAGCAGACAACTGTGACCCTGCATGGATATCCACCCAAAGCGCAGTCGATTTGAGTGCAATTGCGACAGGAATAGTTGATTATATATTTACCGACCCCCCATATGCCGGGAAAGTTCAATATGGTGAATTGAATTTTGTATGAGAAGCTTGGCTTGGATTTGATGTCGAATGTCACAAAGAAGAGATCACAGTAAGCGATCACAGATTAATTACGGAGGCTGATTGGGGCAAGTGGATGGTTTGGGCTATGGGGGAATGCTTTAGGGTTCTCAAACCTGGGAGGTGGTTATCTTTATGTTATCACGATACCTCAGAAGGAACGTGGGCGCTGATACAGGATATCATGGCAGAAGTGGGATTTGTTACAGATCGAACAGAATCTGCTTTGTTTATTGAGACCCTCAGCAAATCCTACAACCAGTATACTGCCGACAAAGTCAACAAACGTGATCTCGTTATTAACTTCCGCTCGCATTCCCAAGGGGGCAAAACCGAATCAGAATATCAGCGCCGCCCAGAACTTCGGCTTCAGCCTGAACATAATGAAACATTCATGAGCCATTGGCTCACAAAGGAGAATGAAAATAAGTCAGGCGAGACGCCTGACCTACTTTTCGAGGGCAATTATCCACCAGTAGGACAGGCGTCTCGCCTGTCAAAAGGTATTTTCAGGTGAAACCCTCATGAGCCCGCGGCTCACAAAGGGGCATGAAAATATAAACAATGGTCTATTTTCGGAGCAAAAAGAGCGCCGAAAAGGAGCTGGATGTTTCAGGAAACGCCTATGTTCAGGACATGTGGACCTTCATCGACGACAAGTTGGGCGATGACGGACAAACCATAAAGGTGGACACCCTCTACAAGAACTTCATGGGCATAGGCGGACCGAAGGACTATGGACTCACCCGGCGGATGGTTCAGATCTATCTCCTTTGCCTTGTCCGGGACGGCCGTGTGCGGATTACCGTAGGGGCGAAGGCCAGGCTTGCCTCGCCCATGCTCGATTATTCGAATATCGCCGATGTGGAATTCTCCACCAAGGTTCTGGATGCTTTGGGCGAGGTTCAGAAGGTGGCCAAACCTGAAAACTGGGAGGTGCTCAGGCCCTATGCTGAGAAGCTCCTTGGCATTGAGATCCCATCCACGCAGGATGATGCCCTTATCACGGAGTACCGGGCCAAATTGCGGCAGCTCTTTGCGCAGGAAAAGGAGGCATCTTCCAGGACTGCAAGCCGCGCTCAAGGCCTGTTTGATATTTTGAAAACGGACAATCCCTACGAACCTGAGCTGGCGCAGGTCGTAAAGCTTTTCTCTGCAAACGTCGAAGGCGGTGATGACATCCATCTCATTCTTTACGCCCTGAAAGAGGCCATGAACTACCAGGCCTTCGACACGAATAAGGCGACCCCGGCGGAGGTTGACGACCTTGCCAATCGCCTGAAGAACTACCGCGACGTTCGGGCATTTCTCGAATATGAGCCCGAGATGAGAACCGCCCATGCCTATTGCGCTGTCACCCTGGGGGATGCAAGAGAGTTAGCCCAGGCGCGAAAGGCCATTGAAGGCGTTCGAGCCAAGCTCCTGAATCTGAAGGAGTACATAGACTCCGACGTTCAATTACTTGACGATGCATCCCGGCGAAAGATGGAGGTGTTTTTAAATCCCACTGTGCGCGAACGCCTGGAACAGGGAAAGACGGAGCCGTCCATCGCCGGTTTGCTGGCGTACAAGACTACCGAAGCGCTGCGTGCCTATCTCATCAAAGCGGTGCAGGAAACTCCCGGCACCGTGGACATCATTAACCGATACCTCAAACGCATTGTTGTGAAGCGAGTCAGAATCGCCGATTTCAGGCCCAAAGTAGGCACCATCCAGAAGGACCAAGTCGGTGAAGTAGCCGAGGAATTCGGCCGGTTTCTGGAAAAACAGTTCACCGATCATGAGGGAGATGATGATGCCCTTCCCATGCTCCAGTTGGAATAGGAGTGCGAACCAATGCTTTCGAGCTGGGTTCTTGAAAAGTTGGAGGCGTTGAAGGATGAGCAGATTCTGCTTGTCCAGAATTCGCTTCGTCTTCTTCCGGAAGCGGACGGCGCCGTCCACCGGTTTGCCAATGAGAGCGGATTTACGGTAATCATCGCATCCACGAATCTCGTCTTTAGAGAACTCTTTGAAAAGGCGGCCATTTCAAAGGACGCAAAGAAGCTCCTGCTTATAGATCGCGCGCCGGCACGAAGAAGGGCTCAAGCATCGTTATCGAAAGCGCCCCCTCCTTTCTATCCTGATCTTCTTTCAAAAACTGCGGCTGCGGCGCATATCGATATCAGTTTACGGCAGTTCCTCCATCGAAAAGACGGGGACCCGAACTGGCCTCAGGAATCCAATGATCCACGGTTCGCACGGCTGATTACCGGATGCATCGACGCGGTTCTCAAAGCACACGCGAGCCTGCGCGTAGCCCATCCGACGCGGTTTACCGATCACGATTTCAAAACGATTGTCGCCTATTCGGCGCTGGGCGTTCCCGACGCCGCCTTTAAGCGGCTGGAAGCAAGAAGCTACTGGCGCATCGGCCTTATCGGATATCCGGCGCTGGAGGAGCTTGATACGCTCGCTCCGGAAGTTGCCCATTCCATCCGCGCCGAACTGCGCAGCGCCCCAGCGCCCTCTTGCTGGTTTGCGGACTCGCCTCCGGAACTGATCGTCAGGGCCTTTTATCTCTCAACGATACTGATTCAGCATGTCGATCATTGGAAGCTTTTGCTTGCCGGTATCGACCCGGACCTCAAGGCCTTCAGCGAGATGGATGCCGCCCTGATCCGCGAAGCCGCTCCTGAACTCGTTTCGATCGATCCCCAAAGGGCTCATCGCGACCTTCAGGAGGTGGAGAATTCCTTGTCCAGGGAGGCGCTCAATCTCATCCTCCTCGACCAACTCGGGATTACTGCAAACGGCCGTTTTGCCGAGGTGATTGCCAATGAACGTTATTCCATTATCAGCAGCATATCAAGGACATCATCGACACTGAGGTCATGGCCATCATCCGCGGCCTGTCACCGGATACCAAGGTTTTTGTTGTGGCTGACCACGGATTCGGCGTTATCGGTCGTGAGCGGATCAAGATTGATCCGGCATGGTTGAATGAGGCGACGGATTGCTTTTATCTCAACGCATGGCTACGGCAAGCATTGGGGAGTGTCGTCGCTTCCCGGAGGGTCCGGGACAACGTTTGGGAGTTCCCTGTCTCTGATTTGCGAATGCCTGATTCCGTCGAGGTTTATGACCGGGCCGCGAATCGTACCTGGCAAAAGAAATACGCATCAATCATTTTTCCGCGCACAGGCTACGCCTTGGCCAGGCCGAAGTCGAACTTCAACCCGGACGCTTATTCCCATGGTGGGATTTCAATTCAGGAGATGCTGGTGCCCATGCTCGCCATGCGACTGAAAGCGCCGGAAGAGGGACTGCTTGTCCTCGGCTTGATTGCCGGTCCGTCGGATCTGATCGAAGGCGAAGAGGCTGAGTTTCGGATGCCCGTTCAACTCACTCAATCTCATAAGAATCGTGAAATTCGGATTGAAGTGCAGGCAACCTATCAGAACAAGGAAGGGACGACATCGATACCCAACCAAGTGCAGTATGTATCGGCGACGGGTGGGGATGCTGTTTTCCGATTTATACCGGATGCGGCGGACGCCTCCGATGAAGAGCGGAAAACCGGCATCATGGAAAGAACGTTAAGAATCAGCATCACGTACCGTGAAGTGCAACGCATGGTAAGGAAGGCGCGGATAATCCGATTTTCCTTGCGACTGAATTCCGAAAAGATCGTGCGCAGAGTGCCGGCCCATCTGGGGAAAATATTGGGTCTGACCCCGAGAAGCATGAAATGAGAAGCATATGAATCTGAAACTGAAAGAGGTTTTTAAAGGGAAGGTTGTCAATAAGGCCCATACGATCAATACGGGCGTTGACGAGTTTCCTCGCTACGTCCTTGAATACCTCATTGACAACTACTGTTCGGAGGAAACCTTCCACGAGGACATGGAGAAGGTTGTGAGGAGACTGAAAGAGACCTTTGTGTACGGAGCGGAAGCTGAGAAAATCAGGTATTATATCCGTGAAAACCGCCGCCATTCCGTGATCGCAAGTCTGGAAACCCGGCTGGTCGAAACGGAAGACAAGTACTGGGGTTCCATTTCGGCGATCAACGAAAATTTTGTGAACATTCCGGAAAACATCGTCCGGCAGTATCCCATGCTCCTTTCCGGCGGGATGTGGGGCACCATCGACCTGACCTACGATGAAACCGAGATTCATAGCAAGAAAATCAGGCCCTTCAAGATCACCGGATTTACACCCTTTCAGGTCAGCGTCATCAATCTGGACGAATTCATAGAACGGCGAAAGGAATTCTCAACAGAAGAATGGATTGATGTACTGGTCAATTCCTGTGGCCTGGATCCTGCACAAATGACTCAGCGTCAGAAATTACTCTACCTTTGCCGCTGCATCCCACTGGTCGAAACGAACGTCAATATGGTGGAGCTGGCGCCTCGGGAAACCGGCAAAACCTATCTATATCGCAACATCTCATACTATGCGCACGTGCTTTCCGGCGGTAAGGCAACCCCTGCCCAGCTTTTCATCAACATGAATTCGGGAAGGACTGGAGAAGTCGGCGTCCGTGACGCCGTTGTTTTTGATGAAATTGCAAATACCGATTTTACTGACCCCCGATCCTTCGTGAGTATTATGCAGGGGTACATGCAGGATGCAAAATTCAGCAGGGGGAAGAAAGAAATCCTGGCCTTCGCCAGCCTGGTATTCGTCGGTAATCTCGATGTGCAAGGCAATCTGCCGCACGAGAAATATTATCACCTCTTTGAGCCGCTGCCGGATTTTCTGCAGGTCATTGCATTTCTGGACCGCATTCATGGCTATCTTCCCGGCTGGGAGATTCCCAAACTGGCGCCGAACAGCTATTCACAGGACTATGGGTTTATTACGGATTACTTTTGCGAAATCATGCACGAGCTTCGCCGTATTGAGTTGCTTGGTACGGTGCGAACCCGCTTCGATGTCGTTGATCATGCCAGAAGAACCCACGGCGTTTCCGGACGGGATCAACGCGCCGTCATGAAAACTACCTCAGCTTTGCTTAAACTGCTTCATCCTGACGGACGGATTACCGATGAGGAGCTTGAAGAAATCTTGAGTTTGTCCTGTGAACTGCGTCAACGAGTGCGAGATCAACTCCGTCTGATAGCGCCCGGCGAATATGACCGTATCTCGTTAGGCGCACTGATGAAACCGTCGGGAAAGCAAGTTATCCCTGAACTTCCGGACAGCAAACGTGTTCAGCGCGTTGTTCTTCCTGATCAGCCTTCCGTCGGTGAGGTCATAGGATTGGCTGTCGAAGGGGACCATGGTTGCATCCTCCACTTTGAGATGCAGGCGACCAAAGGGTCTGGGCGCATCGTGCCGCTGGGATCAATCCAAAGGGTCATGCGGGAAAGCATCGAAGCGGCGGCGCAGTATATCCGGGCAAAGCATGAAGACCTCGGGATAAGCGCCGAATGGCGTAAAAGCTATGATGTTGCGGTACTGGCGACCTTTATGGGCGTTCCAAAGGAAGGGCCATCTGCCGGCATCACGATCGCGACCGGGATCGTGTCAGCCTTAAAGAAGCTCCCCGTTCGTAACGACCTCGCCATGACGGGCGAAAGGTTAACAAAGACGTCTCGTGCAACCAAAATGGTTGGCATTTCATGCTTGAACAGGTAAAAATACCACCCTTAGCGCTTCAAAGTGTCCACTCAATCCGCAAATGCTCATTTGACGTTCCAGTCATTCAATAGTTTAATAATGTTCATATTAGATGACAACAGGCCTACATAAACACCCATATTAAAACTTTGCCTTGACAATGGTTTAATTTTGTGATTTTTTGATGACTATGGCTACGAAAAGCAAAACAAAAATAAACCGTCTGATAAATCAGTGGACTGCCGGTACGTCCGGAACCACGTCCTATCTTGTCGATTCCGGATTCAGTCGAGATCTGCTCGTAAAATATAAGAATAGCGGCTGGCTAGAGCCGTTTGGGCGAGGGGCATATATACGTTCCGGGGACAAGGTGGATTGGCCGGGCGCTCTTTATACCCTTCAGAATCAGCTCTCCCTTCCTGTTCATACGGGAGGGAAAACAGCCTTGCAATTGAAAGGATATGCCCATTACCTGCCGGCAAGACAGAATAAAGTTTTTCTGTACGGTCCTCGGGGATTGATATTACCGGCCTGGTTCAAAGGGGATCGTTTCGGCGTCGAGTTTGTTGTGACGCGGACGAATCTCTTCCCTGCGGATTGCCGGGAGGGATTCACTGATTTTAAGGAACGTGATTTTTCGGTCAGGATAGCGGCCCCGGAAAGGGCGGCCATGGAGATGCTTCATCTGGTGCCCAAAGAAGTCAGATTCGACGATGCCCAATTGATCATGGAAAACCTGGTTGCCCTTCGTACCGATGCTGTCCAGTGGCTGCTGGAGGCATGCCGATCCATAAAGGTGAAAAGACTTTTTCTTTATATGGCGGAGAGACAGGAACACACCTGGTTGTCGAAGCTGGATTTATCAAAAATCGATCTCGGGAAAGGGAAGCGGATGATCATACCGCATGGCCGGTATGACTCGAAATATCAGATAACCGTTCCCGTTGATCGTGAAGGAATACCTGCGTGATCGATACAGTTTACTTCAAACAAGCCGAATTACTCCTGCGGACCATTCCGTTAATCGACAGAGAAGCCGTCTTCGCCCTGAAAGGCGGGACGGCGATCAATTTTTTTGTCAGGGATCTTCCCCGTATCTCCGTAGATATTGACCTCGTATATCTTCCAGTTGGTGAAAGGGATTTATCCCTCCGGGAGATAAGCTTTGCTAGAGAAGAACTGGTTTCCATGATCGTAAGAGAACTGACCCTCCAGGAAAAACAATTCATTGTCTCCATCAAAGAAGGGACACCTCGGTGGGAGTTGATAGGTATTGAAGGGGTTGAGAACCTGCCCGCCGTCAAGTGGAAACTTTTGAATATCGGTCGCATGAGCTCATCAAAACACAAAAAGGCGGTTCACAAACTGAGAGATTACCTGGGAGTATAGATGACTGCTTTTATGGGCTTATCGCCTTTCCGGCAAATAGTTTTCGAAAATAATGCCATAGAAACGGAAAGAAACTGGCCGATAATTTCAAAGTAGCAGGCTCTGAAGCCCCCGAAGCCCATGCCGAAGTTGACGCATGGGCTCATCTTTTTCCGGCTAAAAGTTTCTACAAGTCACTGATTTTATATGGCGAATGAAGACTTTTTCGCCCCTGGAGGAACTTTTTTGACGTAAAAGGACGTTTTTCAGGAGGATGGTCATGCACAGCCCCGTACCGACAGACACGACCCGCATCGTCAGGAATACCTTCATCGACATGGCCCTGTACCTGGCATGCCTGTTTCTCCTCCACGGCGCAAGCGACATCGCACGGATGAAGGTTACGCCAAGGCCATGAAAAATCTCCAGAAAATCGACATTCCGAAACCGAAGATCAAACGAAAGTCCACCATGGATCGCTTTCTCAAGAAGTTGGAGCAGGAAAGAATCTGATCGAGGGCTGTCCGGGGGTGAATCTCAAGAGAGGTGAATTATGCATGAAAGGAAGCATCTGTTACTATAAGCAGAGAGGGTACTATTACGTCTCCTGGCTCTATAAGGGAAAGCACTACAAGATATACCAAATATAGCGGTGAAAAAATCTATCACCGCAAGATCGCGGAAAAACTTCTGGCCTGCATGCAGGCGGACGAGGGAAGCGGATTCTTCCGAATCGAGAAATACACAGAAGTGAAGGTAGAGGCAAAGCGAAAAATCGTCGCCGACATCATCAGATTACGTAGGCACTCCATAGGCACCAGCGCCGATAATAAAACCTGATAAAATTAAATAAAACATTCATGAGCCATTGGCTCACAAAGAATGATGAAAATTGCAGTCAGGACAGCCGAGACAGCTGTCCTACCATGGATGGTGATTTTATAAACCAGCAGGACAGGCGTCTCGCCTGTCAAAGGGGCATTTTCAGGCAAATTGGCGGAAGTGCATGGGAATCGAACCCACCTGGGACGGTTTTAGCGCCCCACACTGGATTTGAAGTCGAACAATAGGATAAGGCGATTCCCCAATGTTCTTTGTTTTGTTCAACATACTGATTATGCAGAAACACAAAGTCCCTGATATTAAAACTCACTAAACAGCGTTCCTCCCGCACGGCAAGCGCAAGTTGTTCACTGTCAGTTTTCCCCTTTCTTTTCAGATCTTGAGCATGAACGACATCAAATCCCCTTTGCCGCAATGCATAAGCAAGACCTGCGTGGATATCCTCATCTAAAAACAATTTTAGTTTCATCAGCCGCTGTCATTACTGTTCGGGATGAGATTGAACCTGATTCTTCCAGTATTCAATATTAGCTATTTCTTCCAAATCCAAATTAATCTCGTCCTGATGGTCAAAGTAATAAGCTAACGCTGAATGAACTTGGGATGGAGTCAGATGATGTAAGCTATCGAGAATTTCATCAATACTCATGCCAAGCTGATAATATCCGGCAATACAGTTGACGGTAATTCTCGTTCCCTCGATGACTGGCCTTCCCCCTGCGATACCAGGATTCGACATGATGTAGGGATAATCAAAAAATTTACAGTTACAAAATGGTTACAATCCGGGCATGCCGCAAATTGAAAAGACCTCCGTGGAAGAGAGGCCTTTTCGTAACAACTTGATATTACTGGCGGAAGTGCATGGGAATCGAACCCACCCGGGACGGTTTTAGCGCCCCACACTGGATTTGAAGTCCAGGAGGCCCACCAGTGACCTTGGCACTTCGCGCAGGATGTAAAGAACTCCCCGGCAAATGGTTATGGGTATCCAGGCTGGGCCGTCTGTGCGAGAGATGTATCAATCAATTGCACTGTCACCTCATCACCTTTCCTGGCCGACGCTGCATCCTCAGGCAGGATGATGAGTCCGTTCGCCCTGACCATAGACTTCAGGATGCCGGACCCCTGCTCACCTGTGGTACTGACGGTATACATTCCCTCTTCGTATTTGACCATGGCCCTGACGAAGTGTTTCACCCCTTTGCTTTTCTTAATATCTTCATGGAGGAGGGCCTTGATCGTCCTGCGGAACAGGTCTTTGTGGCCCATCATTTTGAGTATAGAGGGCCTGATAAACTGTTCAAAGGAGATCATTGATGATACCGGGTTGCCGGGTAGTCCAAAAACCGGAATCCCTTCCATGGCGCCAAAGGCAAGGGGCCTCCCCGGTCTCATTGCTACACGCCAGAATTCCATGGCATTCCCTACTTCTTCCATGATGTCCTTCACAAGATCATAATCTCCCACCGAGACCCCGCCTGATGAAATGATGATATCCGCCCGCAGGGCAGCCCGGAACTTAGCGATCAGGTCTTCTCTCGTATCTTTTGCTATCCCGATATGCAGCGGGATGCCGCCGCAGTCCATCACCTGGGCGGTAAGGGAATAGCTGTTGCTGCTGATGATTTTCCATGGTGATGGCATCTCGTCAATATCGTCCAGTTCGTCACCGGTAGACAGAATGGCGACAAGGGGCCTCTGATGAATATATATAAAGGAACGGCCCAGAGCGGCCAGCATGCCTACCTCTGCCGGTCTTATGATCTCTCCCCGCGGGATTACCAGTTCACCCTTTTTGACGTCTTCTCCCGCATACCTGATGTCCTGTCCCTGTTTTGTCTGTGCATAGACCTTTACCCTCTGCCCGTCCTTCTCGGTATCTTCCATTCTGATGACGGCATCCGCCCCCTCGGGCACAGGGGCACCGGTCATGATCCTGGAGGCGGTACCAGGTTCCACACTTTTCCGGGGGATATGACCAGCGGGGATATCTTCGATGACACCAAGGATAACCGGGGTTTCCCCCGTCGCCCCCACTGTGTCCTGGGAGCGGAGGGCATAGCCGTCCATCGCCGAGTTGTCCTTCGGCGGGATGTTACGTCTGGCGTATATATCTTCACCGAGAACCCTTCCCAGGGCATCCAGGAGACTTACCTTTTCCAGCCCGAGAGGGACAATCTTTTCAAGAATATGGTTCAGGGCGTCTTCAACGGTAATCATTTTCCTCCGTTTTGCAAAGTTCCTACAATGTAACCAAAGTTTCCCACAAATAACCGGAAACAGTTGAAATATCTATACTTCAATCTCGAGTCTGTACGTAATTTTATTTTATGCCTATATTCATGAGGTGTGATTTAGTTACCAGGTGTTCACACCCCAGGTTTTTCAACAATTCTATTTGCGGTTCGGTTGGGGTGGTAATCTTTCTGGTCTTGATATTCATAGATTTTATGAGAATTTCGTTGACTAAACAGGGAGATAATGCCTGGTAGATGGACTCTGAGGACTTGAACAGTTCTCTCAAAGCCCCACTTTGCTTTACCATATTGACCAGAGTGATGTTTATCAAATAGGACAGTACACAAATAGTATAATGGGCCTTAATGCTGGGGGGTAGATATACATAAAAGGGCTCAATCTCGACGAAGGATTTGAGGTTTTTAAAGGCTTCTTCGATTCTATTCTTTTGTCGGTAAGGTTTTATAAGATCCTTGGGCTCCATCTTAAATTGATTTTGCTCTTTCTCATAATGGTTAGTTACCAGTATCCAGAGTCCATCAACCCTTTGAACCTCTTTGCGATGTTCTTCATCAATCCTTCCGATAATCTTAAACGAATGGACCAGTTTTAACTTACCGGAGGGAAGCTCTTGCTCTATTTTTATCGGTTCAAGGGAATCTATCAGGAGGAGCTTTTTTAAGCCCAGCTTTTCTATTTGCTGATCGATGCTTTTCTTAGTGGCCTCATAGCTCCTTCTCTTTTTGGCCAAGAGAAGTTCTCGATTCTTTTCGACGACAAAGGACATGCCCTTTTCGATCTTCTTCTGCCGGGCCTTCCGCGCTTGATAGAATAAGAAGGGGTTAAAACAGAGGATAAATCGTTTTTCATCCTTAAGCCTGAGTTCCCGATAATAGAGGGTGTCATCGTACTTAGAGAAGCTGCTTTTTAAAAGTATCTCTTCGGCTTCTTTGAAGACATTCTCACAGTTGAAGGATTCGAATAAGGAGAACTCAATCTCCCTGAAGGTGGCAATTTGATCCTTGTCCAGAGCAGAGATGTACTTGAGTTTCTCTTTTTCTATCTGGTTGAGATTATCTTCAGAAACCATACCCCGGTCAAAGACCAAAGTGACCTCTTTGAGGTTAAACTCTTTTTTAACTTTTTCAAGGAGTTCGACAATGGTATTCACATCAGCAGTATTGCCCTCCATAACCTCCCAGTAGAAGGGATAGCCCTGATAAGATATGATCAGGGAGAGGACAATATGGAGCTTAAAGCCCTCCTTGCAATGACCGAATCTGGCCAGGGAGCACTTGCTGCCGGTAATGGTACTGGAGGTTAGATCGTAGAAGATGATATGGCTGGAATCTAAATTTTGTATCCTCCGAAAGAGATGTTTGGTTAAGGCCTCCTTCTCCTTTTCAATCTCTTCCAACTCTCTAAATATTCTACCCTTATTTATCTTGGAGCAGGGGATACCCAGGACGTTCTCAATTACTGTTTCTCGATACCACTTACCTATTTTGATCTTGCTTCCGGGATCAAGGCATTTATTGATGGTAAATATCCTGGCCATATGATCAGTCTGAACATCTTTTCGGAAATTTAGGGGAAAAACATTATCCAGAGACCAAAGCTCCCAGAGGTGATTGATCACAGCGCAGTCCAGATATCTATAGTTTCTCTCTACAAAAAGATCATCCCGGGTAGTGACAAATGCCTCTGGATATGATAGAGCCTTACAGATGGATTTGATTCTTATCGCCTCTTCATTAGATAAGGCACCCAGATTGGAAAGGATTCGCCTCTTATTTTTGCCTTCTTCCCTGTAGGCTTCGGCCAGGCTATAATAGTGATAAATTTTATCACCTCTACGTTTTTGATGGGTATGCAAATGAATATTTCTTGACATCGATTTTTCTTGTCTGTGCGTAATTAAAATTACATAAATCTTTTGTAGCACAGCATTAACATGATGTCAAGAAAAAAATGTCTGTACGTAATTCAAAATGGCTGAAATCAAATAATGGTAGTATTTCAATATGTTAGAACTTTCGCCCCTCCCTTAGTGGGAAACTTAGGATGTAATAGAGGCTCAATTCCCTGAATGAGCGTTTACAGAAAACTATCTTAAACGATCTACCTTGTCAATATCTAATCAAAGAGTATGTCATACCATTTCGCTTTCTTTGGCTAACTTTGTTGGCTTCGTCGTCGGCGTCCTCGACGTATTAGTAATACGCCTGCGGCGACTCCTCCTTGCCGCCGCGTTATCCTTTGAAAGCGAAATGGTATCAGCGGGAAAACGGTGCGTATCGTTCCCACGTACAAGTTCCTTAAAGGGATCAATGTTATTTACGAAACGAATCTATGATGCGGAGCTGTTGCCGGTTCTTGACCGGGAGAGAGAACTTGCCAGCCTTTTTTCCATCTCCAGCCCCTCGGCTAAAGTCATGTCCAGACCCTTCACTATTGCCTCCTTGATACCCCGGACCACCGCGGGGTCAAAAGAGGCGATCTGTCTGGCCATGTCTTCGACGACCAACAAGAGTTCACTTTTTGCCACCACCCGGTTGACCAGCCCCATATCGAGGGCTTTCCGGGCGCCGATCCGACGACCGGTGAGCATCATTTCCAGGGCGGCAGCCCGTCCCGCTATGCGGGGGAGTGTTTGCGTAGCCCCGGCAGCAGGGATAACGCCTAATCCCACTTCGGGCAGACCAAACTGGGCGTCCTCTGATGCTATTCTGAGGTCACAACAGAGAGCCATTTCGATTCCTGAACCAAGAACATAGCCATGAAGAGCGGCGATCAAAGGCTGGGGAAGGCTCAGAAAGAGTCCCCAGATGTCACGTTCCCAGCGCACCTGCCGGGCAATAGTTGGTGAGGGAGCAGTGAGAAACTCACTTAAATCAGCGCCGGCACAGAAGGCCTTATCTCCCGCCCCTTTGAAGATGGCCGCCATTACTTCAGGGTCGTCTTTAATCGCGCCCAGTACCTGGTACAGTTCATCCCGCATCCGGACATTATAGGCATTCAAAACCCCGGGGCGGTTAAGTATAACAAAGGCTATGCTATCTCTCTTCTCGTAAATTACCGTCTCAAAGTTGCTCACTACACATCACCTTCCTTTAAATTGAGGGGGTCTCTTTTCCAGAAAAGCCTTGATACCTTCTGTGCGGTCTTCGGTTGTTTGCAAGAGGAAATAAAGGTCAGCCTCCAGACGCAATCCCTGCCCTAACGTCAGATCCAGGCCCTTGTAAATTGCCTCTTTGGCATACCTCAATGCCAGTGGAGCTTTGGATGCCATTTCCCGCCCCATATCCGTTACCATGGGGATGAGTTCCCGGGATGGAACTATCCTATTGATCAATCCAATCCGGTGGGCCTCGGCAGCATCTACCGCTTGGCCAGTGAGAAGCATTTCCATAGCTTTTGACATCCCTATCAGGCGTGGCAGCCTCTGGGTGGCGCCATCCCAGGGAATGAAATCTGAGGCGAGGTGGGGCAGGGTAAAATGGGCTGTTTCTACGGCAATTCTGAGGTCGCAGGCTAATGCCAGTTCCACGCCCTGTCCCAAAGTATCCCCGTTGATAGCGGCGATGACCGGACATGTAAGCCCTGCCACCGGCGCGGCAACGGACGGCATGCCGGCCTCCAGTAAGAGATCATTGAGGTCGGCGCCTACAGAAAATACTTCCTCTCCGGCGCCGGTAATAATGACCGCCTTTACTCCTTCATCATGGGTAATGCGGGCACAGATATCGGTCAATTCCCCGGCCATTCGTAGGTTTATGGCATTGCCTGCTGCCGGGCGGTTGAGTGTTATTATGCCGATACCCCCTGTCTCTTGATAGATAAGAGTCTTATAAAACATTTCTTTTTCTTCCCCCTCCCAAACTCAATCCCTCAGTTCATCCTTACTTACGGAAATGAGTATAGGGTAAATACCGTTGCATGTCAATGTTGCTCTTTTCATCATTTCTTTCTATTTGCAGAAGTTACATATATCTGATCACGGCTGTCCGGTTAAAGTTTACTGACCACCATTTAACATGTTGATATTAGTAAATAAATGAGCATATTTAAGTTTTTTCGATTTCAATTTACATTGTTTTCCCGAACATCTATCTTTCCCCAAATAATTTTGGGGAGGGTTATCGATGAATGTCGGAAAAACGGTTTTTGCACAGATACTGGAGCACCTGCCACGTTATGAGTTTAACAGGTTCGTTTATAAATACAAGGGTAATCACCGGATTAGAAAGTTTCCCTGTTATGACCAATTTCTCTGTCTTGCCTTTGCCCAGCTTACGTATCGGGAAAGTTTGAGGGATATT
>Ga0210023_1000579_pt1 | contig 28042 bp, 24 predicted proteins | sample CryGeymeta201524_FD_183987 | JGI IMG/M metagenome (GOLD analysis project Ga0210023, IMG submission 183987) | Groundwater microbial communities from Crystal Geyser aquifers in Utah, USA - Crystal Geyser metaG 2015-24 (SPAdes) (version 2) | ecosystem: Environmental > Aquatic > Deep subsurface >... | reverse complement strand
CGGGTCGGTGAACCCTTCGCAGTGCCCGGACGCCTCCCAGACCCGCGGGTGCATCAGAATGGAAGCATCCAACCCGACCATATCATCCCGCCGGTGGACAGCCGATCGCCACCACGCCTCTTTGACGTTGCGCTTCAGTTCAACACCCAGCGGGCCGTAGTCCCAGCAACTCCCAAGGCCGCCGTAGATCTCGCTGCTCTGGAAGATGAACCCTCTGCGCTTGCACAGAGAGACGATTGTCTCCATCGTAGGCATGGCGTGGTTCTTCCTCTCCAAAGGGTGGACAGCGGCGGCAACGGACCTGCCAGCGACGCGTCCGAAGAGCCGGCTGACGCCTGTCCTCCAGTGGCTGGCGGGGCGTTTTCGAGGGAGTTCCGCCGGGGCATTGCTTTCCGCGCTGGAGTGGGTATACTCGGCGAACGGACGCCGTTCGTCCGCCTTCATCCACTTGACTGGAGCTGCTCAGCAGGTGACTTTCAGTGTCAGTGCTCAGAAACAGACGTGCGGACACACCAAGCTCTGAACGAACAGCGGCCCAGGGGGCACCCCTCCGCGAGGAGATCCCCGCAGAAGTCCGCCGGCTGGCGCGGGAGGTCTGTGGCGGCGAACCCGAGCTTCTGTACGCCTCCGACTTGTCTCTGACCGGGGAGTACGAGCCGTCGTGGCTGGTCGCCGATGGGCGGTCGGTTGCCGCGCTTGGCAGCAAGCACGGGCAACTGGAGGCGCTCTGGGTTGTGCCGCTCAACGAAGTGCGGCAGTTCGAGACGGAGAAGTTCATCGGCAGCGCGGTCCTGTGCGTCTGCAGACACAACGGGTCCAACCCCCCGTTGCGGTTCTCTCTGACGAAGCTGAACGAGTTCGAGCACGCTCGGGAGGAACTCGAGCGGCTGCGTCGCGCGAGCCAGCAGGATTCCGGGGACGCCGGGCCGCTTCCCTCCTCCAGGCGCTGCCCGAAGTGCCACCAAGTAATCCCCGCCTGGGCGGACGAGTGCCCGGAGTGCAAACCGAAGGGCAAGCTCCTGCTCCGGGTGTTCGCCTACCTGCTCCCCCACTGGGGGCTGGCCCTGGTGACGCTGGCGCTGCTGTTGGTCGTGACCGCGCTCAGCCTGGCGCCTCCCTACTTCACCAAGGTCCTCATCGATGATGTCTTCACAAAGGGACGACCCTTTGCGGAGGCGTTTCGGTTGCTGCTGCTCGTGGTCTTCGGCGGGATCCTCGGCACGAGCGTCCTGTCGTCTGCGTTGGGGGCGTTGCGGGCGTACCTGATGGCGTACCTGGGCGCGCGCATCATCATTGGGATGAAGCAGCAGCTCTACGCCCATCTGCACCGGCTGTCCATGGGGTTCTACGACCAGCAGCAGACGGGGTCGCTGATGTACCGGGTCAACTCCGACACCGGCCGGTTGCAGGATTTCATTGCCAACGGGCTGCAGAATCTGCTGCGCAATGTCGCCGAGGTGATCGTGATCGCGGTGATCCTGTTCAGGATGCACTGGATCCTCGCCATTGTGGTGCTGGTGCCGCTGCCGCTCATCGTGTGGGCCAGCCGCGCGTTCGGCAAGAAGATCCATCGGATCTACCACCGGGTCTGGCGAATCGGCTCGCAGGTGGAAGCGGTCATCGCGGACGCGCTGCCGGGGATCCGGGTGGTGAAGGCGTTCGATAAGGACCGCTACGAGGTCCGCCGCTTCGCCAGCAAGCAGCACGATGCGTTCCGGGCGTCGATGCAGGCGTCCTTGCTGTCCAACACGTTCTGGCCGGCCCTCGGTCTATTGACGATGGCGAGCACACTCACGATCTGGGGATACGGCGGGACACTGGTGCTGACTTCCCATGGTCAGGCATTGACGGTGGGCGCGCTGATTGCCTTCCTGACGTACGCAGGGCGGTTCTACGAGCCGGTCAACCAGTTGGCCCAGATGAACGACCAACTGCAGGTGGCGTCTACCAGTGCGGAGCGCGTCTTCGAGATCCTGGATGCGCGCCCGGACATCGCCGACCGCGAAGATGCCGTGACCCTAAAGGACCCGCGTGGCGAGATCGAGTTCGACGGCATCTACTTCGCGTATGGCGACAATGACCCGGTCCTCAAAGACCTCACGTTCACCATCCATCCCGGCGAGATGGTGGGCGTTGTGGGGCCCAGCGGCTCCGGGAAGACCACCCTCATCAACCTGATCTGCCGATTCTACGAGGTCACCCAGGGGGCCATCAAGCTGGACGGCGTCGATCTTCGCGATGTCGCCGTGCACTCCCTGCGGCAGAACGTCGGCGTCGTGCTACAGGAGCCCTATCTGTTCCAGGGCACCATCGCCGAGAACATCGCCTACGGCCGTCCCGACGCCTCGCGGGAGGAGATGCTCCGCGCGACCGAGGCGGCCTACGCGTTGGACATCATCCTCAAAGAGCCGGACGGCTTTGACACTCTGGTCGGCGAGCGCGGCATCCGGCTGTCCGGCGGCCAGAAGCAGCGCCTGTCCATCGCGCGGGCGATCCTGAAGAACCCGAAGGTGCTCATCTTAGACGAGGCGACGTCCGCCGTGGACTCCGAGACCGAAGACCGGATTCGCCGCGCCATCGAGTCTTTGGTGGAGAACCGGACCACCATCGCCATTGCCCACCGGCTGTCGACACTACGGCACGCCTCGCGCATCGCCGTCCTCAGCAAAGGGGAGTTGCTGGAACTGGGGACAATCGAGGAGCTGCTGGAGCTGGACGGGCTCTTCGCGCGTCACTGGACCAAGCAGATGACCACCGCCTCGAAGCCCGGCGGCGAACGCACGGCGTCCGTGCGCGGCGACAAGGCTGCCGCGGACGCCCCGCTTGAGAAGATCGCGCGGCTTACGCCTCAACACACAGCGCTCCGCACCAAGGACGGCACGTGGCTGAGCGTCGCAGAGCGCGATCAAGTTCTCTTCGAGAAGCTGAAGCCGGCTCGAGCCTACCCACTGACCGCGCCGTCGGAGCTGATCCTCTTCTGCGATCACGAGGACAACCCGAAGGCGTTCCTGCCCGAGGCACGCGCGCTGGACCACGAGTCCTACGAGGCCCTGGACCGGTGCCTCTTCTGGCGGTACTTCGTCCCCACCATTCTGGAGATTCAGGACCTCGCGAAGGAGACCGATTCGACCACACGGTGGGAGGTGGTCACCAACCGGGGCCCCCACTCGTTCTTGGTGAAGGCCCGCCACGACGTGCGCTCGATCATCCCCCGGCGGCTGCTCCTCACCGACTCCCAAGGAAACCGCTACGACGTACCCGACTACGGCGAGTTGCCGGTGCCGAGCCAAGCCCTCCTGGAGCGCATGCAGGTTGTCTGAGCAAACCGCCCGGCGGCTTGAGCAGACCGGAACGCGACGTCAGCACCGCACGGTCATGCCGCCGTTGACGTCGATGCACTCCCCGGTGATGTAGCTGGCCAGGTCGCTGATCAGGAACGCGATGACGTTGGCGACCTCCTCCGCCGTGCCGAACCGCTTCATGGGGATCAGCTTCGCCAGTTCGTCAAGTCGCTCCTGGGGCGTCGCGCTGTGAAACGGGGTGTCAATCACGCCGGGCGCGACGGCATTGACGCGGATGCCGTCGCCGACCAGCTCTTTGGCCAGCGCCTGGGTCATGCCGTTCAGCCACGCCTTCGCCGAGGCGTAGGCGACGACGTTCGTCGGTCCGAACCGCGTCGCCACCGAGCTGAGCATCACCACCGAAGCGTTGTTCGCCTGCCGCAAGTGGGGAATGGCCGTGCGCGTGCAGACGAACGCGGAAGTGCAGTTGAGGGCGAAGGTGTCGTTGAACGCCCCCACCGTGTAGTCCGTGGCTGGGCCGCGGAACACGATTCCGCCAGCGTTGTTGACCAGCGCGTCCACACCGCCGGCTGCCGCGGCGAACTGCTCCACGAGGTCCACACAGGGCTGCTCGTGACGGAGGTCGGCCTGCAGCAGGATCGCGCGGCCGCCGGCCGCTTGGATCGTTTCGGCGACCTTGGTCGCCCCCTCTTTGTCGCCGTTGAAGTGCACGCCCACGCACGCGCCGGAAGCACCGACGAGGCGAGCGGTAGCGGCCCCGATGCCCTTGCTGGCACCGGTGATCAGGATGCGTCTGTCTGTGAAATCGAGTACCAACGCACGTCCTCCTTGCACAGCGCACGACGGCAGACGCCCAAGCCCAAAGGGGTCAACCCACCAAGCACTGGCTGATGATTCTCTTTAGACACTCGTGGTCGCTGGGCTCCAACGCGGCGAACCGGGCCCCGACCAGCGCCCCAGCCTGCGTGCGCAGCGTCCACGCCGGAACCAAGGATAGGTGCAGCTCCATGTCCTCTTCAGCAACCGCCACGGTGGCGTGGATAGAGACCGCCCCACCCAGCGGCTCGGCGGTCGCAAGCCGAAGGCCGCCGATCGAGGCGTTGACCACTCGGACGCTTGTCTCCGCCCCCTCGGCGGTAGTGACGACCGCGGGCCAATCAACGTCCACGCGGGTCGCCAGTCTCTTTTCGGCGGTCATGCTAAGCTCCTGAACAAGTCAAGGCGACCAGCAGAAGGCAATGCTGCCACGAACGAACCGGCGAAGCAGCGAACGAGACCCCGCGACGGAGTCCCGCTGGCAGTCTTCCGGGCCACCCGGCCACCCCCTCGCCGTCACCCGGTTCGTTGTGCGCTGGGGTGCTCCCGGCGGCGAGGCGGCTACTTGACCAGCTTCGCCACGACACCGACCCCGAGGTTGATCCCTCTCCCGCCGGCGATCTTGTCGGCGGTCATCATCGCCGTCAGTTTGGGGCTGACGGCGTGGTACATCCGCAGCACCGTGATGCCTGGCGAAGCGCCGACAGCGCCGGTCGTCTCCAGATAGGCATCGATGTCGTACTTGTCGTAGAGGTGCGGGAAATAGGCGCCGAAGGTCCGGATGTTCTGGCCGAAGACATTGCAGCCGACCTCGCCATACACGTCCAGCTTCTCCGGCCACAAGGCCAACGCGCCGTCGAGCGTTGCTCCAATCCTGTTCCTGCCCGTGGGGGAGGGGACGGCATTCACCTTCATCAAGTTCAGCCCGAGGGTCCCTTTCTCCGTCTGAGAGCTGGCTCGGACTCGCCAGCCGCCTTGGTTCCCCGGTACCTCGAAGGGGTACGCATCCTGAATCAGGCTCAAGTCAAGCCCGAGCCCGGGATGGCTCTTCAGCGGCGGGCTCCAGGTGATCGAGTCGGTGATTTCCTGAGTGATCAGCGTCCCGGTGGTGACATTCTGCACCGGTCCCTTCAGGTACCGCTGACGGCCGATGATAATGTCGCCGTAGGTGTCCGGGCTGCGGAGCACGGCGTAGGCGTCCGTCAGTTGCGTGCTGGTGTTGCCCTGGAACAGCGTCTGCGGGCTGACGGCAACCTGGTAGAAGGCGCCGCGATACAGGCCGGACTCGGTGAAGCGCATTCCCCACAGCGCCCGGTTCCCGTCGCGCTTGTAGATGAACGTGTTGCCGTCCAGCCGCGGGGCCAGGAAGCCTTGCTTCTTGGCCTGACGAGTGGCGTCGAGCTGACGCAAGTGCACGTCCAGGCCGCCGGTGGGCGGATTCTCGTCGTCTCCGCCGGCCGGCGGAGGCGGCGGCTCGACGATAATGTTCTGAATCTGCTGCGTCACCACTGCCGCGGGCCTCTGGGTCTCGTCGCCACCCTCAACGGCCGCCGCCTTCTGCTCGACCCGCTGCTGCAGGACGGCGACCATGTCCGTCGTGCCGATGGACACCTGGGTGGACTTCACGTCATCGGCGAACGAGACGTACGCGCCCTGTTGCACGTTCTTGAAGTTCGGCGTGTTCGCCGTCTGCTCTGGGGCCACTGCCTTGGCGGCGGCGGTGACTTCCTCGGTCGCCTCGGTCGCGGTCGCCGCAGTCTGAACTACCGCTTGGGGAACGGTGACACGTTGCCCGGCTCCGATGCTTACAGGGGCGACTCCGGGAATCCCAAGGTCGAGGAGAACCGGCCCGCCGCTGAGACACTCGACCACAAGGTTGCCGTCGGCGTCAAAGCCGATGTACACATCGGTGCCCTTGATGGTGGCGGTAGTCTTTCCGCCTTTGATGATCGTGTCTTCCTTGAAGTCGCCGTACAGCTTGCCGTCGTCCAGAGAGATCTGGTTGCCCCTGAGGGTGATGGCCGACCGCTCGCTCAGCCGGATGATGTTCGGCCCCAGCTTCACCTCGCACTTGGAGCGTTTGCCCGTGCGGACCGACGCGCCGGCGGCGAGCTTCGTACCCGACTTGCTCTCTTGCCAGTCGCCGCCCGCGACACGATGGGCAACCTGCTTGACCACCGAAGTGATTGTGGCCTGAGCGGCCGCCCGGGACACGAACCCCGGTCCAGCCACAAGCAGCCCCATCATGACCAATGAACACGTGATCTTGGCTCGCATACAGCACCCTCCTGAAGTGGGAGTCTCTGTTGAAATCCTACCCAATTCTACGTTGCATCCCTCGCGGAGGCAAGCCCGAGTTGCCGGTATTAGTGGTCGCCGATGCCGGCGCCGTAGGCTGCCTTGGCCGCTTGGGCTGACTCGCTCTGCTCGTTCTCGATGTCAATCTGCCGGAGGTCATACCCGACCGGTTCGCCGTTCTGCCGGAGCCCCAGCACTTGGTAGACGTCGACAGCCTCCGTCTTGCCCTTCACCGTGAGGGCGTCGAGGTGCTTCACCTCGACCGAGTCGCCGCAGCGGTTCAGGGTGTCCTTGCTGCACATCATCCAACTGCCGTACTGCTTGTTGGCCGCTTCGAGCCGCGCAGCGAGGTTGACGCCGTCGCCGATGGCCGTGTAGTCCATCCGCAAGCTCGAGCCGATGCTCCCCACGACGACTTGGTCGGTGTGCACGCCGATGCGCATGAAGAAGTCCGGCCAGCCCCTGGAGCGCCCGTAGGCGCGGAATCGCGCGCACTCCTCCTGCATCTCGACGGCGCAGCGAACCGCCCGCAAGGGATGATCGACCTGCGGGATCGGCGCCCCGAAGATCACCATGATGGCGTCGCCCATGAACTTGTCGATGGTGCCCTCGTGGCGAAAGATGATGTTGGTCATCCGGTCCAGGTAGTCGTTGAGCACTTCCACGACTTCTTCCGGCTCCATCTGCTCCGACAGGGTGGTGAAGCCCTGGAGGTCGGTGAAGATCAGGGTGACTTCCACCTTTTTCGGCTTCGGCGCCTCTTCCGGGTTGGTCAGGATCTCCGTCAGCACCGTGGGCGCCACAAACCGCTGGAATCGCCCGTGCATCCTCTTCCGCTCCTGTTCCTCGGTGAGGAACATGTAGACCAGACCCAGCAAGTACGCCACGCCGACGCCCACCAGCGGATACGCCAGCGGCAGGACGAAGCTCAGGCGCGCGAAGCAGTACTGGTTGGAAGCGGTCAGGCCGATCACAGGCGGCAACATGCCGCCTAGCAGGTAGAGCAGGAACCAGGCAAGTCCATAGAAGTGCACCGGCCTGCCGCGGATCGTGAAGGAAAGCCTCGAGTCGAGGTGGGCAGCCATCAGGCTCACCGGCTTGCCCACCAGCACCGTGACCAACGCCGTTAGCAGCGTCGCCAGAATCAGCACCAGACCGGACAACCGCGACTTCGCCCGCCGCAGGTAGGTCTGATCCAGGAACATCTGCGCGGCGTTGGCGTGGATCTCCACCCCCGGCATGTCTTTGCCGCTGAAGAAGGGCGTGGGCCGGTTGTCACGCAGTTCGTCCGCCGTGGCGCCGATGATAACGATCTTGTCTTTGAACGCCTTCCGGAGCGCCGCGGGCGTTGCCACCAAGTCGGAGTAGCCGGGCTTGCCTTCAGCCGTCGCCAAGTAGTAGTACTTGAAGCGGACGAACGTCTCCGGGTAGCCGACATAGTTGATCAGCGTCTGGAAGCCGTGAATGTACGGGATGCGCTGCTTGCCCTTCAGCTTGTTCCGCATCCACAGGCCGGTCTGCTCGGGCGTAAGCCCCTGGGCCGCCCCGGCGATCATGGGACCCAGGAACGGCAACGTCTCGTCGAAGGCCTCGTCGTGGTAGGCGGTGTCGATCCTGCGGATGAACGCGTCCAGATCCTCGACCACCGGGGTGAAGCCGGTGGCGAGGCACGAATCCTCGAGTTCCGGAATCGGGAAGATCAGCCGCTGATCCACCTGAACGCCCCGGTCGTCCGCCTGATCTGACTTTTCGTCCAGGTTCGAGGCCAGCACGACGTTCCCCGCCCGGGCGCAGGCGGCCGCGAACTTGGCGTCGTCTTCGGGTCCCAGCACGCTGTTGCTGCTGAAGTCCACGTCGAAGGCGATGAGTTTGGCCCCGCCCTCACGGAGCCGGTCCACCACCCGGGCGTGGAACGCCCGCGGGAACGGCCACTTGCCCAGCGCCTCGATGGACTCATGATCGATCTCGACGATGACGATGTCCCGACGGTACGGAATCGGACCCCGCCAACTGGCCATGCGGGCGTCGTACCACTTGTGCTCGAAGGACTCGAAGACCTCGAATCCGAGCCAGCGGTGGGTGCCGTACCGTTCCGGGTGCTCGTACTCGCGCTGGTACCGGAGCAACACTCCGGAGATCGTCAAGGTCACCAGGCCAATGAACCACAGGTGGCGAGCCGGTAGTCTGAAGCTCTGCCAGAATCCCTTCATGTCCGCGCTCCAATCCGCAGTCGGGGTATGGGTCGGCGGCTATTCTACACTTGCCCACCCGCGCACGTCAAGGAAGAGCACCGACCGCGCACGGGCCGCCGTTGCGCCGGTGCGGATGGAGTATAATCGCTGTTCCACGGCCTTCTGAAGCAGACCGTCGCAGCCACCACACCATTTGGAGCCCTCCTGGAATGCGCCGGACCGCACCCCGTCCTCAGCAGGTGCGAACGTCCCGTCAGCGCGACCGCGCCCATTCCCGCGAGGCTCCTCCGTCGGAGCACCGAATGCAGCCAACAAGCAAGCTCAACGTTGCCGTCCTGATGGGCGGCAAGACGGCAGAACATGAGATCTCCCTGCAGACCGGCGTTGAGATCGCCAACGCCCTGAACAAAGAGCACTACCGGGTCTTCCCCCTGGTGATCACCAAGCAAGGTCACTGGATCTGGCCGGGGCAGGCGCTGACCGGCGCAGAGGAACGACTCTCATTACCGGACGTGATGCACGCGGCGCCGCCTGCGCCGAGCGCCACCGACGCCGCCCCTGCCGGCACCCCCCGACGTTCAGCGCTGGAGCGGCTGCATCCCGCGCCCGACCGTCCCGTCGACGTAGTGTTCATCGCCATGCACGGCCCCAACGGTGAGGACGGCACGGTGCAGGGCCTGCTGGAATTGCTGGACGTGCCGTACACCGGCTCCGGGGTCATGGCCAGCGCGCTGGCCATGGACAAGCCCCTGGCGAAGCTGCTCTTCGAGCAAGCGGGTTTGCGCGTCCCGCGGGGGGCGGTGGTGGACGCCCGCCGCTGGCGGGAGGCGCCCGAGGCGTGCGCGGCAGCGCTGGTGGCAGCCCCCGGCTACCCGTGTCTCGTCAAGCCCACCGGTCAAGGCTCCAGCGTCGGCGCCTCCATCTGCCGCGACGCCGCCGACCTGCCGCACGCGATGGACCTGGCGTTCCAGTTCGAGCCTCGCGTGTTGGTGGAGGAATACCTCCGCGGCACGGAACTGACCTGCGGCGTGCTCGAAGACCCAGAGACCCGCGAGCCGGTGCCGCTGCCGGTGATCGAGATCGTCCCCAAGACCACGTTCTTCGACTACGAGGCCAAGTACGACCCCACCATCACCGACGAGATCGTCCCCGCCCGCCTCCCCGCCGACGTCACCGCCCGCGCGCAGGAGTGCGCCCGCCTCGCGCACGTGACCTTGGGCTGCAGCGCCTTCTCCCGCACCGACATGATCCTGCAGGACGGCGAACTCTACGTAATGGAACTCAACACCATCCCCGGCATGACCCCCAACTCCCTCCTCCCCAAAGCCGTCCGCGCCGCCGGGATGTCCTTCGAGGCGCTGCTCGACCGACTGGTCCAGCTCGCCGTCAACGACCACGACCTCCGGCATTGGCAGAACGGCCGGTGAAGGGCTGACAGGCACGCGAGCGCCGCGGCTTGCGGCGCCCCTTCCCCACCGCCCAAGCTGCCCCCAGTTGTTGATTGCGCGGACCCGCTTCGTCGCGGCTTCGCAGTTGGCGCGGTCTCGGAGATTGGGCACAATGCACGGCAGACGCGTTGCCTCCCCTCGCGAGCCGCATTCGCCCCGTGAGGAGGCCTGCGGCGGCGAACCTGTAGGCAAGGAGCTGCACAATGCTGGCGATCCAAGGACTCTACGACGGCACAGTGGTCCGCCCGCTGGAACCAGTGACGGCGCTGCCGAATGTCAGGGGCATGGTGGGGTTCACAGAAGACGAGCCCAAACCGACTGGCGACACCGAGGTGATGCGCCTCTTCGGCTGCCTGAAGGGACATCCGGCCTTCCAGGGCGACGCCGTGGAACTGCAGAGGCGGTGGCGCGATGAATGGGATTGAGTACGTGCTGGACACGAGCGTTGCCCTCGGCTTCCTTGACGGCGAGGAGCGGGTCGGCGCGTTCTGGCGGCTCGGATACAGGGCCGGAAGGCCGCAGTGAGCCAGATTATTCGGAGTGAGCTGCTGAGCGCCCCGCGGCTCACTCCTGAGGCTGAGGCGCGGATCCAGGAGCTTCTCCAGACCCTTCAGGTGATCGGGATCGGTGTCTCGGTGGAAGGGAAGGCCGTGGAGGGGCGTCGAGAGTACCGGCTGAAACTCCCGGACGCGATCATTGCCGCGACCGCCGAAGTCCTCGGCTGCCCGCTGGTCACGGCCGACCAGGAGCTTGTGCGAAAGCTCGCGTCCCGCCTCGAAGTGGTTAATACTACAACCGTACTTAGCTCGGGGCAGGTCTCCGACCGCCCCGAAACGCTTGACCGGAAGGTCTCAAAGGGCTGCGAATCCACGGGATTCGAGGAGACCTGTCGGTCCGGGGAGCGGCGGGGTCAGGAGACCCTCGCCGAGCACATTCGCGCTAAGTACGGTTGTAGTATTAACCCGTACGCTCCAGACGCTCCATAGACACCACCTGCCGCTGAGAGCGACTTCGACGTAGGCGCCGGGCGCGCCCTTCCGTGACACGTCTGCGTCGCACCGCGCCGCCTGCCAAACCGCTTCGTCCATTACTCTTCGAGGCCGACGTCGTCTTCGCCCCACCGCCCCCCTCTTCCGCGCCAACACCTGCGGGTCGCGGCTCATTGCGCGCCCGGAGCGAATCGGGTATTCTGCCTTGCGGCGCTTGGGTATGAGTGATGTCCAATGGAGGCCTGATGGCGAAGCGAACTGCGAGCAAGAACGACACGGGAGCCAACGTCGGCTATGAAGCCCAGCTCTGGCAGATGGCCGATGCGCTGCGGGGGAGCATGGATGCGGCCGAGTACAAGCATGTCTGCCTCGGTCTGCTGTTCCTCAAGTACATCTCCGACGCCTTCGAGGAGCAGCACGCGAAGCTTGAAGCGGAGAAGGCACAAGGCGCGGACCCCGAGGACCCGGACGAGTACCGCGCGCTGAGCATCTTCTGGGTTCCGCCGGAGGCGCGGTGGGTGCACCTCAAGGCGCAGGCGAAGCAATCCACCATCGGGCAGCTTGTGGATGACGCCATGTCCGGCATCGAGCGCGACAACCCGGCGCTCAAGGGCGTGCTGCCCAAGGACTACGCCCGCCCCGCGCTCGACAAACAGCGGCTCGGCCAGCTCATCGACCTCATCAGCAACATCCGCGTCGGCGACGCCGAGGCGCGGTCGCGGGACGTGCTCGGCCGGGTCTACGAGTACTTCCTGTCGCAGTTCGCGAGCGCCGAGGGCAAGAAGGGCGGCGAGTTCTACACCCCGCGCTGCATCGTGCGGCTGCTGGTCGAGATGCTCGAGCCCTACCGCGGCCGCGTGTACGACCCCTGCTGCGGCTCCTCCGGCATGTTCGTGCAGTCGCTGGAGTTCCTCCGCGCCCACGCGACAGCGAACGGCAATGGAGGGAAGGCGAAAGCCGACCTCAGCATCTACGGTCAGGAGTCAAACTACACGACCTGGCGGCTGGCCAAGATGAACCTCGCCATCCGCGGCATCGACGGACAGATCGCCCACGGCGACACGTTCCACAACGACCGCCACGCCGACCTGAAGGCCGACTTCATCCTCGCCAATCCGCCCTTCAACATCTCTGCCTGGGGCGGCGAGCGCCTGCGCGACGACAAGCGCTGGCACTACGGCGTGCCGCCCGCGGGCAACGCCAACTTCGCCTGGGTCCAGCACATTGTCCACCACCTCGCGCCCGCGGGCGTGGCCGGCTTCGTCTTAGCCAACGGCTCGATGTCGTCCAACCAGTCGGGCGAGGGCGAGATCCGCAAGTCGCTGATCGAGGCCGACCTCGTGGACTGCATGGTCGCGCTGCCGGGCCAGCTCTTCTACTCGACGCCGATCCCCGCGTGCCTGTGGTTTCTCGCGCGCGACAAGACCGGGAGGGCGAGCGTCCCCGCGAGCCGCGCCTTTCGTGACCGCCGCGGCCACGTGCTGTTCATCGACGCCCGCAAGCTCGGCCGCATGGTGGACCGCACCCACCGTGAGCTGACCGACGAGGACCTCGCCCGCATTGCCGACACCTACCACGCCTGGCGCGGCAACCCCGTGGCACAGGTTTTCAACCTGTGGCCCTACGAAGACGTACCCGGCTTCTGCAAATCCGCCACCCTCGCCGACATCCGCTCCCACGGCCACATCCTCACCCCCGGCCGCTACGTCGGCGCCGAGGCGCAGGAGGACGACGGCGAGCCGTTCGAGGCGAAGATGCAACGGCTCACCGCGACGCTGCGCGAGCAGCAGGCCGAGGCCGCGAAGCTCGATGCCGCCATCGCCGCCAACCTGAGGGAGCTTGGGTATGGCGAATGAGAACCGGCGCAATCTCCCTGCCTCGCCGCAGGGACAGGTCCTGATCTACCGGGACGGGGCGCTCAACCTCCAGGTCCGGCTCGACGGGCAGACGGTCTGGCTAACACAGGCTGGCATGGCCGAGCTGTTCCAGACCACGCCGCAGAACATCACCCTTCACCTCAAGGGCATCTACGACGAGGGCGAGTTGACGGAGGCGGCAACTTGTAAGGAATCCTTACAAGTTCGGACAGGCGGACCTTCAAGCGCGGGGCCGGCGGCCGATGCACATGCGGGACTGGATCGCGAAGCTGGATGACTTCCTGCGCCTCAGCGGCTGCAGACGGCGCAGCCCACCAGCGACTTCGACAAGGCGGTCGAGAAGATGAAGCAACTTGAACCCCGGCCACCCCGATCACGAAAGAAGGAGTGCCCATGACTGCAACGAAGGGGTTTCCGCACAGGCCGAAGGAGTTGGCGTATGGCAGGTAAACGCAATATCGGCACCACCACCGGGGAACGGCTGGCGCGGGGACGGACGCGGGAGAAGGCGCGGTTCCCGGCAGTGCCCCCACTTGCAGGATTACCGGGCGGGTACGCCGAGCTTCTGAGCGAGATCAAAGGGCGCATCGGCGAGGCGCGGTTGCGGACCGTGCTGGCCGCCAATGCCGCCATGGTGCTGCTCTACTGGGACATCGGCAAGACCATCCTCGACCGCCAGTCTGCGGAAGGCTGGGGCGCCAGGGTGATTGACCGGCTCTCCGCCGACCTGCGCGCCGCCTTCCCGGACATGAAAGGACTGTCTCCCCGCAACCTGAAATACATGCGGGCCTTCGCCGCCGCGTGGCCCGACCCGGCAATTGTGCAACGGGTCGTTGCACAATTGCCCTGGCGCCAAAACATCGCCCTCCTCGAACGGCTCAACGACGAGAAGACGCGCCTCTGGTACGCCGGGGAAGCCCTTCGGCATGGGTGGTCTCAGCCAATCCTCTGTATGCAGATCGAGCGCCGGGTCCACAGCCGCCAGGGCAAGGCCATCACCAATTTCCCCGCCACTCTCCCGCCGGAAGATTCCAACATGGCGGCGCAGGTTTTCAAAGATCCGTATCTCTTCGACTTCCTCGGCACCGCCGATCCCCGGCGGGAGCATGAGGTCGAGCAGGCGCTCGTGGATCACATCCAGCGTTTCCTGCTGGAGCTTGGCACCGGCTTTGCTTTCGTCGGCCGCCAGGTGCTGTTGGAGGTGGGCGACCAGGACTTCCACCTCGACCTGCTCTTCTATCACCTGAAGCTTCGCTGTTTCGTCGTCGTCGAGCTTAAGGCCGTGGCATTCGATCCTTCCTTCATCGGGCAACTCAACTTCTACCTCTCCGCCGTGGATGATCTCCTGCGCCACGCCGACGACAAACCCACGATCGGGCTGCTCCTCTGCCGCTCGAAGAACAAGCTGGTCGTCGAGTATGCTCTGCGGGATTTGCGGAAGCCGATTGGCGTGGCGGAATGGGAAACCCAGATCGTCCGCTCCCTGCCGCCGGAGTTCCGAGGCAGCCTGCCCACCGTTGAAGAGCTGGAGGCGGAACTGGCGGGAGAGGCCGAGGGGGCGGAAGACGAATGATGCGAGAGAAAAGGAAGGAGCTGGGGTATGGAGACTGAGCTTTGCGCGCTGGCACCGGCGGATTGGCGAGTCAGGTCGGTCGACGATGTCTGCCTCTGCGTCACCAGCGGCGGTACGCCGAGCCGGCGTGATTCGGCGTACTACGCAGCAGGCAACTGGCCATGGGTCAAGACTCAAGAGCTGCAAGATGGGTGGCTCGATGACACCGAGGAGCATATCACCGACGAAGCTGTCGCCTCCTCGTCAGCAAAAGTGCTCCCCGAAAAGACGGTGCTTGTCGCCATGTACGGAGCCACGGTTGGCCAGCTCGGGTTGCTGCGACGACCCATGACCTGCAACCAGGCGTGCAGCGCATTGATCGTGGACCCAGCCAAGGCCGACTTTCGGTACTTGTTCTTCCAACTGCTGCATTCCCGGTCGCAGCTCAAGGGACTTGCAACGGGCGCGGCCCAGCAGAACCTCAGCGGCGTCCTTATCAAGTCACTTCGCTTTCCGTTTCCTCCGCTCCCCGAACAACGTGCCATCGCCCACATCCTCGGCACCCTCGACGACAGGATCGAGCTGAACCGGCGGATGAACGAGACGCTGGAGGCGATGGCGCGGGCGCTCTTCAAGTCGTGGTTCGTGGACTTCGACCCCGTCCGCGCCAAAGCCGAAGGCCGCGACCCCGGCCTGCCGTGCGACTTCGCCGCGCTGTTTCCGGATCGGTTTCAGGGGTCGGAGTTGGGGGGGGTGCCGGAGGGGTGGGAGGTTGGCAGGGCGGGTGACCTCGTATTGCTTGGCGGCGAGAAGTTGAACCCGTCGCAGTTCCCGGACGAGGTGTTTGACCACTTCAGCATTCCGGCGTACGATGAAGGCCGAACGCCGAAGGCCGAGCGCGGTGAGGACATCAAGAGCGCGAAGTCAATGGTGCTCGCTGAGTCCGTTCTGCTGTCGAGGCTCAACCCGAGATTCCCGCGCGTCTGGCTGCCTTCGCTGGCGGGAAGGCGGCGTGCGATATGCTCGACCGAGTTCCTTGTCTGCGTTCCAGGACAGCCCGTGACTCGGGAATACCTCTACAGTCTCTTCACGAGCCAGGAGTTCGCAGCGGAGTTCGCTACGTTCGTCACGGGAACGTCCGGCAGCCATCAGCGCGTGAAGCAGGAGAGCCTGTTGGCAATGCGGGTACTGCAGCCGCCAGCACCGGCAGTCGGCGCCTACACGACAATGGTCGCGCCTCTGCTGGCCCAGATCCAGGAGAGCATCGATCAGTCCCGCACCCTCGCCGCCCTGCGCGACACGTTGCTGCCGAAGCTGGTGTCGGGGGAGATCCGTGTTGCGACGGACGAAGTCAAGGTAGAATAGCAGACCCAGGTGTGCAACAATGCCCCCGCTGATCTTACAGAACGTCGAAGCCGAACTCAGCTATGCATACCTCCACGCCGTGGCCTCACGTGCCGGGATGGAGTGCCGAACCGGCAGCCGGCACGAGGACAATGCGGGAGTCGACGCAGAACTCACCGCTTGGGGACCGTTCACCAACGGCGGGTACCTCACCGAGATCAACCTGAAGATCCAACTCAAGGCGACCATCCAGACGCCGCCTGACGACGGACTGCACTACTCATATTTCCTGAGGGGGGTCAAGCGCTATGACGACCTTCGGCAGGCAACTGTCTCGGTTCCGCGTTTGCTGGTCGTGCTGTTCTTGCCGTCGGATGCCGACAAGTGGCTTTCCCACTCCGAAGATGAACTCATCCTCCGCCGATGCGCCTATTGGGTGAGTCTGCGTGGCGCCCCGCCGACCGACAACGACACGGGGGTGACGGTCAAGATCCCAAAGGCCCAGACCTTGACCCCGGACGATCTCGCCGCCTTGGCCGCTCGGCTGTCGCGCCGCGACATCCCGGTCTACGAAGCGCCATGAACACAGACCTCCACATCGCTCCGACCGACCTCCGGGACTACGCCAAGGCACATGGGTGGGTCCTGGTACCAGAAGCAATAGCAGACCGTCTCTACGTGCTCTGCCACCCTGATCTGGGGCAGCGACAGCTCGTTTTCCCGATGGACACCACTGCCCCTGACTACCGCGAATCCGTCACCCGCATCGCGGGCAAGTTGGCGGGGATCGAGGCGCGACCTGTGGAGGCCGTGCTTGCCAGCCTGCAGGAGCTCAGAGACGATACGCTCAGAATCCGCATCCATGTCGAGAGCAACGCGGAAGCCTCGCTGCCACTCGGGTTCGCTGCGTCGGTTGTGGCAGGGGCTCAGCAGCTTCTCCTCTCGGCAGCGTGCACAGTCGTGAACCCGCAGGCACACCATCCCCGACTTGGGAGAACCGAGGCGCAGCAACTGGTCGACGCAGCGCAGTTCAGGCACACGGAGCATGGCAGTTTTGTGCTCAAGGTCTCGTGCCCTGTCAACGCGTTGGACGCCCAGCTTCCGCTTCTGCTGCCCGACGAGGTATGCGCGCCCTTCGTTCGCCGTGCGACGATCGTCCTAGACCGGGCCGTTCGCGAGCTTGTCGGCGCCATCGAGGCCGACACAGTACCGGACTTGGTGGATCGCACACGGCAGGCGGAAGCGCCATGGCTCTCCTCGAATCTGTGCGAAGCCCTCACGAGGTTCCACGATGATCAGGTCGGCAATTCTGTAGAGCTGTCCATCTCCTGGGCAGCGACCACTCCGGTGCTGCAGGAGATTGCGGGTGCTCCGTCTATTCGCATACAGGAGGACTATTTCCCGCGCATTGACGAGGTTCATCGCGCCCTTCGTCCAGGGGAAGAAGAGAACGAGGACACGTTTGTAGGCACGGTTGAGCGGCTCGACGGGGAAATGCAGCCAGATGGGCGGCGGGCGGGGGAGGTTGTCCTCGCGCTTCTACTGCCAGACGCGGAGACCGTACGAGCTCGAACCAGCCTCTCGGCCGACCAGTACGCAGACGCAGACAAGGCTCACATGACCGACAACGCATACGTCAAGGTCAAGGGACGGCTTCACCCCGGCAGGCAACCTCGATCGCTCACTGACGTCGCGACCTTCGAGCCTCTGTGGCCAGGTGCTTGAGGTCGCCAGCGGCCCGGCACATCGGAACCCGGACGGTGCCGAAGTGAAGTCTCCGCATCTGCACGTGTGCCGCGAGGGATACGGGGACAAGTGGGCGACGGACGTGCCGGGAGATCGGTTCCCGCAGGGTGCCGACCCGTGGCAGACGCTGCAGGATTTCGTCAAGTACTGCAACATCACCGAACCGCCTCGAACCCCGTGGGTTCGCTATCGAGAGGGGGCTCTTCACATGATCCACGAGATCGAAGCTCTGCTCGACCAATACCGCCGAGTCGGGACACCGCACAGTCGGTGACCTTCGCGTGGATCGACACGCGGGAGGTTCGGCCGCCGGAGTCGCAAGCGTACGCCTTCCTGAACGACGCCGAGCGGCCGGTTCCGTCCGGGGTGATCGACGCGTTGCGAAGCTACGAAGTGGCCCCGGTGCCGTGGAGCCAGCGTGACGAGGTGCGACTCGCCTTAGCGGCGTGAGGGAGGGTATCAGCCCTGGTGGACGCCTTCGCGGAATCGACCGTCGAGCAAGCCGCCCTCTCATGGTTGGACCTCGGCTCCATCGTGGCGCACGGTCCCAGCTTGGCGCCCGGCGACCTGTTCGCCGAGCGGGAGAGCTTCGAGCAGGTCATCCAGGCGCGCCGATTCCGTGACGCGGTGCTGCCGAAGCTGATGTCAGGCGAGACCCGGCTGAAGCAAGCAGAGCAGATCTCCCCGACCAACGCGGGCGCTACCAGTTAGAATGGCTGTCCGGCAGGACGCGCCGCTGCAGTTGCGTTCCCGGAGGCATTGAGATGAACAAGGAGCACGCCCTCCCTCCGCCTGTTCCGCGGCTGGAGTACCTGCGCGTGGACAACTACCGCGCGCTACGGAAGCTCGAACTGAAGGCAATCACACCGCTCACAGTGTTCCTCGGACCGAATGGCAGCGGCAAGTCGACCATCTTCGACGTGTTCGCCTTCCTCTCCGAGTGTTTCACCGTGGGCCTGCGTCGCGCGTGGGACAAGCGGGGCCGCTTCAAGGAGTTGCGCACGCGCGGGTGCGACGGCCCGGTGGTGTTCGAGCTGAAGTACCGCGAGGCGCCGCGCTCACGCCTGATCATCTACCACTTGGAGATCGGGGAGACCCCGAAAGGACCGATCGTGGCGAAGGAGTGGCTGCGGTGGACCCGGAAGGTGAGCAAGGCGGGACGCCCCTTCAGTTTCCTCCAGTTCGCCAACGGCGAGGGGGTCGCCACCCCGGGGGAGATCCCCGATGAGGACGGCGGGCGGGTGGAAGAACGGCTCGACTCCCCCGAGATGCTTGCCGTCAACACCCTCGGACAGTTCGCGAAGCATCCGCGGGTCAGTGCACTGCGGCGGTTCATCACCGACTGGCATCTCTCCTACCTGAGCGCGGACTCGACGCGGGGGATCCCCGAAGCCGGTCCTCAGGAACGCCTCTCTTCGACCGGCGACAACCTTCCCAACGTCATCCAGTACCTGAAGGAGCAGCACGAGGAGCGACTGGACCAGATCCTGCGCACCCTGACGCAGCGCGTTCCCCGGCTGGAGCGCGTAGACGCAGAACCCATGCAGGATGGACGGCTGCTGCTGCAGATCAAAGACGGGCCTTTCGAGCGACCCATCTTGGCGCGCTTTGCCTCCGATGGCACGCTGAAGATGCTCGCGTACCTCACCTTGCTGTACGACCCGCAGCCCCCCCAGTTGATCGGCGTCGAAGAGCCGGAGAACTACCTGCACCCACGGCTCCTGTACGACCTGGCGGAGGAATGCCGCACGGCCTCCGAACGCGCGCAGCTTCTGGTGACCACGCACTCGCCGTTCCTGGTGAACGGACTGCGAGCCGAGGAACTCCGTGTGCTCTACCGCGATGCCAATGGATTCACGCAGGCCCGCCGCGCTGTGGACATGCGAGGCATCAGGGAGTTCATGGCGGCGGGAGCCCCGCTTGGCTACCTCTGGATGGAGGGTCACTTCGAGGTCGGTGACCCGCTGACGCGCTCCGGGGGGCCGATTCCAGCGGAGATCCTGAGGCGGTTGGCATGAGGATGCTGCCTGCACTCAGGGAGGGAGGAATGGGCGTCGATGCACCTTGAGGTGTTGGTTGAGGAGCCCTCTGCCGAGGTTGCCTTGACCGACCTGCTTCCGCGCATTGTCGGCAAAGCGCACACGTTCCACATTCACGTCCACCAGGGAAAGCTCGACTTGCTCGCCAAGCTGCCGGGGCGACTCCGCGGGTACCAGGCGTGGCTGCCCGAGGACTACCGCATCGTTGTGCTGGTGGACAACGACACCGGTGACTGCCGCGTGCTGAAGGAGTCGCTGGAACACGCAGCGCGGGAGGCGGGGCTGGCGACAAAGAGCGCGGCACAGTCAGCAGGAGACTGCTGCATCCTCAATCGCGTGGCAGTAGAGGAGCTTGAGGCATGGCTGTTCGGGGATCCCGCAGCCCTGCTTGCTGCCTATCCGAAGCTGCCGGCCTCTCTGGGGACGAGACCCAAGTACCGCGACCCAGACGCGATCTCGGGCGGCACGTGGGAAGCACTGGAGAGGGAACTGAGAAGGGCCGGGTACTACCCGACGGGTATGCCGAAGGTCGAGACCGCGCGCAACGTGTCGCGCCACATGGACCCGGAGCGCAACCGGTCGAAGAGCTTCCAGGTGTTCCGCGACGGGATCAGGGAGCTGGTGCGATGACCCCCTTCGCCGAGGCCACCGTCGAAGAGGCCGCCCTCTCCTGGCTGGCTGATCTGGGCTTCGCCGTCGCGTACGGTCCTGAGATGCAGCCCGGCGGGCTGTCCGCCGAGCGGGAGGGCTTCGAGCAGGTTGTCCTGCCGAGACGATGCGATAGCATGACCACACCATCATGAACCTCCCAGATCTCCTGAACTCCCCCGAAGGCAAAACCCTCGAGTTCAAGCGAGACGCTTCCTCGCTGAAGCCCATCCTCAAGACCCTCGTCGCCTTCGCCAACACCGCGGGCGGGACACTGGTGATTGGGCGGGAAGACAATGGCAGCGTCGTTGGCGTCGGCAACGTGCTGCAGGAAGAGGAGCGCCTGGCCAATGCCATTGCCGACGGCATCCGGCCGGCGATGACGCCGGAGATCGACATCTGCTCGCATGAGGGCAAGTCGCTGTTGCTGGTGCACGTTCCCCATTGGCGCGGGCCGTTCTATGTGAAGGCGGAGGGGGCGGAGGACGGTGTCTACGTCCGGCTCGGGTCCACGAACCGGCGGGCCGGGCCGGAGCTGTTGGCGGAGCTGCAGCGGGCGCTGTCGGGTCTATCGTTCGACCAGATGCCTTGTCCTGACGTGTCTGCCGACGATCTCGACGCGGGCAAGGTGGGGCGCTTCTTCTCGCAGTTGGGGCGAGATGTCAGCCAGGAGCACCTGGAGACGCTGGGAGTGCTGGTGCCGCAGGGCGGGCGGTTGGTGCCTTCACACGGTGGGTTGATCCTGTTCGGCAGCGACGCGGCGCGACGACGCCTCTTCCCCGACGCCGAAGTGTGCTGCGCCCGGTTCCGCGGGACGGACAAGGTGGAGTTCATTGACCGACTGGACCTCGAAGGCACCGTGCTGGAAGCCTTGGACGAAGCGCCCAAGTTCATCCGGCGCAACACGCGCCTGGCCGCAAAGATCGAGACCATGCGGCGGCAGGACATCCCCGAGTATCCGGTCCTCGCCCTGCGCGAGGTGCTGGTCAATGCCGTCGCCCATGCCGACTACTCGCTCACCGGCATGCGCCTCAGAGTGGCGATCTACGCCGACCGGCTGGAGGTCGAGAACCCCGGCATGTTGCCCTTCGGCATGACCCTCGACGACTTCAAGGCCGGCGTCAGCCGACTCCGCAACCGCGTCATCGCCCGCGTCCTGCGAGAGCTTGGCTTGGTCGAGGAATGGGGTACGGGCTATCTGCGGATCACCGAGGCGTGCCGCGAGGGCGGGTACCCAGCACCGGAGTGGGAGGAGCACGGACCGTGCTTGCGGGTGGTGTTTCGACCGCATCCGGAGGTTGAGGCGGTGACCCATGTCCCTGCAGATGACAGAATGGATGACACAGTAAATGACACCGCAAATGAGACCGTAGATGTCCCTGGAAATGTCCCTGGAAATGTCCCAGTAAGTGTCCCTGCAAACACGCGGCAGGAGTGGTTGCTTGAGCAACTCGCGCGGGGGCAGCGGACCAAGGCTGCGGATGTAGCGACGAAGTTCGATGTCACCGAGAAGACAGCCAAGCGCGATATCGCTGACCTACGGGAGCGGGGTCTCATCGAGTTCGTCGGCGCCCGGAAGACCGGGCACTACCGGCTCAAGGAGCGGTCATGACCGGCGTGACCGAATCCACCGTCGAACAAGCCGCCCTCGCCTGGCTCAGAAGCGCCGGCTGGTCGGTCAAGAGCGGTGCAGAGATTGCGCCCGGCGAGCTTTTCGCCGAGCGGAGCGACTATTCGCAGGTTGTCCTGGAGCAACGGCTGAGGGATGCCCTTGCCGCACTGAATCCCGCGCTGCCCGTGGAGGCCTTGGACGATGCCTTCCGCAAGCTGACCCGAGCCGACGGTCCGACCTTGGAAGCGCGCAACCGCGCGGTGCACCGCCTGCTGGTGGACGGGGTGACGGTGGAGTACCGAAACGCCGAGGGCCGCATTGCGGGAGCGCAGGCGCAGGTCCTTGACTTCGACGACGCGGACAACAACGACTGGCTTGCCGTCAATCAGTTCACCGTCGCCGAGAACCGCCACACACGCCGCCCGGATGTGGCGGCGTTCGTCAACGGTCTGCCGCTGGCGCTCCTCGAGCTGAAGAACCCGGCGGACGAGAACGCGACGATCTGGACGGCCTTCCAGCAACTGCAGACCTACAAGGCGGAGATCCCCTCGCTGTTCGCCTTCAACGAGCTGCTGGCGGTGTCGGATGGAGTGGAAGCGCGCCTTGGGACGCTCACCGCCGGGCGCGAGTGGATGAAGCCGTGGCGGACGATAGCGGGCGACACTCTGGCTCCGGCGACGATGACGGAGCTGCAGGTGCTGCTTGCGGGCGTCTTCGACAAGCACCGGTTCCTCGACTTGATCCGCCACTTCGTCGTGTTCGAGGATGACGGCGGCAAGCTCTCGAAGAAGATGGCGGGCTACCACCAGTTCCACTCGGTGAACGTGGCTGTGGGAGAGACCCTGCGCGCCGCCCGGATGCAGGAGGGGCCCTGGACGGCTGGAGACCAGCGCGGCACCTACGAGACGCGACTGGGCAAGGTGGGCAAGCCGGGAGACCGGCGCGTGGGCGTTGTGTGGCACACGCAAGGCTCGGGCAAGAGCCTGACGATGGCCTTCTACGCCGGCCGCATCATCCGCGAACCTGCGATGGAGAACCCGACGCTCGTCGTGCTCACAGACCGCAACGACCTGGACGACCAGCTCTTCGGCACCTTCTCGCGGTGCAACGAGCTGCTGCGCCAGCCCCCGGCGCAGGCCGAGAGTCGCGCGCACCTGCGCGAACTGCTACGCGTGGAGGCCGGCGGGGTAGTCTTCACCACCATCCACAAGTTCTTCCCCGAGGAGAAAGGCGACCGGTACCCGACGCTGTCCGAGCGCCGCAACGTCGTGGTGATCGCCGACGAGGCGCACCGCAGCCAGTACGACTTCATCGACGGGTTCGCGAGGCACATGCGCGACGCGCTGCCCAACGCCTCGTTCATTGGGTTCACCGGCACGCCCATCGAGCTGCAGGACGCCAACACGCGGGCCGTCTTCGGCGACTATATCAGCATCTACGACATCCAACGGTCGGTCAGCGACGGCGCCACGGTGCCGATCTACTACGAGAGTCGGCTTGCCCAACTCGCGTTAGACGAAGCAGAGAAGCCGAAGATCGACCCGGACTTCGAGGAAGCCACCGAAGGCGAGGAGGTCGAGCGCAAGGAGAAGCTGAAGACCAAGTGGGCGCAGCTCGAAGCCATCGTCGGCGCTGAGAAGCGGCTGAAGCTCATTGCGCGCGACCTGGTGGAGCACTTCGAGAACCGCCTCGAAGCCCTGGAGGGCAAGGCGATGGTGGTGTGCATGAGCCGGCGCATCTGCGTCGAGTTACACCGCGAGATCGTGGCACTGCGGCCCGACTGGCAGCACGACGAAGACGAGCAGGGCGGCGCCAAGGTGGTGATGACGGGTTCGGCGTCCGATCCGCTTGACTGGCAACCGCACATCCGCAACAAGCCCCGCCGCGAGGCGCTGGCAAAGCGGTTCCGCGACCCCGCCGACCCGCTCCGTCTGGTCCTCGTCCGCGACATGTGGCTAACCGGCTTCGACGCGCCGAGCCTGCACACGATGTACGTCGACAAGCCGATGCGCGGACATGGGCTGATGCAGGCCATCGCGCGCGTGAACCGGGTGTTCAAAGACAAGCCCGGCGGGCTGGTGGTGGACTACCTGGGGCTGGCGGATGAACTGAAGAAGGCGCTGGCGACCTACACCGAGAGCGGCGGCACCGGAGGCACGGCCATTGACCAGGACGAGGCCGTCGCGGTGATGCTGGAGAAGTACGAGGTCTGCTGCGGTCTCTTCCACGGGTTTGACTGGCTGAAGTGGACGACGGGAACGCCGCCGGAGCGCTTGGGCCTGCTGCCTCCTGCGCAGGAGCACATCCTCGCGCAGGAGAATGGCAAGGACCGGTGCATCCGCGCCGTGCGGGAACTGTCGCAAGCCTTCGCGTTGGCCGTGCCCCACGCGGAAGCGCTTCGCATCCGCGACGATGTGGGCTTCTTCCAGGCCGTGCAGGCGGTGCTTGCCAAGCGCGCGCCCGGCGACCCGCGGCCCGAAGAGGAGCTCGACCTCGCAGTCCGGCAGATCCTCTCTCGCGCAATAGCCCCCGAAGGCGTCGTGGACCTCTTCGCCGCCGCCGGGCTGGCGAAACCGGACTTGTCGATCCTCTCCGACGAGTTCCTCGCCGAGGTGCGCGGAATGCCGCACCGCAACCTTGCCGTCGAGCTGCTGCAAAAGCTGCTAAAGGGCGAGCTTGCCACTCGGCGGCGCAGGAACGTTGTGCAAGCGCGCTCCTTCGCCGAGATGTTAGAGGAGACCATCCGGCGCTACCAGAACCGGGCTATCGAAGCGGCGCAAGTCATCGAGGAGCTGATCCAACTCGCCAAGGACATGCGCGAAGCCAACGCCCGCGGCGAGGCGCTTGGGCTGTCAGAAGACGAGGTGGCGTTCTACGACGCGCTGGAGACCAACGACAGCGCGGTGAAGGTGTTGGGCGACGACGTTCTCCGCGACATTGCCCGCGAGCTGGTGGACACGGTGCGGGAAAACGTGACCCTCGACTGGACGCTCCGCGAGAACGTGCGCTGCCAACTTCGCGTACTGGTCAAGCGCATCCTGCGGAAGCACGGGTACCCACCCGACAAGCAGGAGAAGGCGACGCAGACGGTGTTGGAGCAGGCCGAGGTGCTGTCGGGAGTCTGGGCGGTGGCATGGAACCACTCCATTGACGCCAGGGAGGACTCACGCCGCGTCCCGGGAATGGACCGGCGCGGCTGGCCAGGTCAATAGCGCTGGAACCGCCCGTGCATCTTCTTCCGTTCCTGCTCCTCGGTGAGGAACATGTAGAAGATGCCGAGAAAGTAGGTGGCGGCGATGCCGACCAGTGGATACCCCAAGGGGAAGACGAGGTCGTGCTTGGCGAAGAGCCACTGGTTCACCGCGGTGAAAACGACGATGGGCGGCACCATGGCGCCGAGCAGGTACAGCACGAACCACGTGAGCCCGTAGAAGCCGAACCGCGTGCCCCTCACGGAGAAGGACAGCCGAGTGTCAATCTGCGTGGCGATCACACTCACCGGTTTCCCCACCAGCACCGTGATGAAGCCGGTGATTAGCGCCACGAGGAGGAGAATCGGGCCGGTGACCTTCGACGAGGCTCGGCCAAGGTAGTGCTGGTCCAGGAACATGCGGACTGCGTTCGCGTGGATCTCGACTCCCGGAGTGTTCCCTTGCCGGAAGTAGGGCGAGGGTCGGTTGTCGCGCAACTCGTCAGCGGTGCCGCCGATCAACACGAGCTTGTCCTTGAACAGCTTGCGGCGCGCCTCCAGCGTGTTCACCAGGTCGTTGTTCTGCGGGATCTGCTCCATGCCGAGGTAGTAGTACGAGTGCGTGAGGAAGCTGCGCACCGGCCCTGCGTAGTTGATCAGCATCTGGAACCCATGGACATACGGAACCCGCTTCTTCCCCTTAAGGCGGTTGCGGGTCCAGTCGGTGATCTGCTCGGGAGTCAAGCCCTCGTAGGTCCCGGCAACCATCGGGCCGAAGAAGGGGAGCGTCTCCTCGAATGCGTCGTTGTACCAGGCCGCGTCGATAGTACGCACAAAGGCATCGATGTCTTCCCTGACGGTGATGAACCCGGTGCCCAGACACGCGTCTTCCAGCTCCGGGATCGGGTAGATCTCCCGGCTGACATCGGTCGCTTCGAAGTCCCCGCCCTGGCGTTCGACGGTCTCTTTGGAGCCCTCTTCCAGGTTGGCTGCCAGGATCACATTCCCGGCCCGCGCACAGGCTTTGGCAAAGGCCGCGTCGTCCTTCGCCCCGCGAGCCATGCTGCTGCTGAAGTCCACATCGAAGGCGATGATCTTGGCTCCCGCCTCACGAAGGCGGTCCACGATCCTGGCGTGGCATTGCCTCGGAAAGGGCCAATCGCCGATGTTCTGCATGGACTCATGGTCGATGGCCAGGATGACGATCTCGTCGCCCGTCGGCAACCGTCCCCGGCGGCGCATGCGCTCATCGAACAGCTTCAGCTCGAACACCTGGAGAAGGGTGTAAGCGGGCCAGCGGTTGTCGCCGTACTCCTCCTCGTGCTCGAACTCGTGCTGGTAGCGCAGCAGAACCACCGAGAGACCGAGCGCCATCACGCTCATCACAGCCAATTGGCGGCGCCGGCCCTTGAGTGTCTGCCAGAATGCCTTCATCTCTGCGCTCCGATCCGAAGCGGGTCAGATAGCGTGTCTGCAAACGCGGAATCCGGGGAGGGCGAGGCTCCTGCCGAGCCGGTTGCGCTTTGGCGGCTCGGCAGGAGCCTCGCCCTCCCCGCTGCGCACCGGAACAGAGGCTCTCCAGACACGCTTTTCAAGTCGGCGGTCATTCTACACCTCCGATCAACAGCAAGTCGAGGAAGGGCGCAGCCGAGCGCGCCTGCCGTTCGGCTCTGCACGGATGGAGTATAATCCCCGTTTCATGGCCTTCCCGCACGGAACCGTCGCAGCCACCACACCACTCAGTCGGAGCACCGAATGCAGCCAACAAAGAAGCTCAACGTTGCCGTCCTGATGGGCGGCAAGACGGCGGAACACGAGATCTCGCTTCAGACGGGCGTGGAAATCGCCAACGCCTTGGACAAGCGGCACTACCGGGTCTTCCCCCTCGTGATCACGAAGCAAGGCCAGTGGATCTGGCCGGGACGAGCACTGACTGCGGCGGCGGACCAGCTTTCGCTGCCGGACGTGACGCAAGCGGTGCCGCCTCCACCGGTCCCGACCGGTGCGGTGCCCGAGAGCGCTCCCCGGCGTTCGGGGCTGGAGCGCCTCCATCCCTCGCCGGACCGACCCGTGGACGTGGTGTTCATTGCCATGCACGGCCCCAATGGGGAGGACGGCACGGTGCAAGGTCTGCTGGAGCTGCTGGACGTGCCGTACACGGGTTCCGGGGTCAGAGCAAGCGCCCTGGCCATGGACAAGCCGCTGGCGAAGCTGCTCTTCCAGCAGGCGGGCCTGCGAGTGCCGCGGGGAACGGTGATCGAGGCGCGCCGGTGGCGGGAAGCGCCGGACGCGTGCGCCGCAGCGCTGGCGAGTGACCCCGGCTATCCGTGCCTCGTGAAGCCCACCGGTCAGGGCTCAAGCGTCGGCGCTTCGATCTGCCGCAACGCGGACGACCTGCCGGCGGCCATGGACCTGGCATTCCGGTTCGAACCCAGAGTGTTGGTGGAGGAGTATCTCCGCGGAACGGAGTTGACCTGCGGCGTGCTCGAGGACGCGGAGACCCGGGAGCCGGTCCCCCTGCCGGTGATTGAGATCGTCCCCAAGACCACGTTCTTCGACTACGAAGCGAAGTACGACCCTGAGATCACCGACGAGATCGTCCCCGCGCGCAGGCGTGCGCCCGCACGGCACACGTAACGTTGGGCTGCAGCGCCATGTCCCGCACCGACATGATCCTGCAGGACGGCAAGCTCTACGTCATGGAGCTAAACACCATCCCCGGCATGACCCCCAACTCCCTCCTCCCCAAGGCCGTCCGCGCCGCCGGCATGTCCTTCGCGCAGCTCCTCGACCGGCTCGTGCAACTCGCGGTCAACGACCACGAACTGCGGCATTGGCAGAACGGGCGGTGAAGCGCGTAAGGGGAACGGCCAACGCGCTCCCTGACGGTCCGCCTTTTCCGAGCCGCGACCGTGAGGGAGCGTGTGAACAGCTACCGTTCTCCGCGGACCGAACGGCTCACACGCTCCCTGACGGTCCCCCTTTTCCG
>Ga0210023_1000567_pt1 | contig 28346 bp, 27 predicted proteins | sample CryGeymeta201524_FD_183987 | JGI IMG/M metagenome (GOLD analysis project Ga0210023, IMG submission 183987) | Groundwater microbial communities from Crystal Geyser aquifers in Utah, USA - Crystal Geyser metaG 2015-24 (SPAdes) (version 2) | ecosystem: Environmental > Aquatic > Deep subsurface >... | reverse complement strand
GTAGGTGTCGAGAGATTTTTCAAAATCTGATGCGTCAATTTCAGCGGCGGTGATTTCTCCCGCAGTCACCCGGCAGGCAATACGGCGGGCGGCGCGCACAATTTCATCGCGCCCGCCGTAAGAAAGTGCCAGGGTCAGGGTGAGTGTGTCGCCTGCGTCGGTTTCTCTGATCGCCTGTTGCAGTGATTGCTTGACCTGTGCCGACAAACGTTCGAGATCGCCGATAACTTTGAGACGAATGCCCCGTTCTAGCATCTTCGTGCGTTGCGCGGCCAGAAATTCAACCAGCAGCCCCATCAGGGTTTCGACTTCAGGCTGCGGGCGTCCCCAGTTTTCTGAGCTGAAGGCGAAGACGGTCAGAAAACCAATGCGTTGTTCGAGACATTCTTCCACAGTTTCGACCAGGGTTTTAACCCCTTGCTGATGGCCGGCAACCCGAGGTAAACCACGCTCCTTGGCCCAGCGACCGTTACCATCCATAATAATGGCCAGATGGTGTAAAACCGGCAGTTGATTTTCAAATTTTGTCATAAGCAAAAATGTCGATACGGATCGAAGTTGAGCAAAAAATTTATCTTACAGGCAGGTCTTGTCGCAACTTCTTTGACCTCAAGCTACGACCAAACTCGGTCAAACTACCACGGCAGGGCGCAGGCTCGCAACTAATAACCCGCTTGCCACACAAGAGTTGTGTGGACTGCTGTTCGCTATAAAAAAAGGTGCCATTGCTGGCACCTTTTCCGAACAAGGGTTTTGCGAGGTTCAGTCGACAATGGCACCCACTGGGCAACTGTCAACGCAGGTGCGGCATTCGGTGCATTCGTCGCTGATTGCATAAATATCGCCGGCTTCGGCAATGGCGCCCAGGGGGCAGGTGTCAACACAGGTACCACAGGCAATGCATTCTTCGGTAATTTTCAGAGCCATGATTTTCTCCTTGGTGAGTGGAAATCTGCACACATCAGACTTCCAGTAATTCTTGTTCTTTTTCCTTGACCACGGCATCAACGGTGGCGACGAAATCGTCGGTCAGTTGCTGCACCTCTTTTTCACCGTGTTTGAGCTCGTCGGTGGATATTTCCTTGTCTTTTTCGAGTGATTTTAATTGTTCGTTGGCATCACGCCGAGCGCTACGGATGGAAACCTTGGCGTCTTCTCCCATGCGCCGGACCTGTTTAGCCATCTCTTTGCGACGTTCTTCCGTCAGGGCCGGAATGGGCAAGCGAATAATCGTGCCATCCGAGGACGGGGTGAGACCCAGATCTGATTTGAAGATGGCGCGTTCAATTTCGCCAATCAGTTTTTTTTCCCAGGGTTGAATCACAATCATCCTGGGTTCCGGCACGCTGAGACTGGCCACCTGACTTAAAGGACTGGGGGTGCCATAGTAGTCGACCTTGATTTCATCGAGCAGGGAAACCGAGGCTCTGCCGGTGCGTACCCGCGACATATCGCGGCGCAGGGCTTTGATCGCCTTGTCCATTGCAGACGTGCCTTCAGTGAGAATAGCCTTGAGCATTTTACTCTCCCTTGACAATCGTACCTATGGGTTCGCCACAGATAACTTTCATGATATTGCCACGCCGGGTCAGGTCAAAGATAATCATTGGCAGATTATTGTCCATACACAAAGAGGTTGCCGTGGCGTCCATGACCTTTAACCCTCTCTGGAGTACATCAAGATACGTCAGGCCGTCAAGCTTGACCGCATTTTTGTCTTTGGCCGGGTCTGAAGTGTAGACCCCATCGACCTTCGTTGCTTTGAGAATGACTTCAGCCCCAATTTCCATAGCGCGCAAGCTGGCCGCGGTGTCAGTTGTGAAATAGGGATTACCCGTGCCCGCGCTGAAAATAACGACACGGCCTTTTTCAAGGTGACGCACTGCACGGCGTCGAATATAGGGCTCGGCAATCTGCTGCATCTCAATGGCCGACTGTACCCGGGTGACCACCCCCTGTTTTTCGAGGGCATCCTGCATCGCCAGACTGTTCATGACCGTGGCCAACATCCCCATGTAGTCGGCGCTGGCACGATCCATCCCTTTGGACGAAGCCGCCAGGCCCCGGAAAATATTACCCCCTCCGATGACCAGCGCCAGTTGAACCCCCCGTGCAGCGACTTCCTTGATTTCGGCCGCAATGCCGGTGATGACTTCCGGCGAGATTCCATACCCTTGCTCACCAGCCAGAGCTTCACCACTGAGTTTCAATAATATGCGATGATACTTGACAGCAGCCACAGTCAGCTCCTTAGGGTTTTCGAGGTTAGGTGAAAATTATTTGCTGAGGGCGGCAACTTCGGCGGCAAAATCGTCGGCTTTTTTTTCAATACCTTCACCCAGCTGGTAACGCACAAAAGCACTGAGTTCAATGGTGCTGCCCAGTTCTTTGGCCAGCTTTTCAACGACTTTGCCGACCTGTTGATCGGGGTCAATAACGAAGGCCTGCTCGAGGAGACACACTTCGCCGAAAAATTTGTTGATCTGGCCAAGAATGATTTTTTCCACGATATTTTCGGGTTTGCCGCTTTCCAGCGCTTTGACCCGCATAATTTCCTTCTCTTTTTCGACAACTTCGGTCGGCACCTCGGCGCGATTCAGATACTGGGGGCTGGCGGCGGCGACGTGCATGGCAATCTGACGTGCCAGCGCTTCAACCTGAGGGTCTTGTGAGGCCGTTTTACATTCCACCAGTACTCCGATTTTGCCCGCGCCATGGATATAAGACACCACCACCCCGGTGCCCGCGTCGCAGCGGTCAAGGCGCCGCAGGCTCATATTTTCACCGATAGTGGCGATGTGATGGGTCAATTCTTCCCCGATGTTGCGTCCGGTGCCGGGGAAGGCCAGTTCTTTGAGTGCCTCAATCGTGGTAACACTGCTTGCCAGGCAAACAGACGCAATGCCTTGAACAAAGGTTTGAAAATCGGCATTTTTGGCAACAAAATCCGTTTCGGCATTCACCTCAACCAACACACCTTTGGCGCCTTCGGCCGCGGCAACCACCACGCCTTCAGAGGCAACCCGTCCCGATTTTTTGGCCGCGGCGGACAGACCTTTTTTACGCAGATAATCGACAGCCTCATCCATGTTACCGCCCGTTTCGCTCAAGGCTTTTTTGCAATCCATCATGCCTGCGCCAGTTTTTTTGCGCAGCTCTGAAACCATCGATGCAGTAATACTCACGTGTCTGTCCTTTCGCTTGTGATGCCCCGAGCGTGTCAGCCGGGAAACCTTATGTTTAATAATGTGGTTACGGCAACGGCCGGACAAAACTGCCCAGCCGTTTCAACCGTTTGAATTTATGAGAAAATTATTCAGCGTTTTTTTCTGCAGCGACGATTTCAGGCGCTTGTTCTGCTGGTGCGGCTTCGGCAGCTTTTTCGACGGCAACCGCTTCTGTCTCAGGTGCGGTTTCGGTGCGTTTCTCGATAACGACAAGGTCAGAGTCCTTGCCTTCAGCGGCACTCTGGCGGGCACTGGCTCGCTGGGTTTCCCCTTCGGCACAGGCGTCGGCCATGCTCGAAGCAAACAGGCGGATGGCGCGAATCGCATCATCGTTGCCGGGAATAATATAATCAATGCCATCGGGGTCGCAGTTGGTATCAACCACGGCGACCACTGGAATTCCCAAACGGCGGGCTTCCTGAACGGCAATGGCCTCTTTTTTGGGGTCGATGATAAAAATGGCGCCGGGCAGCTTGGCCATATTTTTGATACCACCCAGGTTTTTTTCAAGTTTGGTGCGCTCGCGATCGAGTTGTAGCACTTCTTTTTTGGTGAGTTTTTCAAAGGTGCCGTCGGTGGACATAACCTCGATTTTTTTGAGGCGATCGATGCTTTGCTTGATGGTCGCAAAGTTGGTCAACATGCCCCCCAACCAGCGGTTGTTGACAAAATACTGGCCGGTGCGCAAGGCTTCTTCGGCGATGGCATCCTGGGCCTGTTTTTTTGTGCCAACAAACAACACCTTGTCACCGGCGGCGACGGTTTCGCGCACAAACTGATAGGCCGATTTGAAATAGCGCACGGTCTTTTGCAGATCGACAATATAAATGCCGTTGCGCGCCCCAAAGATATAGGGTTTCATTTTCGGGTTCCAGCGTTTGGTCTGGTGACCAAAGTGGACGCCCGCTTCGAGCAGTTGCTTCATGGTGATTTGGGACATTTACGACTCCTTGTGATGGTTTTTGCCTCCGCTTTTGTCATTCCGCACCGAACCTGCCGTATTGCAGGACCTTCGTTGCAGTCGAAAAGCGTGCGTAATGAATAACCTGTGGTCTATAACACGCGGTTTCGGTAGGATCAAGAAAAATTTCGGTGCCGACCCTTGAGCCGGGATGTAAATCAATTTACAGGATCCAGAAGGCTGTACTAAGATGCGCTCCATGAGTTGCCGCCGTATCCACACCTATATCCTCCATGAAATCCTGCTGCCGACCTTGTTGAGTCTCGGAGTTTTTACCTTCTTGTTGGTCATGGGAGAATTCCCAGATCTGACCGAACTGGTCATCAACCAAAGGGTGTCGGCGGCCAGTATCTTTACGCTGTTCAGTTTTCAGTTGCCGGCTCTGCTGGCGGTTGCCCTGCCTCTGGCCTTTCTCCTTGGCGTCTTGCTGGCCTTTGGCCGCCTGTCCTCTGACCACGAATTTACCGCCCTCAAAGCCACCGGAACCAGTCTTTTCGCCCTACTGAAACCCGTGTTGCTTTTGGCCCTGGTCTTTTCACTTGTTACCGCGGTTATGGAGCATTATGGCAAGCCGGCGGGCAAGGCGGCCTTTCGCGATCAGGCTTTTGTTATTGCCTCAACCCATGCCGGCGTTGGTGTCAAGGCGGGCGTTTTTAACGACAGCTTTGACGGGTTGATTCTGTATGTTACCGATAAAAATGAAAAAACCGGTCAGATGTCCAATGTCTTCATTACCGATCTCCGTTCGGCCAAAGAGCCGACAACTATTTTTGCCCGCAAGGGTTTTTTTATTGCTAATGATGCCGAAAAAAGTTTGGCTCTGCGCCTGTACGAGGGGAGTATCCACTCTTTGAGTCGAGACACGAAGCAGACCTATCAGTTAGCCCATTTTGAAACCTACGATCTCAACCTCAACGCCGAACAGGCCCGGCAGGATCTTGCCGAGCGTTCGCGTTCCCTCAGCGAGTACACTTCCTTTGAGTTGCTGGCCGAGTCCCGCCGCATCAGCGACCCCGCAAGGCTCAAACAGCTTTATTCCGATTTGCACCGGCGTAACAGCAAATCTTTCGCGCCTTTTTTTTTCGCCCTGATCGGCATTCCCCTCGGCTTGCAAGTTTCGCGTTCCGGTAAGGGCTCGGGCTTCACTCTGGCCCTGTGTACCGCGCTCTGCTACTACTTACTTTTGAAGATTGCCGCAAATCTGGTGAAAGAAAATCTGCTACCTGTGGGGGTGGCCTTTTATTTGCCGAATCTGGTGTTTCTGGCGGGGGGCAGTTACGCTATTTACCGCAGTGCCATTGAAAAGCCCTTGCGCCTGCGCCTGCCCGCTTGCTGCCGTTGGTGGGGGCGACCGAAATGAACCAGGTTCCTCTCTATTTGATCCGACATTTTTCCCAAATTCTGGCCCTGACCCTGGCGGCGTGTACCGGCCTGTATTTGTTGGTCGATTTTTTCGAAAAGCTCGATAATTTCATTGAGGTTGGGGCTTCTGCCGAGCAATATCTGGTTTATTTTTTCAGCAGCCTGCCGCTTATTTTTGTCCAGATTGCACCCTTAAGCCTGCTGATGAGTATGGTGCTGACCCTGGGCGGCTTGGGGCGCACCAGCGAGATTACGGCCATGCGCGCGGGAGGCATCAGTCTGTGGCAGATTATTCGACCACTTCTGCTTGCGGTGGCGGGGCTGACAATTTTTTATCTGCTGGTCAACGAACTGGTTGCGCCCTTGGCGACCCGTACCCACAACCGGATTGTCGAATACCAGTTGAAAGGGCGACCTGAGCCTTCACTCACTGCCGGACACATCTGGTATCGTGACGGCCAGCGCATTATTAATGTAGTTCTGGCCTTACCTCGGCAAAAACGCGTGCAGGGGGTCAGTCTTTATACGTTGAATGAGAATTTTCAACTGATCCGCCGTTTGCAGATCAACGAGTTGCGCTTTGTTGCCCCTTATTGGTTTGCAGCAACAGCCAAAGAATTTCGCTTCGCGCCCGAAAGCCAGGAGTTGCTTGATACTCAGGACCTCACAGATCTTACCGTCGACCTGGGGCGTACCGCCGAGGATTTTGCCCAGCAGACCAGCAAGCGTGGCGGCATGGACAACGCTTATGCGCTCTGGCGGGATGTCAATAAATTTGAGGCCGAAGGTTTTGACACCACCGGCCTGCGCGTCGATCTCCAGGCGCGTCTGGCGGCGCCCTTTGCTTGTTTGATTATGGGGCTTCTCGGGGTGCCCTTTGCTCTACGCTTCGAGCGCGGTAGCAGCCCCGCACTGGGTATCGCTCTCAGTTTGCTCATCGGCGTCGCCTATTTTCTGCTTATGTCCATGGCCCTGGCTTTTGGTTATGCCGGGGCCCTCCCGCCTTTTATTGCCGGTTGGACGGCTAACCTGATTTTCCTGCTCATCAGTCTTTATCTGCTACTGCGGATGCGAGTCTAAAAACCACTTCGCCCCGGTTCGGTAACCGGGGCGAAGTGGTTTTTAGTAACGATAATGATCGGGCTTATAGGGCCCTTCGATGGGCACATCGATATAGGCGGCCTGTTCGGGGGTGAGGACGGTCAGCCGGGCGCCGAGTTTGCCCAGGTGCAAACGGGCGACTTTTTCATCCAGGTGCTTGGGCAGCACATAAACGCCATTGGCATAATTTTCGCTCCGACAGAAGAGCTCCATCTGCGCCATCACCTGATTGGTGAAGGAATTGGACATGACAAAGCTCGGGTGACCCGTAGCGCAACCCAGATTGAGCAAACGCCCTTCGGCCAGCACAATAATGCCGTGGCCATCGGCAAAGACCCAGCGGTCAACCTGATTGCCATGTTCTGCTGGGTTTTTAATATTGATTTTTTTGATACCCGGGGTTTTTGCCAGGCCAGCCATGTCGATTTCGTTGTCAAAGTGACCAATATTGCCGACGATGGCGTTGTTTTTCATCCGGGCCATTTGGGCCGCGGTGATAATGTGGTAATTACCCGTAGTCGTGATAAAGATGTCGGCATCAGCTACCACATCTTCGAGGGTTTTGACCTCATAACCCTCCATCAACGCCTGCAAGGCGCAGATGGGGTCGATTTCTGTAACAATAACGCGTGCGCCCTGGCCGCGCAGTGATTGACAACAGCCCTTACCGACATCGCCGTAACCACAGACCACCGCCACCTTGCCCGAGAGCATGACGTCGGTGGCGCGCATAATGCCATCGACCAGCGAGTGACGGCAGCCGTAGACATTGTCAAATTTGCTTTTGGTGACGGCGTCGTTGACGTTCATGGCCGGGAAGGGCAGCAGACCATCGCGCTGCAATTGATAGAGACGGTGAACCCCAGTGGTGGTCTCTTCGCTGACGCCTTTAATCGCCGCCTGAATTGCTACCCAGTCCTGACGTTTCTCCGCAAGCGACGCAGACAGGCACTTTGTCAGTTCGACCAGATCTTCAGGGTCTTCAGCGCCAAGACTGGGAACCCCGTTCTGCTGCCACTCGGCGCCTTTCAGCACCATCATGGTCGCGTCGCCCCCATCATCCAGAATCATGTTGGGGAGCTGACCGTCCGGCCAGGACAGGGCTTTTTCCGTACACCACCAGTATTCGGCCAGGGTTTCGCCTTTCCAGGCATAGACCGGGATGCCCATAGCTGCAATGGCGGCGGCCGCATGATCCTGGGTCGAAAAAATATTGCACGAGGCCCAGCGTACTTCGGCCCCCAGGGCCACCAGGGTTTCGATCAGCACCGCCGTTTGAATGGTCATGTGCAGTGAACCGGTAATGCGCGCCCCGGCCAAAGGTTTCTGGGCGCCGAATTCTTCACGCAATGCCATCAGACCAGGCATTTCCACTTCGGCCAGTTCAATTTCGCGTCGACCAAAATCGGCCTGTTTGAGATCTTTGACTTTGTAATCAGTCATCTTGATTCATGCTCCTTGTGAAAAGATTCCCCCTCAGGGGTAGGAATGAGAAAAAATCAGTTCTCCGCCGGATGATGTTTGCTGAGGGCGGCGTTCGAAGGTTCGGTAAATACCAGCCATATCCAGGTAGAGTAAAACCACAGCCACAGCAGTCCGGTTGTCAGCAGCCGCCCCACGGGATTGTCGGTCAGCACATTGAACAGGGGTTCAAACAGCCGCAGCCAGCGCAGCCGTCCCTGGCCGACAGCTAATCCTTGTCGATAAGACCGTCGGGCGTCAAGGGCAAAGGCCAGTTGCCAGGCATGGCCACGCACATAGCTGCCGCTGCGATACCAGATTTTCAGACGCTGGGCCAAGGGTTGACGTCTGATGCTGCGGACAAACTGACGAAAAAATGGCCGCAAAGGTAAACGCGAACAGCTGCCTTGTTGCCGATAAACCGCAAGCGCATCGCCAAAGAAATCTTCCCAGCCAATGCTGCGGAAGCACATGATGATGGCATTGAGCAGCTGGCGTTGCCACAGGCCCTCGGCTTCGAAGCGCCGTGCCGAGGTTGAGATTTCGTCGGGCAACAGCAGCCAGCGGCCTTGTTTGCGTAAACGTTCAGCAAAATCCGTATCTTCCATCACCGGCAGATCTTCGCGAAACTGACCAATCTGCGCAAAGATTTCGCGGCGCAGGAGAAAGCCCTGATCGCCATGAATACATTCGTTTCGTGGTAAGCGCGCCTTCCATTCATAGTAATAATAGCCCGCATGGGGGCTTGATTGTTGACGGCGAAACACCAAGGCAAAGCGTCCGGCGACCGGGCGACAACCGAAATCGGCAAGTTTGTTCAGGGCGCGCCGCAGAGCGCGTGGGTTGAAAAAACGACTGTCGACGTGCAGCAGCAGCAAGCTGTCGGCTTTTGCTGCGGCAATGCCACGATTCAACTGCCGACCCCGGCCACGCTCGCCCTGAACCAAACGCAGGGGAAAAGGGCAAAAGCGAGCATAGTCGGCCACGACCTGCGCCAGGGTATCCTTGGAACCGCCATCACTGATAACGACTTCAAAACTGACATCTTGTTGGCGTAAAAGATCGGTCAGCAAACAGCGAATCTGCTGTTCTTCATTGAGAACCGGGACAATGATGGATAATTCGAGACTGTGAGTTTTCATGATAAAAATCAGTAAAGACCTAAAAATGACTTCACATTGGGGAACTGCTGGCTTAGAATGACACGTTTTTTGTGCTTCGGGCTGCACTTAAGCAGTCCGGACAATACCTTTTTCACTATCCTGTATCAAGGGGAATGCCATGAGCGAAATTATTGATGTTTATGCCCGCGAGATTCTTGACTCGCGCGGTAACCCGACGGTTGAAGTTGAAGTTGCTCTTGAAAGCGGCATCTTGGGGCGCGCCGCCGTGCCCAGCGGAGCTTCGACCGGTCAGCGTGAAGCGCTGGAAATGCGTGATGGCGACAAGACCCGCTATCTGGGCAAGGGAGTTTTAAAGGCAGTTGGCCATGTCAACGACATCATTGCCGCCGAACTGATTGGCCTGGAAGCCAGCGATCAGGTCGGCATCGATCGTCTGATGATCAACCTGGATGGCACCGATTTCAAAAGCAAGCTCGGCGCCAATGCTCTGCTGGGTGTCTCCATGGCTTGCGCCAAAGCAGCAGCCGAGGAAGCGGGTTTGCCCCTTTATCAATATCTGGGGGGTGCCAACGCTAAAGAATTACCCTTGCCGATGATGAATATTCTCAATGGCGGCGAGCATGCCGATAACAATGTCGATATTCAGGAGTTTATGATCATGCCGGCGGGGGCGGCAAATTTCAAAGAAGCCCTGCGCATGGGGGCCGAAATTTTTCACGCACTGAAAAAAGTTCTCAAGGACAAAGGCTATAACACCTCCGTCGGCGACGAAGGCGGTTTTGCGCCGAATCTGTCCAGCAACGAAGAGGCCTTGCAAGTCATTATGGAAGCGATCAAGGCGGCTGGTTACAAACCGGGCGAAGATGTGCTGCTGGCCCTGGATGTCGCCGCCTCCGAACTGTACGCCGATGGCCAGTACACCTTTGCCAACGAGCAGCAGCCTAAAAAAAGCGCAGCGGAGGTGGTGGCTTTTTACGAGGATCTGGTGGCGCGCTATCCGATTATTTCCATTGAAGATGGTCTGGCCGAAAACGATTGGGATGGCTGGAAATTGCTGACCGAAAAGCTGGGCAAGAAAATTCAGATTGTCGGCGACGACTTGTTTGTCACCAATACCAAAATTTTGCAAGAAGGTATTCAGAAGGGTATTGCCAATTCGATTCTCATTAAACTGAATCAGATCGGCACCATCACCGAAACCCTCGAAGCTATTGAAATGGCGAAACGCGCCGGTTACACTGCCGTGGTTTCCCATCGCAGCGGCGAAACCGAAGACACCACTATCGCCGACCTGGCCGTCGCCACCAATTGCGGTCAGATTAAAACCGGTTCCCTGTGTCGGACCGACCGGGTGTGCAAATATAACCAGTTGCTGCGCATTGAAGATGAGCTTGATGATGTGGCCGTTTTTGCCGGGCACCAGGTTTTCTACAACCTGCGTTAAGATACCGGTTTTTGCAACAAAACCCGACAGGCAGGGCGGTCAGCACGACGTCCTGCCTGTTTTTTTGTCCCTGGGGAGTTGATGTCGGGGGGGGGATGACGCAGAATGGAACCTGATGCAGACCAACAAAAAAAGGGCTGAAACCTGAAATTTCACCACGAATGAACTCGAATCCACACGAATGACAAGCTAAAATCGATTAGCGCCCATTCGCGTCATTCGCGGTTCCAAAAAGGTTTTCGCGGTTTTTCTTAGCCGTTTTGTAGCTTGGTACGAGGTGTTTTTTAGACAACAAAGGGGCACATATGAAACTTTTGCGTACATTTACCCTGTACTTTATCTTGCTGTGGTTGGCGGGCTGCGCGGTCAATCCGGTCACCGGTAAAAATGAACTCAGCCTGGTCAGCGAACAGCAGGAACTGGCCATTGGCGCTCAGCAGTATGATCCGGCACGCCAATCCCAGGGTGGTGACTATAACGCCGACCCCGCACTTGCCGCCTACGTCAGCGAGGTTGGACAAAAGCTTGCCAGGGTCAGTGATCGTAAACTCCCCTACGAATTTAAAGTCCTCAACAATTCCATCCCCAACGCCTGGGCCTTGCCCGGAGGCAAGATCAGCATCAATCGGGGATTGCTGACCGAGCTGAAAAGTGAAGCCGAACTCGCCGCGGTTCTGGGTCACGAAATTGTTCACGCCGCCGCTCGTCATGGCGCCCAAAGCATGTCCAAGAGCATGCTGCTGCAAGTCGGGGTTGCCGGGGCGGCTATTGCCACCCAGGGCACTAACTACGCCGATCTGGCCCAGATGGGTGTCGGTGTCGGTGCCCAGTTGATTTCGCAGAAATACGGGCGCGATGCCGAGCGTGAATCCGATCATTACGGCATGATCTACATGGCGCGGGCCGGTTACGACCCCCAGGGTGCCGTTGACTTGCAGCGCACCTTTGTTCAATTGTCAGAAGGCCAAAAATCCGACTGGCTCAATGGCCTGTTCGCCAGCCACCCCCCCTCACCGGAACGGGTCGAAAATAATCAGCAAATGCTCACCCAGCTGCCTGCTGGAGGAGACATGGGGGTTGAACGTTATCGCCAGAAAACTGCCCATTTAAGCCAGACCCTGGCTGCCTACGCAGCCTATGATCAGGGGCGGGCCGCCCTGGCTAAAGACGACCTTGCCGGGGCGCGGCAACGGGCGCAGCAAGCCATTGCCGCAGAGCCTAAAGAGGCCCTGTTTTACGGTTTACTTGGCGATGTTGAACAGAAAAATCAGCAACTGCAGGCGGCCCTTGCTCAATACGACACGGCCACCCGGCTCAATCCGGATTTCTTTTATTTCTATCTGCAACGCGGCCAGGTTTATGCGCAGCTCAACCGCGCTGCCCCGGCTCAAACTGATCTTAAGCGCAGCGTTGAATTGCTGCCGACCGCTGATGCCTACAACTCCCTTGGTGATCTGGCTAAAAAAGCCGGCCGACTGGAAGAAGCCAAGGAATACTACGCCAAGGTTGCAGGCAGCCAGGGGGAGTTGGGCCAACAGGCCTATACATCCCTGGTCGATCTTGATCTGAACGACAACCCCGGCAAGTATCTGCAAGTGAAAACCGGCATAGACCCCCAGGGAAAAATTGTCGCCCAGCTCGCCAACCCCACGCCGCGCAATGTTGGAAATATTGACTTACTGATCCAGTTTCAGGAATCCGCCACCCGCACCCAACGCCTCAAACTCACCCTGAACGGCATCCTTGCCGCTGGCAGCCAGCAAGTCTACGACCTCGGCCTGAGCGGCAAACTCAGCCAGGCCCAGCTCAACAGCCTGCAAGTCGCTGTGATTGCGGCGCGGGTGATTCGCTGAGAGAATAGCGGTTTAAAAGCGTCTTATCCTGCGTCCTTGTCTATACCGAATTTGGCCATTTTGTAGCGTAAAACCCGCTCGCTGATGCCGAGGCTGCGTGCGGCGCGGGTCTGGATCCAGTTATTTTTTTCCAGGGCGCTGCGTAACATCTCCTTTTCTTGGTTATCCAGTTGTTCGGCCAGGTCGCCCTTGTCGTTGGTCTGTATCCGGCGGAAATTTTCTGGCAGGTCGGCCGGATTGACCTGCTGGGTGCGGTTGAGGGTGACCAGGCGCTGGATCAGGTGTTCCAGCTCCCGCACATTACCCGGAAAGGGGTATTTTGCTAACACGCCAAGGGTTTCATCGCGGAAGACCAGGGGGCGGGTGTTGTATTTTTCCAGAAAAAAATTGATGAGTTCGGGAATGTCGCTTTTGCGCTGGCGCAGGGGCGGAATTTCTACTTCAAAAACATTAAGGCGGTAATAAAGGTCTTCGCGAAACAAGCCTTTTTCGACCATGTCGGGTAAGTTGCGGTTGGTCGCCGCCAGCACCCGCGTGTCGACTTCAATTTCATGGGAGCTGCCCACCCGACAGATGCGCTTTTCCTGCAGGGCTCGCAAGAGCTTTGATTGGAGCAACAAGGGAAGTTCGCCCACCTCATCAAGAAACAGCGTGCCCAAATGTGCGGCCTCGAATTTCCCCTGGCGGGTGGCGGTTGCCCCGGTAAACGCACCCTTTTCATGCCCGAACAATTCCGATTCAAAAAGATTTTCCGGAATAGCGGCGCAATTGACTTCAATAAAAGGTTGTGCACTGCGCGGGCTGAGATGGTGAATCATGCGGGCCAGAAGCTCTTTGCCGGTGCCGGTTTCGCCATTAATCAGTACCCCCCAGGCGCTGGGGGCCAGACGATGGGTCATGGACATCAGGTTGCGCATGGCTTCACTGTGCCCGACCATGGTAATGGGACAACTGCGCTGCAATAATTGTTCGTCGACTTGCTCGGCCTCGTCGGCGATTTGCCGCTGTTCTTGCACCTCTGCAATTTTTTGCTGTAACTGCTCAAGGTCGACGGGCTTTTCCATAAAGTCGATAGCACCCAGTTTCATAACCTCCACCGCCATGGAAACCGCCCCATAGGCGGTGATCATGATCGCTTTTTGGCGCGGATTGATCTCCAGCAATTTTTCGAGCAGCTGGTCACCGGTCATGCCCGGCATTTTGTGGTCGAGGAGTACCAGATGAAAAAAGTGCCGCTGAGCCAAATCCAAGGCCTCGTACCCATCGGCGGCGGTGCAGACCTGGTAGTTGTGGTTTAGCAGAAAACCGCTGAGCATCTCACGTTGGCTGGGCTCATCGTCGACAATCAAAATTCTAAAGTTCATCCTGGGGCCTTTGTGGTTTTGTGGCGTGATATTTTTTGGGCAGGTCGATGCGAACCTTCAGGCTTTGGGGTTCGGGGCGCGAAAATCTTAGCCTGCCCTGATGGGCCTGAACAATGCGCTGCACGGTGGCGAGTCCCAGGCCGGTGCCTTGAGTTTTGGTGGTAAAGTAGGGCTGAGAAATTTTTTCAGTTTCTTCAGCCGTCAGGTTAAAACCACCGTTGGCGATTTCCAGCCAGACATGGGTCGCGTCACTGCCGGTTTGAACCTGAATCCAGCCGCCATCCACCTGAGCTTCCAGGCTATTTTTTACCAAATTTTCAATCACTTGCCCCAGAAGCAATTCGTCACCCATGCTCTGGCAGTTGTCCGCCAGTCGGCAGTCGAGTTTGATCTGCTGCAAGGCTATTTGTGGCTGGTAAAGAGTGATGACCCGCTGAACCAGCTCGGACAGATTGACGGTTTCCTCGCCGGGGGTCAGGGGCTGGGCGTAACGCTGCAAGCCGGTGACAATTTTGTTGGTGCGCTGCACGGCGTCCCGCATGGTGACAATCAGCGCGCTGTGGTGCGGGTTTAATTCGCGACTTTCGAGTTGCAGCCGTTGCAGACCCATACTGATAGCGTTTAAGGGGTTGCGAATTTCATGGGCAATGGCGGCGGTCGCCTGCCCCAGGTGGGCATCTTCACGCTGGCGGGATAATTGTTGCTCAAAATTCTGCATCTGCCACAAATTTTTGTTCTGATAGTGGTAGAGCAACCAGGAAAATCCACCACCGAGAAGGCTCAATCCCAGACTGAAAGCGAAAAATTCCGTCCAGAGTTGTCGATTGCGCTGCAAAAAACTGCTGTTGTCGAGCCCGATCAGCAGTCGTTTATTGTCGACGACGACCTGGGTCTCAACGGCTGAGGCTTTTATGTCAAGTTCGAGACCACCTTTCGGGCTGCTTTCAGGGAGCTGAGGGTCAAGCTTAACGTAGCGAATGCCCGGCGAGCCAGCCAGCTCGGCGATAAAGCTTTCAATTCCCAGCTTCTTCTGAAGCTTTTCTATTTGTTCAGCGGCAAATCCCACGGCAATGAAGGCGCTTCCCGACTGAATTTCGCGTTTCAGCACGTATAAATGCTGCGCGCCAAACCAGTGCAGACCAGGATCTGCCGCCGCAAGCTGTTGACGGCGCTCGGGGTTTATCCAATGATGCGGGCCCGCCGTTATGCTGCCATCCTGGCGTTGAATAGAAATGCCGTCCAAACCCGCTTCGGCGGCAAATTTCCCCAGCTCTGAAGCTGAAAAAGGCTCAATCTGATCCAGATATTCCACAAAGCGACCAGTGTTGCCCAGAAAGGTTTGTAAAATTTCTTCTATCCCCTGGCGCGAAGCGGTGGCATTTTCAACATTCAGGCGAATCACTCCCGCCAGCATGGTGCTTTGGGCCTGAACCCGCGCCTGAAGGGCCGTGCGTATCTGCCGGGTCTGCCAGAAGTAGTAGCCCATGACCACGAGAATCAGGCAGCCAAAGGCCAGCAGGTTTAATTGCCAGCCCGCCAGTAGAGGGCGTTTAACTTTTTTGTTGGAGGAGGTTAAAGCTGACATCATGACCTTTCGCCTGAGTTGCCCCAGGTTGGCGGAGTGCCCTGGGCGATGAAGGTCATTTAAACCACGAAGGAGGGGTTTTGCTCAAGTCAGTTCTGACGCATAAAGAGCTTTTGCCGGGTGCAATTATTTCGGCGGGCTCTGCTTCGATGCTAAAACGTAGCTGAAGAGCGCACACAGGCGACGAAGTTTTCTGTGCATGATCTTCTTTTCCGCGCCGCTCAGTTCGGGCAGCCGCGTTTGCAGGTTGGTGCAGCGCAGCAGCAGCTCTTTAAGCTCGGGGGGAGATAATGCCATCGATTGCTGGGCCTGGGTGTTAAGCGCGTTGTATTCGGGGTTGATATCAACCGTCCCGGCATGCAGTGGCAACGGCATCAGTATCCAGATTGTCATGAGACCTAACCACAGTTTTCTCATCGGCTCATTCCAGGATGGCAGCGTTCGCAGGCGTTGATGGGGAAGGCAACCTTCAGGTGGCAATAGCCACAGAATTCCCCTTTTAAAATCCGTGCCATGGTGAAATGCTCGGTGCCCTGTTTTCTGATATTGAACAAATCGGGGTGACAGGTGTTGCACCCGACCCACTGATTATGCTCCTTGTGGGGAAAGACCGCCGGTGGAATTCGTCCCCAAGCGGCATCAAGTTTAAGGGTTTTTTCGAAGCTGGTCTCGCTGGGCTTAGCGTAGAGATAATTCAAAGGTTCGATCTGGCCGCGGCGCATCATTTGTGACCAATCGATCTGGTTGCCGAATTCGTCGGGAGTCAGTTCGCGGCTAAACCCGGCAAACTGATCACTACGAAAGGCGATATCGCCGGTATGACAGTAAACACAGTTATCCTGCCGACCAAAAGCCTGCTTGCCGTTGTGACAGGCACCACAATAGCGACCGTCCTTTACGTCATTGCAGTCAATTTCGGTGCTGCCGACGGCCATGTCAAATTCAAGTTCGTCGTGGCAGACCCGGCAGGTGTAGCGCGTACGGTGCGTCCAGTGTGAAAAGGATACCGGCTTGACCCCTCCGCGACTGGAAGCCCGATCCATCAGCAGGTTCCCGTACAAAGCGGGGCTCGGCAGTTCGGGCAGAGTGTATTGCGCGCCGAACAATAGCCCCGGGAGCAGCAGCCCCGACAGAAAAAGCAGGACTACTGTACCGCTTCGGTATGACATCTCTGACACTCCTGCAGAGGGAAGGCCACGGTGGAATGGCAGACACCACAATACTTCTGCTCGAAAATTTCAATCATGTTGTAAGTTGTTGCGCCTTTCTTGACGCCGACAAAGATATCCGGATGACAGGTTTGACAGCCGTTCCAGACGGTATGTTTCTGGTGGGAAAAGAGGATATTCGGCATGCTTTCCACTCCGGCATTGAGGGCAAAGTCTTTTTGCACCGGCATGGGAGCACTGTGGCTGGAAACGCCTTCAATAAAATCGATGGGCGTGATCAGTCCCTGCTCTTCAGCCAGTTCCCAGTTAATTTTATTTCCAAAGCGATCGGCAGGCATATTTTTGCTGAAGGCATAAAAATTGGCCTTCATCTGCGGGTCTTTGCCTGGTTGATGGCAGCGCTCGCAGTTGGTCGTTTTCGATGGTTTCTGCGTGGTGTCGCAGGCGGCGAAAATGGTTTGTCCGTCATGGCGTGATGTGCCATTGTGGCAGGCTCCGCAGTAAAAACCCTGCTGAATGTCGTCGGCACTGATTTCGGTGGCGTTAGGGCGCATCTCAAAAGCCAGATCCAGGTGACATAAACGGCAGGTATATTTGCTGCGATGCGTCCAGTGATTGAAAGTCACCGGCGGAAGCCCGGCTTTTTCAGAGAAATTACTCAAAATAACCTGGCCGTAGTCGTAGGCGCGTTGGCGTTTTTTCTTGACCCCATCTTGAGCAAAACTGAGAGCGCAGGTGAGGATCATCAGGCTTGCAAGGAACAGAATCTTTTTCATTTTGACCTCCGTGGCAGAGCATAATTAAGGTTGTGCATCGAATGCCTTGAAGTATAGACTCACTTGTCGCACTGTCAAATAGTGGTGCTAGAAAAGAAAGGTTTAAACGTTTACAACAATGGATACTCGTATTGGTTGGCGCGAATGGCTGGTTTTGCCCGCATTGGAGATCCCCGGGATCAAGGCGAAAATTGATACTGGGGCCCGTACTTCGTCTTTGCATGCATTTTTTGTCGAAACCTCCAGCGCGCAAGGGGTTGAGATAGTGCGCTTCGGGGTTCACCCCCTGCAGTACCGAAATGATGTCGCATGCCTCTGTCAGGCCCCGCTCAAAGAACGGCGCATAGTGACAGATTCGGGCGGGCATCGCGAGGAACGGCTGGTGATTGAAAGCTGCATCCGCCTGGGGGGGCTGGAGCGCAGCATTGAGCTGACCCTGACCAATCGCGATAGCATGAAGTTTCGCATGTTGCTTGGCCGTAGCGCCTTACAAACTCTAGAAGCGGTGGTTGATCCGCGTCACTCGTACCTGACGGGGAAATCGCTTAAAAAAGAATATTTAAAAGGACTTAACGTATGAAGTTAGCCGTGCTTTCGCGCAACCCTGATCTTTACTCGACCCGACGTCTGGTTGAAGCGGCTGAAGATGCCAATCATCAGGCGTTGGTGATTGATCCTTTACGTTGTTACATGACGATAGCCAGTCAACGCCCGACGATTCACTACAAAGGCGAAGAGCTGCACGATTTTGATGCTGTGATTCCACGCATTGGCGCATCGATCACCTTTTACGGTACCGCGGTGGTGCGTCAGTTTGAGATGATGGGTGTTTATAGTATCAATGAATCGGTGGCGATCAGTCGCTCGCGCGACAAGCTGCGCAGCCTGCAATTGCTGGCGCGCAGAGGCATTGGCTTGCCGGTAACCGGTTTTGCGCATTCGACTCAGTACACCGGTGATTTGATTCAATTGGCCGGTGGCGCGCCCCTGGTGATTAAATTACTCGAAGGAACTCAGGGTATCGGGGTGGTGCTGGCCGAAACCAACCAGGCGGCGGAAAGTGTCATCGAGGCCTTTCGTGGTCTGAAAGAAAACATTCTGGTGCAGGAATATATCAAAGAGGCGGGTGGTGCCGATATCCGCTGTTTTGTGATTGGCGACAAGGTCGTGGCGGCGATGAAACGCCAGGGACGTGATGGGGAATTTCGCTCTAATCTCCATCGTGGCGGCTCGGCCAGTGTGGTCAAACTGACCCCTGAAGAACGCTCAACGGCTGTGCGGGCTGCCCGCATTATGGGGCTTAATGTCGCCGGGGTCGATCTGCTGCGCTCCAATCATGGCCCGGTGGTCATGGAAGTCAATTCTTCCCCCGGTCTGGAGGGCATCGAAACCGCGACCGGCAAAAATATCGCGCAACAAATCATTGCTTTTATTCAAAAACAGGCCCGACCGGGTAAAACCAAAACCCGGGGGCGTGGATGAAACGGCAGCCTGCTTTTGAGCTGGGTGGTGAAGTTATTGCAGCCGGTCGGCGGCTGTCCGTCGGTTTGCCCATGGCGCGTCTTTACACCCATACCGAAATGACCATGCCGGTGCATGTGGTTCATGGCCGGCAGGCGGGGCCGACCCTGTTTGTGAGTGCCGCTATTCATGGGGATGAAATCAACGGGATCGAAATTATTCGTCAGTTGCTCAAAAACCGTTCCCTGAACCGCCTGAAGGGAACATTGCTCGCGATTCCTTTTGTCAACCCTTTCGGGGTGATTCAGCGTTCGCGCTATCTGCCCGACCGGCGCGACCTGAATCGCTCTTTTCCCGGCTCGCCCAGCGGTTCCCTGGCCGGGCGTTTGGCGCACCTGTTTGTCGAACAGATTGTTCGGCGCTGCACTCACGGAATTGATCTGCACACGGGGTCGAATCATCGCAGTAATCTGCCCCAGATTCGCGCTGATCTCACGGATGCAGAAACGGCACGCCTGGCCAAAGTGTTCGGTGCCCCGCTGGTGTTGCATTCCGAAGTGCGTGACGGCTCTCTGCGCGAAGCGGCGGTTGATCTGGGCTTGCCCGTTCTGCTCTTTGAAGGGGGCGAAGCCCTCTATTTTAATCCGGCGGCAATCAAAAGTGGGGTGCGCGGTATTTTGAATGTCATGCGTGCGATTGGCATGTTGCCCGCCAGCCGTAAATCACGAGAGAACGAACCGATTTATGCCGAAAAAACCCATTGGATCAGAGCCACCCGCAGTGGAATTTTTGAAAAGCGCGCTCGACTGGGGGCTCTGGTGCATAAGGGAGATCTCCTCGGGATTCTGAGTGACCCCCTTGGCGATGAACTCTCGCGTTTTTTTGCGCCGGTCACCGGGGTGGTTATCGGTCAGCTGAATCTGCCCCTGTGTTACGAAGGTGATGCCTTGATGAACATTGCCGCAGTTAAAAACGCTGCTGAAGCCGAAGAAATTCTCGAAGATTACACCTCGGAGCTGACGGTTGAAGACTTTGGTCTTGAACGCTAATCGGCGGACATCTGTTGTGTGTTTATGGAGGAGTGCATCATGAAGAAGGTGTTCAGGAACAAGCCCATCGGAATTGCGCCGGGGACTCTGCTCTATACGGGTGAAAAACGTCTTGATAAGCCAATTCTCAGTTCTATTGATTATGGCCCCGCCCACCACGGAGTTGAAATCCTTTCTTCTCCGCAGCCTTGCCGCGAATTGATCGCCAGGGATTCTGTCAGCTGGATCAATCTCACGGGGCTCCATCAGGTCGAACTGGTTCAGCAGCTTGGCGAAATTTTCAACATTAACGCCCTGGTGCTCGAAGATATTCTCAATACCCAGCATCTGCCAAAATTTGAAGACTGTGACGCCGCGGTTCTGTTCATTTTTACACTTTTTCATCGCGATGACCAGACCCGGCAGATCACGCCGGAGCAGATCAGTATGCTCATTGGCCCAACCTGGTTGCTGACCTTTCAGGAAGTGCCCGAAGATGTGTTTGATCAGCTGCGCCTGCGTTTGCAGCGGGCCAGCGGGCGCATTCGCCATCGGGGCACTGATTACCTGGGATATGCCATACTCGATACGGTAGTCGACAGTTATCTGCATTTAATTGCTGGTCTGGAAGAGGATCTTGAACGGCTGGAAGAAACGGTTTTTTCCAACCCTAAAGCCGATGATTTACAAAAAATTCATGCGCATAAACGCCAAGTTCTGGTATTGCGGCGCTCCCTGCGCCCCCTGCAGATAGCGGTGGAAGAATTTCGCCAGCTTGATTCTGAACTGCTGCACGACGAGACCCAGCCCTTTTTGCGCGATCTGGCCGACCATCTCAGTCGTGCGGTTGATGCTGTGGATGCCCTGCGTGACGCCAATGCCGGCTTACTGGAACTTTATCTGTCCCTGGCCAACCAGAAGTTGAATGAAACCATGAAAATTTTGACCATTATGGCGTCACTCTTTATCCCTTTAACTTTTATTGCCGGTATCTATGGCATGAATTTCGAGTTCATGCCCGAACTCAAATGGCCTTGGGCTTATCCCGCGCTCTGGCTGGTATTTTTGGTCGTCGCCTCTGGCATGCTGTGGTTTTTTAAACGCAAGAAATGGTTTTGAGCTGAAGACATATGCGCCTGACGATTCGAATCACCGCAGCGGTCATGCTCGGGATTGTGCTGATTTTTTCCCTGTACAGTTATCTGTCGATTCAGCGTGAACGCGAGCAGCTCAAGAAAAATCTCAGCCGTGAAGCGCGCAATCTGGGTGAGGCCTTGCTCTTTATTGTTGAAGATCTGCTTGTGGTGCGCGGTGAAGACGCGGCTATGGCGTTTCTTGCGCGCCGCAATCAACTGAACCCGGCCTTGCAGGCGCGCTGGGTGTGGCTGGATGCCCCCACCGGCAGCCGCTTTCATCCCTTAGTTGAAATCAGTGAACTCGACGCTCTTGCGCGCCGCAAGCCGCTGTCCCTGATGGTCAGCTCTCAAAACGGCCATGATTTCTTGTTGACCTATCTCCCGACCCTGAGCAAGGACGGTCGCCTTGGCGCCATTGAAGTGCGCGAGTCGATGGATGAACTTCACGGTTATGTGCAGGAGAGTATGCGTCGTTCGGCGATGGTGGTCGGAGCGGCGGTGGTCTCGGGTTTAATGTTGATGGCGGTTCTAGGCAGTTTGTGGATCAATCGCCCGGTTCGCCATCTGCGCGAGCAGGCCGAACGGATAGGTACGGGAGATTTCAGCGCCAGAGTGCAGGTTGGTGGCCGTGATGAATTAGGCAAGCTGGCGCACACCATTGAGCAAATGCGCAGCCAGCTGGCTCTTGCGCGTGAAGCCGAAGAACAGGCAACTCGTGAAAAAATTGAAACGCTTGAAACCCTGCGCCACACCGAACGCTTGGCAACCCTGGGGCGATTATCGGCAGGCATGGCCCATGAATTGGGCACGCCCCTCAATGTTATTTCCGGCCGTGCCAAGCTGATCGCCAGCAACGAACTCAGCCCGGCAGAAGCTGCCCACTCGGCGCAGATTATCGGTGAGCAGGCGGAACGTATGACCCGAATCATGCGCCAGTTGCTCGATTACGCCCGTCGTGGCGAAAGTCGCAAGCAGCGGGTCAACCCGTGCGAACTGCTGAAAAAAGTTGTTGAACTTCTGGCCTCTGTGGCCCAGAAACAACGAGTGGAGATCACCCTTGAATGTCCTGAAGATCCCACCCCTTATGTCCGTGCCGATCCGGCTCAGTTGCAACAGGTTCTGCTCAATCTGGCCCTCAACGGGATTCAGGCCATGGAGCAGGGCGGCGAATTGTCTCTGGGGTTGCGCATCGCTGAGCCCTGGGTGCAATTGCAGGTGCGCGATCAGGGGCGTGGCATTTCTGCCGAGGATCTGCCGCATATTTTTGATCCCTTTTTCACCACCAAAGAGGTTGGGCGTGGAACCGGACTGGGGTTGTCGATTGCTCATGGCATTATCAGCGAGCATAAGGGGCAGATCGAGGTGCAAAGCACGCCGGGGCAAGGGAGCTGCTTTCTGGTGAATTTGCCGGCATTCGAAGTGGGGGCTGCCGATGAAGTCTGAGCCAGGCCATTTGTTGGTGATTGAAGATGACTCTGCTTTTCGCGAACTGCTTGAAGAAACCCTGCAACGCAAGGGGCACTCAGTTGATGCGGTTGCCAGTGTGCCCCAGGCCGATCAGTGTCTGGCTCAGGATGATTACGATCTGGTGCTGACCGATCTGAACATGCCGGGCGAAACCGGCACCCAGTTCTGTGCCCGTCTGCAGCAGACCCTCCCCGATTTGCCGGTGTTGGTGATGACCGCTTTCGGCAGCATGGAAACCGCTATCGCGGCCCTGCGCGCCGGCGCTTACGATTTTATCACTAAGCCCGTCGATCTTGATTTGCTGGCGCTGACCCTTGCGCGCGCCTTGCAGCATCGGCGCCTGACCCGCCAATTGCATTTGCTGCGTCAGCAGGTGCGCCTCAATGATGACCAGCAGGAAATTTTTGGAGCCAGCCCCGCCATTCAGCATCTGCGTGAGCAAATTGCCCGTTTGGCCCCGATCGAAAGTTCGGTGCTGCTCAGTGGCGCAAGCGGCACCGGTAAAGAATTGGTCGCGCGCGCCCTGCATCGGTTAAGTGGCAGGCGGGGAGAATTTGTCGCCATCAACTGCGCGGCTCTGCCGGAAAACTTGCTGGAAAGTGAACTCTTCGGCTACGAAAAAGGCGCTTTTACCGATGCGCGCAGCGCGCGGCCCGGTCTCTTTATTGACGCCGATGGCGGAACCCTGCTCCTTGACGAAATCGCCGAATTGCCCTTAAGTCTACAACCGAAACTCCTGCGGGTGCTCGAAGAGCGCCGCGTGCGCCCCCTGGGCGGTCGGCGTGAAATTGCCTGTGATGTGCGCATTCTGGCGGCCAGCCATCGTCGACTGCAGGAAGCGGTTAACGACGGCAGCTTCCGCGAAGATCTCTACTATCGCCTCAATGTCATTGAACTGCATCTGCCCTCGTTGGCCGAACGCGGCAACGATATTCTGCTGCTGGCGGAGCGCTTTATTGCCGAACTGGCTCCCGGCTTCAAAAAGCAGATTGACGGTCTGTCTGAACCGGCCGCGGCACGTTTACTCGCTTGGCACTGGCCGGGTAACGTCCGCGAGTTGCGTAATGTCATTGAGCGGGCTCTGGCCTTGTGCCGCCACAACCGGATTACCGTCGAAGATCTTCCTGCGCACTTTAACCACCCGCCGCCTGGTTCCCTGGCTCTGCCCGGCAATAAACTCTTGCCCCTGGCAGATATTGAACGATTTTACATCCAACAGGTTTTAGATCGGACCCAAGGGAATCGAACCCTGGCGGCCCGCATTTTAGGTATCGATCGTAAAACTCTCTACCGTAAACTCAACCCTGAATCTGAGGCATAATGCCTCAGTGGGGCATTATGCCCCCTGTCCCTTGGGTTAACTCACTGAATTTCCGATGTTTTTTCCGGCATGCTTCCTGCGATGGTTTAAGCGCCTTCCCCCTGAGCTGGAGCCGCCCATGATAGATTCATTGACAGAAAAAGCCGATCAGCGCCCCCCGTGTGTGTTGATCGCCGAAGATGACCAGGCCCTGCGTGAATTGCTGGCCTTTGCCCTTTATCGCGCAGGTTTTTCCGTCGCCAGTTGCAATAATGGTTTGCGTTTGCTTGAAATGCTTGAAAACGGTATCGACGACAGGAGTACTGCGGTGGATATTGTCATTACCGATCTTCGTATGCCCGCCATGACCGGCCTGGAGGTTTTGCAAGCCCTGTTTGACCGTCCGGAACGTCCACCCGTTATCTGCATGACCGCCTTTGGTGATGCCAAAACCCATCAGACCGCGATTCGCTATGGTGCAACTCACACCATTGACAAACCCTTCGACATTGATGAGATGATTGAACTGGTGCGTGCGGTTTGCAAACACAAAAAAATAACGAAGGAGTAACGAACCATGACATGGCACAAAAACAACACAAGAATCATTGGTCTACTGACACTGCTGGCTGTTGCTTTGCTGCCCGCTTTTGCCTCGGCGGCGGATCGCGGCATCGAAAGTCTGCGCCAGACGGGTCAAGCTTTTCGCGAGGTTGCCAAGCGGGTTTCCCCGGCGGTGGTGTATATCCAGGTTGAAAAAAAGGTCGAAGCGGCGGAGACGCTGAACCCCTTCAACTCACCCTTTGGCGAAGAATTTTTCCGGCGTTTTTTCGGCCAGCCTCCCCACGGTGAGATGCCGGGACAAAAGCCACAACAGCGTCAACCCCGAAGAAAATCTCTGGGACAGGGCAGCGGCTTCCTTATTTCGCCCGATGGCTACATCATGACCAACAATCATGTGGTTGGCGACGCCGATCAGGTGACCGTGACTTTGCTGGATGGCCGTGAATATCGGGCCGATATCGTTGGCACTGATCCCCCTACGGATGTGGCGATTATCAAAATTGATGAGTCTGATCTGCCTTTCTTGCGCCCTGCCGACTCTGACCAGCTCGAAGTCGGCGACTGGGTGTTGGCTTTTGGTAACCCCTTCGGCCTTTCCCACACCCTGACCGCCGGTATCGTCAGCGCCAAGGGACGCAGCGGCATTGGCCTGAACGATTATGAAAATTTCATTCAAACCGACGCCGCCATCAATCCCGGTAACTCGGGCGGACCCCTGGTCGATCTCGACGGCAAGGTGGTGGGCATGAACACCGCCATTTTCAGCCGCAGCGGCGGCTACATGGGAATTGGTTTTGCCATTCCCATTAACATGGCGCAGAAAATTCGTGAGCAACTGGTAGAAAACGGTAGCGTGACCCGCGGTCAGCTGGGCGTTTATATTCAGGACATGAACAAAACCCTGGCGGAATCTTTTGGATTGAAAGAGGGTAAGGGTATTCTGATTTCGCAGGTCATTGAAGGGTCACCGGCCCAAAAAGGCGGGTTAAAACAGGGAGATGTTGTTCTGGAAATGGGCGGCCAAGAGGTGGGCAAGGTTGCGGATTTCCGCAATCGTATCTCATTTACTTCGCCCGGAAGCAAGATTAAACTCCTCCTGCTACGCAATGGCAAGAAAGAGACACTAACGGTTGAAATTGGTGAATTAAAAACCGACGCCAAAGGCCAATCCGCAGCTAGCGGTAAGCTTTCAAAACTCGGGCTCAGTTTGCAGGAACTGACGGATGATCTGGCAGAAAAGTTCGGCTATCAAGGCCAGCCGGGCGTATTGGTCACCGATGTAGAACCGGGCTCGGCCGCCGAAAAAGCCGGCATTGGCCGCGGCGACCTGATTCAGGAAGTCAACCGTGCCGCCGTAAAAACCCCGGCCGAGGTGCGCAAGGCGGTTGAAGAAAATCAACGGAGTTCGTTGTTATTGCTGGTGCGCCAGGGAGATGCAACCCGTTATCTGGCGATTAAACTCGACAACTAATTGAAATCTTGAGGAATCCGCCTGCTTTTAGGGCGCAGGCGGATTCCTTTTACCCCGTGACGGGAGGAAATTTATGCCTATCGAGTGGGCCTATCTACGCAAGGGCTGAACTTCTTGTAACAAAGCTCAGGAGTTTCTTGAGCAAAATCGTATGACGCCTGAAGAAATTGTCGACGCGCGCCAGACGCGGATTGACGCAGAAGCCGCCTGGGCGATCTTGCAGAACGCAAGTTCAATCAGTGTCGCCAAGGGCAAAAAGATTCAGCAGTTCACGCCAACGGCTGATAGTCGAGAAGCCATTTTGCAGCAGACGATGGGGCCCAGCGGTCATCTGCGCGCGCCAACCTTCCGATGTGGCGATGCGTATTTGATTGGTTTCAACCCTGAACTCTATGCCCAATGGTTCAGTTGACATCGGCGTTTAAAATTCAGCCCGGCCGACTGAGCTGAAACATGCCCATGCCCGCCAGAATCATGGCCAGTCCGACCAGGTGAAAGCTTTTGAATTCTTCGCCGAGAAAGAGCAGGGCCATGCCGCCGGCGAAAACCGGGATCAGGTTAATGAACAGACCGGCGCGATTGGCGCCGATCTGTTCAATGCCGCGATTCCAGCAGAGGTAGGCGGCAAGGGAGGGAAACAAGGCAACATATAAGATCCCGGCCAACACCTGACGGCTGGCTGCAGGGGGGCCGACGATGACGAGTTCGGCGGCAAAGAGGGGCGCGACCATCAGGGTACCGAGCATCATTGTGAGCAGCAGAAAACTCATCGGATGAACCCGCGGGCGCCGAGGCACCAGAGTTGAGTAGATGGCGTAGCAGAAGACCGCGATCAGCATCCATAAATCACCTGAAACCAGCTCGATAGCACCCAGTGCCAGAGGCTGTCCCTGCAAAACAATCCACCCCGCGCCCATGGAACAGAGCACCACGCCGAAGCCCTGTTGCAGCCGGATTCTTTCGCGGTCAAAGAGAAAAGAGCAGAGGATAATCGCCGCCGGCATCAGGGTTTGCATCAGGGCACAGTTAAGCGCGGTGGTGGTTTGGGTGGCGGTGTAAAGCAGGCTGTTGAAACTCGCAATGCCGAACAGGGCGCACAGCCAGACAATTTTCCAGTGCCCGGCCAATAGCGGCCAGTCGCGTTGCAGCTGACGCCAGGCAAAGGGCGCCAGAAACAGCAGCGCCGTCCCCCAACGCAGAAAAGACATGGCCATGGGCGGGAGTTCTTGTGCCAGTCCGCGCGCCAGCACAACATTCCCCGCCCAGAAGAGCGGTGGTAGCATCAGCATCAGGTAGGCAGAAAGCGGTGAACGGTGGAACCCTGTCGACATGGAGCAGCCTCGTGGTGAAAGAAAAGGCGTACCCTAGCAGAAGAGGCAATTTCTGGTAAGTGCAGAAATGAGACAAATTTTCCGATCATGCTCGCCCTCGGGCTAAGGCTGTCTCGGAGCAGAAAAGAGGATGCGTCGAAAGGTCGTCGCAACCCCCCTTGTTTGTATGCGGGTGGGGGTGGGGTGGGCATCAGAGTCAAGAACCGAAAAAGGCTTTTTTCGGTTCTTGACTCTGCGGGCGCTTGGTTATAAGGCCTTTTCGAGCAGGGCTTCAAGTTGATTGCGCGGAACGGCCCCCACGAGTTGATCGACGACCTTGCCATCTTTGAACAGCACCAAGGTTGGAATACCGCGAACCCCGTACTGCCCTGGGGTTGCCTGGTTTTCGTCGACATTGACCTTGCCGATTTTTATCCGTCCGGCATAAGACTCAGCTAGCTCCTCGACGATCGGGGCAATGGCTTTGCAGGGGGCACACCAGGTTGCCCAGAAGTCAACCAGCACTGGCGCGGAGGATTTCAGTACCTCGGCTTCAAAATTATCATCGGTAAACGTACACACCTTGTCTCCGGCCATTGATTCTGTCTCCTTTGGTTAGCAGTTAAATTGAGTGTGCTTGATACTATAAAAGTCCTGCACTAAAAATCAAGGGGGCGCAGAAAAACACCGGTTCCTTGCCTGCTTTGGTTGACAGAGTGCAGACCTCTCCCTATCATTGGCCGCAATCTGCAATCAAGAAGGATTTTTCCATGTCGGATCGCCTTGCAACGCGCTGCTATCAGCGGTCATCACTGGTGGCGGAATTTCATGAAAAACAGCAGGATGTCCTGATGCGTGTCGGTCGGCGCATGACCGATAATTTTACGCAAGGAGGTCGTCTGATCTGTGCCGGTCAGGGGCTTTTTCAGACGGTGGCGCAACATATGGCCACCTGCTTTGCCTATCAGCTTGATTTTGAGCGTCCGCTGCTCCCTGCCATTGCTCTGGGCAACCCACTGATGGTATCGGCCCTGCTGGCAGCACGCCAAACTCATGAGTGCCTGGCGCGCGAATACCGGCTTTATCGCGGGGAGGATCATCTGCTGGTTATTTTTTGCACCGCTCAGCCATCAGCTGAAATCAAGCAGTTGGCGGAGCAGATTGAAGACCGTGAAAATCTGG
>Ga0210023_1000560_pt1 | contig 28494 bp, 25 predicted proteins | sample CryGeymeta201524_FD_183987 | JGI IMG/M metagenome (GOLD analysis project Ga0210023, IMG submission 183987) | Groundwater microbial communities from Crystal Geyser aquifers in Utah, USA - Crystal Geyser metaG 2015-24 (SPAdes) (version 2) | ecosystem: Environmental > Aquatic > Deep subsurface >... | reverse complement strand
GCAGCCGCTGATTGGGACGGCGTGCGGGATCGGTTGGCGCGTGCGGCGAGTTGACTAGAAAGCGCGTGAATACTGCAAGCCGAAAATCCAGGCATTGGCTTCGTATTCGCCAGTGACTCTGCCACGACCTTGAGCAAGCTGGTTGTTGTCAATTTGAGAATTGTTGAGCAGCAGGTACGTCGCACCAACGTCCAGAATGCCACCTTTGCCAACCTTCAACTGAGCTCCAGCAGACAGCCAGGTGCGGTCATTGTCTGGCAAGGAAACCAGCCGTGTACTTGCCCCCTTTACCGGTGTCTGGTCGTACGCCAAGCCAAACTTCAACTTCAGGTCGCCTCGGTATTGGTAGTTGACACCTACCGCGACGCGCGTTGTGTCGCGAAATTCGGCATCAAGTGTCTGGGCGATCTGACCCGTAAGGGTACCAGAGGTCCTGACAATGTCGAGCTTCTGTACGCTGCTCCAGCCGGTCCAGGAAATGTCGCCCAACAGTTGCACCTTGTCTGACAGTTGGTGTGTACCGCTCAAAATAAACGTGTCGGGCAACTCCAGATTGGATTTGGCAGCGCTGGAACGTGAGGCATTGAGTGCCGCGCTCGGACCCGTGATATTGATGTCGCCAGTAAGGTCATATTTGACCTTTGAACGGTACGCCACCCCGACCTTGGTCACAGGTGAAACCGTGAAGAGGGCACCAACATTCCAACCCCATGAATCTCCACTGAGATCAAGTGTCAAGGGAGACACGGATGTGACTGAGCTGACAACAGCGACCTGCCGTAGGTATTCAGCGGTCAGTCGTTGCCAGTTCAAGCCTGCGCCGATCGACACCTGGTCATTGACCCTGTAGGCTACCGATGGATTGATGTTGTAGGTTTTGATGTCAAACAAGGTGGACTGCGCAGCACCTACCCATGGGTTGTCGTACTCGGTCTTCAAGCCAAATGGTGCGCCAACCCCGAGGCCAACGTACAGGTCTTTGTTCAGAGCCCATGACATGTAGGCGTTGGGAATGAATCCCCAGCCACCACCATTGCCACCGGTGCCAGTGCCAGTCAAAAAGCCGACGCTGGAACCGGTGTCGTTGAACTTGAAGCTGGTTCCCACCGCCACCAGGCCGGTTGAGAGCTCACGGTCCTTCAACTGAGTCATGCCAGCCGGGTTGTAAAAAATGGTGCTGGCGTTCTCGGCTACAGCTGCTGAGCCCGCGTAGGCATTGCCCAAACCGCTGGCATTTTGCTCAAGCAACTGAAAGCCTGCAGCCGATGCGTTACCGGCCAGCAGGCTGATGATCAACGCTGGGAGCAATTTCATGGTGGATGGGAAGTTCATTGGATTTCCTTGATAAATTGAGTGTGCAAATTCAGGTCAGACCGGTGCGGCCAAAAACTGGCTGAAAAAACCGCGGGCTGCGGCATTGCAGAAGGGCGGGACCAAGCTGCCGTGGTAGGCGGTGGTCACGGCGGTTGCTGCATTGGCACCAGCTGATGCGATGAGCGCAGCTTTTTGCTGTGCAAAACCCGCCTTGGCGGCGTAGAACGGATTGGTCACTCCTGGCGTGCCAGGGTCAGAATCAACGTCCAACACGGTGACGAGCCTGTTGGCCACTTGTGCTGGCCAGATACCCGCCATCAATTCGGTGTTGACCTTGAAAAACACTGTGGGATCGGCGCTGCCGCCACAAAGCAGTGTGGGTGTGGATGGACCCATCCAGCCGAGCCGTAAATCGTTCTTTTTGGCGGCTATGCGCAGCGGGCTTGCCGGTGCAGTGGCGGGCAGCGGTAATGCAGTCAAGGGCACTGCACCATCGGGGTTTGTCATGGCATCGAGCAGATAGCTCAAACGCGCGTTGTTGTTGATGAGATTGGAAGTCCCAAAGCCTGCGTTGAATAAGGCATCGGTCGCTGCGCCTGTCGTAAACGGCGCGGTTGCAGCGGTCAGTGTGCCTTGAACGATCGCAGGTAACCCCGCAGGTGCCGTCGGTGCGGTGCTGCTAAACAGCGCGGTCTGCGGCAGCTTGCCACTGCTGTAAACCGTTGTGAAATCATAGTCACCGGGCACCAAAGACTCGATGCCGGTGGCATAGTTGGCCTCATAAATGTCTGCTGGCGTGGTGTAAATGTTGCCGTAAGACTTTTGGAAACTGTTGGTCGTCAAGGGCGCAAAAGCCGTTGAACCCAGTGCCACGTTGCCATAAAAAATCGCATCAAGATATGCCGCCAAAGCGTAAGGGCCCGACATGGGCGCCGAGGCGGTGACCGTTAAATCGGGGTCGTTCAGTGCCTGAATTGCCCGTACCGTTGCCATCGCCACAAAACCACCTTGCGAATACCCGGTGACAAAAAGTTTGGCGCTGGCTTTGCCTGCAGGCAGCGCAGATTTGGCTGCGGCCAAGGCATCGATCATGTCTTTGGACTGCTGATCCGCGTTGACGTAGGGGTGGTAGCTCAGAGACGAACTGTCATACCCCGCGTAATTGGGGGCCACCACGATATAACCTTGCGCGGCGTACATGGCTGCCAGCAACACGGACTCCCCGTTGGCCGGATTGGTACTGTCTGCTATTTCTGCCAGGTTGTAGCGTTTGGTGATGTTGGTGCCGTGGCCGTACAAAACGATGGGCCGGGCACCAGTGCATTGAGTCGCAGTACCGGTTGGCACCATCAAGGCACCTGATGCATCTGTCTGTTCACCTGCGCCGCCCACGGTGCCGTACTTGATGTACTGGACATCCACACCGCAGGGAAGGTCGCCGGTGGTGGAGCCCGTGGAAAGTTCTAGCAGTCCTTGGCCAGCAGCACTGGCACTCAAAGAATCTTTAAATCCTTCAGGTGTCAACGAGGTGATGACGGCTGGTGGGCTTTGCATCAATTGCCCTCGGACCGGGTTGGCAACCTGGGTTCCAAAAGTGTCACCTCCCCCACCGCCACCACACCCCGCCACCATCAGTGCTGCACCCAACACCACACCAAGAATTTTGAATTGCCTCATTAACTGTCTCCAAAAGATTAAAAACGAACGTTCGTTCTATTTGAAATGGAATCGTAACCGTTTAAAGTCAGAAATGTGATTCGGGTAAACCCGCGAGCGTCGCTGTCTTATCTCAGCGATAGCGCAGTTTCATCACCAAAATGGCACTCGCCAGCGCCAGTGTGACGCAGTTGGCAATCACCACCGGCCAGGCGCCCAGCATCAGGCCATAGATCAGCCACATGGCCACGCCCAAAGTGAAGACGCTGTACATGCCCAAGGAGATACCCCGGACATCTTTGGTGCGGAAGGTGTGCAGCGCTTGCGGCAAAAAGCTGATGGTGGTCAGCACGGCGGCAATGGTGCCGATGAGGTCAGTCAAAGTCATGGTGTTCGGGAAATTGAGGCATTGCGCCAGGCGGCATCACTGACGCTGATTGTCCATCACGGCCCAGTCGATCAGGGCGTCCAGTGCCGGGCGCACTGCGGCGGCGTTGGGGTGATTGATCATGGCCACCAGCACATAGCGTTTGCCGCTTGCACCGTGCACATAGCCTGCCAGCGCGGTCACTTCTTTAAGGCTGCCGGTTTTCAGGTGGGCGCTGGCGCTGCTGGCCTTGCTGCGTTTGAGAGTGCCGTCCACACCCACCAGGGGCAGTGACGACATCAACTCAGGCATGTAGGGCGCAGCATAAGCCACTTGCAGCAATTGCCCCAACTGCTGCGCGCTGATGCGGTTGTGCCGTGACAGGCCCGAGCCGTTGTCGATGGTCGGCACATCAGTGGCGCTGATGCGGCGCTGCCACCATTGGCGCACGGCTTCGCGGGCTGACGCGGGGCTGGAGGGGGTTTGGCTTGAGGGCAGGCCCAGGGTTAAAAACAGCTGTTGCGCCATCACGTTGTTGCTGAATTTGTTGACGTCGCGAATCACTTCGGCCAGCGTGGGCGAGGCAACCTCGAACGTGGCAGGCCCGCCGGGTGCTGTGCCGCTGCGCACCGAGCCGCTCAGCTGACCGCCCATGTTGCGCCACAGGCCCTCAATCACGCGGGCGTTGTAGCTGGCGGGTTCAAAGTAGGCGATAGGCCACACTTTTTCGCCACAACTGGCGGGGTAGCTGCCGTGGAAGCGGATGCGTGTGGGTTCGGAAAAATCAGCTTTGAGGTTGGCGCGGTAGTCGCCACAGCCCCTGTTGCTTGCCGATTTGCCTTGGCTGAGCGGCACGCTGGGCTGCAGTTGCACGCCCCAAAGTGGCGGGTCGAATTGCACGCGGGCGCTGCTGGTCAGCACGTCTGGCACAAAGGTCATCACCACCGATTTGAAGTTGATCAGCAGGGCGTCGGCCGCCGCGTTGTAGGGGCGCAGTGGTTCGCCGTCAAATTCGGCCGGATCAGTGGCAGGCACGTCGAACGCCCGGTTGTCCAGCACGATGTCGCCGGCAATGGTGTGAATGCCCAGACCTTGCAGGCGGCGCAACAGCAGCCAGAGTTTTTCCAGTACCAATTTGGGGTCGCCCTGACCCTGGATGATCACATTGCCTTGCAGCACGCCATTGACCACCGGGCCATCGACCCAGACCGGCGTGCGCCAGGTGTAGGCGGGCCCGAGCAGGTCGAGCGCGGCCGTGGTGGTGACCAGTTTCATGACCGACGCCGGGTTCATGGGCTGGTCGGCACGGTGGCTCAAGCGCGGCATGGTGCGGCCACCGGCTTCCACCACCAGCAGGGCAATGGCGTCAGCTGGCACTTGGGCGCGGTTCAAGGCCATCAGCACGGGCGGTGGCAGGGCTTGCGCCAGCGCATTGGCGCAGAAAAAGCTGGCCAATACGCAGAGCAGGACGCGTGAGAGGCGTTGCGAAATGGGGTGAAGTGCTTGCATTTTTCTATTATGGAGTGTTGGCGAGCGCAAAGAGGCCCAAAAACTCAACGCGTCGCCATGTACGCTGCGTACAGCGCACCATTGAGCCCGCGCAGTGTCTTGCGGTGTGCCAGCACCTCGCGCTGGCGGCCCTGGCGCTCCAGGCCCAGCAGTTCGATCATGATACGCATGGCTTGCTCGGGCTGGGTGTGCCGCGAGGCCTGCGCTTGTGTCAGTGCCGGTGCCAGGGCTGGCCGCTCGGTCAACACCCAGGCCGGAAACCAGGCGAGGTCATCGGCGTCGCCGGCCTCTTCAAAGCGCGCTTCAAATTGGCGCACCAGCGCTTGCAGAATCGGCTCAGCGGTTTGCTGCACCACGCGCTCCAGGCGCTGCGGCGCTAGCCAGGCCAACTCAGCCAGCAGACCCCAGTTGGCCTGCAAACCCTGCAATTGCAGGCGTGCATGCAGCATCCAGGACAAAGGGGCAGGAATGCGTCGCCACGATTCAATCAACGCCACCGCATCTGCCGCAGCTTGCCATTGCTGCGTCTGCAGCCAAAGCGGGGCGGCGTGTTCGTTCGGGTGCTCAGTGCGATACGCAAGCGCCGCAGCGCGTGTGGCAAGCGCCTGCCAACGAGCGTTCAGCCAGACATTGGCTGCCGCGGTGCCCATACCGGCAAGCGCGGCCGGGCTGATCTTGTTTTGCATTTCATGGCAGGCAGCATGTAGGTCAGCATGGCTTTGAAACGGTGTCGTTGTGCTCTCATGCAGACTCACGATGACCAGCAGCAGGGGCACCGCAGCCGCGTCATGCGGGTCATGCCCGGTCAGGGCTTTCCATGCCTGCTGCGCCGCAGGTGCATCGAACTTCTCCAGCGCCAAAATGACATCGTTGCGCAGCGCAACGCTTTGGTTGTCATTGAAAAAATCAAATTGCATGTGTTACCTCAAAGACGAGCAGTCATTGTCAGCCCTCGCTTTTTTGGCGTTTTATGTGGCATCAGTGATGCGCTTCCCAGGGCATGCTGCACGATAAGCACACATTTGTTTTGGCTTGGTCAATGAGCTCCGTGAACAAGCCCTTAGGCAAGGCTTCACAGCAGTCCTTGCCAACGTCGGTGAAACCTCGTCGCGTGAATGCCATCATGGATCAGCCCTGCCGACGCATCTCGCGCAGCATGAACAGGTACAGCCCTTCCACCTTGTCGCGCGCCCAGGGCGTTTTGCGCAAGAATTTCAGGCTCGACGCCACGCTGGGCTCGTGCGTGAAGCAGCGCACCGGTATGCGCTCGCCCAGGCCGGCCCAGCCATAGTGGGCGCTCAAGGCCGTCACCATGGCCTCTAGCGTGATGCCGTGCAAGGGGTTGCGGGCTTGCGGCGCGGGCAGGGCAGGTGGCTGTGCGGGGGTGGGTGGCATAGTGGTTTCGGGTTCTTCGGCGGAGCTTGACAGGGGCCTGATTCTGGCACCGGCAGCTCATTTCTTGCTGTCTGAACGCCCCGCTTTGATTTTTTTGGCCTTGGTTGGCTTGTCGCTCACTGGCGCGTTCGATCCAGCTGGTTTCTGCAAGGCCGCCTCCAGCCGTTCGCACAGCGTGCGCAAAATCTTGACCCTTGCGTAATTTTTGTCGTTGGCCTCGACCAACGTCCAGGGCGCCTCGCCGGTGCTGGTGCGCTCCACCATGTCGCAAATGGCTTGCTGGTAGTCGTGCCATTTTTCGCGGTTGCGCCAGTCCTCTTGCGTGATTTTGAAGCGTTTGAATTCAACCTGCTCGCGTTCCGTGAAGCGCTTGAGCTGCTCGGCCTGGCTGATTTGCAACCAGAACTTGACCACGATGACGCCGGCTTCAATCAGCTCGTGCTCGAAGTCGTTGATCTCGCTGTAGCCGCGCAGCCAGTCGGCCTCAGTGCAAAAGCCCTCGACCCGTTCCACCAGCACGCGGCCGTACCAAGTGCGGTCAAAAAGGGCGACATGGCCGTGGCGCGGCAGGTTGCGCCAAAAGCGCCACAGGTGCGGTTGCGCCTTTTCTTCGTCAGTGGGTGCTGCCACCGGTGTCACCTGGTACTGGCGCGCATCCAGCGCGGCTGCAATGCGCCGGATGGCGCCGCCCTTGCCGGCGGCATCGGCACCCTCGAAGGCGCATACCAGCGCGCGGTTTTTAAAGCGCGCGTCCCGCACCAACTCAGACAGCCGGCCCTGCCACTTGGCCAACTCGTCCTTGTAAGGTTTGTCGTCCAATGTCAATGTCAAGTCGAGCACCGAAAGCACGTTGCGCCCGTCCAGGTCCAGTCGCACCATGGGCGCCATGGGGGTGCGCGCAATCTCTTTGGCGGCCAGCTTGTTTTGCATCGCCTTGAGCAGCACCTGGCCCACGGTCATGCAGCGGTAGCGGTCGTCGGCCGCCTCCACCACCACCCAGGGCGCGGCAGCGGTGTTGGTGATGCGCAGCAGATGGCGCGCCGCGTCCTGCAACTGGTCGTAGGTTTTCAGGCGATCCCAGTTCCATTGCGTGACGCGCCAGGCGGTGCGCGGGTCGGCAGAGAGCGCTTTGAGGCGCTGCTTTTGCCCTTCCTTGGTCAGGTGGAACCAGAACTTGAGCACCAATGCGCCCTCATCGACCAGCATTTCCTCGAAGCGGTTGATCTGCTCGGCGCGCGCATCGAGTTCCTTGATTGAAATGGCACCCTCAATGCGCTCGCGGATCGGGTCGGAGTACCACGAGCCGGCAAAGACGCCAACCCGGCCCTTGGGCGGCAGACTGCGCCAGTAACGCCACATGGGCGGGTGCTCGCGCTCTTCGTCGCTGGGTTGCGAAAACGCCAGCGTGGTGAGAAAACGCGCGTCCATCCACTCGTAAAGCACGTTGATGGTCTCGCCTTTGCCGGCGCCGTCCTGGCCGCTGATGAGCACCAGCACGGGGGTTTTGTGTTGCTCGAACAAATCGACCTGCGCCGCCAGCAGCTCGGCACGCAGGGTGGGCATGGCTGCGCGGTAGGCAGCTTTGGTCAGTTGGTGGCCAATTTCGGCAGATTGAAACATCGGGCGCTTTCTGGGTGTCGTCGGGTGAACGGCTATTTGAATCCGTTACAGTTCCGCATCTTATGACTATCAAACGCCCATTCATCGAAGTCGCCGTGATCATGCAGCGCGTGGCCAACACCGGCGTGGCGGCGCGCTGGCAGCCGTGGCGCTGGCAACTGGCCGATGTGGTGCAGCACGAAGCCGGTTTTGGCACCGAGCCGCGCCTGCTCTACCAAAGCGACACGGAACAGCGCTGGCTGCATGGCGGCCTCAAGGTGGAACTGTTCAAGGACGATGGTGAAGGCTATTACCTCAACGTCAGCACCGACGTGCCAAGCTGGTTTGTGCTGTGGCGCATGGAAGACGAGCCCAGCGTGGCGGCCGAGCCGATCGCCCGACCGCTGGTGGTGAGCCTGAGCTACTACGACGCTGGGCGCTGGCTCGACGCCCAGGAAACCGTGGAGCAAGTGCCAGCGCCTGCGCCAGTGTTGCAGTGGCTCAATGCGTTTGTTGGCGAGCATTACGTGATCGAACCCAAGCGGCGCAAGCGGCCCGAGAGCTTCAAGTCGCTGACTGACCGCTTCGGCAATCCGGCCTCGATTTCCACTGAGAAAAAATTTGGTGGTGGCCAGGGTGGTGGTCATGGCTGACGGCTTTTTGGGGCGCTGGTCGCAGCGCAAACAGGCGCTTCGTGAGGGCAGGGTGGTGGACGAGCCCGTGGCGCCACAGCGCGTGGCAACCACTGAACCCGCCGCGCCTGGCGTGCCAGCCAGCGCGCAGCAGCAAAAGGCCAATCAGCCCGAACACACGCCCGTAACCTCGCACCCGGCAGAGCCTGCCGATGCGCTGCCTGCGGCCGCTGAAAAGCCGCCCGCACCCACGCTGGCCGATGTGCAGGCGCTCAACGCCGACAGTAGTTTTGCCCCATTTGTGGCGCGCGACGTGGCCCCCGAGGTGCGCAACGCTGCCATGAAAAAGCTCTTTGCCGACCCGCATTACAACGTGATGGACGGGCTCGATATTTACATCGACGACTACAGCGTGCCCAGCCCCATGCCGGCGGCCATGCTGCGCCAGATGGCCAGCGCCAAGTTTCTCAAATTGTTTGACGACGAAGAGTCGCCTGCCGCGTCAGGCCAGGCGCCAGCGCAAGAGCCATCCCCGAATTCAACCCAAGACCAAGCTACAGACCATGACCACACTGATTTGCGACTGCAACCAGACCATGCCGCTCGACCCGCGGCACTTAAGCGCGAGCCTGAACGAGCCCCTGACCCTGCATTCGAGCCTGTGCCGCCGCCAAGCTGCTGAGTTTCTTAAAGCAGCGGGCAAGGGCGATGGCCTGGTGGTGGCCTGCACCCAGGAAACCCGGCTCTTTAACGAGCTGGCCGATCAGGCCAAGTTGGGCACCGCGATCAAGTTCGTCAACATCCGCGAAACCGGTGGCTGGAGCCGCGACGCTGCCAAGGCCAGCCCCAAAATTGCCGCTCTGCTGGCCGTGGCGCACCTGCCCGAACCTGACCCGGTGGCCACTGTCACTTACAAGAGCGCCGGGCGCGCGCTGATCATTGGTGAACTGGGCGCGGCGGAGCAAGCGGCCGCCTTGTTGGGCGACGCGCTCGATGTGACCCTGTTCACCCAGGGTGCGGGTGACCTGGGCGCAGCGCAAGAACGGCGTTACCCGGTGCTCGGCGGCCAAATTGCATCGTTGACAGGCTGGCTCGGCGCGTTCGAGTTGAACTGGCAGCAAAACAACCCGATCGACCTGGACCTGTGCACGCGCTGCAACGCTTGCCTGGCCGCCTGCCCCACAGACGCCATTGGCCTGGATTACCAGATCGACCTAAAGGTCTGCGACGCCAACCGTGCCTGCGTCAAGGTGTGCAAGGTGGCCGGTGCCATTGACTTCACCCGCGCGCCGCAAAGCCACAGCGACAGCTTTGACCTGGTGCTTGACCTGCGCGCCACAGCCGCTTTCAGCCAGCACGCCAAGCCGCAGGGCTACCTGCACTGGGACGGCCGCGACATGAAAGTGCTGCTGGCCTGGCGCGAACTGGTGGGCGAGTTTGAAAAACCCAAGTTCTTCAACTACAAGCAAAAGCTCTGCGCGCACAGCCGCAACGACAAAGTGGGCTGCACGGCCTGCATTGACGTGTGCTCAGCCAGCGCCATCAGCAGCGACTTCAAGCGCCAGCAAATCAAGGTGAACCCCAGCCTGTGCGTGGGCTGTGGTACCTGCAGCACGGTGTGCCCGACTGGCGCCATGGGCTTTACTTACCCGCGCGCCAGCGACCAAGGCGTCAAGCTCAAAACGCTGCTCGCCACCTACCAGCGCAGCGGCGGCAAAGATGCCGCGCTGCTGTTGCATAGCCAGGGCAAGGGTGCCGCTTTATTGGGTGACCTGGGCCGCGCCGCACAACTTGAAAAGGGTCAAAAGGATGGCACCCATGGCGTGCCCGCGCGCGTGCTGCCGCTGGCGCTGTGGCACACGTCTTCGACCGGGCTTGAACTGTGGCTGACCGCCGTGGCCTACGGCGCCAGCCAGGTTTGGGTGCTGCTGACCGACGAAGAAGCGCCCCAGTATGCGGTGGCACTGCAAGAGCAGATGGCGGTGGCGCAAGGTATTCTGACGGGCCTGGGCTACGCCGGCGAGCATTTCAAACTGCTGCAAGTGCGCGATGCGCGCGACCTGGCCGCGCTGGACCGCGACTTGCAGGCCGCTCCCGCACAAGCCCCGGCGCGCCACGCCAGTTTTGCGGTGCAAGCGGACAAACGTGCCACGCTGGAACTGGCGCTGGACCACCTCATCAGCCACGCGCCCAAGCTCGTCAGTGCAGGTAGTGCCGCCATCGCCTTGCCCGCCAGTGGCTCGCCACTCGGCGGTCTGGCCATCAACAAGGACACCTGCACGCTGTGCCTTAGCTGCGTCAACGCCTGCCCGGCCAGTGCGCTGGCCGACAACACGCAGGCGCCGCAACTGCGCTTTATTGAGAAAAATTGCGTGCAATGCGGCCTGTGTGTGACAACCTGCCCCGAGAAAGCCCTGTCGCTGGTGCCGCAGCTCAATCTGGCACCGCAGCGTAAAGACTTTGTGGTGCTTAACGAGATGCAGCCCTACGCCTGCGTGCGCTGTGGCAAACCCTTCGGCACGCTCAAGGCCATCGAAGGCATGCTGGGCAAACTGGCTGGTCACAGCATGTTCCAGGGTGCGGCGCTGGAGCGGCTGAAAATGTGCGGCGACTGCCGTGTCATCGACATCCATTCTGCCGACAACGAAATCAAAATTACGGACATCTAACCATGACGCTTTTGCCAGAAACCGCCACGAGCAGCGCGCTCGACGAAGAAACCGCCCGTGCCGAGTTGTATGGCCTGCTGGCCCAGCTCTACTATGCGCCGCCCGCGCCTGAACTGCTGGCCAACTTGCGCGTGGCTGCCACCGAGGCCCCTGCTGCCGGTGGTTTTCTGGAAGAACCCTGGCGCGCGCTGGTGGGCGTGGCGCGCGCGTTGCCGGACGATGCCATTGCCGACGAATACAACGCCTTGTTTGGCGGCGTTGGCAAGCCCGAGGTTTATCTTTACGGCTCGCACTACCTGAGCGGCTTTTTGAATGAAAAGCCGCTGGCGCGCCTGCGCACCGAGCTCACCAGTCTGGGCCTGGCGCGTGATGAGGCAATGTCCGACACCGAAGACCACATTGCTTATTTGTGCGAGGTGATGCGCTACCTGATTGCTGGTGACGACGTTGCCGTGGCCAATCTGACGCGTCAAAAAAGTTTTTTTGCCGAGCACCTGCAGCCCTGGGCGGCACCCCTGTGCGATGCCATTGCTCAACACCCCAAGGCGTGCTTTTATGCCGCCGTGTCCGAGCTGACCCGCGCCTTTGCGACTGTGGAAGCGCAAGGTTTTGACATGCTGGAGTAGCCCGGATGCCAATCCGGGATGGTTTTGCTTCACGCATTCCCGGATTGCGCTTCGCTTCATCCGGGCTACATCTTCATGGCTTGATGCGTGACCTCAAGGCGTGTTCAGCGCGTCTACCGTCCACCAGGTCACATCGTCAATGCTGCGCACCACCTGGTAGGCCTCGACCGCCACCGCCACCAGCACGCAATCAGGCGATTGCACAAAAGACGTCAAGTCCGGGTGCCTGCGCAAATGCGCTTGCATTGCAGCATCGTGCTGGTCAGCGGCGATGTCCTGCGCCTTCCCCACGGCAGTCACCACAAAGCCCTCTTGTTCACCACCACGGCTGGCTTTGCAGCCGTCCACCAGCACCGACACCCTGTGGTTTTGCAGCAGATTGCGGTATTTCTTCGTGTCGCGGTAGGTGGCAAACACCAGTTGCCGCCAGCCCTGGAAGGGCGTCACAGCGATCAGGCTGGCATGCGGCTGGCCCGCGCCTTCCGTGGCCAGAATGGCAAAACCGGTGGCGCGCAGCAGTTGCTGAATGGTGTGCTTGTCTGTGACAGGGTGGCGCATGGTTTCTCAAATGAGCTGTGTTGCAAAACGAGACGAACACTGGGTGGCTTGGCAAAATTACGGGTTATTGCTGTGCGAGGTCTGAGAGTATCTCTTATGGCTGTCAGGTGTCGGCTGCTTCGCACAGCAAGTCAATGGCAAAGACGGCACCGGGCGAGTCCTCGCCCCAGTCGCGCCGGTTGCCGGCCCGGATGCTACCGCCGTAGCGCTCCACCAACCCCACGCTGATCCACAGGCCCAGGCCGTTGCCGTCGTTCTTGGTGGTGAAAAACGGGCTAAAAACCTGCGCCAGGTTGGCCTGGCTCAGGCCCGCGCCGCTGTCGCAGACCTCAATGCGCACGCCCGTCCGGTGCTGCGCGTCGGTCTGGTCTGCGGTGCGCAGCAGCAGTTCGCCACCCTCGGGCATGGCCTGAATGGCGTTGATCATCAGGTTGATCAGCACCTGTTGCAACTCCTGGCGGTTGATGTGAACCGCGTGGCTGGCCTGCCACCGGCGCTGCACGTGGATGTGGGTGCGGTTCAACAGGTGTTCCACCAGCACCAGGGAACTTGCCAGCGCATCGTTCACATCCACCGCCTCCACATAACCGGCGTAATCATTGGGGCGGGCGTACTGCAGCAACTGCGTCACGATCAGACGCATGCGCTCAATCTGTTGGTCCATCAGCTTGAGTTCGGGGGCGATGGGAAGCGCCTGCGGGCCCAGCGTTTCGCGCATCAGGTCGAGGTTGCCCTGCATCACGGCAATGGGGTTGTTGATTTCGTGCGCCAAACTGGCGGTGAGCTGACCAATGGCGGCCAGTTTTTCTGATTTCACCAGCTGCGCCTGTGTCAATTTCAGCGACTCGTGGCTCTCGGCCAGCGCCCGGGTGCGCTCGGTCACTTTGGCATCGAGCTCCTGACCCCAGCGCTGCAGAGTGCGGGTTTTGTCGTCCACAGCCACCAGCAACTGGTCCAGATGATGGGCCAGCGCACCCAGTTCGTCCTGCTGCGCCAACGGCCCCACGCGCGCGGCCGCATTGCCGTCTTGCACTTGCTGCATGGTGTGGTTCATGCGCTCAACGGGTTGGAAAATGCTGCGCGCCCAGCGCAATGACAGCCATGCCGCCAACACCATGGCCACGGCAAAGATGCCCACGATGATGGCCAGAATGCCGTATTTGGTCTGTCGAAACGGCGTTTCCAGGTAACCCACGTACAACATGCCGATGCGTGCGCCTTGGCCGTTTAGCAGTGGCTCGTAGGCCGAGACATACCAGTCGTTGACCACAAAGGCGCGGTCGAGCCAGGTCTCGCCACGCACCAGTACCGCATCGCGCACGGCTTTTGACACGCGCGTGCCAATGGCGCGCTGGTCCAGAAACAGGCGCACATTGGTGGTCACGCGCACATCGTCCAGAAACAGCGTGGCGGTGCCAACGCTGCCCAGCGGCAGCGAGTCCATGGGGTAAACGATCTGGTTGATGTGGTCGATCAGGTCCAGATTCTGGTTGAGCAACACGCCAGCACGCACCCAGGCCAGTGGCCGGCCCTGTGGGTCAGTGACGGCATGGCTTGCCAGCATCACCAGCGCCTGGTCTTCAACGCTGCGGGTGGTGGGTGCAGCGCCTTGGGTGGGAATCAGCGCAATGTTCAGGCGCGGCGCCAGGTGCGGTGCCAGTGCCAGCAGTTCGGTTTGGCTGAGTCGCTGCAATTGGATGCCCGGCGCGGCCATTGCACTTTGGCTGGCCGGAGCGGGCGCTTGGCCAGCATCCAGCCAACTGGCATTGAGCAATTGACCGTCAAGAGCGTACAGATTGACAAAATCAAACCCCAGGCGCTGGCGGGCTTGGGCCAATTCCTGGTGTAGCGCCAAAAGGTCTTGCGCGGCCAGCGCCAGGTGCAGCGTGTGCGCGTTGGCCAGTGCCTGCGTGCCGGTGCCTACCTCGGCCAGTACCCGACCAAAGTAGCCATGCGCCACCGCCAGGTCGCTGCGCACTTTGGTGATCAGCAAGCGGTCATAGGCCGAACTGCCCCAGAGCACCAAAGCGGCCACCAGCAAGGGCAGCACCACCAGCAGCGGCAGCAATGACAAGGCCATCAGCTTGTGGCGCACCGACAGCTGCTGCCAGCGCAGCCGCAAGCCTCGTGCGCTCATGCGCCGGCCCAGTCGGCGCAGCGGCGCTCCAGCGTGCGCCTCGAGACGCCCAGCAATTCTGCCGCGCGGGTCTTGTCGCCCTGCACGCTGTTGAGCACCGACTGGATGTGCCGTTTTTCCAGGCTTTGCAGGTTAGTGGTGGCGCCCTGGCTGGCCAGCGGACGGCGCGCAGCAGCATCGTAAAGCGCCGACACATTGAGCTCGCCCAGAATGAGCGAACGCTCGATCAGGTTGCGCAACTCGCGGGCATTGCCCGGCCAGTCGTACTGCATCAGGTAGTCCATTTGCGCCGCGCTGATGGTCAGTGGTGCCACGGCCATGCGTTGCGCCAGTTGTGCATTGAAGTGAGCGACCAGGTCGGCAACATCTTCGCGGCGCTCACGCAGCGGCGCCATGGTGATGTCGACCACCTGTAGCCGGTAGTAAAGATCTTTGCGAAAACGCCCTGCGGCCACTTCATCTTCAAGGATGTGGTTGCTGGCGGCCATGATGCGCACGTTCACTGGCACCAGCTGGCCGCTGCCTACCGGGCGAATGTGCAGGTCTTCCAGTGCGCGCAGCAGCGACGCTTGCACGGTGGGTGGCAATTCGGCCACTTCATCCAGAAAAAGGGTGCCGCCCTGGGCGTAATAAAACAGGCCGTCGCGCGCATGCTGGGCCCCCTGGACGGCGCTCTTGGCATAGCCAAACAGGCTGCCCTCCAAGAGTTCGGGCGACGTGCTGGCGCAGTTGACCGGCACAAACGGACCGTGCTGGCGTGGGCTCATCTGGTGCAGCGCGCGCGCCACCATTTCTTTGCCGGTGCCCGATTCGCCTTGCAGCAGCACGGTGCTGTCGACCATGGCCACCCGCGCCAGCGACTCGCGCAGCACCTGCATAAAGTTTGAGCGGCCAAGCAGCCCGGTGCTGGTATCGATTTGTCGTGACAGCGTGTGCCTGAGCACAAAGTTTTCCCGCGCCAATCGGGCGCATTCAAAGCAGTGCTTGATGGCGTTCAGAATCTGCGGCACCCGAAATGGCTTGAGAATGAAGTCGGAGGCGCCCGCGCGCAAGGCCTCAATGGCAGTTTCCAGGTCGGCAAACGCGGTGATCAAAATTACGAAGCCGCGGAAACCCTGTTCGCGCAAACTTTGCAGCCAGGCCACGCCACTTTGACCGGGCAAAGAAATGTCGAGAATGATCAGGTCAACGTGCTGCTGTTGCAGGCATTGCGCGCCTTCTTCGGCACTGCCCGCCACATGCACCTGGTGGCAGCGCGGCGCCAGGCTTTTGAGCAAAAAATTGCACATGCCCGGCTCATCGTCCACCACCAAAATCGACCAGTCCGGCCAGCCCTCAGGATGTGTGGTGAGTGTTGATTCGGAGCGTGTGGGTTGGGACAAAGTAGTCATTTTGCGGCTAAATTCTAGCCACGGACTTGACAAAATCAGTCGGGTATAAATATTTTTTGACTTATTTGCGGGCCATCAGCAATGTGAAAGTGTTCGCTGCGTGGCCGCCCAACCGCCCTGGCCTTGTGACAAGTTGTCGCAAACGCACTGACAATTTGGCGTACCCGGGCGCAGGGTTCACGCATTGGCAGGAAGGCTGCTCGATCGCAAATGCTACCGTACAGACAGGCGCTTCGGCAAACATCTTGTGATAGGCCAAAAACTGGATTGATGGGCTTTGTGGCATGCAATCTGCTTAGGCGCGGGCACAGCCTTGTGGCCATGCAAGCGGCGGCTGAATGCAAGCTGCACATCGCCTGACACCCGATTGACAGGCGCCTGGGTTTACCCTGTTGAACAAACGCTTGCATGTTGTTAGATTAGATTTCATAAAAGCTATGTCGTTGCGTTCATAAGTATTTCACTCAGGAGACTTTTCATGCCCTCATCCCCTTCCACGTTATCGCGGCGTACCCTGTTTGCAGGGGCCGGCACCGCAGGTGCACTGGCCGTTGCGGTGAGTGTCTTGCCCTCGGTCAAGGCGCTGCCTGAAGCGCAGACATCACAGCCCCGGCCCAAGCCTGAAAACGGCGGCGGCTACGCTTTGACCGAGCACGTCAAGCACTACTACCAGACTGCGCGCGTCTGATGAGTTGGGGTCAGAGCACGTCGCTTCGCGAGTGGTCTGACCCACAAAGAATTAATCTTTTTCGGAGACTCTCATGTTGTTAACCAAAAAATCTGGCGGTACCAACGCATCTGCACGCGCGCCGTTTGTGCACAGTTTGCGTCGCGGCCTGAGCCAGGCGCTGCCCACCATGGACCGGCGCGCTTTTCTGCGCCGCTCGGGATTGGGCGTAGGCGTAGGGCTGGCCGCATCTCAGCTCACGTTGGTCAAAAAATCTCAGGCAGCCACCGGCAAAGTGGCCGTGGGCGAAGGCAAGATCGAAATAAAGCGCACGGTGTGCACCCACTGCTCGGTAGGTTGTGCGGTGGATGCGGTGGTGGAAAACGGCGTCTGGGTACGGCAGGAGCCGGTGTTTGATTCGCCCATCAACCTTGGTGCGCACTGTGCCAAGGGCGCTGCGCTGCGCGAGCACGGCCACGGCGAATTCCGCCTGCGCTATCCCATGAAACTGGTGAACGGCAAGTACCAGCGCATCAGCTGGGACAACGCGTTGAACGAGATCAGCGCCAAGATGTTGGAACTGAAAAAAGCCAGCGGCCCCGACAGCGTTTACTTCATTGGCTCGTCCAAACACAACAACGAGCAGTCGTACCTGATGCGCAAGTTTGTCAGCTTCTGGGGCACCAACAACTGCGACCACCAGGCGCGCATTTGCCATAGCACCACGGTGGCCGGTGTGGCCAACACGTGGGGATATGGCGCCATGACCAATTCATACAACGACATGCAAAACAGCAAGTGCGCGTTGTACATCGGCTCCAACGCCGCCGAGGCGCACCCGGTGAGCCTGCTGCACATGCTGCATGCAAAGGAAAACGGATGCAAGATGATTGTGGTGGACCCGCGCTTTACCCGAACAGCGGCCAAGTCTGATGAGTACGTGCGCATCCGCTCGGGCTCAGACATCGCCTTTTTGTTTGGTGTGCTGCACCATGTGTTTGCCAACGGCTGGGAAGACAAGCAGTACATCTTTGATCGGGTCTATGGCATGGACAAGGTCAAAGAAGACGTGATGGCCAACTGGACCCCCGACAAAGTCGAAGAGGTCTGTGGCGTCAAAGAGGAGCAAGTGCTGCGGGTGGCTCGCATGATGGCTGAGAATCGCCCCAGCACGCTGGTGTGGTGCATGGGCCAGACCCAGCACAGCATCGGTAACGCCATGGTGCGCGCCTCGTGCATTTTGCAACTCGCTTTGGGCAACATCGGCAAGAGTGGCGGTGGTACCAACATTTTCCGCGGACACGACAATGTGCAAGGCGCGACCGACGTGGGCCCCAACCCCGACTCACTGCCCGGCTACTACGGCATTGCGGCCGGTTCGTGGAAACATTACGCCAAGGTCTGGGGTGTGGATTACGAATGGATTGCCAAGCAGTTTGCCAGCCCTGCCATGATGACCAAGCCCGGTATCACCGTGTCGCGCTGGATTGACGGCGTGCTGGAAAATAATGAACTGATCGACCAGGACAGCAACCTGCGCGGCGTGTTTTATTGGGGCCATGCGCCCAACTCACAAACGCGTGGCCTGGAAATGAAACGCGCCATGGACAAGCTCGATTTGCTGGTGGTGGTGGATCCGTATCCGTCGGCCACCGCGGCCATGGCCGCCATGCCGGGCAAGCCTGAAGACCTGAACCCCAACCGTGCGGTGTACCTGCTGCCGGCTTGTACCCAGTTCGAAACCAGTGGCTCTGTCACGGCTTCCAACCGCTCCATCCAGTGGCGCGAAAAAGTCATCGAGCCGCTGTGGGAGTCCCGCTCAGACCACATGATCATGCAGCAGTTTGCCGACAAGTTGGGCTTTGGCAAAGAGCTGTCGGTCAACTACAAAATGCAAAAGGTTAATGGCATGGACGAGCCCACGCCCGAGAGCATTTTGAGTGAGATCAACACCGCCACCTGGACCATCGGCTACACCGGCCAGAGCCCGGAGCGCCTCAAATCGCACATGCGCAACATGAACGCGTTCGATGTCAAAACGCTGCGTTGCAAGGGCACGGTCAAGGACAAGGAAACCGGCTACGACCTCACGGGCGACCATTTTGGTTTGCCGTGGCCGTGCTACGGCACGCCCGAGCTCAAGCATCCGGGTTCGCCCAACCTGTATGACACCAGCAAACACGTGATGGACGGCGGCGGCAACTTCCGCGCCAACTTCGGCGTGGAAAAAGATGGCGTGAATTTGCTGGCCGAAGACGGTTCGCATTCGCTGGGTGCAGACATCACCACCGGTTACCCCGAATTCGACCATGTGCTGCTCAAAAAGCTCGGTTGGTGGGACGACTTGACCGATGCAGAAAAAACCGCCGCTGAAGGCAAGAACTGGAAAACCGACCTTTCGGGCGGCATTCAGCGTGTGGTGCTCAAGGTGCACGGCTGCCATGTGTTTGGCAACGCCAAGGCGCGCGCCGTGGTGTGGAACTTTCCGGATGCCATCCCGAAGCACCGCGAACCGCTGTACGGCATTCGCCCCGACCTGGTGGCCAAGTACCCCACGCATGATGACAAAAAGGCTTTCTGGCGCTTGCCCACGCTGTACAAAACGGTGCAGGACAAGAACATCGACGACAAGCTGCACGAAAAATTCCCGTACATCATGACCTCGGGGCGCCTGACCGAGTACGAGGGCGGCGGCGAAGAAACCCGCTCCAACCCCTGGCTGGCCGAGTTGCAGCAAGAAATGTTCATCGAGCTCAACCCCAAGGTGGCCGCCGAAAAAGGTATCCGCAATGGCGAACGTGCCTGGGTGTCAACGCCTACCGGTGCGCGCCTGAATGTGCAGGCGCTGGTGACCGAGCGCGTCGGGCCCGACACCGTGTTCATGCCGTTCCACTTCTCCGGGCGCTGGCAGGGCGCCGACATGTTGTCCCACTACCCGGCAGGTGCGGCGCCCATTGTGCGCGGCGAGGCCATCAACACCGCCACCACTTACGGTTACGACAGCGTGACCATGATGCAAGAAACCAAAACCACGGTGTGTAACGTGGAAAGGGCATAAGGAGAACAACATGGCAAGAATGAAATTTGTTTGCGATGCAGAGCGTTGTATTGAATGCAACGGTTGCGTCACCGCCTGCAAGAATGAGCACGAAGTGCCCTGGGGTGTGAACCGCCGCCGGGTGGTCACCCTCAACGACGGCGTGCCGGGTGAAAAATCGATCTCGGTGGCCTGCATGCATTGCAGCGACGCACCCTGCATGGCGGTGTGCCCGGTCAACTGCTTCTACCGCACCGACGAAGGCGTGGTGCTGCACGACAAGGATGTGTGCATTGGCTGCGGCTACTGCAGTTATGCCTGCCCGTTTGGCGCGCCGCAGTTCCCCAGCCAAGGCACGTTTGGTGTGCGCGGCAAGATGGATAAATGCACTTTCTGTGCCGGTGGCCCCGAGGCCAGCGGCAGCCAGGCCGAGTTCGAAAAATATGGCCGCAACCGGTTGGCTGAGGGCAAGTTGCCGGCCTGCGCCGAAATGTGTTCCACCAAGGCACTGCTGGCCGGTGACGGCGACGTGGTGTCTGACATCTTGCGCAACCGCGTGTTGCGCCGTGGCAAGGGTGCCGAGGTCTGGGGTTGGGGCACGGCCTATGGTTCAAAGCAGGCAGGCCAGCCTGGCGTGACTGCCCCTGAAGGAGCAAAATCATGAAAAGCATTATGTTTGCCGCAGCCCTGGTGGCTGGTTTGGCAGCTTGCGGCGAAAAGCCTCAAACGAACGAGACGAGCAAAAACGACAGTCCGGCGTTTAACGGCACCGGCAAGGCCTATGCCAACCAAGACTGGAAGCAGGGTGACAAGGCCAGTTGGGAGTCGCACCTGAAGGCGCGTGGCCAATACGGCCAAAACGACTACACCCGCATGAACTGAGCTGGAGGCCGTCATGAAAAAAGCCTTTTTAATCTTCGCCGCGTTGGCCTTGTGTTGGGGTAGCGCCGTGGCCCAATCCGCACCTGTAGCACCTGCCACACCTGCCACACCTGCCGCACCCGCTGTAGAAATGCCCGGCATCCAGAGCCAGAACATCATGGATGTCAAGCCCGACGCCAGCGAGGCCCCCGGTTACGCCGGGCAAACCAACGGCGAACGTGCCCGCGTGCAGCGCGGCAATAACGCGCCGATGTGGCGCCAGGTGAATTCAGGCGTGGCAGGGTTCAGCAGCTTGCCCAAAACCCAGGCGCCCGAGGCCGGTGTTTTGATTCAGCAGTTTGTGCAGTACCCGGGCTCACGCGTCACCAACGCTGGCGAGGCCTGGCGCCAAGTGCGCAACAACTGGATCATTCCCTATGGCGGCTCACTGGTGCTGATCGTGCTGGTGGCTATTGGCCTGTTTCACTGGCGCATTGGCCCGATGGTGGCGCACGAGGAGCACACCGGGCGCAAGGTCGAACGCTTCACCCCGTTCGAACGCGCTGCCCATTGGGCCAACGCGGTCGCGTTTGTCGTTTTGGCCGTCTCCGGCATCGTGATGGCATTTGGCAAGTTTTTCTTGTTGCCGGTGATGGGCCTGACGCTGTTTGGGTGGCTGTCTTATGTGTTGAAGAATGCGCACAACTTTGCTGGTCCGCTGTTTGCGGTGTCCCTGGTTGTGGTCATCATCACCTTCATGCGTGACAACTTGCCGGCCAAGGGCGACCTGGAATGGTTCCTCAAAGGCGGTGGGATGATCGAGGGCAAAGAAGTCAAGTCTGGCCGCTTCAACGGCGGTGAAAAGGTCACCTACTGGGGCGGTGTGTTCGTGCTGGGCCTGATTGCGGTGCTGACTGGTCTGTTCCTGAACCATCTGCTTCCCGTGTTTGATTACAGCCGTGGCAATATGCAAATCGCGCTGATGGTGCACGCGGTGTCCAACGTGGGCATGATGTGCATGTTCATGGGGCACATCTACATGGGCACGCTGGGCACCAAAGACGCCTACGAAGGCATGCGCACCGGTTATGTTGACGAAGGTTGGGCCAAAGCGCACCACGAACTGTGGTACGACGACATCAAGGCCGGACGCTTCCCGGCACAGCGCTCGGCTGTGGCGGCACCTGCTGGCCCGGCAGGCAAGCCAGTAAGTGTTTGACGTGTATGGAGACACTGATATGAACAAGATGATGAAATCCTTGTGCGCTGCATCGCTGCTGGCGCTGATGAGTTCTGTGGTATTTGCCAAATTGCCGCCACCCTCGGACGAGGCCAAGGCCAAGGCGCTTGAGGCCAAGGCCAAAGCAGCGTGGACCGGCAAGGTGGGTGGCTATAAGTTGTGTCTGGCGCAAGACCGTGCCGCAGCGCATTACCTGCGGACTTCAGGCAAGGGTGTAGCCACCGCAAGCGCCTGCGCTGACCCCGGGCCGTTTGTTTACACGCCTGCGGGTGCTGCACCCGCGACCGCTGCGGCACCTGCTGCCTCAGCAACTGACCCGGCCAAGAAGCCCTGAAATTGCTGCCACGTCTCACCCAGGCTCGCGCGCCGCTGACGCGTGAGATAACCGCAGTTAACGAGTCGGGCGCAATTGACACCGTCTCCATTCCCGCCGAGCGCGCACTGACCGTTTACGTCGACAAGCGTGAGTTGGTCACGCTCATGACCTTGGGTGCGCACCCCGAACTGCTGGTGCTGGGCTTTCTGCGCAATCAGCGGCTGGTGGCCAGCGTGGCCGAAGTCGAGTCCATCACGGTTGACTGGGACGTGGGTGCCGCCGCTGTCAAAACCCGCCAAGGCATCTCGGACATCGAAGCGCGCACCGCCAAGCGCGTAGTCACCACCGGTTGCGGCCAGGGCAGCGTTTTTGGCGACCTGATGGCCGAGGTGGACAGCATCACGCTGCCCGAGGCCACGCTCTCGCAAGCCGATTTGTACGGCATCGTCAACGCCATCCGCTTGCAGGAAACCACTTACAAATCGTCGGGCTCGGTGCATGGTTGTGCCCTGTTTCGCGGGCCCGAGATGCTGGTTTTTGTCGAAGACGTGGGTCGCCATAATGCGCTAGACACCATTGCCGGTTGGATGTGGATGCAGGGCGGCGATGCCGTAAGCGGCAGCGATAAGGTGTTCTACACCACCGGCCGCCTGACCAGCGAGATGGTGATCAAGTCCGCACAAATGGGTGTGCCCGTTGTGGTGTCGCGCAGCGGCATCACCCAAATGGGCCTGGATGTGGCCGAAAGTCTTGGCCTGTGCGCCATCGGGCGGGCGACCAACAAGCGTTTTCTTTGCTACAGCGCGACCCATCGGCTGCAATTGCAGCCCGAACTGGTGGGAACGCGCATTGCGGCGCTGAATGCTGACTAGGAAGTGTCCAGGTTTTCTGTGGGCCAACATAAGCCGTGCAAACACGCCCGCCACGTCGGGTTGCTGAACCCGCCTGGCTCCGGCTTTTGCCTGAGTGCGCTATCGTTGCCCCATGAAAATCTCTTTTGTCGAATTGGGCTGGCGTTCGCTCACACGTGATTTGCGCGCCGGTGAGTTGCGCTTGCTGATGGTGGCCGTGACGCTGGCGGTGGCTGCGCTCACGGCGGTGGGCTTTTTTGCCGACCGGCTCAAGGGCGGTCTGCAGCGCGACGCGCGTCAGTTGCTCGGTGGCGACGCGGTAGTGGTCAGCGACAACCCCATTCCTGAGGCCTTCCTGGCAAAGGTGAAAACCCTGGGTTTGCAGCAGACCATCAACCTGACGTTTCCGACCATGGCGCGCGCGCCTGAGCCCGCCGGTGGCGGCATCAAGCTGGTGTCTTTGAAGGTGGTGACGGATGGTTATCCCTTGCGCGGGCGCATGCGCGTGAGCGAGCAGCCAGGTACCGCCGGCGCCTTGACCAGCGACATTCCGCAGCCCGGCCAAGCCTGGGTCGATGCGGCTATTCTTGATGCGCTGAATGTGCCGCTGGGGGGTGAGCTTCTGCTGGGCGACGGCACTTTCAAGCTCAGCCGCATCATCGTCACTGAGCCCGACCGGGGTGCGGGTTTCATGAATTTTGCGCCGCGCGTCATGATCAACCAAGGTGATGTGGCCGCCACCGGCCTGATTCAGCCCGCCAGCCGTTTGCGTTACCGGCTTGCGGTGGCGGGCGAAGAGCGCGCTGTGAAAAGCTTTGTGACTTGGGCGCAAGCGCAGGTTGACGCGCATGCGGTGCGAGGTGCGCGGGTCGAGGCGCTCGAAGGCGGCCGCCCCGAACTCAGCACCACACTCAGCCGCGCTGAAAAATTCTTGAATCTGGTGGCGCTGTTGGCGGCGCTGCTCAGCGCGGTGGCCGTCGCCCTGGCCGCGCGCAGCTTTGCCAGCAGCCATTTGGACGACTGCGCCATGCTGCGCGTGCTGGGCTTGCGCCAGCGCACCATCGCCGCCGCCTACACCTTCGAATTCGTGCTGATCGGCCTGCTCGCGAGCGCCTTGGGCGTGCTGCTGGGTTTTGCGGTGCATTACGGTTTTGTCGCGCTGCTGGCCGGGCTGGTGGACTCGGCCTTGCCGGCGCCAGGCATCTGGCCGGTGCTGTTCGGCATGGGCATGGGGCTGACGCTGCTGCTGGCCTTTGGCTTGCCACCGGTGTTGCAGTTGGCGCAGGTGCCGCCGCTGCGCGTCATTCGCCGTGACGTGGGCGGGCTCAAACCGGCGTCGCTCATGGTGCTGGGCGTGGGCGTGGCGGGTTTTGCCGCCTTGCTGCTGGCCGCCAGCAGCGACCTTAAATTAGGCCTGATTGCGGTGGGCGGTTTTGCTGTGGCCACGCTGCTGTTCGCGGCAATGAGCTGGCTCGCCGTCAAATTGCTGCGCGCCGTGGTGAACGATGCCACGGCACCCACGGCCCTGGTGCTGGCCACGCGCCAAATTGCCGCCCGCCCGGCGTTTGCCGTGGTGCAGGTCAGCAGCCTGGCGGTAGGCTTGCTGGCGCTGGTGCTGCTGGTGCTGTTGCGCACCGACCTCATCAGCAGTTGGCGCGCCGCCTCACCTCCCGATGCGCCCAACCGTTTTGTCATCAATGTCATGCCGGACCAGGGGCCGGACTTCACCCAGGCTCTTAAAAGTGCCGGTATCGCCGAGTTTGACTGGTTCCCCATGATCCGTGGCCGGCTGGTGGCCATCAACGAGCGCAGCGTCAGCCCCGAGGACTACCCGGACGAGCGCGCCCAGCGCCTGGTGGCTCGCGAGTTCAACTTGTCTCACAGCGCCACCCAGCCGAGCCAAAACGTGGTGGTGGCCGGGCGCTGGCAGGCCGACGAGGCGGGTGCCATCAGCGTCGAAGAAGGCATTGCCAAAACCCTGGGTGTCAAGCTGGGCGACAGCTTGACCTTTGACGTGGGCGGCATGCAAACGGTGTCCAAAATCACCTCGCTGCGCAAGGTCGACTGGGCTTCGATGCGGGCCAATTTCTTTGTCATGTACCCGGTCGATACCCTTGAAGGCGTACCCGCCACCTACATGAGCGCATTCAGGGCGCCCGACAACCCGGGTTTTGATGCCGCGCTGGTGCGCCAGTTTCCCAACATCACCAGCGTCAACATGACCGCCACCATCGCTCAGATTCAGCGTGTGCTCGACCAGGTGATTGGCGCGGTGGAATTCTTGTTTGCCTTTGCCCTGGCCGCCGGCTTGGTGGTGCTGTTTGCCGCCGTGACCGCCACGCGCGAAGAGCGCGCCCGCGAATTCGCCATCATGCGCGCGGTGGGCGCGCGCGCCAGCCTGCTGCGCCGGGTGCAGCGCATCGAGCTGGCCGGGGTCGGCCTGCTGGCGGGTTTTTTGGCATCCCTTGTGGCCAGCGCCGTGGGCTGGGCGCTGGCGCGCTATGTGTTTGAATTTGACTGGGTGGTGTCCTGGTGGGTGCCGCTGCTGGGCGCGCTCGCTGGTGCTGTGCTAGCGCTGGCCGCCGGCTGGTGGGGCCTGCGCGAGGTGCTGAACCGGCCAGTGGTGCAGACGCTGCGCAATGCGGCGCAATAATGTTTCGCGCGCGTGCGGGGTAAATGTGGGTAGGCTTATTTCTGCCGTGTAATTTCGCGATTTTCTTGCAATTTGTGCAACCCATGATTCATGACCCACACCACACCATCGCCGCGTTGGCAGTGCGCCCACCTTGCGCCCTGACGCTGACCTTTGCAGACGGTGCGACCCTGCCCATTGATCTGTCTAGTGTGGCCAATGCTTACCCAGCGTTGGCTGCACTGCGTAACCCCACCTTGTTTGCCACCGCCCGTGTTGACGCCCTTGGTGGTTATGTGGTGTGGATTGATGACGATCTGGAGTTGGCTGCCGACAACCTGCGCAACATGGCTATTGAGCAAGCCGGTGGCATCGGCAATGAGCGCCTGGTCAATTGGATGCACAAACATGACCTGACGCAAGAGCGCGCCGCCGAGGCGATCGGCGTGTCGCGGCGGATGCTCAATTACTACCTGTCCGGTGCCAAAGCCATACCCAAGACCGTCTGGCTGGCTTGCCTTGGTTGGGAGACTGTGGGCGACCTGGCTCACAGCTGATCCGGGTTGGCGCGCACGCCTTGCCAGACACAGAACTCACATGCCTGGCCTTAGGGCTTGTTCACAAATAACCTATACATTTGGCTCGCCGACCTTGGGCGCACTGCGTCGTTGCAAAACGCTTGTGTAGCAAAGCTACACGGCGCGCTTTGCGCCTCGCATTGCATCCCAAATCCGGCGCCCAAATGCACAGCTTATTCATGAGCAAGCCCTTAGCCAAATCAGACCATTTAAATGGTCTTTTGTTAACATCAGGCTCACATCACATCACATCACATCACATCACACCACGCACAGGAAAACCGACATGGACGCTGTACTCGCTGCAACCTCGATTGGCATCACCGAACTCAAAAAAAACCCGTCAGCCGTGATCCGCGATGCCGGTGCGGACACCGTGGTGATCCTTCATCACAACAAACCCTCGGCCTACCTGGTGCCCGCCCGCAGTTATGAGGCACTGATGGACGTGCTGGACGATCTGCAGTTGCTGCCGGTGGTGCAACAGCGCATCGCCAACTGGCAATCTGATCCCGACAAGGTCATCGACATGAGTCGTGAGGAACTGGAACACATCGCGCTGGCCGCACCCAAAAAGTCAGCCCGCGTTGCTGCCAAATCATCCCGGCACTAACGCGGGGCCAGGTGGAATGACCCGCTACCGCCTGCAATTCTTGCCCGCGGCCAAGACAGAATGGGACAAGCTCGACGGCAGCATTCGCCAACAGTTTGCCAAGGTCTTGTTGCGGCGTCTGGACCACCCGCGTGTGCCGGCGGCGCTCACATCAACGCCTGACTGCTACAAGATCAAACTGCGCAGCGCCGGCTTCAGGCTGGTGTACCAGGTCGTGGATGACCCGTTGCTGCTGCTGACCATTGCCGTGTGAAAATCTACACCTGCACCCGCATTGCTGACCGTGCCGCCAACCGAGAACCCCATGCCAGAAATCGTCTTCAAGGGTAAAGAATACGTTTACAACCACCACCTGAGCGTGCCCTACCGGCCGCTGCTGGTGGACGCCGCCAAGGGCATCGGCCCGGCTGACCTGGCCAGCAACCTGGTGATTCATGGCGACAACCTGCACGCGCTCAAAAGCCTGCTGCCGCGCTACGCAGGGCAGGTTGACCTGGTGTTTATTGACCCGCCGTACAACACCGGCAACGAAGGCTGGTGTTACAGCGATGGCGTCAACTCACCCATCATGAAAGAGTGGCTGTCCACCAACCCGGTCGATGGTGAAGACATGCTGCGCCACGACAAATGGCTGTGCATGATGTGGCCGCGATTGGTGCTGCTGCGCGAACTGCTGTCAGAAAACGGCTCGATCTGGATCACGCTCGACGACAACGAGGTGCACCACGCGCGCGACATTCTGGACGAGATTTTTGGCGCGGATAACTTTGTGGCGACCTGTATCTGGCACAAGATGGACAGCCCAAAAAACACTGCTGAATTTTTTAGCGAAGATCACGACTACATCTTGGTCTATGCAAAGTCAAAAGCAAATTGGCAACTGAATTTGTTGCCGCGATCAGAGGAAATGCTGGCGCGTTACAAAAACCCTGATAACGACCCGCGCGGGCCTTGGCTGCTCAGTGACCTCGCTGCACGTAATCAGTACACGCAGGGCCGGTATCCGATTACTACTAAGAATGGACGTGTTATCGATGGACCTCCCGCTGGAAGTTATTGGCGGGTAAGCCGGGAAAAATTTGACCTTTTGGATGCTGACAATCGAATTTGGTGGGGTGAGTCAGGTGACAACCGGCCCGGAATAAAGCGTTTTTTGTCAGAAGTGAAGGACGGTGTTGTGCCACAAACCCTTTGGCATTGGGAAGATGTTGGAAGCACACGTAATGCTAAACAAGCGCTTTCACAAATTTTGTCATCCGGTTTGGATGGTGATTTGTTCATCACTCCCAAGCCAGTCGAGCTTCTTGAGAAGGTGCTGGAAATTGGCGCGGATAGCGACGCCCTCATCCTCGACAGCTTTGCCGGCAGTGGCACCACCGCCCACGCGGTGCTCAAGGCCAACGCCAAGGACGGCGGGCGGCGCAAGTTCATTCTCGTCGAAGGCGAGGACTACGCCGACAAACTCACCGCCGAGCGGGTGCGCCGCGCCATCCAGGGTTACGCCTGGGTCGGCACCCAGCGCGAGACGCTGCTGGAAGAAAAAATCAACTTTACCCAGTTCAAAAAAGCTGACCAGTGGCTGGCCAAGATTGAAGCCATCAAGGTCAAGGAAGGTTTTGCGCAAGAGTCCACACAGATGGAGCTGGGAGGCTGGGCGGCACCGCGTTCTGCGGAGGTAAAGGAGGAGCCCGCGCAGCAGAACGCGGTGCCGCCCAGCCTCCCGGCGGGTTCAACAAACACCACCCAACCAGCGGCCAAGAAAAAACGCTTCAACAAACTCAATGTCGAACTCAAAGACGGCGTTCTCAAGGTCGAGGGTGAAAAGCGCATCTCCGAAATGGTCGAG
>Ga0210023_1000551_pt1 | contig 28709 bp, 28 predicted proteins | sample CryGeymeta201524_FD_183987 | JGI IMG/M metagenome (GOLD analysis project Ga0210023, IMG submission 183987) | Groundwater microbial communities from Crystal Geyser aquifers in Utah, USA - Crystal Geyser metaG 2015-24 (SPAdes) (version 2) | ecosystem: Environmental > Aquatic > Deep subsurface >... | reverse complement strand
GACCTTTTCCGGTCAATCTTGGTACAAACCAGGTGGTTGGCCAGGTAGGGTCGGTTCGTTCATCCAGGATTTTATGCACCTCCTTCGGTAAATTCACCGTTTCTCCTTCCGCAATCTGCAGTACCGGACCGAGTCCTTTAATGATATTTATTCTAGACATTGTCACCGGCATCCCATTGGCATACTTTAGATTTTCGGTCAAAAATTTCGCTGCCGATTTTGCCATATTCATCGTCTGCTTTTCCAGGAATTCCCTTACCCCCTTTCTTCGTCCATCAATTGTCGGGCGAATGCCAATCTTTGGAAGGTCGCCACACAATCTGTTTTGCGGCCGATTTCTCTTCATTCCTTTCAAATTGCTCATTTTTCTCCTCTATTTTAATCATATAGACCAATCCTTTTCAAAGATGTGAATGGAAGAGTAACACTTGTTTTATAAACTGAGTTCTGTCTCCAGTTTCCGTCTGGGTGAAAACACTCCCAGGGAGAACCGTATTCTTTACCTTTGCGATAATCCCCTTCTGTTAATTCATCGATATACTCATTGACCATTTTGCTAAATGATTCTTTATCGGCTTGATAAAGAGCGCAAAAGACCCATCCAGAAGCAGTTCCCCAATAGGCGCCATTCTGGTATCGGTTGATAGGAGACAAGGCTTTCTCCCATGCTGATCTTTCACTATAGTTCGCAGTAGTCAAAATTTGACGCACATTGCCTTGGTAACACATTATCCCGGAGCGGTAAGCATCATTGATGGCAGAAAGTGCCTTTTGGCGGATATTTCCTTCAAGAGCACTGATATAGATTGCATATGCTGTCCCCCACACATCATGCTGTTTACATATACCGGTTGTAGCATTTAGCCAGCCCGATGAAGTGGCGAAAACTTCGGGAATAGATTTTTTAATCTTGTCTGCTTCCTTGTGATACTGTTTTGCTTTATTTATTTCACCCAACCTTTCACAGATAGTTTTCATACAAAGTGTGGCACGGAATCTAAGTAGAGAAGCAAAGAGAAGATAACCGGTCTGATATACACCATCAAAGAATCCAAAATTAACCCCTCTATCTTTTTCTGTAGTTACTACTATTCCCGTTGTTTTATCAGAGGGAGGAACAGAAAATGCTTTATGCAAACGTTCTAAAAGAGAAATTCCCTTCACTTTAATTTGAAAAAGAGATTTATCCTCACTCATCTGTAGATAATGATAGGCCATTTCAATAAAGTAATAGTTATCATCAAATGGAGGCTGATAGCCGAATTGCACTCCACCCTGGTCAGGTCCAGAGGAATAGGTGCCAGGAAAGAAAACCGGTTCTCCATTTAAGAGAATGTGATCCGGGATGGCAAAAGGAGGAACTACTGCTTTCGTATCTAAATGCCAGGGTTCAGCACCTCTTTGAGATTGAGCGGTCAGAAGAAGCATTCCTTTCAGTTCATCTACAGTTATCAGCCCACTCTCCAAATCCATGGCAAGGTCTCTTATCCAGAAGGCAGGGTAACAGGTCCTTCCACCAGGACGAATCAGAGTTATACCAGTTGTATTCTTCCTAACTGGAACCCCAACATCTTCTAATAGTTCCTGTTCTGGGAAAATGCGAGACTCACCAACTACATCCCTGGTTAATTCTTCTAAAAATGAAAGCTTATCTTCATCAATGTTCATTTCTTGCCAATATAATTGGCTTAAAACCAAGTTTAAATGCAGGTGAATTTTTCTCAAGGTTAAAATTATACTTCTTTGGATTTATAAATAATGGGTCTAAAATTAAAGAATTTTTATCCATTCCTTTATTCCTCCATTCTTCCCAACTATAATCTCCAAATTTAATTTCTCCTTGTTCATCTTTCCAGTACAAATTTTTGTTAAACTTAAAATTAAAATCGATATTACCATCCAAAAATCTTCCCGTTCTTCCAATTACGATATTCCTTTCAAATATGAGTCTTAAATGATTTTCTGGTCTTGAAATTTTTAATTGACAGTATCTTCCATAAGCAAAAATATTATTCCTCACAATATTTTCCTTTCCGTAATGCTGATGAAATCCTCCATGGGTTGTGTTATAAACTAGATTATTTTCAGCAACAATATGTGTACTTCCTTCATCAAAATAGATTCCCCATCCACCATATCGGTATCCGGCTAGATCATGAAAGAGATTATGTCTTATTATTGTTCCTGGCTGGATGCCCAGAGTATAAACTCCTCCCATATCACTTAGAATAGGACCTTCTCCATTTAATTTAAGACCAATATGATGTATATGGTTATACTCAACAATGTTATCTCTCGCAAGAGATAGACCATATCCCCATGTCCAGCCAATTGAAATACCTGTATAGAAAAAGCCGTGGATATGATTTCGTGAAATTAAGTTACCCGAACTTTGTCCAACTAATATTCCACAGGCTTGGTGGAAAATATTCCCTCCATTATAAATATGACAGTTTATTACTCTGTTACTTGTGGTATGAGCAAGAGGCTTCTTTTGTAATTTTTTAACATCTTCTTTCCCTATAAATTCTCCTATCCTTATTCCACCGGCTCCCAGGTCAAGAATGTTGCAGTTTGAAATAAGATTGTCTTTACATCCTCTGGCTAACTCAATGCCGTAGTTGCCAAGGTGAGAAAAACTACAACCCTCAAATATACAGTGTTGTGTTCCTTCGGCATAGATTGCTCCTGGTACCGTATTAGCAGCTTGATAATCTCCTGCATCATTTTCAGATAATTCCCAGTTAGTATGCGAAAAGGTTAAATTTCTGAAATTGATATATTTTACAAATTTATCTTCCTCTGGGTTTCCTTCTAACCTCAAAATCTCTGAGAGGACAGGATAAATAATCTCACATTTTCCATTTTTTTCTCTAATAGCCGGAAGATAATAAAAAACTCCATTTTTTCTGTCCAGATACCATTGCCCTGGATATTTTAAAAACTCAAAAGCATTTTCAATATAATATCTTCCGGGGCGGTCTCCATCAAATAAAGCTCTACGACTATATTTTTTAAAGGTAACAATTCCTTTTTCTTCATCAATGCTTTTTACAGGTAAATGAACATCAACCCAATCACGCAAAAATATTGCCTCTACATCTTCAAAATTTCTCCATTTTTCAAATTCTTTCTCTTTAAAGAACATTTTATTTTCACCTTCTTGCGGTAAGGTCTTCTCATCTCGTTTATATAGTAAGTAATCTTGATAAGGATACCTTGTGTCATTGGGCAGGGTATAATGCACCAGTAGTTTGCACCTATAATGCACCAGGCATTTGCACCCATAGTGAGCCACCCATTTGCGGGTATAGTGAGCCACCAATTTGCACCCCTGAGCCACTTGACCCGTTAGAAACTCCACAAAGGATTTTTATTCTTGTATTTCTAATGGGTCTTGTTAGAGAAATTGCCATGGTATATGATACTTTCAGATCCCATATTAAACCCGGGACTGAAAGGAGGAAGATACCATGGCTGGAAGGAGATTGGAAGTGGTAGATGTCCGAGAAGTTCTCAGGCAATTGAGGATAGGGGAAAGTAACAGGCAGATAGCCTCTCGCACAGGCGAGAAGATAGAAGGACGGTTGCAAGATACAGGAAATGGGCATCGGAGAAAGGATTATTGATAAGCACATTACCGGAATTAGAGGCAGTCGATAAGCTCTTGAAGGAAGAAGATCTTATTGTCCCGGCAAAGGTAATGGTATCCAAGGCAGAGCCATATCGAGAATTAATAGAAAAGATGATCAGAGAATATGGCTGTACTGGTCAGGTGATATTTGAGAGGTTAAGGGAAAATCATGATTTTGATGGAAGCTATTGGTCAATAATACGATTCATCAGAAGGTTGGAGGAGAAGGAACCAGAGGCTTTTATAAGGATGGAGACAGCTCCTGGTAAGCAGGCACAGGTAGATTTTGGTTATGCCGGGAAGATGTTCGATCCACTGATAAAGAGACTGCGTCGTGCCTGGGGCTTTATGATGACATTAAGCTGTAGCAGACATCAATTTGGGAAGTTTGTTTTTGACCAGAAGGTGGAGACATGGCTGAACCTTCACCGGGAGGCATTTGAGTTCTTTGGAGGTGTTCCCGGGGAGATAGTTTTAGATAATCTCAAAGCAGCCATTGTAAAAGCGGCTTTATATGAGCCCCATGTGACAAAAGAACATACTTAGAACTTGCAGAGCACTATGGATTTCTCATCTCGCCCTGCAAGGTCCGAACTCCCCGGCATAAAGGGAAGGTAGAAGCTGGAGGGATTAAGTATCTCAAGAATAACTTCCTGCCCGGGAGAAACTTTATTGACATCGACGAAGCAAATGAGAAACTATTGCTTTGGTGCATGGAGAAAGGCAAAAGAATACACGGGACAACAAAGAGAGTTCCCCTTGAGGTATTTGATGAGGTAGAAAAAGAAGCTTTACTTCCTCTACCGGAAGAACCCTTTGAGATTTGCACCTGGAAGGAATGTAAACTTCATCCTGATTGCCATATAGTCTTTGATGGCAGTTACTACTCAGCACCCCACAGGCTTATCGGAGAAAAGTTGTGGGTAAGAGCAACGGCAAAAGAGGTAAGGCTCTTTTTTGAGCACAAACAGGTGGCAATGCATCTGAGGGCAGAAAGGAAGGGAGAAAGGGTTACACTTCAGGATCACTTACCACCAGAGAAAGTAGCCTACATCATGCAGGCGCCATCCTGGTGCAGGGAGAGGGCAAAGCAGATTGGGGAAAATACAGGTTCATTCATCGAAACTTTACTCTCGGATAAACCATTGAACCGGTTAAGGACAGCACAAGGAGTATTAAGGCTTGCTCATAAGTATGGACCAAGAAGACTTGAGAATGCCTGCGAGAAAGCTCTTTTCTACAATGAACTTCGCTATGGCGCGGTGAAAACAATCCTGGAGAAAGGACTTGATAAAGAGAACCTACCGGAGAGGGCAGTATCAATCCCATCTTCTCCGGGAAGGTTTGTAAGGTCATGGATAGGAGGGGCAGGGTGATGCATCAATTAATTCCATTACTTAAAGGTTTAAGGTTAAGCGGGATAATGGAGACCCTTGAGTTAAGGAATAAAGAGGCTATTGAGCGAAAGGTCTCCTACATAGAGTTTCTTACACTTCTCATCCAGGATGAGATAGAGAGAAGAAATCAGGCAAGACTTGCAGCAAGATTAAGAAGAGCATCCTTCGATCCAACAAAGACCCTTGAGATCTTTGATTTCTCCTTTAATCCAACGATCAATAAGAAAGAGATCTATGATCTGGCAACATGCCATTTCATAGAGAAGAAGGAAAATATCTGGTTTTTGGGACAATCGGGCGTTGGAAAAACGCACCTGGCTCATGCTCTCTCAAATGAGGCGTGCAGGAGAGAAATTGATACTACATTTACCACAGTTGCCAAGATGCTGGGAGATATCAATGGCGGAAGGGCTGATGGGACAATTTCCAGAAGAATAAGGAAATATACCCAGCCTCCATTACTTGTCCTTGATGAGTTTGCACTAAAGCCATTCAATGGATCTGGACCTGAAGACTTCTATGATGTGATAAATGAAAGGTGTGAGAAGAGTTCAACAATAATTACCAGTAATCGCTCAGAAGAGGAATGGCCTCAAGTCTTCAGTGATGCTCTACTTGCAAGCTCAACACTAGATAGATTATCATTCAGAGTCCATAGAATAGAGATAACAGGACCCAGTTATAGAACTAAGGATAGCCAAAGGAGAAAGAGGAGGTAATGTTTGTTGTGGATACTGACGTAATTGACGCTCATATGGAAAACCTGATGGAGAGTGGACACTCCCCACAGGTTTTCCACAATCGCTTGAATAAGTCTACCGACTTATTCACAATTACTTGGATAACTCTTTCAGAGTTACCCACAAGTATCCACAACACTATGAATAATATTTTTATATCCTTTAGAAAACTGACATCAAAAGAAAGGATTTTTAAGGGGTCTATCAAAACTATTTCAGGAGTGCTATCAAAGATAAAAGTGGTGCCCTATCAGGTGCAAATGGGTGGTGCAGTTAGGGTGCTAATTGACAATTATATCACATGCTGCCAAAACTGTCAATTTTTTCAGTTCTGAAATTCTGACCTAAGAATAACATATCCAATTCTGGCTGTCAATTTTTCAGCTTCAATTGAAGTGAAACTCTAACCTCCGATAGCCCAACCACGGTATCCTTTCATCAATTCCCTTCTCTATAAGTCGCTGGTTTAAGTTACTGAAAAGGGGACGAAGAATATCCTCATGGCGGTGACCGTAGAAGGTAACATGCACCGTTCTTCCCTCTGCTTTTACAAATGCTTGCTCTCTCAAGAATTCCTTCAGGATTCCCCTGAGTTCTCTTGAAGCATATTTCCTGCCTATGTCTCTGCGCAGAGAACTTAAGATGTTGCAGGCTACAAGCTTTGTCCCCAGGGACATGGTGGCCTGGTTCAACTCTGTAGAGGGAATCTTGCCAAATCCAAGGAACTCCAGTTCCTTAAAGAGACATTCAATCCGCCACCTGTGATCGTACTCCTCTATGATTGTTTCTTCGGTTGATGTAGTGTCATTTGTCAGGTAGCCATAATATTTCTCTTCCTCATCTTCTTCAAAACGAATGACGATGAGTTTCGGCTTCCCTCTATAGTTTCGCAGATCAGTATTCTTGAAGGCAACCTGTCTGCCATCGGCCATTGTCCGAAACTCAAGAACCGGAATCTCCTTCATTTCCTCTATTCTGTTCTGGTGCAGTCTCAAGATGGTTACGTATTTCAGATTCAGGTGTTTGTCCAGATAATCAAGGAGCGCTCCCACAGAGAACCATCGATCCCAGATAACCTTCTCCAGGTGCCACTCTCCTACAATCTCTATTGTCCTCTCAAGAAGAGGGATCCCCACATCTATAGCCTTCAATCCAGGATATTTTACCCTTAAGAATATCGGGTTTCTGCTCTCCTGGTCCTGCACTACAAAAACATTTAACCCGGGCAGGACAATATTTCTTGTCGGATGTTTTGTCTTGCCTATTTTCTTCTTCCCAAAGTACCCAAGAAACTTCCCATCAAGATTTATCACCCTTCCTATGTTCAAGCCGGTCTCCACAAACTTCTTGCTACAGTCAATGATGAATCTCTCAGCGCCCGTTGTCTTTACTCCCTGCAAGAACCGATAGAAGAAGCTTGGGTCCGGGAGCTTTCCAAGACCACAGAGAGCAGGGAAACCTTTATCCTTGAGTCCATCAATATTAGAGATGTTTCCCTCTTCAAAGATAGAAATGTTGATAAGTCCGAGGATGGAGCTTATGGTCGGTATGCCCTCTTCCTTCTCCAACCCAAGTATTCCCACTCGTTCGCTTAATCCTATCTGCAGATAATAAGGAATCAAGAGGAACCCTCCACCATAATTTGTTGAGAAGCCATCTCTTAAGAGTTTCTCTCTTGAACTCTCTATTCTTGCGAGATCACCATTACAGAGAGAACCTTTTTCTTTCTCATTCCCTTTTCCCCTATCCCCAGTAAGCAGTACCGGCCCTAACTCTGCGAGAGCGCTTTTTTCGTTTTTTTTAAAGTGACACCATGCTCACTTAAGATACGGGCAACACTTCTTGCACTTATTACTTTTCCCTCTTTTTCTAAAAGATCTCTAATGTCGTACATATCAAGCTCTGGCTGCTTGAACCTCAGTGAAAGAACCCTCTCCTCAACATCCTCTGTCCTCACGTAATTGTGCTGCGGACCTCTTGGTTTATCCTTTAGCCCTTCCCATCTATCCTCTTCCCAGGCCTTCTGGTAGATATGACCCGAGGCTCTGGTATATCTATAGCTCTCACAAATTTTCTCCTTAGGTTTACTACTTAGATTTAGCTCCCTGACCATCTCATAGCGTGTCTGGAGTGAGTCTCGTAGGTCAATCACAAATTTACCCCTTTTTCCTTTAACAATCTTCTCCCATTTTTGCATCGCACACCTCCCTGGCATGAATTATACCAGGGAGATGGCTATTTGTCAAATACAATCTGGCACTATTTTAGTCTTGTCGTCCCGCAAAAGTACTCCTTTTGCCTATTTTACCTCAATAAATGCTGCTTTGACCTATTTTTATAAAGCATTTACTGATATTTTCTGCCATAATGTCATTAACTATTTCTAATTGCCTGCGCACCTAATATCATCACTGCTCTTGATTTTCTTTCTCCACTACAATCACCTAATGTCAAATTTACTGGGGGTTCAGAATCCCTGTTCTTAGATATTCGGGGAAATATATGCAACCGCGTTAAGAATCTTTCCTTCCAACTCTTCCCGGAATTGGAGAGTTGTTTTTCCAAGCTCTTCATTAAGACCACTAAGGATTTAATGAAGAAAGAGTTGGTTAACCCAGAGATTCTCTCCACAACCAGAGTAGATAAGTTAGCTAATGTCCTAAGGAGAGCCAGCAAGGGGAGATTCAGCCTATCTAAAGCTGACGAACTGAAGAAGAAGGCAATCTCTTCCTTCGGAATGAAGAAAGGGGCAGATGGTTTCTCCTATGGACTTTCCCTTCTTATCTCTCTGGTTAATTTCATCGATAGCCTGCGGGTGCCTTTGAAGGAGAGAATAGCCTCTCTTCTGGCAGTTGTTCCTCAGAGATTAACTACCTTCCCTGGATTAGATACCATTGGAGCAGCAACCTTCATCAGTGAATTAGGGGATCCGGCTGACTTCTCTAACAAAAATCAGGTAATTGCCTGGTTTGGGTTAGATGTTGTCTGGAGAATCTCTGCTGCTAGAGGAAGAGGTTGGCATATCTCCAAAGCAGGAACTCCTTATGGGAGAAGATGGTTATATCTTACTGCTGGAGAGTTCGTCCGGTTCTTTCCACCAGCAAAAGCAAAGTACTTAAGGCTAAGGAAGACCTGCACCCATAAGAAGGCTCTCTCAGCGATTGCTGCTGATTGCGCGGAGATCCTCTTTGCGATGTACAGAGATAACACTTGTTTTAACCCAGGTTTGTATCATTAACTATAATCTTTAGAGGAAGATAGGGTGATAGTTACTAAAAGTTTTCAAAGAGCAAAAATATCTTTCTTTTAACTAACCACCTTTATGGCGGTATAGGGGGATTATTTTGTCTTTTTGGATTTTTAGAAACTGGTCCTTGACTTTTCATTGGAAATCTCCTAATCTATTTATTCCCCGGGCGTCCAGGGCCCAAAAAGATTCAATTATTCCATCACTATAGGGTTTGGAGCCGATTGCTCCACCATACTTTTTCACCTGCTGTTTTACCTCTTCTTCGGCATTAGACGGGCAGATAAGATAGCGAGCAATGTCTGGCTTCATCATAGATAAATCAACCTTCTCATCAGCGGCAACGACCGTCTCTTCGGCACCGATATTGACTAAATGCTGAACCTCAATCAGGATATCTCCCTTGGAGAGAAAGGCAGGAATACAGGTTAATACATTTCCTTTAAGGTCAAGACGAACATTATTTAGGCCTCCAAATTCCTTTTCCACAAATTCTGCTAACTTTAAAGAATCCTTCTTCTTCACCGAGAATTCAAAAAGGTGCCCGTAAAAGAGAAGCCTCTCCGGAGTGAAGTTTATAACCAATTTCTGCAGTACCTCATCCATACAATTTTTGCGGCATTTCTTTAGTTTCTCTCTCATTTTTAAGTTATATTTCTCAATCGACAGTGATCCTTTCTCACTCCAGGTTGCCAACGAGAAACCCATCTCTCCCATAAAGAAGAGAGGTCGGCTCTCAACCGGACTATTCATTACTAACTGCCACTGTCCATTAACATCCCAGGTGGTATTGATCGCCCATTTACATCCAGCAGCAGTAAGTTCATCAAGGAAAAGACCATAATCCTTTGTGAACCTCGCATAAGGAATATAACCGCCAAGACTTGTGTTGTCAAGGTCAATCACCAAAAGTTTAACCTTTCCCAGGAGATGATGCATTTAAAACTCCTTGATTTTCATCTCTCTACTGCTACCTCCTCCAATTCTGAGAGGCACTGTCCTGGCTTCAAGATGTGGTTACAAACTGACGCTCCAGAATCTCCTCTTTTTCATCCTCTATTTTAACAGAATCGTACGCAAAAGTCAAATTCTTTTCCACCACCCCCTTTTCGCCTCTGATTGATTCTGATATTTGTAAATATTCAGTCAACCACGTCTAAATAGTTTACTGCATTCCAATCTCCTTGTCAAAATCTTTCTTTCGTAGATAAGTATATCGCTCCCAATTCTATCAATATTTGACCAAAATTTGACTTGCTTTTATTTTTTTGTTATAATTACTAATAACTCAATTTATTAGAAAGAAGGAAAATGAATAAACTGAGAGCATTGAAGGAAAAGCGTCAACAAATAATAAACAAATCCCCTTCATTAAAGAAGATACTCAGGAGCACCATCAGTAAATATTACCTAACCTGTGGGTATAAGAAATGCTGGTGCCATCAAGGAAAGAAAAAACACGGCCCCTATATTTATCTCTCGGCTAAAGAGAAGGGAAAGCTAAAGATGTCCTTCGTTCCCAAAGAGCTGATAAAAGAGGTAAAAAGGGGAGTAAAAAATTACAATAAGTTATGGGATGATCTCTGTGAGATTGCCCGTCTAAACCGGGAAATCTTATGGTTAGAAAAGAAGAAAAGATAAGATGCCAGTTATAGAAGAGGCGGTTTTGATTAAAGAAGACGAGTGTCTTGAAGAGTACTGTCCTAAAAAAGAGAACTGCAAAATCGTCCAGCAACTCTTAAGGGAAATAGAGTACCTTAAAACAGAGAATGAAAATCTAAGGAGAGTTTTTGCAATAGCAAGAGTTGAGTTTACCAAAAAGAATCGTCGAATTGAAAGACTGGAAACAGAACTGGCAAGGGTTTGGGGTATAGTGGCTGAGCAAGATGAGAAAAATGAATCCTTAGAGAAGCGATTACAAGAGGCAGAGGCAAAGAACAACTTACTCAACAAAATAGCCTTTGGCAGAAAGAGTGAGAAGGAAGAGAGTGAGGAGCCTCATAGGCCAGGAGGCAAGAAACGAGGAGCGGTTAATGGACATACTGGACATGGAAGAAAGATTCCAGAGAATCTTCCAGAAAGAGTCCAAATAATAGATATACCAGAGGAAGAGAAATTCTGTCCCTGTTGTGGAAAGCCTTACGAGGAAATAGGGTTGGAGGAGGTCTCATCTGAAGTAAGTGTTGAGAAAATATATTACCTTAAGAAGATTAAGAGAAAGCCTTATAAGAAAACCTGCAACTGTCCTAATCCTATCGTCACTACACCAGTTCCCTCAAAGCTTATTCCTAAGGGAAAGTTCTCAACAGAGTTCTGGGTTGATGTACTTATCAATAAGTTTAAGAATCATCTTCCCATAGAAAGACAGATCTCTGAGATGAAGGAATATGGATTGGATATATCGGCTGGAACTATATTCGGTGGGTTTAAGAAGATATATTTGCTTTACCTAAAACCATTATATTCTGCAATGGGAAGAAGTTTAAAAGAGGCTAATCACTGGCATGCCGATGAATCAGGATGGCATCTATTTGTCAGGATCGATGATAAAGGGAATTACAACTGGTTCATTTGGGTGTATGCCTCAGAAAATATAGTGCTTTTTGTTCTTCATCCTACTCGTTCGGCAAAAGTTCCCTTAAAGACCTTATTTGAGATAGAGCCTGAAGAAATTGAGATATTACAGAAAGCTATCGCTAATGGACAAGAGAAAAAGATAATGAGTGTAGATAAGTTCTCATCCTATAAGATGTTGGAAAGATTGGGGCTTGTGAAGCTTGCCTTCTGCTGGGCACACCAGAGGAGAGAATTTCTAAAAGAGCAGGCATTAAATATCCTGAACTTACCTCTTGGGTAAAGGAGTGGGTTAAAAGAATTGGTAAACTCTACCACATCAATAACGAAAGGATAAAATACAGCCCAGAAGATCCTCTCTTCAAAGAATACGATGAGAAACTAAGGGAAAAGATAGATGAAATTCACTCTCTCATCAATATGGAATACACTCATCCTGAACGGGCTGCCATCATGAAAAGCATGAGGGAGCACTGGAAGGGACTGACACTATTTGTAGACAGTCCTGAGTTACCCATGGATAACAACCGTGCTGAGCAGATGCTTCGGCATATGGTCCTGGGGAGAAAAAATTACTGGGGAAATCACGCTACCTGGGCTGGTGAATTGACAGTAGCAATGTTCTCGATTGTGCAGACTTGTTCTATTCACGGAATCTCTCCAAGGGCATATCTTACACATTACCTCACAGAATGTGCAAAAAGAGGCGGCCCTCCATCTGAAGACGAAATAGAAGCATTCCTTCCACATAAACTTAATGAGGATATAAGAGAAAGACTAAAAATAAATAAACCGGAGGGACCCGCCCCAAGCTCCTAGGCCTGTCTGCCCTTACCCGGGACAGGCAGGCTTAATGACAAGGGGACAAAAACTGCTAAATTCTGGAGAGTTTTTCTAACAGAAAGAGAGGGGAGTGTTGTCTCTGTCGGCAGAATTATAACGTGGTTTACTGAGCTTTTACGAAAAAAGAGAAATCCTTAATGAATTCTGTAAGGTCTGTAAATATAACCGGAAATATGCCATTCGTATATTAAATGCACCAGCCCCCGAGACAAGGAAGAATAAACCGAGAAGAAAACGAGAAAAGATCTATAAGCCATACGGTTATATCTATTTTAGAGGTCATCTGGGAAGCATCGGATTATCTTTGCTCTCAAAGACTTAAAGCCGCCCTTCCTTTATGGATTCTCTGGGCAAAACAACGTTTTTCTATCACCCCCAAGATTAAAAGACAACTGCTCTCCATAAGCTCCTCTACTATTGACCGTAGATTAAGCCTTAAGAGAAGTAGAATCAAGAAGAAGATTTATGGTACCACCAGACCCGGAACTCTTCTTAAGCATCAAATACCAATTAAGACAGATAACTGGGATGTTACTACTCCGGGATTCTTAGAGGTTGACCTTGTCAGCCATAGCGGCTCATCGGCAGAAGGCAACTTTATTCATTCCCTCAATTGCACAGACATATATACAACCTGGACCGAAACAAGGGCCGTGATGGGTAGAGGTCAAACGATGGCTCTTGAAGCATTTGAAGATATCAAAGAGCAACTTCCATTTCCCTTAAAGGGAATTGATTCTGACAACGACGGTGCATTTATAAACTATCATCTTATAGCATTCTGCGATAGACATAAGATCCAAAGAGAAAAAATTAACCAGAATACAGAGTCTGGCAACTAAAATAACAAAATCTCAAAGAACCTATTCACATGAATATTCTGAAAAAGAAACTGTTCTTTATTCATCTATCCCATGGTTACATTCTTAAATGATTTGACAGGGTTCGCCAAGAAAAGTTACGAACATTATTAACACATTAAAGAGTAACTAAAGGAATGCTGATAGTTTTTTCTGGAGTAGAAAGAAGCTTTGTCTTCTTATCCATTAAGGCTAAGGATTCTGGAGGAAAATAGGTCTCTCCGCATTGTTTACAGACCTCGGCTTCTACATTTTCAAAGAAGATCATCTTCTCTCCCCAACGATGAAGATGATTTACTCTCTCTCTTGTTAATTTGCCTTTACAAAAATAACACTTTTCCATATTTACTCTCTCCGTTTTCGCCAATTAATCCATTCTTTCGGATCTGGTCGATAAATGGTAATAATTATTACCACAGTCTCTTGAGAAACTCCACAGACCAGATGAATTGGCCGTCCTTCTTTTGTAAAACCCAATATCAAACAACTGTGGCCTCGAGGGTCGTTGGGATAATCTTCGATAATTTCAGTATCTTTTCCAAGAATAGCCTCTTCTATTTCCTCTTTGGTTATCTGGTCAGCATCTCTCTCTTCTTCTGCGTGAAAGGTTAATCGGTAATTACATTTGCGTATTGAACTCTTAACAAACCCAAGAATTTCATCTGCCATATTTTAGTCTAACATAACCAAACCCAAAAGTCAAATTTTCCAATGGAATACAATCCCCAGTGAATAAACATCCCGAAACGAGCCTCTTTGAACCAGTCTATTCTTTCACTCTTTTTCATTAGCCTTTTTAAATTTTCAAAGCCCTGGAACAAAAAAACATGAATTCTATTTGACACTTACTTTGGGAAGTAGTAAAGTAATATTGGAGGTGATAAGGATGAATCCAAGAATTACCATTGATCCTGAGGTATGTAGTGGTGAACCCTGCATTAGAGAAACTCGCATTCCCGTACATGTGATCCTGAGTCATCTGGCTGCAGGTGAGGATGAGAAAACTTTATTGAAAAATTTCCCTAATATCACCCATCAAGATATATTAGCTTGCTTAGAATATGCTTCTTTTGTAACCACTGAAAAGGTAACTACTTTATGAAGTTCGTCGTGGATGAGAATGTGAGCCACGCTGTTGTTGAACAATTACGCACTCTTGGCCATAATGTAATTGCTATCTCAGAGAAGAGAGGGGTTGGAATCAAGGATTCCGAAATTTTCACACTGGTAGTACGTGAAAAGGCTATCTTCATCACCCGTGATGATCACTTTACTAATCCAATCCGTTTCCCATCTACTCGGACAGAAGCTATTATCTATATCCGACATGGCAACCTACAATCGGAGGAGGAAAGGAGGCTGATCGGGAAACTCGTGGAATCGTACGATCTTGCTGCACTCAAAGGTTCCTTAATCACTCTCTACCGAGATGGATTGAATATTCGCCATCCACGATAGTTTCTTCTTTAGAAATCTTCTCCCTATCCATCTCGGGCTAAGATGGAATACAATCCCCAATGAATAAACATCCCGAAACGTGCCTCTTTGAACCAGTCTATTCTTTCACCCTTTTTCATACTATTCCTCCCAATTAATCATATAGACCAATCCTTTTCAAAGATGTGAATGGAAGGCTAGCGCTTGTTTTATAAACTGAGTGCTGTCTCCAGTTTCCGTCTGGGTGAAAACACTCCCAGGGAGAACCGTATTCTTTACTTTTGCGATAATCCCCTTCTGTTAATTCATCAATATACTCATTGACCATTTTGCTAAATGATTCTTTATCGGCTTGATAAAGAGCATAGAAGACCCATCCTGAAGCTGTTCCCCAATAGGCGCCATTTTGGTATCGGTTGATCGGAGACCAGGCTTTCTCCCAGGCTGAGCTTTCACTGTAGTTCTCGGAGGTTAGAATCTGGCGGACGTTACCTTGATAGCACATTATCCCGGAGCGATAAGCATCACGAATAGCAGAAAGAGCATTCTTCTTTATCCTGCCTTCAAGAGCATCGATATAAATGGCATAGGCGGTTCCCCACACATCATGCTGTTTACATATGCCGGTTGTCGCATTTAGCCAGCCCGATGAAGTAGCAAATATATCTGGAATGTTCTTTTTAATCTTATCCGCTTCCTCCTGATACCGTTTTACTTTGTCGGTTTCACCTAAGTTTTCACAGATAGTTTTCATACAGAGGGCGGCACGGAATCTAAGTAGAGAAGCAAAGAGAAGATCGCCGGTCTGATAGACCGCATCAAAGAATCCAAAATTAACCCCTCTATCCTTTTCTGTAGTTACCACTATTCCCGTTGTTTTATCAAAGGGAGGAACAGAAAATGCTCTATCCAGTCGTTTAAGAAAAGGAACTCCATTGATCTTACTTTGAAAAAGAGTTTTATCCCTGCTCATCTGCAGATAATAATAAGCCATCTCAATAAAGTAATAGTTATCATCAAATGGAGGCTGATAGCCCCATTTCTCTCCACCCTGGTCAGGTCCTGAGGAATAGGTTCCAGGAAAGAAAACCGGTTCTCCATTTAAAAGAATGTGATCCGGGATGGCAAAAGGAGGAACTACCGCGCCAGTATCTAAATGCCAGGGTTCAGCACCTCTTTGACATTTAGCCGTCAGAAGAAGCATTCCTTTCAGTTCATCGGTGGTTATGAAACCACTTTCTAATGACATCGTGAAATCTCTTATCCAGAAGGCAGGATAGCAGGTTCTTCCACCCGGACGAATCAGAGTAATCCCTGTGGTATTTTCTGTTGGTATATTGGTTTCTTCTATAGGTATTTGAGCTTTGGGTAAGATACGGGATGCATCCACTACATCCTTTAGTAAATCCTTCAGAAAAGTAAGTTTCTCTCCCTTAATATTCATTGAATATCTTATGGTAAGGTCTTAATGAGCCATTTTTCTCTATAAATGCCATATATCCTGCAATAGTTACAGGCCCAGATTCTGGTCGGTGAGCGTCAGCAACCAAACTATGATGTAAAAGATGAACGAGCCAACCGATATTTCTCTTTTTTAATTCCCCAAGTTCAAAAGCAAGTGTCTCCGAACGCTGTTTATCATCAAGGGAACCCCAGCCGGTCTCAGTGGCCAGTAATGGCTTCTTAACCTGATGGGCAAAAACCACAGCATCATCTAAAAATTTTTTAAAGTTTCTTTTACCTTTGGCTCCAGTATACCATGGATAATACGGATGAATAGTAATTACATCAGAAATCGGCTCAGCAAGTTTAACGATTTCCATATTCGGCACCGTTCCGGTGCAAAGCGGTGCTTTAGCTCTCAACTCCTCACAGATTTGATAAATATAATTTAACCATTTCAGATAAATATTCTTCACTTCAGCAGAGTGAACGCTATTAAATGGTTCATTGCAAAGGTCCCAGAGGAAGATTCGTTTATCATGAGCATGGGAGCCGACAGTTGCTTTCAAGTATGATAAAAAGGGCTGAAATCCTGACCTTTTCTGGTTATTCCAATAGATAATCTGCTCCGGCGATATTCCTCCAAAGTCAGGATAACTATGCCAACCATTAAAAAGCACCGGCATAACCTTCAAGCCATATTTTTCTGCGATAGAAAGGGCAGTTTCAAAATTATTAACGACCTTCTTCCCATATCTTAAGAATGCATCATAAGAAAGCCAGATGCGCAGAGCATTCATTCTGGGAAAATATTTTTTTCCAAGACCCAATTCCTTTTCAATCTTAGAAGCATCAAACTTTTCTCCCCAGATTTGCAGACCATGGCTTCCATAACTGGGCTGATAGTTAAATCCCCGAATATGGGAAAATGTTTTTATTTTCATAATTCTAGAAGAATAATATCTTGAAGTTGTAACTCGGGAACAATTACTCTGTTTCCATTAATGATTTCAAATGATTTACCGCTCAGAGCAGACTTGGCCGATTGAATTAAACCGATATTTACTTTTAAGATGATATCCCTGATCGGAACTACTTCTCCCGTCCCACCTAACCAGACATCATTTGGAGGGTTAGGATACCGATAGGAAGAGCCGGGGTTATTATGTAAATGGGCTGCCCATATTTTATCCTTTTGCTCACGCACATTCATCGTAACTATTATTGGAGCTTCTATAGTGACTTTAGGTTCAACAATAGAAGTAAGAAGAGTCTTGAAAAACTGCTGCATTGCTGGAGTTGGTTTTTGAAGATAATTGGTAAAGAGGTCAACGCTGAAGTAAATAATATTTCCTTTCCCTATTTTCCGTTTCCAGAGGCCAGGATAGTTTTTTGTCTCTTTTTCTATTGTTGCTTTTATACGGTCATAGATTTTGCCCAATACCACCACATCAGAAGAGGGTTTAACCATTGTATGCGAAGTTTGCAAAGAGACATAGGGATATTCCCTGCAGGCTGATAGAAGTTTTTTATCCTTAATTTCTAAGGCTGGAACTCCCTTTGTCTTATCTCGGGAAACAATACCTAAAAGCTCATCAAGAATAGGTTTTCTATAAGGATATCCTAATTCATCTAATTCCCCAACTTGGTCGCAGGCGAAGAGAACACCGCCGGCCTCTACATATTCCTTTAGTCCCTTGGCCTGCTTTTTGGAGATACATACCATATTGCCTAAAATAATTATTGGATATTTGGAAAGATTCTCTTTCTCTAAGTGGTCTTCAAAGATAACTGATGACTGCAGGTGACTATGCAGGAGAATTTCGTTAGCACCATGAATCTCATCCCAGACCTTATTTGCATTGTTTTTTGCCCAGAAATCCATTGTTTGCTGTGAGGCTACAATGGCGGCATATTCAATAGTTCTGCCACCAAGATATGGAAAACGAGGAGCCGCTGCATTTTCCATCTCTTTTAAGACCAGCGCCGCTTGCTTTGCTGTCTCTCCAGTTCCACAGGAGGCAATACCCCCGGCGGAGATACAGCCTAATACCGCCTGCACCGCGGTTAATTTATCCGGGCAGGGAGCCCAGGCATTCCCGTAATTATGCAAAGGCCACCAGCTCTCTACTCCCTTTTTAAACCCATAGGCTTGATTAATCTTCATCTGAATGTCAGCCTGAAAAGGGAAAGCATCCAGTTCACTGCTCATAATGGCATTTAGTTTAATCTTGCGCATCGGAATAGCGGTATTCCAAGGCTTTAAAGGTCTTCTTCGATAGTTGTTAAAGCAAACAGTAGCTTCAGGTTTCACCACTTCAACCGCTTCTACAATGCGTTTCCACACATCCATCAGCACCTCATACCGCCAGTTTACCCAGATACGGAAATTATGACTTTCATAATCTACTCTTTCAGGTAAGTCTAATCCGGTATCTTTCTTAAAACGCTTACGACAAAAATCGCATTTGCAACCTGGCTGAAAATTAGTATGGTGGTTGCTAAATGTAGCGCCATCAAACCAAATACCATCAAAACCTACATCCTTCACTAACTCGATAGCAAACTTTGGCAAAAGTTTCCCGTAAGGGGAGTTAAAGCAGACATAGTTTACTGTTGCCTCTGGGTCTGGTTTGTAATCAAAATCTACAAACTGCATTCGCCAATCAGGATGTGCCTCAGCAACACCAGCTGCCATATTAAGTGGATACCAGCTGATTACTGGTCGGCCAACCTTATGTAATTCTTCAATTAGATAATGAAATGATTCAAAGTTAGCTTTTGGATGGCAGTTAGGATATACTTTGGAAGGAAAGAGTGCTCTACCAAGTGGGCTCACCCCGGAATGCCAGCTTGCTTCTACGCCACTTTTTAAGATTCCCTCAACTAAAGCATCAACATACTCTTTTGTCGGTGGTGCATCTCCTCTGTTTTCTAATCTCGTCGCACATTCTTCATATTTTTTCATAAATTTTTTCCTTTTTTACCTTTTTGAAAGCTTCATATATGCCTCATTATAATAAAGAGCATTATCAACCGGTGTATTGGGAGGGATATGATTGCCCACCGCCATAATGAATCCTGGGTATTCCTTTCCGATATCCATACAACGTTTTACCTCTTTATAGATGTCCTCCTTGGTTCCCAAAAGAAGAATTCGGGTATCGGCATTGCCCACAAACCCATGCGTTTTACCATATTTCTCGGCAAAACCCTTCATATCATTTCCCGGCTCCATCACCAGCATATTGGCACCACATCTTACAATATCATCAAAGAAGATATCATACTTCCCATCGGAGGTAAAGATGATCTTTTTCCCAGAAGAAAGAATCGGCTCCCATAATCTTTTATAGTAAGGGAAGATCGATCTTCTATACCAATCTGGATGAGTAACCGGACCACTTGTCCAGCAGATATCATCGTGACTCATAAAGACCTTGCAATCTGTTCTTGCCCAGGCGTCAAAGTATTGTTTAATCCAGTGATAGTAACTCTCAATAACCTTGTTGAATCTCTTGGAATCTTTACCGATTGCCAGAAGGAGCATCTCCCATCCAAAAATTTCAATTAATCCAGAAAAAATTGTATGATATACTCCCCCCATAGTTAAAGCAGCATCTCCCCAATAATCTTTAGTCTTTATATACTCAGCATTAAGTTCTTTAACCAATTCTTCCTGATTTCTTCTTTCATATTCCGCACAAGGGTCAAAGTTATATACCTCCTCCAGCGTTTTGAAGGGGCACTCTCTACGGGTATCAAAATCTGTTCCTCCGGCTGCATACTCAGCATGCCCCATTTTGGTTGTTTTCCCCTCTTTAAACCTATACCCACCAGGAGTCATCCACATAAAAGCATAATCCCATTTTTTCACAAATTCCTTCTTTGCTTTCTCTCGGTTTGCCTCAATAGAGGTATCAATTCCGGTTACTCTCTGAACCAATGGCCAGTGGTAACTTTGTGCTGAATATTCCGTTCTTGGAACCCTTGCGCTAAATTCCAAATTTATTGCCTTCCAACCGCTTTGGTAACTCACTTATAGTCTCCATATTCTTCTATAGCTCTAATCATAGTTAAATAATTCTCTACTGGAATATATTTCGCCACAAGGGTATTGCATCCAGCAATATAGCCACCGTTTACCATCCCTTGATTGAGCATATTCTTTGTCTCCTCTATAATTTCTTTTTTGTTTTTCTTAGTTAAATCAACTACATCCATATTACCCAGCAGAGAAATTTCTTTGCCGAATTTTTCTTTAATTTTACCTAAATTATTACATGCTTTCTCAATACCATGCAAAGCAGAAAAGCCAAGTTTAATGAGAAAGGGGATAACCTCATCTACCTTACCATCAGTATGCATGATATAAGTTACTCCTCTATCTTTTAAAATCTCCATTGTTTTCTCCGTGCGCTTAAACCACAACTTCTCAAAAAGTTCTGGCGAGACCATTAAACCATTCTTGTAGGCACAGTCATTATCAAGAACAATAAAATCTATTTTCACTTCATCCAAAATTCTCTTTAAGACAAGCCAATTATATTCCTCTACTTTATCCATAAATGCTTCCACTAATTTTAAATCATCATAGCAAGCAAGAGCAAAATGTTCAAATCCCATTGAGGTGCAGGTAGCATGGAAAGAGGAAAGAATATAAATGTGTGTGGCTAATCCCTCGTTGTTTGCAATCTTAGAGATTTTCTTTAAGTGAATTAAATTTTCTTCTAAAGAATCAAGAGGAAATTTCAAGTTTTCGTAATCCTTCCAGGTTCTCCAGGAACCACCGGCATAATGGCTACTGCCATTAGAAGCCTCTAAAGAAACTCCTCCAGAAAATCCAAAGTAACCTCCATTCACCGAACCCCAGCCGATCTTCTTGGCAAATTTAACACTATCTACTTCATTTTTAACTGGACGACCCAGAAAGTATCCCTCAATACCTTCATTCCCTCCCCACCATACCTCAAAATTAGGTACTCTATCAGGAATATTCCTCTTTAAAGCAGTAAGCAATCTTTCCTTTTGGTTCATTTCTCCCAGAATTTATCTCCTAAGACCACTTCATACATAGCCAGGACATTTTCTAATGGTGTGTCAGCATTAATATTGTTTGAGGAGCAGAAGATATAGCCTCCATTTTTTCCCAATACATCAACTGTATATTTTACTTTTTCTTTTACCTCCTCTTTTGTTTTTCTGGGTAAAAGTTCTACAGTATCAATTGCTCCTCTGAAAGTCAGTTTATCTCCGTATCTATCCTTTAAAAGTTTAATATCCATTCCCTTGGCTGAAACCTGAACCGGGTCTAAAATAGAGACATCTAAATTCAGAAGTTCAGGTATTACAGGATGGATAGAACCACAGGAATGAAAGGCAAATTTAGCTCCGTAATGAGAAAAGATTTGAGGAAAATCTTGATAATAAATAAGGACTTTGTTTTTGACATCATCTAAAGAAACCATTAATCCTTCATTAGTGCCAAAATCCTCATAGGCCATCACATAATCGATAGCACCATCAGCCGGTTCCAAAGGTAATGTCTTAAAATGTCTGGAAAAAGATTATGGCGTGAGGTATCCTATAGGGATAAAAGAAGTTGATAAGGGGAAAATCCCCTAAGAGAGGGCTATAACCTATAAGAGGCTATAGCCCTCTAAAAGGAGACCAACGCCATGAATAATAGAATACCACCATCAGAGAAAATAAGCAAGGAGATTAAAGGGTTAATAGAAAAGTTAGATGAGAAGGCCAGCAATGAAGATATTTTAGGTAGAGTCCTAAAGTTAGGAATGGAAAAGATTATCCAGGAATCGTTAGAGGAAGAAGCAAAACAGTACTTAGGCAGAGACTATTACCAACGGGAAGCAATAGATGAGCATAATGGCTACCGTAATGGTTACAAGACCGGCAAACTTAAAACTGCTGAGGGTAAGCTCAATATCCAGAAACCTCAGATATCCGATAGTCCAGAGCCATTTCGTTCTAATCTCTGGAATCACATTAAAGGGAATACCGATACCTTAGAACAATTAGCCGTGGAGATGTATGCTCGGGGTTGCTCCACCAGGGATGTAGAAGAGATTCTTAAGGACGAGAATGGCAATCTTCTTCTCTCCAAAAGCAGTATCAGTGCTTTAAGTGAGAGACTGTGGGATGCCTATGAGGAGTTCTGTAAACAGGATTTGAGCAAGTATAATGTGGTCTACCTCTTTGTTGACGCTGTTTATGAAGCAATGAGAATGTACAAGACAACCAAGGAAGGAATCCTTGTTGCCTGGGCAATATTAGAAGATGGAAGAAAGATATTACTGGGAATGAAATTGGGAAATAAGGAATCCTATCAGGACTGGTTAGATTTCTTCCGGGACCTTAAGAAACGAGGATTAGAGGATCCTGTCTTAGGAACTTCAGATGGTGCTCCAGGACTTGTGAGAGCCTTTGAGGAATGTCTCCTTAAGACCTTTAGGCAAAGATGTCTGGTCCATAAGAAGATGAATATCTTAGGCAAGGTTCCCTCTGAAGTTATCCCGGAGATTAAGGTCCATCTGAATGCGGCCTACTATGCACCGGATTTAGAGGCTGGCAAAGAGAGAGCAGAAGAATTTGTTGAAAGATATAAAGGAATCTATCCCTCTGCAGTAAAGTGTTTTCAGGAAGATTTAGATGCCTGTTTGAATCACCTGAGGTGTCCGGTTAGACACCGTAAGTTTATTACTTCTACCAACCTGGCCGAAAGATCTTTTGAGGAAGAAAAGCGAAGGAGTAAAGTACTCCCCAGATTCTTTGATGAAAAGAGTTGTTTAAAATTAGCTTTTGCCAGTCTTCTCAGGGCTTCTTGGAAATGGAGAAGAGTTCCTATTAGCTTTAGCGAACAAAGAGAACTTCTTGAATTGCGCTATCAACTGGGACAGCTACCAAGACCAGAGAAAAGTACGGTAGAAGAACATCATGTTTTGGTGTTAAAGAAATAGCGAAAAAGAAATTTTTCTATAAAAGAAGAATAGCAGACAGAGAAGGAGGTCTGCCTGCTGGCAGGCAAGGTACATCTTGATAGGGAGAAAATCAATCGCTCTTTGGAATTTTTAAGTTTCAGTTCATTAAAAACTGGTTTTTAGAAAAAATTAATAAAAACCGGAAGGGATATCTTACAAAAGAAATCTTTTTCGTAGTGAGAAATTGGACTTGACCTAGTCGCCAATTCCCTTTTGTGACGGTAATATCACTGGCTGTTCTCCTTTGTTTATTAGTATTAATTTTTACCCGTAATAATCCCTGTTAAAGAGCTGTTAGTTGGCCCTCTACCAGTACTCTGGTAGGGGGCGAAAATGATGGGACCTTGGCAATTATTAGAAATAGACCTGCCTGGCGATGGGCAGTTGGAGTTCCCAATTTACTGGCGATCTGAGATTAATGGGAATAATGGAGGGGGGATTATTTTGTCTCTATCAGTGGAATTCTAACGGGGTTCACTGAGCTTTTACCCATGGCAATCTCTCCAACAAGTGGCTCAGGGGTGACCCTGGGTGGCTTAGTATAGGTGACCTAAGTGGCTCATTATACCCTGCCCAATGACATCAATATCCTAGAACAATCTCTGTTTCTTTGGCGGGGCTTTAAATACAGCATAAGTGGTAGAATGTGACATTGTCAGTCTCCTATCATTTTCAGTACCCATTTAAGAGAATTAACATATATTCCGCCGTCATTTTTTTTGATAAAAGGTTCTTTTTGGTCCCGCTTCACAAGTACCACCTGCTTAATACCAGCTGCAAGAGCAGGAGCAAGGTCATGCTCTTGGTCATCTCCTATCATAAGTGTCTTTGCAGGCTTAAGGTGGGTTTCTTTTATAATAGAAGGGAAAAAGCTGGGTGAAAATTTGCCAAGAGGGTCTCCAAAACTATCTCCTCCAAAAAAACCTGTAAAGTACGGTGAACCATCTATTGTTGCCAGACCACTAACCGCCAGTTTAGATAGGGTTGCCATCCTTGAATTTGTGGTTGCTGAATAGAGTCTGATGCCCCTTTTGGGCAGAGTTAGAATCAAGTAAACCGCATCTTTTGCTATCTCAATGCGCTTTGATAAATATTGTTGAACCTTATCCCAGTAGTCATGACGTGAAATACCAAGAGTAGGTAAAAAAGAAAAAAGGCAGGTAGTATTAGGATTACCAACTTTTTTAATTCTTTTAAGTGCCTCCTCTTTTGAAATCACCTTGCTTTCCATCATAAGTTCAACCAATAAATTCAGAAAAGATTTTTCGTCTTTTGTCTTGTGTTTTTTCAAACATGTCAAGGTACCATTCATATCTATTAACACATCAGTGGCCGTGAGTCTTGGTAACAATTTTGCAGTCATTATACTTTATCACTGAATTTCTATTTCAAAATAAGGGAGGTTACCTCGCCTTCTCTTACCTTAACTAAAAAAACTTTTTCTGCCCAGCACACTCTCACTGTTTTTATATTACCTGCCTTTGTCCAATCTGTGTTAACCAGATATAGTTTTTTCGTATTATCTTCTTTAAAGACAAAATAATTTACTTCTTTGCTCAAATCGTGAACAACTGGTTCTTCCTGTACCTGTCGGGCAAGGTTCTTTAGGAAGTTGGCAACGAAATTGTGGAGGGCTTCCTCAACAGGATAACGATGAGTGATTAAGAGATATGCCTTTCCCTTTCCAAACCTGTTTTCAACCAGTAAGGGGTCTTTCCCTTTTGACCCCATAGTCAAAATGCGAGCGGTCGTGTACTCAATGCCATTCTTAATTTTTACTCCGAATAAGTCAGAATAATTTCCTCCCTTTAACAACTTTAAATCTCCGTTGCCCAGAAGGAACTTTCGATCATACCGCGTACTCAAGTGTGGAAGAGTCATAAAAAGCCATCCACCTGATTTAGTGTATTCTTTCAGTTTCTCATAAATCTCTTCGGTCATTGTATTCCAGCCAAGAAGTATCAACAACTTGTAGCTTTTCAAAGTTTTTGTATCTGAGTTGATAGGCGTCAAATCTACCTGACCGTGAGGAGTACCGCTGAACCATTGTCGTACCTTTAAAGGATTCTGTTTTATCGGCGCCAACCAGACTCCCGGTAAGAAAACATCTAAATATTGCCAACTGTATTCTGGGTCAAGATATTCCCATTCCTTTGTCTCTGGACTAAAGCCATCCCATACCTTCACCGGCCTATTTCCAATGTTAACCCCGCCGGTAAAGACTCCGCAGTTTCCCTGGAGTATGCCGATATTAACCACGGGTTTTCCAGACAAAGGGTTTTTTTGGCACCATTGACGAAACTTTTTAAGTATCTCACGTCTCTGCGTAGGTAATTTATCGCTAAAGGAATACTTTTTACCATGAAGCATCATAATTGCAGTCTCTTCATCATAGATAATCCGAGCTCCGTAAAGATAAGAGAGGTAAAGGTTCAACCAGAACATTCTTTGAGATTCCCAGTCTTCTGGAAAATGATGTACATGGCAGGCAATGTGCACACCCCAGATTTTTTTATTGTAAGACTTATCTGCTCCTCTGGCTGCAGACAAAAGCAACGCCGTATGACCAGTCATCGTTTCCGACTGGCAAATATCAATCCCTGCTTCATAGTCATAGTGATGGACCGGTATTGCCTCACCCAAAATTTTTCCTACTCCTTCAGGACACGATTTAAACAACCCATGTATGTGTCTTACATAAGCGTTCTTTGCCTGAAGCATCGTCCTGTTTTTTCTTCTGGACAACGGCTCTTTCTTTCCCCATCCATAAATGAGGTTGGAATATTCATGATAGTGTACACCCACGAAATATTGACCACCGCGGGTTTTGGCAATCTTAATCACTTCTTTGATATAAGGAATTACGCCTTTCTTGGGATATCGGCCTCCTTCCGGGTCTATGGCAAAATATATATTTGATTGCCGACAAAAACTGATCCAGCGTTGCCAATCAGTCAAGGTAGTCTGATGCTCTTCTGTCCTGAAGAGTACATAATTCCCTACTCTTTCATCTTTAAGGTATTTTAAAAGGTAATCAATCTGTCCGTTTTCCGGACTTGCAATGTTTAAATCGACGCCTGCCAAAACTGGTGGTTTTTCATCCCACTTTTTTCTAACTGATTTGATAGGGTGTGAGCTCTCCAGCAAAAATACCCTGTTTACTAACAGGTAGACTTTATCGTCGCCATTCTGAATGGAGATTGTGTTGTTCCCTTGATGCAGAAAATTTGGTTTTACGTCAAAAACTATCTCTTCCAATTTCTGGCAGGCCCGGAAGGAAGAAAAGAAGTAAGAACTATCCTTCACCATACGGTTATTTAAGTAAACTTTGTATTTGACATGCTTCCTCACGTCACTTTCCCAGGAAGACCAATCTATCCTATCACCAACCGAAGGGTCCGCAATCATTGCTTTAATAAGTATTCGGCAAGGCAATTTTGGTTTCTTGTCCAGTTCAAAATCAGCCGTCACTTCTCTCAGCGGAGCTACCCAGACAAACTTGACCCTGAAGAAATCACGGTAGTCTGCTGCATCCTGAAACTGGTAATTTTCCAGTAAGACTCTGGCCAATCCATCCTGCTGTGATTGTTGGGCTATTTCCTCCCTGCTTACAATAAATTCATCATAATTTTCCAGAGAGACTGTTACACCTACATAGGAATATTTTGACCCGATATGGAACTTAATTTTCTTCTCTCTTTCAACCTTTTCCAGGGAAAATTTTACCTTTTGAATCTTTGGGAAGTTGACCATAATTTCGGTTCGGCTGTTTCCCCTGACCTGGAGGAGAATTCCCTCTAGTCCTTTATTATTTCTGGGTTTGATTGAAGATTTCCAAGTATTTTTATTTAAGGTTATTTGGCTCTCGCGACTCGGGCCATACAACCCCCAGCAGTTAAACTTTTTCAGAGAAACAATCTCTCCCTTCTCTACCGCTACACTGCCATCCCAGCAATATTGTGGGTTGCAACTTCTCAGGTCAGCATAGAAAGACCACCATCCCCATTCAATTCTGATTTTCCGTTCTTTCACTTTTTGTTTTCCTAAGATTTTTGGAACAATATCTATATATTTTGTAAGGAGTTGTGGATACACTCTAAATCTATTTCTGATTTTCTCTTACCTCAAATACTTTCTCCGCTTGTTGACCACTGGCTGTATCTATTATTTTAATCTTCCATTTTCCCGGTTTCTCGTTAAGGGCCATAGGCAAGGCCCCTTGATATGCGCCCCCCTTATCAATAACAATATTCTTCGTCCAGTATTCTGCCTCTCTCCCATCAGGATTGATCACCTCAATCCGAACTACATGATTCTCCATCATTCCTGATTTCTTTGAAGAACTTAGTAAAAAACTATATTTCATCTCTTGTCCCTGGTAAACGAATTCACTACAATCAAGTTTCAATCCTTTAATGCTATATGGAAATGCTGCAATCAAAATGCCTTTACATTTTTCAGCCTCTATTTCAATTTTATCGGTGTAGCCGTAATACTCATGTGTTCCCACACGGTACACAAACAACTTCTCTGGTAAGTGCAGATATGCCTTATTAGGTTCTTCACTGTCTTCACCCCTCAACACAAAAAAGTATTTTGATTTTCCCTCTGTGTATCTCTGCAAAAATATTCCTGGGACTTTTTTACCGTCCTCATCAACTACCTGTCCTTTGGTGTGCAAGCCAACAATACTGAAGATACTGTCAAATAGATCTCTTGTTGCAATACGGTTACTCGTGTAAAGATCCTTAACGGAGTAGTTCTCAACTGCCCTGTAGTTCTTAACTGTGTAATTCAAATAAACAAAATAACCCTTACCAACTTTCTTGATAATTGTATTTGGTATTCCATCCTCATATCTTCCAAGTGCCACACCATCTATCAACTTAATGCCTTTTTCTCTCTCTACCCCTTCCAACATCCCGTCAAATTTCATATATCGATTTCCTTTGATTCTGAATCTTTGAGGGTCTTTCTCAAAAGACACCATCTCCCTACTTATACCAAAAAGATTTAGAATTTTTGAATTCTCCACTGGTTTCCCATGCCCATCATATTCAGCAAGCCTGTAATCTGCTATCACAAGACCACCGTTTTTGACAAACTTCCTGATTGTTTGATAGCTCTTCTCTGATAAGCACGTTACCCTCGGAAGTATCAACACTCTGAAGTTCTGGTCTATTCCTTTATCCAATTCCTCATTATTGAAAAGTCTCCATGAATACCCGAGGTCGCTACATATCTCACCGTAGGACCTCCAGAATATGTTGTACTTGATTCTTATAAGATTTGGATGCGTTGCCCATCCAAATTTATCCCAATGTTCTGGTTCAAGATAGCCTGCAAATCTGCTTGGATAGGAATCAAGTATTGCTACAGAGGGCTTTTCCGTTTCACAACTTAATATAGTCTTTGCAATACCTGTCTTACCCATTTCCTTGCTCAATTCCTTGGTGAATTGCGCTAACCTCCCTGGTTCATATGTGGGAGTAGAGACAGAGCTTTCGTAGAGAAGTTCTATCCCATTATAGAATCC
>Ga0210023_1000546_pt1 | contig 28878 bp, 24 predicted proteins | sample CryGeymeta201524_FD_183987 | JGI IMG/M metagenome (GOLD analysis project Ga0210023, IMG submission 183987) | Groundwater microbial communities from Crystal Geyser aquifers in Utah, USA - Crystal Geyser metaG 2015-24 (SPAdes) (version 2) | ecosystem: Environmental > Aquatic > Deep subsurface >... | reverse complement strand
TTTCAATTCCAGATTCAATTGATGGACTCTTTCGTTGAACCCGCCGCCGACAAACTTGTCGCTGAAGTGCAGTTGTGCGTCATGAATTTTCGCCTTGGCCGCCTTGATCAGGGGCAGATCCGGCGTGGCTTGGGCCGACGGTGGCTGGTCAGAGCTTTGTGCCGCGCTGTCGCCCAGGCGTTGGAAATTCCAGCGGCCTTCGACAGCGCGATCAACCCAGAGCTGGGGCTGATAGATATCGAGGCGGCGCAGGTTAAAATCTTGCTTCGTCAGATCGGCCCAATCGAGATCGACAATCAAAGTGGGAATGCGTAACAGCTTACCGCCGCCAATTTCACGCAAATCGACATCTGTCAGAGCAAGGTCGCCGCCAAGCAGCAGGCGGGGATGATCCTGGGCCGAAACCCGATAGGCGAAATCAATCTGGCTGTCGAGGACTCCCGAACGGACTTCTACGGGCAGCGCAAAAGGCAAACGCGCGGCATAAAAGGCCAGATCCACGCCATCAAGCATGAGTGACAGGCTGGTTTCCAGGGAATCGGCAAAGGGTTTGAGCTGGCCTTCGGCATTCACTTCCGCACCATTCAGGAGCAAATGCAGCTGGGGCCGAACATATTTTTCGGCCAGGTAGGGGATATTGCCGATGAAGGGAATGCTCAGTTCAAGTTCGCGCACCTGGTGGTGAATTTTTTTGCCCGATGTCTGGTCGCTGAAATCCATGCCCCCGCCACGCAACACAATATTGTTGAAAGAAAAATGTAAGGGTTCTGCCGGTTGAGCAACCGCGGCGGCAGGCTCAGTGTCGGCCAGGTGCAGCAAATCGGCAAAGTTGAATTCCTGCCGGTCATTGAGTTCCAGGTTGACAAAGAGCGCGTCGATCTCAACCTGATCGAGAATCACGGCCAACTGCATCAGAGACCAGCTACTGGCGGAGACAATCAAGGTGTCAAAACTGACAAAGGCGGTTGTTACGTCGGGTTCGCTCAGGGTTGCCTGATGAATTTCCACCGTCAGGGTGAAGGGATTAAAAAAAACCTTTTCCAGACTCAAACTGCGGCGGGTGTTCTTTTCAACCCAGCTGACAGCCTGCCGCTTAAGTTGCCAAGGCACAATCAGCATCGACAGCAGCATCAAGCCGAGCAGTGAGGCGACGCCAATCACGAGATATTTTTTAGCGTGATTCATAAAAAATCTCCGCGAAAATAAGGAAGCTTTCGAACTTACCATAAACCGGTCGGGCGATATTTTGAACCCTGCATCGAGCCGCGGCGCTCCAGCTCGTCATCAATGGCGTTGAGAATTTCCCATTTATTCATCGACCACAAGGGGGCCAGCAGAAGGTGACGCGGGCCATCGCCGGTCAGGCGCTGGATGAGGGTTCGCGGCGGCAGGCGCTCGATGAAATCTACCGCCATTGCGACATAAGCGTCTCGACTGAGCATGGGCACCTCGCCCTGTTTGTACCGTTCTCCCAGGGGGGTTCCTTCCAGAACGTGCAGCAGATGCAGCTTGACCCCGTCGACCCCCAGGCGCGCCATTTCATCGGCGGTCGCCATGACATCAGCATGGCTTTCACCCGGCAGGCCGAGAATCAGGTGGACGCAAACCTTCAAACCATGGGCCTTGGCTTGCTGATAGGCGTCGAGAAAACACGAGTAGTCGTGGCCACGCTTAAGGTAGTCGAGACTGCGATTGTGAATGGTTTGCAAGCCAAGTTCCAGCCAGAAATAGGTGCGCTGGGCATAATCGGCCAGCAGCGCGAATTTTGCCGGGCTCAGGCAATCGGGACGGGTGCCGACGGCCAGGCCGATGACATCTTCAACCGCCAACGCTTCGTCGTAACAACGCTTGAGCCTTGCAACCGGGGCAAAGGTGTTGGAGTAAGGTTGAAAGTAGGCAATGAACCATTTTGCCCGGTATTTGCGCCGCATCAGGGCGGTGGCTTGTTCGATCTGCACCCGAATGGGTTGGTGGCGCTCAATGCCAACGGCCGCCGAACCACCCGGCTCGCAGAAGAGGCAGCCATGGCCCGTGCGTCCGCCCGCGCGATTGGGGCAACCGAAACCGGCATCAATGGAAATTTTATGCACCCGGCCACCAAAATGGGTTTTAAGGTGGGTTGAATACAAGTTAAAGGCTTTGCGTCGCATGGGCCTCACTATGCCAACAAGCGTGCTGGCGGGCAAGGACGAAATCCCGTTCCTGGTGGTCTGCCTGCGACATACGCCTTGCACCACCGGTGATACCTGTTATATTGGGGCATCTGCGCCCTTTTGCGACCGCTGCCAACGGAGGCCCCATGGCAAAAATTCTGATTGTGGATGACGAACCGGGCTTACGCCTGCTTTACCGCGATGAGCTGACAGAAGAAGGCTACCAGGTGGTCACTGCGGCCGACAGCCCCGAAGCTACACACTTTCTGGCCGGGGGCGATATTGATCTGGTGGTGCTGGATATTCAACTTCAGCAGGAAAACGGCCTCGATGCCCTGCAAAAGATGGTCAAGGCGCACAAGGATCTACCGGTGATTCTGTGCAGCGCCTACGACAGTTACAAAGACGATTTTTCCTCCTGGCTGGCCGATGCCTATGTCGTAAAAAGTTCGGATCTCACCGAACTCAAAGATCAGGTTGCCCGCTTGCTGGCGGCAAAGGCGGCCAAAAAATGATGGCCAAGAACCTGGCCGTAACCTTCTACCCCGATCACCCACAGGTCATGAACCTGTCAAAGAAAGAACAGCAACAGGCATGAGTAAGAATAAGTTAAAAGTTTCAATTTTGTGGCATATGCATCAACCAGATTACCGCGATCCCCTCAGCGGGCGCACCCTGTTGCCCTGGACCTGGCTGCACGCGTTGAAAGATTACGGCGAAATGCTTGAAACCGCGGTTGCGTGCGCGGCGCCGGTGACCATCAATCTGGTACCGACCCTCCTCGAGCAGCTTGATCGTTATCGGCATAACCAAGATGCCGACAGCTGGCTCGAACTCGCCCAGCGTCCGGCTGAAGAGCTGGAGCGCAACGAACGGATTTTTGTGCTCGAACATTTTTTTTCCGTCAATGAACAACGTCATCTGCTGCCCTATATGCGTTTTCGTCAGTTGCGTCAGAAGCGCGGCCCGCAGCCGGCGACGACGGTAGATAGCTTTTCAGCCCAGGAGCTGCGCGACTTGCAGGTTTTTTTCATTTTGAGCTGGACCGGGTACCACCTGCGACAACGCGAGCCCCTGCTCAACCTGCTCCTCAAGCGTGGTGAAAACTTCAGCGAAGCCGATAAATTGCAGCTCTTTGCTCTTTGTCACGCCGAGGTTGCCCGCATTCTCCCCCGCCATGCCGAACTTGAGGCCTCCGGCCAGATTGAAATTTCCCTGACCCCCTATGCCCACCCTATTTTACCCTTGCTGTGTGACTTGCAGCGCGCGCGCGAGCCCAGCCCGGAACTGAGTCTGCCCTTGAGTGATTTCAAACAGCCGAATGATGCGCGCTTGCAGGTGCGTGAAGCCCAACGGGTGGCGGAACTGCTCCTTGGCGCGCGTTCGCGTGGTTACTGGCCGGCTGAAGGGGCCGTCAGCGAAGAGGCGATCCGCCTGCTGGCCGCTGAAGGAGCAAACTGGGCCGCCAGTGATGAAGGGATTCTGCAACGTAGCCTGGGTGCCGGAACCCATGACCGACTTTATCGGGTTTACAGCTATGCGGGGCTGCCCCTGGTCTTTCGTGACCGAGAAATTTCCGATCGCATTGGTTTTCTCTATGCCGACTGGAATGCGGCTGATGCGGTGAATGATATCATGGCGCGGCTTCTCGGCATTGCCGCGCGGTGCCCAGACGATGCGGCGGTGGCCATTATTCTGGATGGTGAAAATTGCTGGGAGCGTTACCCCGACAATGGTTATCCTTTTTTGTCTCAGCTCTACCAATGCCTGGTCGCACATCCCGACCTTGAGCTCTGCACCATCGGCCAAACGGTCGCCACCAGCCAGCCTCAACCCCTGGAGCATCTAGCCGCCGGTTCCTGGATTCGCAGCGATTTTACCACCTGGATCGGCCATCCGGAAGAAAATCGCGCCTGGGAACTGCTCACCAGCGCCCGACGCGACTGTTTCGACCGCCAGATCGACAGACTGCTCGAAAATCCCGGCACTCCCCCCGACGAACAGGTGCGTGAACTGTTACGTGCCGAAGGCAGCGACTGGTTCTGGTGGTTTGGTGACGAACACCAGACCACCCAGGCGGCAATTTTTGATCAACTGTTCCGCAGCCATCTCGAAGGCATTTACCATCTGGGTCAACGAACCGCACCCGACATCCTGCGGCATGCGATCAAACCCAGGCATCGCCAGATTATGGCCCGTGAACCCCAGGAACTCTTTACCCCGCATATTAATGGCAAGCGCGGTGATTATTTCGACTGGCTGGCGGCCGGCGAAATTGATTTGTCGGCGGTCGGTGCCATGCAAACAGCCGTGCAGGGGCTACAAAAACTCTATTACGGCTACGATGAAAAAAATCTTTATGTGCGAATTGATGAAGTCGAATTGCTGCGCAGCCTTTGTGGTGATGACGGCCAATTTCAAATTTGTCTTTATGCGCAGCAAATTCTGTTTCTGACCTGGCGGCCCGCAAAAAATATCCTTGAAGTTTACCTGCAAAACAAGCGTCTTGGGCGCGGGCAGGTGGTTGCCGACGAGATTCTCGAAATGGCTGTCACGCTGAAACTGTTAAAACTTCAACCCGGCGCTGAACTACGTGTATTCTGTCGTTGCGAGAAAAACCAGCGCCCGAATGGTCGCTGGCCAGCCGAAGGCGATGCCCCGCTTTTTTATCGCGGCGCGGCCTTAGTGGCGGAAAACTGGCTTATTTAATATGGCCCCGCGACGCTTCAGCAGGCAATGTTCCGGGGATGGATTCATGTGGCCCGTGGAATGGGGGTCTGCGACTCTGTTACGACGCAGTTGAACGTTTATGTTTCCGGGATAAAGGGAAAACCATGTCTGAATTACGCTGGGATCCACTCAAATCAAACTGGGCCATTATCACCACCGGTCGCGGTCGCCGCCCTCAAGAATTTCTCACCCCGCGCGAGCGCTTGCCGGTGACTGTCTGCCCCTTTTGTCCGGGGAAAGAACAGAAGACGCCACCTGAAGTCTACGCCCTGCGCCACACTGGTAGCGGTTCGAATCAGCCAGGCTGGCAGGTTCGGGTGATTCCGAACAAATTTCCGGTACTGAAAATCGAAGGCGAGATTGACAGCCGGGCCCATGGACTTTATGACCGCATGAATGGCATTGGCGCCCATGAAATTATCATTGAGCATCCCGATCACGAACGCGACATGGCTGATCTGACCGGCAGCGAAATTGCCGAGGTTTTCAAAGCCTTTCGCGCCCGCATGATTGATCTGCGCAACGACGCCCGCTTCCGTTACCTTTTTGCCTTCAAAAATCATGGCATAGAAGCGGCCATTAATATGCCCCACTCCCACTCGCAACTCATCGCGGTTCCTCTGGTACCGCCGATGATCACGACCGAACTGTCTATCTGCCGTGATTATTTCGGCCACAAGGAACGCTGCCTGATCTGTGATCTCATGATGCAGGAACGCCAGGAAAAAGTGCGGGTGGTGCGTGATGATGGCAATTTTCTGGTTTACGCCCCCTATGCGTCAAGCTTTCCCTTTGAATTGCGCATTACACCCCTGCACCATGGCCACGATTTTACCGCTCAGACCGATCAGCAGTTACTGGCTTTGGGTGAGGCCATGAGCGACACCCTCAAGCGCCTGCGTTCGACCCTGCGCGACCCACCTTTTAGTTTTATTTTGCACACCGCACCGCCCATGCACCTGCGCAAGGGACGGCCCGAATACTGGGGCAGCCTGCCCTTCGATTATCACTGGTATATTGAACTGGCCCCCAAACTGACCAAAATGGCCGGTTTTGAATGGGGAACCGGTTTCCACATGAATCCGACCTCGCCGGAAGAGGCCGCCAGTTTTTTGCGCGGCGCTGAGATCACTCTCCGGCCTTGACATTGAAAGGCACTATGACGCAATTCAGCAGAGCTCGTATTTATCCCCTCGGGTTTCAATGCGGACAAAGTTTGTGGCAAAGCCTCGACCTGGAACAACAGCTCAATCTTGCCGACGCCCGGCAGATTTTTCGTGTTCGCCAGCAGGTCGCCGACCATCTGCGCCGCAGCTGTCATCACCCCCTGAGCGCAAGCGAACTGCAACTTTGGGGGCTGCTCAACCAGATGCTCAGCCTGCTGGGCCGGCGTTTTTTGCACCAGCACCCCGGTCCCCTGGCCAAGCCGCTGTTGGCAACCCTGCCACAATTTTTTCCGCCCGTTCCCCGCATACGTGCTGAACTGACAAAACAGCAAGAGACCGCCCCCCTGGACTGGCAGATTTTTTTTCAGGTTGAACTTTGCCTGCTGGTTTTGCACCACAACAATCGCGCCCTGCGTGACGGTCGAACCCTGTTTCAATCCGAGTATGAACAACTGGCGGCTCGTCAGCCACTGGAACCGCTGCTGGCCGAGCTGGATCAAGCCCTTGACAGCCCGGATTTCGGCCGCCGCAGCCTCTTGAGTCTGCTGCGTGAACCCCTGCTACGCCACCCCGACAGCCTGGTCGATCAGGTGCGTTACCTGCGCGTTACCTGGGGAGATTTTTTGCCGCCGGAATTGCTCGATCAATTTGACAGTGCCCTGTTGCTGTATGCGCGTGAACTGGCCCCACCCGGCCCCCCCGGCGAACCGATCCTCAGTGAACCCGGTTTTTACGCTACAGAAGAAATTGCCAATTTCACCACCGATCGCGACTGGATGCCGCGCACGGTGCTGCTGGCTAAGGCGGTTTTTGTCTGGCTGGATCAGCTTGCACGGCGCTATCAGCGTGACATCCACCAGCTCGATCAAATCCCCGATGAAGAACTTGACCGTCTGCGCGACTTCGGTTTCACCGGCTTGTGGCTTATTGGTATCTGGCAACGTTCCGATGCCTCACGCCGCATCAAACATCTGCACGGCAATCGTCATGTCAGCGCCTCGGCCTACGCGATTTATGATTACCGGGTTGCCGATGAACTCGGCGGTGAAGAAGCCCTGGATAACTTGAATCAGCGCTGCCGTGCCCGCGGCATTCATCTGGCGTGCGACGTGGTCACCAATCACACCGGCATCGACAGCCAGTGGATGCGCCGGCACCCCGATTGGTTCATTCAAACCGACCGGCCTCCCTACCCAGGTTATCAATATAACGGCATAGATCTCAGTGGCGACAGTGCCATGAGCCTGCAAATTGAAGATGGCTACTTTGATCACACTGAGGCGGCGGTGGTTTTCCGGCGGCGCGATCGGCACAGCGGTCAGATTCGTTACATCTATCACGGCAACGACGGCACCCATCTGCCGTGGAACGATACGGCACAGCTCAATTTTCTGCTGCCCGAAGTGCGCGAGGCGATGATCCAGGTGATTCTGCGCGCCGCTCAACGTTTTGGCATTATCCGCTTCGATGCCGCCATGACCCTGGCGAAAAAGCACTTTCAACGTCTGTGGTACCCCTTGCCCGGCGGCGGAGAGGGTGTGCCTTCGCGCAGTGCCTGGGCCTTGCCACGGGAGGACTTTGAGCGGCTTTTCCCGGTGGAATTCTGGCGCGATGTGGTTGAACGCATCAAGGCCGAGCAACCCGACACCCTGCTGGTAGCGGAAGCCTTCTGGCTGATGGAAGGTTATTTTGTCCGCACCCTGGGGATGCACCGGGTATACAACAGCGCCTTCATGAACATGCTCAAGCGTGAGGAAAATGGACGTTATCGCAAATCCCTGCGTGAAATTCTTGATTTTGACGCGGCCATTTTGCAGCGCTTTGTCAACTTCATGAGCAATCCCGACGAAGAAACCGCCATTGACCAATTTGGCAAGGGCGATAAATATTTCTGCGTTGCTACCCTGATGTGCACCCTGCCGGGCATGCCGCTTTTTGCCCATGGGCAACTCGAAGGTTTGCGCGAAAAATACGGCATGGAATACACCCGTGCAGCCTGGCAGGAAGAGCCCGACCAAGCTCTGTTGACCCGCCACTGGCAGCAGATTGCACCCTTGCTGCGGCGCCGCGCGCTTTTCAGCGGCGCGGAAAATTTTCGGCTGTACGATTTTATTGTTGACCAGCAGGTGACTGAAGATGTGTTTGTCTACTCCAATCACCTGGCGGGCCAGACAGTGCTGGTGCTGTGTAATAACAGCTCGCATTCGCTCGTGGGCCGGATCAACGACCCTGAGCCCGCAAAAAGCCCTCACCAGGTCGGCCTGAGGCAAATTTTTCAGCGGGAATCCGACGCACCCTTTTACCGCTATCGCAGCCTGAACAGCCCGCTGGAATATCTGCGCCCGGCGGGAGAGCAGCAGAATTTTGCCTTGCCTGCCTATGGCGCGCTGGTGCTGTATCCGGCGGAAGCTCTGCACCAGAACCAGGAACAATGGGGGGAGCTTTTCCGCCAGATCGGCTTAAGCGGTCAGACGCAACTCGATTTTCATCGGCTGCTCCTCGACTACACCGAACTCTGTGACAGTCTGGCCCGGTTGTGTGGCCCTGAGCCCTTTGCCGATTTCACCCCGGCTAACGCGCAGCAACTGCGCCATTTATGCGGTCAGCCCTTAAAACCTGCGGAATTATTGCAGTTACTCGCCGCCCGCTGGTTTGACGCCGATAAGCAGCCTTCCCCGGCGTTGCTTGCACAGCTGGCAGCCACCCGCTGTCACCCGCGCTCCTTAAGCGATAGTCTGCTGCTGTTGCTTGACCAGGAAAACTGTCGCAACTTTGTGGGGGCACATGAGCATGCCGGTCTCGTCTGGTTTGATCGCAACGCTCTCTGGCGATTTTTAACCCTGCTGCTGGTCGGCACCGCCCAAGGCGCAGCGGCGACGGTTGTCGATAAAGATGATTTTCTCGCCCTGATACGGCAAAAAATTGCGGAGCTGATGCAGTTGCGCCAGCTGGCGGAGAAATCGGCCTACCAACTGGAAAGTTTTCGGCGGGAACTCTGGCGCCTCAGCGTCCCGCGACGGCGCAAGCGCCCGGGGGCCGTCTGCAATACCCCCCTGAAAATACTTTTTGTCACCTCCGAAGCAACCCCCTTTGCCAAAACCGGCGGCTTGGCTGATGTCGCCGGTTCCCTGCCGGTGGCCCTGCGCCGCCGCGGCCATGAGGTTCGGGTAATTTTGCCCGCTTACCGGTCGGTCACCACCAGCGGACATCCCTTGAAACCTGTGGGGCCCGCCTTCGAGATTGTCCTGGGTGCAACCCCGGTGAAGGTCAGCATCCGCCGGGCGCAGCATGCCGGGGTATCCTTCTTTTTTGTTGAGTGCCCCGCATTTTTCGACCGTCCGGCACTTTACGGCACGCCTGCCGGCGACTATCCCGACAATATGGAACGCTTCACCCTCTTCTGTCGCGCCGTTTTTACCTATCTGTTGCAGCAGAAGTATCGCCCCGACATTCTGCATATCCACGACTGGCAGACGTCCCTGGTGCCGGTACTGCTCAAAACCGAACAGGTGAATGACCCCTTTTTCCGTTCCATGGCCAGCTTGCTCACCATCCATAATCTCGGCTACCAGGGGATTTTCCCCCTCAGTAAACTGGCGCAACTGGGGCTTCCTGCCAGCTTGAGCCGGATGGATCAACTCGAATATTACGGCAATCTCAGCCTGCTCAAAGGCGGTATTGTGCATGCTGATCTGCTGAATACGGTTTCGCCGAGCTATTGCCGGGAAATTCAGCAGCCGGGATCGGGACAGGGTTTCGATGGCCTGTTGCGCAGTCGCCGCCGCGATCTGTTCGGCGTTCTTAACGGCATTGACGATCAGAGCTGGAATCCGGCTACCGATCCGGCCCTGAGCAAGGGCTACAGTTCCACCAACCTGCGTGGCAAACGCATCTGCAAACAGGCCTTGCAACGGGAACTGGGCCTGAGCGTCAACGACAAGATCCCACTGCTGGCGGTGGTCAGCCGTCTCGACACGCAGAAGGGTATCGACCTGATCGAAGAACTGTGGCCGCAACTACTGCAACGTGAATTGCAATTTGTGCTGCTTGGCAGCGGTGATCAGCAACAAATGGCTTTCTGGCAAGAGCGCCAACGGGAAAAGACCAACCGCTATGCGATTGGTCTGGAGTTTGATGAGCAACTGTCTCATCGTATCTTTGCCGCCGCCGATTGCCTGCTGGTGCCCAGCCGTTATGAACCCTGCGGCCTGACCCAAATGATTGCCCTGCGCTACGGTGCTCTACCGATTGTGCGCCGCACCGGCGGACTGGCTGATACGATCGAAGATATAACCGCTCTGGGTAAGGCGGGCAATGGTTTTGTCTTCAGCGCTCCAGAGCCGACGGCGCTACTGGCGGCCATCGACCGGGCGCTGGAGTTCTACGCGCGTCCGGCGTTGTGGCGCAAACTGGTTAAAAAAGGCATGGAAGAGGATTTTTCCTGGGACAACTCCGCCCGGCGCTACGAGGAGCTCTACGCCCAGGCCCTGATGAAACGGCGCACCTGATCATCAGGAGGAGAAACCCTCCAGATACTCCTGCCATTCCATGGGCAACAGGTCGCGCTTTTTGGTGTTGCAGGTTTTGCAGGCAGGCACGCAATTGTTTTTGCTGCTGCGCCCGCCGCGCGCCAGAGGCACCACATGATCGAGGGTCAATTCTTTCGGGGGCACCCGCTGACCGCAATAATGGCAAACTCCCTGAGCCACGCGGTTTTTCCACCAGTTCTGCTGACGAAGAGCGCGGGCTTTTTCGCGTTCGGCGCGTAACTGCTCTGCACTGACATCACCTTCAAACATTTTGGGGGTCTCCCTGTCGTCACCCGTTTACCAAGTGGCGATTATTGCACAATCTGCGGTTTTATGCGATTGTGGCGGCGAATTTCAGCATGTATTAGGGTGGGACTTTGGGCCCGCTTTTTCTTTTTAATGGGACATTATTTTCATGAAAATTCTCATCGTTGGCGCCGGCCAGGTTGGTTATTTTCTCAGTGATCGTCTGTCGCGCGAAGGGCACGAAGTCACCCTGGTTGATCGCAGCGAAGAAAAAATTCAGCAGGCTCAGGATCGACTCAATGTCCTGGGGATCACCGGCAATGGTGCCAGCGCCGAGATTCTTGAACAAGCAGGCATTGAAACCGCCGACATTTTCATTGCGGTCACCGACCTCGATGAAATTAATATTCTGGCCTGCCTGCTGGCGCGCGAGTACCGGGTTGAAACTCTGGTCGCCCGGACGAAAAGCATCGAATATACAGGCAACCGCGCGGTTTTGACCAAAGAAAAGCTTGGCATTGACCTGCTGATTAACCCTGAAGATGCCGTTGCCGAAGAACTGGTGAAAATTGCTTGCAGCACGGGGGCTTTTGATGTGGCCGAGTTTGCCGAAGGGCAGATTCAATTTCTCGGTTATCGCATTGGTCCGGAAAATCCCCTGTGCAACCTGACGCTCGCCGATCTGGGCGAATTGCGCGGAATCTATCGTTTCGTCGTCGTTGCTATCAGTCGTGGTGAGGAAACCATCATTCCATGCGGCGATGATGAAATTCAGGCCGGCGACCGTATTTATCTATTTGCGCACCTGAAAGATCTTCCCTCCATCCAGTATATGCTCCACAGTGGTGGGGCCGAGCCTAAGCCCAAAAACCGACGTATTTTCATTCTGGGTGGTGGCAACATTGGCAAGCAGGTCGCGAGCGGGCTGGAAAATCAATCGGCAGTCAAGCTGATCGAAAAGAATGAGCAGATTTGTCTCAAGCTGGCGGGCGAACTTGAACGCACCCTGATCATCAAAGCCGATGGCAGCGATATTGAAACCCTGCGTGACGAAGGCATAGAATCTGCCGATGCCTTTATCGCCGTCACGGATAAAGACGAAACCAATATTCTTACCTGTCTGCTGGCGCGGCAGCAGGGGGTACGGCGAACCCTGGCCCTGGTCAGCCGCCCCGAACTGCTGGTTCTGGCTTCAGAGCTAGGTATTGATGCCTGCATTTCGCCACGTCTGGCGGCGGCCGCAACAATTTTACGTTTTGTCCGCCGTGGCGAAATTATTTCCCTCACCGCCATCGAAGGCAGTAATTCAGAAGTTCTGGAAATTGAAATCAAGGCGGGCACCGGTATCATTGATACCCCGCTAAAGGATTTACACTTTCCGCGCGGGGCCATTATCGGCGCCATTGTTCGTGGTTCGGATTACGAAATTCCCACCGGTCTGAGCCGTCTGCAGGCCGCGGATCGCGTGGTCATTTTCGCTCTGCCCGAGGCTCTGGCCAAAATTGAACGTTTCTTCGCCTGACCGGACAAGATCGCGACTTTCATGAATATTCTCCTGACCCTGCGTATTCTTGGCGCCCTATTGCTTTACCTGGCGGCCACCTTGCTCACCGCCTTGCCCTTTTCGTTTTATTACGCCGATGGTGCGGCGTTGAGTTTTATTCTTGCGGCCCTGACCACTGCGGGTTGTGGCGCCGCGCTCTTTTGTGGTTGCAAAAGTCGTAAAGACCTTTCGTTGCGTGAAGGTTTTGCCGTCGTTAGTTTTGGTTGGGCACTTTTTGCCTTGTTCGGCGCACTGCCCTATATCTTCTCGGGGGCCATCCCCTCGCCCCTTGATGCGGTTTTTGAAACCATGAGCGGTTTCACCACCACCGGTTCCACCATTTTAACCAATATCGAAGCCTTACCACCCAGCCTGCTTTTCTGGCGCGCCATGACCCACTGGCTCGGCGGCATGGGCATTATTGTGCTCTCGCTGGCCATTCTGCCCATGCTGGGCGTTGGCGGGATGCAGCTTTTCAAAGCAGAAGTGCCTGGGCCAACCACTGATCGCCTCAAACCACGCATTCAGGATACCGCCAAGCTGTTGTGGAGTGTTTATCTGGGGTTGACGGCACTTGAAACCTTGCTGCTCATGCTGGGAGGCATGACGTTTTTGGACGCCATCTGCCATGCCTTCGCCACCCTGGCCACCGGTGGATTTTCAACCCGTAACGCCTCCATTGCCGCTTATGACAGCGCCTATATCGATGGGGTTGTCACTCTTTTCATGTTTTTGGCCGGCATCAATTTTACCTTGCACCTGCAAGCCCTGCGTGGTCGGGTATCCGTTTTTTACCGCAACGAGGAAATGCGCTTTTATACGACCATTACCATGGTCACTCTCGGATTGATTCTCTTGTTCAACCAGCTTTCCGCCACCTACTTTAATTTTTTCGATAATTTACGTTACAGCGCCTTCCAGGTGGTCTCGATATTGACGACCACCGGATTCGGCACCGCCGACTATGAGTTGTGGCCGGTGATAACGCAGTATCTGCTGGTGATTTTAATGTTTATCGGCGGCTGTGCGGGCTCAACCGGTGGCGGCATGAAGGTTGCGCGGGTGCTCTTGTTGCTTAAACACGCTCAGGTACAGATTTTCCGTCTCATTCATCCCCGTGCAGTACGGGTGGTCAAACTGGGTAAACGTCCGGTCGATAACGAAGTCTTGGCCGGAGTTCTGGGCTTTTTCGCCCTCTACCTCGGGGTATTTCTGGTAGGATCCCTCCTGTTGGCGGCCTGCGGGATGGATGTGGTTTCAGGCGGCGCGGCGGTGGTCGCCTGTTTGTCGAATATTGGTCCGGGGTTGGGTTCGGTTGGCCCCACCGATAACTTCGCCCATGTGCCTGGCTTCGGCAAAACCGTGCTGATTCTGTGTATGCTGATGGGTCGTCTCGAATTATTTACCGTGCTGGTGCTGTTGTTTCCTTCCTTCTGGCGCAAATAAAAAGCCCCCATGCCGGGGAAGGATGGGGGCTCCCCCCCCTCCGGGGGCTGCTAAAACTCTTTTTGATGTCGCCGAGTATACAAATGGCTTCTGACAAAAATCTGAAAAACAAGCCTTCCCTTTGAAAAAAAAAGAGCATGTGGAAAAAAAAATTGGTTTTCAGGTTACAAATGTAACAAAAACGCCGGGGCACCATGGCCTGTTCTTGGGAAAAAACATCAAAGTGGCATTTTTACCCCAGGAGACCGAAAATTTGGGTGCGAAGAAGGAGGGGATTTTTGTGCATTTTTTAACCTTGCTGGCCAGGGTGTTTGGCGGTGGAGGCCCTGGGAGGTTTCAGCGCAAACCAATAAAACCCAGTTGGCGGCCGGTTTGGCCCTTGTCGCGGCGGTAGGAAAAGAAAAGTTCAGGGTGGCAGCAGGTACATTCTTTAATCTGATCAGTGTTTGCGGGCAAAATACCGGCCTGTTCCAATTGCAAACGGCAGCTGAGGGCCAGATCAAGGTGCCAATAGCCCAGGCGCACTTCGTGGGAGATGTGATCCCAGAAGCCGCTCCCGAGACGAAAAGCTTCACGGACCGGACGATCGACTTCATACCGATGGGCCGCAATCCCCGGCCCGACAGCCGCCTGGATCTGTGTCGGATCGCAACCGAAATGAGATTTCATTGCCGCGACGGTTTGACCGACGAGACCCGTAGCTGCGCCGCGCCAGCCAATATGGACGGCAGCGACGATTTTGTGGATGGGATCATGCAGCAACAGGGGCAGACAATCGGCCACCAGCACCCCGATAAGAAAGCCGACCTGGTTGGTGATAATGCCATCGGCTTCGAGACTGAGAAAGTGCGAAAGGTCGAGATTCTCTTCGTCAATCAGCAACAGCTGGTTGCCATGAACCTGTTTGACGGTGAGTAAGTGGTGTGGCTGTAAATCAAAGGCATGGCACAAGGTGTTGCGGTTGCCTTCAACGTGAGCCTGGAGATCTTCGGTGCCAAAACCCAGATTCAGTGAATTGTAGGGCGCGCGACTGACGCCACCATGGCGGGTAGAAAACCCGGCCAGCAGGTTCGGTTGATCTGTCGCCCAGTCGGGCTGAAAATAATGAATTTTATCGGCACGTTGTTTTTTCATGAAAACTCCTGGGGAAACGGGGCCACTGCGTACTTCTGGTGCAGATAGGTGAGCAGTTCGGCCAGGGCCGCGGGAGGCTCACTGCTGAATTCAAGATACCGCTGTTGCCGCGGATGGATAAAACCCAGCAGCCGCGCATGGAGCGCCTGCCCCGGCAGCTGCTGTGCCAATTTTCGCAGCCGGGTGTCCGTGAGCGCCGCAGTGCGGGCGCGGCCACCATAGAGCGGGTCGTGAACCAGGGGCAGGTTGCGCTCGGAAAAATGGACGCGAATCTGATGTGTACGGCCCGTTTCAAGGCGCAACTCGACCAGACTCAGGCGATCGGCTTCGAACACCTCTAAAACACGCCAGTGGGTGGTTGCCTCTTTGGGGTGACGGCTGCTGCTCGATATTTTGAGGCGGTGATTGGGATGCCGACCGATGGCAGAGTCAATGCGACCGCTCATGGGAGTCAAAACGCCATGCAGCAGTGCCAGATAGCGGCGGTTAATCGTGTGTTGCTTAAATTGCTGCGCCAGGGCGACATGGGTTTGGTCATTTTTGGTGACTACCATGACTCCCGAGGTGTCTTTGTCGAGACGATGAACAATGCCGGGTCGTAATTCGCCACCAATTCCCGACAGATCTTGACAATGGTGCAAGAGGGCGTTGACCAGCGTTCCCCCGGGGTGGCCGGCCGCCGGGTGTACCACCATGCCAGCCGGCTTGTCAATCACAATCACATCGCCATCTTCGTACAGAACCTGTAGCGAAATCGCTTCGGATAGAGCTGTCGGTGCTTGAGGCGGCCGCCAGTGAATCCGGATTTCTTCGCCACCGCGCAGACGGGTTGAGGCTTTCGCCGGAGCACCATTGACCTGAACCCGATTCTCTTCGATCAGACGTTTGATCTGCGTCCGACTGACGCCTGGCAGCTCAGCTCCCAGAAAAATGTCGAGACGCTGCGCTGAAAGCTCCGCGTCAAAAACCAAGGTGCGGAGTTCCTCCATCTACCAGATCGTGCTTTCAATTTTGCCCGCCTGCTTGATCATGACATCGACAATTGCGCGTTCGTACATCTGCTCGCGGTTGTCCAAACCGGGCGAAACTCGCGAAAAAAAATGTTCCCGACCTTCTTGCAGTTCGTCTTGCAGCAGAGTAAAGATGCTGTCCTTCTCAATGCCCTCTTTGACCTTATCCTGGTTGTACAGAGCGACATCGGAAACAATTGCCCGGGCCAAACGAAATGCCAGATCAGGGTTTTCTACCAAACGTGCCATAAGCTGTCTCCCTGTTGTGCCCCTGCGCGTGCAGATGGAATTTAAATAATCCGAGGAATTATAATAATTTCCAGACTCAGCGGCAAGAGAATTTATCCCATTCCCTGGAGAAATTCAGATCTCATCCTGTTTCGCCGGCAGGTGAAGGTGTAGAAAATCATAAAGCTGCTGATGATTGCCGCGGAAATGGGGGGTAAAATTCAGCCCCTTGCGCACCATAATCCAGGTATCAACCAACCAGGTGGTCATCCCCGTTTCACCCGCGGCCAGGTCGTGGCTGGTGTCGTTGCCCACCATCAGGCAGTCTTGTGGCTCTACCCCCAGATGCGCAGCCAGGGCATAAAAATAGCCGAGTTGCGGCTTGCAGTAACAGCTGTTTTCCAAACTTGTAACCAGATCAAAAGCCGCCAAATCAACCCCCGCCCAACGACAACGCGCTTCAATTAACTGGCGTGGGAATACCGGATTGGTTGCCAGCACCACCGGTATTTTAGCGCGCGTACAGATGTTGACCAACGCGTTCGCCAGGGGTAGGGACTCAATGGCCGGAGCCAGAAACTCGTAATCGCTCGCCAGAAAATCGGCGTAGCGTTGGCCAAGAAGAGGAACATCCAGCTCGAGCTGCGCGGCGACAAAATCAAAAAGCCGCTGCTGATTGGTGCGCGCACCATCTTCAGTTTCAAGCAGCAGATGAATGCCGGCGCGCATCGCTGTCTGCAAACGCTGGTGGCTGGTCAGATCTCGGCAGTAGGCATGAAATGCGCTGATATATTGCGGTATAAAGTTGTGCATCTGGACTTGCAGTAGGGTTCCGTCCAGATCAAACAACACCGCTCGATAAGAGGCTGGATGCATTTTTCCCCTTTCTTCTCAACGGGTAAGTTTGGTGACCCTAGCATAATCGGCGACTCCGGTAACAAAAGTCTATCATTTATCCGCAGAGGGTTCTTCTTTGGGTTGACGGCAAGCCGCAAGGGGGTAAACTTCCTAAATCTGACCTGGGACATATCGACAGCGAAAAAATATCTGACCCATGTTGTCATAATTTTTCAGGTCTGCTAAAGTTCCTGAAAATTTAACCCGATGGAGGTACCAATGGACAAGTATCGTTGTATTATCTGTGATTATATTTATGATCCGGCCCTGGGTGACCCCGACAGTGGCATTGCCCCCGGCACCGCCTTCAAGGACATTCCCGATGACTGGGTTTGTCCCTTGTGTGGCGTCGATAAAACGAATTTTGAACCGCTTTGAGCTTCCCGCAGCACAGCAGGCTGTGCAACCAGTCTGCTGTGCTGCGCCCCGCTGAAACCTGTAATCGCCCATGACTCAACCTCCGCCTGACCCTATTTCTCAATTGCGCAAGCCCCCCTGGCTGAAGGTGCCTCTGCCTGGTGGTGCAAATTATGCGCGCATCGAGGGTTATCATCGCCAACAAGGCTTAAACACGGTTTGCCGCAGCGCGGCCTGTCCCAACCAGGGTGAATGCTGGAACAACGGCACCGCCACTTTTATGATTTTAGGGGATAGGTGCAGCCGCAGCTGTCGTTTTTGCAACATTGAGCAAGCAGAAGCCTTACCTCCGGATCCCGACGAAAATAACAAAATTGCTCAGGCAATTGCCGAGCTTGAACTGCGTCACGCCGTAATTACTTCGGTGACACGTGATGACCTGCCCGACGGCGGTGCCGGCCAATTTGCCGACCTGGTGCGGCAGATTCGCCGCCGTTCTCATTGTCGCATTGAGCTGCTGATTCCCGACTTGCAGGGAGAAAGCCTTGCCCTGAAACTTATACTGGCTGCTAACCCCGATATCTTGGGCCATAACATGGAAACTGTTCCGCGCCTTTATCCGCAGGTTCGTCCTGAAGCCGCCTATAAGCGCAGTCTCGATCTGCTGCGCCGCATAAAAACGCTGGCACCGCAGATCACCAGCAAGTCAGGATTGATGCTCGGCCTGGGTGAAGAGCCTGAGGAAATTCTGGCAGTGATGACGGATCTGCGTGAAGTGAATTGCGATATTCTGACCCTGGGACAATATCTGGCGCCGAGTCGAAATCATGCCGCAGTTCAGCGCTATCTCCACCCAGACGAATTCGCCGAACTGGCCGCCCATGGCCGGCAACTTGGTTTCCGGCATGTCGAAGCCGGGCCCCTGGTGCGCTCATCCTACCACGCAGCAGAACAGGTACGGCCTGTTTGATGAGCGCTGAAAACAAGGTACGCATCTTTGACGCTTCCCTCGCCTGGGTCAAGACCAGCCTCAAAAATTTTACGCTGTTGAACACGCGCTGGTAACCTCGATCAGCGCCGGTATCTTGATCAGCTCAGGCCATCTTTTGGAAAACCTGGTGTTCACGGTGCTACGCCGAGAAACAAAGGACATCTTTTATTCCAAAACAAAAACGGGTCGCGAGGTTAATAGTGCCGGAGGGCAAGGGACGTTGCACGTGCTGGTTCAGGTGTGCGAATCCATGGCCGATCAGCAAATCTGCAAACGTGAAACCACCGCCTTGCTGAAGCTATGACCGAACAGAAACGGTCACAAGGCACGATTGTGACGCAGCGGCGTGAAGAAAACAGATACCGGTTGATTCCGGGATGATTAACGTGATCCCCGCCTGGCGGTTTCTGTTGAACCTGCCGGAAGCTAAGCTCCAGAATTAGATTTACACGATCCGCGTCATCGGGCTCTCGACCCCAATGACGACAAAGCGGAAGAGATACTTTTTTAAAAATTTTGGTAACTGTTCAGGAACCTTGGAGTAAAAATGACCGTTAAACGTCAAGGGCGCCTCGCGCAGAGCCGCAAAGCCGCAAAGCCGCAGAGAAAACCCCAAGGTCGTATGGCGTGAATTCAGACCATAACTTTTATTTTTCTCCCGCTTAATCGGTTCTTTGTGCCCTTTACGCTAAAAGGGTTTTGCCCTTCTTTGCGGCTTTTGCGCGAGCAAGCTTTTTTGACTGTAAGGTTTCTCGAACAAGAAAGAGCTGAATAGTTACAAATTTTGTTTCAATATCTGCACAATAAAGTGTAGTATCCGCCCGAAAAATTTATCGGCACTTTATGCCAGTAATTAAACATCACCACTTGATAAAAAAGGAAAAGCCTCCCATGTCGAAAAATTTGACCCTTATTTTAACTCTGTGCTTGTTTTTTGTCGGCAGTCATCAGGCCTTGGCCAAAACCTTTGGTGCTGGGCTCAGCCTTGAAAAAACCATTGCGGTCAGTGAATTACTCGAAAAGGGTGACACCTACGTCGGTAAACAGGTGCAGGTGCAGGGCATGATCGTGGATGTTTGCCAGACGCGTGGTTGCTGGATGTACATTGCCGGGGATAAACCCTTCGAAAAAATTCGCATCAAAGTTAATGACGGTGAAATTGTTTTTCCCCTTGAAGCGCGTGGCCAGAAGGCAAAAGTTGAAGGCGTGGTTGAAAAATTCGATTTGAGTCGCGAAGAGGTTATTGAACGCCGTCGTCATCATGCCGAGGAAAAGGGTGAAGACTTCGATCCCGCGACCGTGACAAAGGGTGAGACTTTTTTTCAGATTCGCGGCACCGGTGCGGAGATTGAAGGTATTTAAGCGTCATGAACTGGCGTAAACTGAATCATGCCCTGCACCGTGATCTGGGCTTTTTGGGTGTCGGGCTGACCCTGATCTATGCTTTGTCCGGAATTGCGGTTAATCACCGGCACGACTGGAACCCCAATTACCGCGTCGAACAGGTCGAGATGCGCATCGCCCCCGTGCCTGCGGGGGTGGTGCAGCCCCAACAGGTGCAGCAGGTGCTGCGTCAGTTGGGTGAAAGCAAAATTTCAAGGCCTTATTTTCAGCCTGACCCGGAAAATCTGTGGCTATACGCCGATACTCGCATGATCCGCGTCCATTTACCAACGGGCCGGGTGCAAGCGGAAAAGCCGGTTAAGCGGGCCTTCTGGTATCGGCTTAATTTTTTGCACCTGAATCATGCACAAAAAGCTTGGACCTGGGTGGCCGATATTTATGCCGGTGGCCTCTTTGCTCTGGCCATAACCGGCTTGCTGTTGATCCCCAAACGCGCCGATCTCAAACGCCGCGCCCTGGTGTTAAGCCTGATCGGTCTTCTGATTCCTCTCTTATTTCTACTCGCCTCCGATTGAGCCGACGTTTAGCGGCGAAAAATCAGCGCAACGCCAATCAACAGCATGACAACACCGGCGAAGCGACTGAGATCGAAAGAAATTTGCCGCATGCCGAACACGCCGAAATGATCGAACAGCATACCCGTTATCAGTTGCGAGACAATCAGCGCCGCGACCACAGTTCCCGTGCCCAGGCGGGGCACGGCGACAATAGTCATGGTGACAAAGAAAGCGCCTAACAGCCCACCACTCAATTGCCACCAGGATGCCTGGGCGAGACCACGAAATGACCCTTGGCTGGTGGTAAGGGCCAAGGCCAGCAACACCAGGGTGCCGATGAGAAAAGAAACGGTTGCAGCGTGAATGTAGCCGATTTTTTCCGCCAGCCGTGCATTAATCGGCGGCTGAATAGTCGCCGCGGCACCCGCAACAAACATGGCAAACAAGAGCAGCAGGTTGGACATTTTTTCACCGCCTGGCTGTCGGGCAATAAATGGATAATGATGGAAAGCCTTAAGGGTTGCGGCGGCGTGCCAACTGGGAAACGGTTTTAAAACCAGGATGTCCGGCACCTTCAACCAGCTGGAACAGGGCAATTTCGGTGCTTGTCAGAGTTGCCCCTGCGACAGTGGCACCGGTACAAGCAACCTCAAAATCCGATTTGAAGCGCGAACAGATGGCATCCTTCACCAGATGCACCTGGTAACCACCATCGAGCAGATCCAGCAGAGTCTGATAGACACACACATGCGCTTCCATGCCGCACAGCAGAAGTTGGCGTGCCCCGGTCTTTGCCAGCGCCTGCAGAAAGGCGGGTTCGCCACAACAGGAAAAACTGGTTTTTTCGATGCAGTGCTGCCGGGTGGCCGCCTGCAAGGGGGAAACTGTGTGGCCTAAACCTTTGGAATATTGTTCGGTAGCAATGATGGGCAGATTCAGAGCCTCAAAGCCCTCCACCAGCAGTTGGCTGTGTTGAATCACCTGATTGCTCACCCGGTTGTTCATGGCCGGGATGAGTTTTTCCTGGACGTCAATCACAATGAGGGCTGCCCGTTCAGGGTTCAACCAGAATTTGTCGCGAATTTTTCCCATGTCATACTCCTAAGGCGAGGGGGGATTGTGGGTTTCAGCCTTGTGCTTATGCGCTGCTGCCTGGCGGTAACCGCGGCCGGCAACCAGCAGCAGGCCGGTAGCGACCCCGGCCAGGAAAATTACCAGCAGCATCAGGGCGCGCGGCAGTCCAAAGGTCCAGAAGAGAAAGTCGAAATTCATCGTTTGACTGTTCTGCACAACAAAGATCAGCAACAGAACAAGCAGCAGGGCGGCCAAATAAAGTTTCCAGCGCATATTTTTCCTCCCGGAACGCAATCGGTGCCATTAACTCATTGCCCCCGCTGGATGTCAACGGCAGAAAAAAAGCCGCCCCCAAAAGGGCGGCCCATGGCTGGAGAGAGAGGCCGTAAAATTAGTGTGCTTTATCGTCGCTGTTGTAAAACGCGGGGAAAATCATATTGAGGAAGTAGAAAATCACAAAGGGGGCAGAAAAGACCAGCAGCACACCGCCTAGGCCTTCCTTGAAGGTTTCTATGTCGTGAGGGATGATGGGCAGGTGATATTCCATGAAACCGTCAAAGGTGAGAGAGAAGGCCTGACCGCCGATAACTACGTTCCAGCGCATCATAAACACGCCGAACAGTACCAACACACTTGCCACGCAGGCGCGCCGCGTCGTCAGGCCCGGCAACAGCAGCATGACAAAGGGGAGGGCGTTACCAATACCGTACTGCAAGATGAAGATCTTAACAAAATCGTGCTCGTAAATGACCTGGCGCAAAATGTCCCAGGATTTGACCGCCGTGTAACCACGGAAGATGATATCGAGCAGCTCCAGGGTAATCGCCAGAATCATGAAAATGCGCAGATATTTGGCGGTCATGGTGGTTTCGTGAATCTGCATCTCCTTCAAATTTTCGACGGTTAGGTTGGTGGTGCCGGCCAACTGATCGGGCAGAAAAAAGTTTTTCCCCTGCGCCAGGGCCCAGCGCCGCAGCCACATAAAGATAGCGTAACTGACAATACACAGGGCAATCCCCGAAACCACCGCCGACATGATGAAAATCACCGGCATTAAGGGCGTCATCCAGAGGGCATTGGCCTTCACCGAACCGAAGATGAATCCCGCATAACCGTGGAGAAAACAGGCGACCGGAATGCCGATTCCCGCCAAAATTTTAGTGGCTTTATGGTCGGCCTGCAGGGCGGCCGGACTGAGATCCGTGGCTCCCAGACTGATGATGCGATAAATCAGCAGTAAGAGACCGTCGATACCGGTGCGTTGTTTATTTTCAAGGCGATGAATGCTTTCGACAATGAATTTGCGGTACACAAACCAGATTTCCGAAGCGACAATCACCCCATAGGTCATAAAGACAATCCCAAAAGCCGAAATCGCCGAGGTAAAGTGTGGCGTCATCATGACATGGATGCCACGAAGGGGTTGTTGCAGATGCAGCAGCAAGGGCAGCATGGCAACCGGCAAGAGCGCAAAGGAAAAGACCAGGGCAAAACGCGCGATTTCCTTGAGTTTTTCAACGCCGAAAACATGGTACAGGGACGAAAGCACAAAGGCCCCGGCGACCAGACCGGTCATGTAGGGATAGAGCACGATCTGAATTGACCAATACACATATTCATTGGGCAAAACAAACAAATCTTTAATGGTCCAGGCTTCGCCATGAACCAACATTTGGGCAACTTGGGCAGCTTGTTCAACCATGATCAGCGCACCTCCTCATTCAGACCAATGTAATAGCATTGCGGTTTGGTGCCGTATTCCGGGCGTAACACCCCCACCCGCTGGGTCAGGATAATTTTTGCAACCGGATCATTCGGGTCACGTAGATTAGCAAGTTTGCGCGCCCCGAAGGGGCAGGCCTGGGCGCAGGCGGTGTTGCCCCCCTTGCTGATGCGATGATAGCAGAGGGTGCACTTGTCGGCGGTATGCACAACCGGATGGAAAAAACGGACGCCATAGGGGCAGCCCATAATGCAGTAACCACAACCAATACACCACTTGCGATCAACCAGCACCACACCGTCGGCGGTGCTGTAGGTTGCGCCGACGGGACACACTTGAACGCAGGCCGCCAATTCACAATGGTTGCAGAGCTTAGGCACAAAGAAAGCCTGGGTAATATCTTCGTCGGCAACGTCTTTCATGCCTGAGTGATTCTGATCAATCCGCTTCGTCGTATAGCCATGTTGAGCGCCGTCGGGGGAGTCTTTGAAAACTTCACCCTGTTTGGTCATGACATAGCGTTCAACCCAGGTACGGGTGACATTGGCCTCCAAGGGGACATCATTCTCAATTTTACATGCTTTGACACACATGCCACAGCCCACACACTTGTGGGTGTCAACTAAAAAACCCCAGCGCAAGTCGGGATTTTTGGCGAGAACTTCCCGGGGATCAAGCAGCTCCAATGCCGAGACGGATACGGCCGCCCCCGAAACAAACACCGCCGCACTTTTCATGAATTCGCGTCGTTTCATGCTTACATATCCTCCAGACTCGGATTGTGCGGATTATGGCAATCGGCACACTCCATTCCAACATTGTGTTCTTGCGGATCAATGCCAGGCAGATCGTTGCGCTGGCTTGAAGGCATGGTGAGCTGAACATGACAGCGCATGCAGAGATCACGACTGCGATCAATCGTCAGCTTTTCCGGGCTTTCAGGGTGGTTAAACGCAGCGCCATGACAGTCTTCACACGGGATAACGCCATGGCCGGATTTGACCAGACTGGCACTGTTCTCCTCATGACAATCAGCGCAATAAGCGCTGCCCTTGTACTTCTCCGGGAAATTTTTCCATTCCTGTTCATTGCCCAGGCGATGGTAACCAAAGGTGTAGCCACGCTCCTGGATGCCGAAATCTGCCGGTACGTAAAACGCCCGGAACAGCAGAATACCAACGACGAGCGCGATCACCACGAAAAGTGGCCGCCATACGTGTTTCTTCACAGGATCCTCCTTAGTTGTGGCAAGTTCGTAAAACAGCGTTTTTCGGATTATTGAGCAAGGGCAACAGAGCTGTCAACAGTTTATTCAAAACTAAAACCCTCGTAACTGGCTTAAGTGAGATCGCGCTGAATTGTCGGTTTTTATCTTGCAATTTTTTCATACAACCCTCCACCAGTAAAATTTTCTGTCTTGAATTTTTTTTCAAAATACTGTTTTATCTTAACCAAGGTCAGGAGGCGCAGCATGTTATCACACTCTCAATTTGAATCCCGGTTCAGGGATCTTGATCAGCAGATCGAAATTCTGACGCAACGCGTCGCACAACTGGAAGAAACCCTGGCCGCCCGCCCTTTGACTGCGGCGGTTCGGCCCCGAAGAGCCCCGGTCAAAGACGCGGTAGCCGCCCCCCCGGAAGAAGTTCCCAACCGGGTGCTGAATATGCTCGGGGGCAGCTCGCTGCTGCCACGGATTGCCACCCTGTGTTTTTTGCTGGTGGTGGCTCTGGGCCTGCGTACCTTGACTGATTCCGGCATACTCGATGTCCAGATCGGCTCAGTTATCGGTATGGTTTACGCCGCCGTTCTCATGTTTGTCGGCTGGTTGCAATATCGTAAAAAAGGCCCGCTGGCGCCCGTGTTTTCCATCAGTGGCGGCCTGCTTATGTTCAGCATCGTGCTTGAGTCCCATGCCCGCTTTGCGTCCATTCCTTCGGAGCTGGCCTATGTGATGCTGGTTCTCACCGGCATTGCCCTGTCCGTCACCAGTTATCAAAACCATGTTCGCCTGCCCATTTTGCTCGGCGCCCTGGGCATGTGTCTTTCGAGCGTGGCCATCGACTGGCCACTGCCCTTCTTCCCCTACCTGCTGCTGGTGCTCTGGCTGTCGATTCTCATGTCCTATTTTGCCACCCGCCTCAAGCGCTGTTCATGGCTGCGCATTTTTACCCTGGTCGCAACCCTGCTGGTGATTGCGGTCTGGTGGCTGAAACTCGAAAAATATACCAAGGTGCGAATTGACGATATTCCCGCAATTCTTGCGCCTGGCTGGGTTTATCCCGTCACTTTCCTCCTTTCGAGCACCCTGCTGGCTATGGCTCTCTTCGGTATTGTCCGCAGCGGGGAAGAGCGCATTTCCAAGTTCGATTTGACCTTGCCGCTTATCAATGTGGTCTGGGCGCATCTGTTTCTGCGTTATCAGGTACAACATATAGCAGTGATTGGCGCCTTGTCGACACTGGTGGCTTTTTTCCATTTCGGGATCGTCTGGAAACTGGCGCAACGCAAGTTGTTGCGTGCTCCCGGCACCAACGCCTTCACCATGGCAGGTGCCGCCCTGCTGTGCCTGGCTCTGCCCGACATCTTTGGCAACATTCTTTACGCCTTGCCGGTACTTTCGCTGGTGGCGGTAGCCGTGAATTATTTTGCCGACCGCTGGCACAGCGGTGGCATGCGCCTGACCGCCTATCTGCTACAGGTGGTGGTCACCATCGGGATCAGTTGGGTGCTGGTGGAAGATGGCGTCGCCGATCACTTAATTGATGGTCTGGTGGTCAGCGCCATCTGTGGTCTCTTGAGCATCTATCACTATCGTTACTGTCGTAAGAATCCGCCGGCGGAAGAATCTCAACTCTTCAGCCAATACGACAGTGACGACCAAAGCGCCATTTCTATTTTGCTCGCCGGCCTGACTAACGGTTTTTTCATGACCATGGTGCTGGTTTATCAAGGGCTGCTCCTCTATCCCGACGCTCAGGTTGAGGTTGCTTTCACCGCCATTCAATCCGTTGCCATTAATGGCGCGGCAACGGTCATCATGAGTCTGGCCCTGGCCTGGCGCAACAAAGAGCTGCGCAACGTTGCAATCCTGATAACAATTATTGGCGGGCTCAAGGTTTTTCTGGGTGATCTGCTGAGCATCAACGGTCTGGGCTTGGTGGTCAGCGTCTTCTCCTTCGGGGTTGCCGCGTCCCTCGAATCTTATGCCCTGACCCGCTGGCAAAAATTGGAGAGCTGGGAAAAGCGCAAACAGACGGGAACCCTGGAAAACGCAACCGCCGAATTGCCGCAGATCGGCAAATAACTTCCACCCGATGATCACTCAACCATGAGAATTTACCGTTGCACTTGGTTGAAGGGGTGCAACGGTTTTTTGTGCCTTATCCCCTCTGCTGCGGTCCGCGTAAAAAGCCGAATCATTGAGCGCAGAGATTTGATCAACTATGGCTTGAATTTTGCGGACGATAGATTTAATCTGAAAAAACAGTAACTCAGACGCAGACGCCAAGTTCACTCAGAAAATCGAAGAGTTAAGCGAAAAGTTCAAACCCGCTGCCCGGTAAATGTTTTCTTGGCTTAATGTCCCATTTTTATGACTTTCTGTGTTTTTTCAGGTTCTAAAAGCCGTTTTCAGGTTTAAGGTTTCGTCCACAAGGGTTACGGCCTTCTTCTCCCGCGCACAGCTTGAAAGCTGCCACCTTGAACATTTTAACCCCCTTTAAACAAGTGAAATCCCTGTCGCCGGCGCAAGTGCTGGTGTGCTCTTATGCCCTTGCCATTCTGCTTGGTACCCTGCTGCTCGCGACCCCCCTTGCTGCCGAGGGAGAAAGACTTTCCTTTCTCGATGCCCTGTTTACCGCCACCTCGGCTCAGTGTGTCACGGGCCTGACCCTGGTCGATACTGGCACCCGCCTGAGCTTTTTTGGCCAAATTGTCGTTTTGGCTCTGATTCAGATTGGTGGCCTGGGAATCACCACTTTTTCGGTGTATCTCTTCATCTACCTGCGCGTCGGGGTCAGTGCCCGGGGACGCTGGATCATCAATGAAACCCTGCTGCATTCGCCGGCAGGATCCTGGCGTGAACTGGTGCGCAGTATCTTTGTCTTGACTCTGGTCATTGAAGCCCTAGGCGCACTGATGTTGTCTTTCGTTTTCGTTCCCGCTTTGGGCTGGGGGGCTGGGCTGTTCAGTGCGATTTTTCACGCGATTTCAGCCTTTTGTAATGCGGGGTTTTCCCTTTTCAGTGACAGCCTGGTTGGTTTTCGCAGTAATCCGCTGGTGAATATGACGATTACTTTTCTCATCATCCTGGGCGGAATCGGCTTTCTGGTAATGCGTGAACTGTTGGAATTTTTCCGTTACAAAGCACAGGTCAAAAAACGCCACCCACGTTTATCGCTCCACACACGCATCGTTTTGTTGTCGACCCTGTTTCTCATCACTTACGGCACCCTGATGATCGGCTGGCTCGAAAGCGATAATGCGCTGCTCGGCATGTCGGCGCTGGAGGGCTTCTGGATCGCATTTTTTCAATCAGTGACAACGCGCACCGCCGGGTTTAATACCATCGATCTCAATCTGTTTGGTGCCCCCACCCTCTTTCTAATGATTTTCCTCATGTTTATCGGGGCCTCGCCCGGTTCCGCCGGCGGCGGGATCAAAACCACCAGTCTGGCGTTGTTCTTTGCCATATTTTACAGCCGCCTGAAAGGCAGCCCACATACCAGTCTGTTTCGACGCACCATTCCCGATGAAGTGATCACCCGCGCCCTGGCCCTGGTTATGCTCGCAATCACTCTGGTTGGGATCGCCCTCTTGGGGCTGCTGATTGTCCAAAGCCCCGATCTGGCTCATGAGGTGCCACGCGAATTTCTCAGCTACAGCTTTGAAGCGGTTTCCGCCTTTGCAACCGTGGGCCTGTCCCTGGGCGCAACGGCCAAACTTACGGTAGGGGGCAAATTGATTATCATTGGACTGATGTTTGCCGGTCGGGTGGGCCTACTTACGATGGCTTTTGCCATTGCCGGCCGCACCCGCCGAACTGCGCCACATTACGCTGAAGAAAATATCATGATCGGTTAAATTGGGAGACAAGAGAGTGAAAAAGACTTTTTGCGTCATCGGGCTAGGCAGTTTTGGTTCCCATATTGTTGAAACCCTGTACAACGAAGGGCACGAAGTAACCGGGATTGATATCAATAAAGACCGGGTAGAGGCGGTCAAAGATACGTCTTCCTGCGCAATTATCGGCGATGCGGCCAACAAGGATTTTTTGGAAGCCCAGGGCGTTCAGGACATGGATGCTGTCGTCGTTTCTACCGGCGATCGCTCCCACATTTCAACTCTGATCGTGCTTTATCTGAAAGAATTGAAGGTGCCACGGATTATTGCCAAGGCCATCAGTGAAGATCATGGCCGAATTCTGGCCAAGGTCGGGGCGACCGATGTCATTTTCCCCGAAAAAGATATGGCCATTCGGGTGGCGCGCAACATGTCGACCCCCAATATCCTCGAAAATATTCCCCTGGCCGAAGATTACTCGCTGTTTGAAACCGAGCCCCCTGCGCATTTTCTGGGGAAATCACTGATTGAGCTCGATCTGCGTAAAAAATATCAGTTGACGATTATTGCAATTAAAGATGTGCTGACCGATGAGTTTATTGCGGCACCGCCGCCAACGCACCGGCTCAAAGACAGTGATTTGCTCATCATTCTGGGGAAAACCGAAGACATCGAGCAGGCCCTGC
>Ga0210023_1000542_pt1 | contig 28959 bp, 24 predicted proteins | sample CryGeymeta201524_FD_183987 | JGI IMG/M metagenome (GOLD analysis project Ga0210023, IMG submission 183987) | Groundwater microbial communities from Crystal Geyser aquifers in Utah, USA - Crystal Geyser metaG 2015-24 (SPAdes) (version 2) | ecosystem: Environmental > Aquatic > Deep subsurface >... | reverse complement strand
CGCTTTTCTCGGCATCTACTTCCTCCATTACCTAAAGGTAAAAACGATGGTTCCAGGTCCAACACCTGGATGGGGGGGGTGCAAGGCGGAGGGTTGCAATTCATACTTGATTCTATATCGTTTTCAACCGATAATCTAGTGACCATGCCGAACGTTCCGGTTGCGTTTTATATTTTTGGCCTCATAGGCCTGCTCTCTGTGCCCTCGCTAAGGAATAAGGTATTCTTTGCAGCTCTGGTGGTTTTGCCGCTTATCGTTTTCTATAAGTTTTTAGGTTATCAATGGAGCTACTATTGGGGAGTATGTTATATGCCGTTTGCCTTATTGGGGTTCGCACCGGCGCTCGTTGTAGTTGAGAGGCTTTTGGTATTGATGCTAGAAAGGTTAGGCATACAGGCTAGCGTCGAAGTGGCTACAAGGTAAGTGATTAGGAAATACTTAAATTGAAATAACGGTACTGGCCGCTAGAGGCTCCGATTGGCTACCGGAATGACCGCAATACCTATTGCCGGTGTACAAAATCAAAAGGTAAATGCTCGCAACCGTTCATCAGAGAAGAGGCTTTAGAACATGAAGCTGAGCTTATCTTGGAGCTGCTGGAGATGGATCAAGAGATGATTCCTGAGATCTTGTGGAAGGATAACGGGCTCGAACCGATGACCTCCTGCGTGCAAGGCAGGCGTTCTCACGAACGTTTCCAAACCACACCCCCGTTGTTCAGCGCCAGTTTATGAAGTCATTGATAGTGACTTCTGCATCTTTTAGAATCTTATTTGTAATTCCGCGACCTAAATCCTCTCCCTTGTGATCGGGAACAGTCGTCGTTCTGCCGTCGGGGTGCCTGAAAAACTTATGGCTACCTTTATGCCTTTTTTGCTTAAAGCCTAGACTACTGAGAAATTCTATCATTATCTTGGACGTAATGACTGGCATCCCGGTCATGTGTTAACTTAAGCTCCAACTTCAAGTTGTTGAACAGCTACGAATTTCATTGGAACCGGTTTCTCTTCCTCAAGGCACAGCTCAATTACTTCTTTTATTCTCGGGTATAGCTCCTCAAGAGTCTTAGCTTGAGTATAGCAACTCTTTAATGCTGGAACTGTAGCTACATAATATCCATCTTCATCCTGCTCAATGAGAACAGTGAATGTATATTGGCTTGGTCTGCTTTTTCCCACTTTTTCTGCCCTCTGTTCCTAGCTAATTGACGTTATGAATTTCTGGCTTTATTATAACAAAAACTTCCTGTTGATTTTCCTAATTTTGAGAAGGAATGTTTTGAGGTATAGCAGCCTCCTGCGTGCAAGGCAGGCGCTCTCACGAACGCTTTCAAACCACGCCCCCGCTCAAAACAATGGTCTACGCATAAGTCCTAGTCGCTTAATCTACGCTGTTCTATGAAAATATCCGGCTGGGGTGCGTTGGAGATTATGCTCTCGGACATATAGTTCTGCTTTATGGCGCAGGCTTCTCGCATCACCGTAGATAACGATACCCTCTAATAAGACATTAAGAATAATGCCCCTGCCCTTCCCCTTCATTGGTGGAGGATAGGGGTTGAACTTAGAACATATTTAGGTAGCCAGGTAGCTCTGATTATTCCAAGCTAAGTAGCAGGGCTTAGGTTTTTCGCATTACTAAGATGCGTTCAAATTTAGTGGTTTTGGTCTCCCGCCGTGATCTTCGCTCGTCTGGAATGCGATCATCATAAATAGTTTCAACAACGAACTGATTGTTTGTTTCCTCTAATGCAAGGTCTGCAAGAATCTCGGCAGTACGCTTTGTCTTACCGTTTCTCTCAAAATCGCCTAAAACCAACGCACAGTAGCCATCAGTTTTCAGAACTCTATTCATCTCCTTAAGACAAAGTGCCATTTGGGATAAGTAAACCTTATTATTGGCGGTCAATGAACTATCTAGCTCTTTCCAGTCTTGACAGCCAAGGAACCAGAGGCGCAGCCTATTGTCTCTAGCATAATCAAGTGCCCCAAAATACGGCGGGCTAGAGACTATGGCACCAACAATACCATCATCAATTGGTAATGCCATCGAATTTGCTTGCCAAACCTGAAATTCCCGGTTGTTCCAATCAAGTGGCAAATAGTGTCGGCGATAAGCTCTTTTAACTTTAGCCATTAGACGAGTGCGAATGTCACGATAAGCGTACATTTCAGGGAATTGATCGGGTGGATACTTAGATTTGCGCAAATAAGGGACAAGATGGCTTGCAGGGTAAGAGAGAAACCCGGGTCGCACATGATGAAGTATGCCAAGCAATGAGGCGGTTAAAAAGTAATCTTTTTGCTGGTTCAATATTTGAAAAGCTGAGACAACCTCTCGCAGAGTATCTGGGTGAAAAAACTCACTCACCCAAGCAGGAATATTAGAAACATCGACAGAAGCTGCGAGGTCTTCAGCAGCGCAAATAAGTAATTCTGCACGCTTTAGAGCCTCTTGCTCGCTAGCTGGTGCTTCAAGTTTTCCGCGTGTTAGCGTATATGCATATGGGCTGAGATCATTAGCATATGCTTTCCTGCTCAAAAGAGCTGCTTCGAATGGAACAACGCCTGAGCCAGAGAAAGGGTCAAGCACTATATCACCTGGTGAGGAATAGAGGTTTATAAGAACCTTAGCCATGCCTGATTTAAGCTTGCCCACATAAGGAGAGAGTTGTTGTAGACTACTCTCTCGTCCATTAAACGAACCATGCCATAAGCGTGCATCCAACTTGTCGATAAGTTCATGGTCATCAAAGAATATCAGCTGCTCGGAGCAATCAATTCTATTATCTAACGTATCTATCCCTATATTCGCCATGCACGCGACCTACTCTCGCCAACGATTTCACCTTGATGTACAACAGTAACCATTCTACATAATTTATTACCGGAAAGCCTTTCTAGTTTAACATGTACTTCCCACAAATGTTTATGCCTAGACGTGCTACTAACACCAAATAGGTCTAGCAATCGCACAGGTAATCTTAGGCTGCCAAGTGTGTGAACAGGTGGCTCTGGGTTTTCTAATGACGGGGGGTTCTTTGGGAAAAGAAAGATATCGGGCGCAGCTCTAAGGGCTATGTCAGTCTCTTGTCCAGGATATTTTGGGCATGGTCGGGTTTTTGTGCCGCAAAGAATATCTTTAATTAGCAAGAAATCTACGTGTTTCTGTCTTCTGATCATCTCATTCGTTAAACGGCTGATTATTGCACGCGCACCGTTTGCCGGTTGATTAACAATAGCTCCATCGAGGTTACACCAAACACCAAATTCCTTAGCCCATAGTGGGCGTTCTGAAATATTAATACTATTACCTTCGCCGCCTTTAACTTCAAGGGCCATGAAATAATCAGGGTCTCTATCAAGTTGAGCATGGAAATCAAAACGCTCGCTACCGCGCTTGCGCTCAAAATCAACTATTTGGTTACGTTCCTTAAGGTGCGCAAGAACATTTTCAACAAAGCCTTCTCGGCTATTAGTAGAGGAAGCAATAAAAGAACCGCGGATACTCTCCACTGCAGAGCGGAAAACCAAGCCACTATGGTAGTCTGCAGGATCGATAGCGTGTTCGCGCAGAACGTTGGGGTGAAGAGTGTCGAGATTTGAAAGCAGATCGATTGTCGGCTGAACTTGTGTTGTTATGCGTTCTTCGTGTTGGCAAGGAAGCATCATGGCTACACCTCTGACCTCTGCTAGATATACTGGTGAGTAAATTCTGGAATCTCACCACTAATTATATCATCAAACATCCATGCAAGTTTCCAAAGGCAAGATACAACTTAGACCGGGCGAACTGGGCTGTAGGAATGAAACTCTATATCCTGATAGAAAGGATTTCGATAAAGAATTCAGCAGACTTGCACAAAATGTTAGAAAAAATCGAGAACGTATAAAAAAGCAGCAGATCGTACTGGTAGCGGTATCGAGGGCATCACAGCCCAAGTATCCATACCACAACATCTCCCGATGTTTGGAACGTCTGGTCTTAAAGGATACCCAATCCAGGTCCGAGTTACCGACGAGAATTGCCATGAGTATCCAGAGACCTTCGTGGAGGATAACGGGCTCGAACCGATGACCTCCTGCGTGCAAGGCAGGCGCTCTCCCAACTGAGCTAATCCCCCGTAATATGTGGTGCGGACGCCTCGTCGATTGGTCCGCATAATTTAAGACATCGCGAAGGATGTCCTTGACTATTTTATAGTATCTTTACGCAAACATCAACTTTTAAGCGCGGTAGGGGAGGAGATGGCTAAACGTTAAACCTGAAATTAATGATATCGCCGTCTTCAACTACGTACTGTTTTCCTTCAAGACGCACTTTTCCGGCTTCTTTGGCCTTCGTCATCCCGCCCAATGCGGAAAAATCGGCAAAGGAAACGACCTCGGCGCGGATGAAGCCCCGCTCGATATCCGAGTGGATTTTACCGCCTGCCTGTGGCGCAAGAGAGCCTTTCTTTACCGTCCAGGCCCGTACCTCATCCTCGCCGGCGGTTAGGAAGGATATGAGATCAGATAGCTCATACGCCGCACGGACGAATTTGTTCCTGGCCGATTCCGAGATACCCAGCCCCTCGAGAAATTCAGCCTGCTCGGCGGCAGCCATCTCGGCGATTTCCATTTCGATGGCGCCGCAGAAGTCGATTATCGGCACGCGGCGCTCGGCGGCAAAGGCCTTAAGTTCAGTTAAGTCGGCGCTTTTATCCTCGCCGGTATTTACAACGAGGAGAAGCGGCTTAAGGCTTAATAGCTGGAATCCGCTTAGCGCTTTGGCCTCGGTCTCGTCGAGTTCAAGAAGCCGCAGCGGCTTTTCTTCATCCAGCCAATCCTTGCATTTCTTGATCAGCTCGTATTCGGTGCCCTTTTTATGCTCCTTCTCGAGGCGCTCGATCTTTTTCTCCAGCACGATGAGATCAAGCACCATGAGTTCCGATTCCAGCTCCTGGAAGTCCTTAAGCGGCGCAACCTCGCCCGGCGATGTCAGCTCGTCGATAAAAGCCCGCACCACTGCCGCCAGGGTATCGACCCCTTTGATGAGGTCGATGGTCTGCGTACCGCCGAGCGCGCTCGCATTGGCGTCGCTCGGGCCCGGCACATCGACGAACGTAATCTCGGCAAACGTAGTCTTCTTGGGTTTATAGACCTCGGACAGGTAGTCGATCCGCTCATCCGGGACTTTTATCACCGCAAGGTTCGCTTTTTGCGCCCCGTAGGTGCCGGTCTGAGCCGAAGAACCGGTTAAGGCGTTGAATACGGTCGTCTTTCCCGCCTTGCTCAGGCCGATAATTCCTACTTTCATGATCCTCCATCTATGCGAATATAATTTATTGGTAAACGTGATAAGCGCGGCACACTTTGCCCGCTGCCACGCTTTAAAATCCTGTTTTCGGATTTCGCCCTATCTACTATATATCAAATCGCCGCTGCTCACAAGCTGAGCAGCGGCGTGCGATGCAGGGGAGATGTTGCAACTGCACTGCCGGCAGGTATAAAATTTAAGTATCCACGGATATGGAGGTAACGCAGTGAACAATTTTAGAACCTGGCTTCTAATGGGAGCGCTGACGGTTCTTCTGGTTACGGCCGGAAATCTTATCGGCGGCAATACCGGGATGATGATCATGGTGGTGTTTTCCATCCTGATGAACTTCTCGGGCTACTGGTTTAGCGATAAGATCGCGATCAGCATGACGCGTTCGCAGCCGGTAGAGGAGCGCGATGCGCCGCAACTTTACGCGATAGTACGGAGTCTGTCGCTGAGGGCCGGGCTGCCCATGCCGCGCATCTATATGACGCCATCTGCGCAACCCAATGCTTTTGCGACCGGCAGAGACCCGGAGCACGCGGTCGTATCGGTGACCGATGGGCTGCTCAGGCTCCTCTCCCAAGAGGAAATCGAAGGTGTGCTTGCGCATGAGTTGGCGCACGTTAAAAACAGGGATATTCTGATCGGCTCGATGGCCGCGATGATGGCCGGTGCGATAACCGCGCTTGCCAATATCGCCCAGTGGGGCCTTATCTTCGGCTTTGGGCGGGACGATGATGACGGAGCGCTCGGTATTGTCGGCGTTTTGCTCACCATCATAGTCATGCCGATTGCGGCCATGATAGTGCAGCTTGCGATATCGCGCTCGCGCGAATACGGCGCGGATGCGACCGGCGCCAGGATTGCCGGGCGACCGGAGGGCCTGATAAACGCGCTTATAAAGCTCGAGCACGGCGCCGAGTCGGTTCCGATGGACGTGAACCCTGCAGCGGCGCATATGTTTATCGTAAATCCGCTTTCGGGCCGCAGTTTGGCCGGTCTGTTTAGCACCCACCCGCCGATCCCCGAGAGGGTGGCGCGACTTAAAAAAGCATTCGAATAAAGAAGGCCTTTGAAATTACGCAAAAGGGAAGGGTCCGCTTGCAACGGACCCTTCCCTAATCGGCTACCAAGCCGCCGGTACTTATACCTGGCGACTACGGTAGACCTCTTAGCAGCAATTCATCGTTAGCGTCATCACCTACGACAGTGCTACTGTCAACGTGGCTTGGACTATCCGCATTCCAAACCGTTGGGTTATGACAATCAAGACACACGCTATCCACATCATGTACCGTATAGCTTGTAGGACCAACGGTTCTCGTTTCACCGACGCCGATCAGCTGCCGTCAAAACCGAGACCGAAGAGGTCGTCTTTAAGCATCATCCAACCAAGCGTGCGGTGCGGCCAACTAAAGCCGTCATCCGAGCAGAAACTATTGATTGTTGCCGAATCGACAATCGTCGTAGTAGTTCTCCAATCGCTCGGCCAATCAACGTCACGGGACTTCTTATAGAAGGCGTAGGTGACGCCGGCCGCCGTCCAACTGTTTTCGTACATATTTTGCTGGCCGGTGCTGGTATTGAAGACATAGTATGTCGATAGCTTCTGGCTATCATCTGCGGCATCGGCAGTGCTCGTCGTATATGCTATGGTTGTTGCCGTTATGCCGACCACGGTTTCCTGATGGCAGGTACCGCATGCACTTGAGCCTTTATGGCAGTTACGGCAGTGCGGGCCAAAGTCGTTGTTATCCTCCGGATTAAACGTCATTTGGCGTGATCAGTGCCGTGGCTGCGCATCGTGACCGTAGGCCAGATCGTAGTTGCCCTTCCATTCGGGAGTATCCGTGCTGTGGCCCTGGTCGCGCAAGGCGCGGTCTTCGCTGAAAAGCGGCGCCTGGATCGTATGCAGCCCCGCATTGCCGTCATGGCAATCGGTGCAAAACTCGGACACATTCCACACCCGCGCTGATGCCGACATGTTTCGCTGGTTATACCCGATGCTCGTATCCGATGTAGAGGCCGCGCCAATCGGGCTATTCCAGTCGGTCGCAATCTTGTTGACCGGATACGGCGTGGTGGTGTCGAACTCGTTAAGGCCTGCCGTGATCGCATCCGATATTTCGGCGCCGGCGGTTACGGTAATATCGGGGTCGCCGGTAATACCGCTTGCAACCGTAGTATTTGCCCCCGCGGTCTCCCTATCCGGGTCTTTAACGAGAAGCCAACTGCCGGAAAGATATACCGGCCCCGTTGAAATATGGGTCGGGTCTCCGGGAAGGATATCGTGCCCCGGGTTTGCGATACCAAATACCCTGGTCATGGTCACGCCGTTGATCGTTGTCTGCGTTTCCTCGCCAACCGGATCGCCAAGGCCGTCAAAGCCGAGCATTCTCGCCGGGTTGGCGTGCGGGCTGTGGCAGTCGAAGCATGAGAATCCGCCAAGCCAGTAATTTGGCGTATATGCCGGGAAGGTATCATCCGGGGCCCTCCATTTGCCGGTTTGGATACCGAACCCAAGCGTATGACCCACGTTGTACTCGGTCGTGACGTTGTCATCGTTATCCATCTGAATGTTAAAGCCCGAGCCGGCGCCAAACCCGTGGCACCAGTCGCACGCCTCAAACCTGGTATCAGATCTTAACAACTTAAACTTACCGGCTGCACGGTGGACTGCATGGCACTCACGGCAACGGTGGGTAGTGGTTAAGTAGCCGCCGTGGGGTCCGGCGCTAAATATATCGGCTATGCCGTCACTGTCCGAGTCGGCCTGGTCGCCGACGCTTGTATATGATTGCGGGTCGTTATAGTTGTAGCCGTCTATGCCCATTGTATACGGGCTATTCCAGGTACCATACTTGTGGGCGCTTGTAGTGCTCCCGTTGAAGTATACGGTCAAACCACCCGACTGAACCGCCACGCCCTGGTTATACTCGGCCCACACATCGGTGTTTGCGGTGGGCAGGCTGTATGTCGTGGGGCCAATATCGCCCCCCGCGGCGAGAGCAACCCCGCTTCCTGCTGTTAGGGTAAGACCTGTAACTATAAGAGCTACAAAACTTTTTCTCATCTAGGTCACCTCCTTTCTTAAGCGGCGCAATAACCGCTTGAAGATGGTGTGCTACAAAAAAGACAAAGTGACCGATCGATTACCGGCGAACGGTTATAATAAGTGCTTTGTTGTAAACTGCGAACATTACTACGGCATCGCTTCAATCGCTCAGCCACTTAAAATTCGGGACAGATATGCTGTTAAGCCGTATCCTGGCCCTTTTAGGCTATATAGAGGGTAGTATCGGTTTACGCTGGGCATACTTTAGAATACGGCTCTTCGGAGGAGTGTTCAGGGGGCGGTTGCTTACAAAATAAAAGGGTCCGCTGGCCAAGCGAACCCTTTAGTTGCGCGCAATATAACCTTAAGTGTTTAAAATAACGCTGTGCTTCGCTACCCGTCGGCAGTCGGCACCTGTGCCGTATGACGTACAGCCATTACGGCAAGCCTCTCAGCAAGACGTCATCATTGTAGATGGTGTTGCCGCCGGTGTCAGTATGGTTGCTTGAGCTTGTCGCTCCCCAAACTGTTGGGTTGTGGCAATCCAAGCAGACGCTGTCTACGTCATGCGCGGCTACGCCATTGCCGTAAGCACCTTGTCTGCTTTCGCCGGCACCGACAACTTCGCTGTCCTGTCCTGCGGCTCCAGTGCTATCACCGGATATACCGATGTCGATACCAAAGAGGTCGTCTTTGAGCATCTTCCAACCGAGTGTACGGTGCGGGAAGCTTAGACCATCGTCAGCGCAGGTTGCGCTAACCGGGTCTACGGCATCTCTCCAGGATGCTGACCAGTCAACTGTACGCGAACTCTTGAGCTGACCAACGATCTTAGGTAGTATCGCCGTATCAGTACCATTAGGAGTTGGCGTCGTGAGAAGCGACGCTGCGATCTCGTTGGCATAGCCGTTGCTGGTCTGCGTCAGCTCGTACATGGTGAGCGGCGCATAGTTACTCGCGGCCGGCTCGGGCCAGCTTCCCGGAGCAAACAGCGCATCGATGCTGGCTGCGTCAAAGTTGCTCGCAAAGTCTAGCATGGACGCGAACAACCATGTGATCGCGGCGCGGCCGTTATCGGCTGCATCAGCTACCGGCGCAGCGGTATCGGTGTTGATACCCTCGAGGTACGAGTTGGTGTTGTGGCATGCGCCACAACCGCTTGAACCCTTGTGGCAGTTACGGCACCTCGGCCCTGAATTAAATCCATCCTCCGGATTGAATTTTAGTTGGCGACTTCAGTGACGAATTGCCGCATCGTGGCCGTAGGCCAGGTCGTAGCTACCCTTGAAGTTCGTGCCGCTGGCTGTAACGCTTGTTTCGCCGTCACCGCTGGTTACTGTCTGCTCCCTCAGAGCACGGTCCTCGCTGAAGAGCGGGGCCTGTACCGTGTGGAGACCACCGTTACCATCGTGGCAGTCGGTGCAGAACTCATCAACGATAAGCGATTTGCAGAACGGATTACGAGTGTTCGTGCCGTAGTCTGAACTCGGCGCTGCAAAGTTGAACATGTTGGTGAAGTCCTGGATGCTTGCGCTACCGATCGGGTTGTTCCAATCGGTCGGCATCTTGTTGACCGGATACGACGTGTCCTCATCGAACTCGAGGAGCGCTTGATCGATGTAATCCGGAATCTCCTGGCCCGGGTAGATCGTATCCGTTCCAAGCAAAGTGGAAGTCGTGATATCATCCGGCACCAGGTCACCCCAGTACATACCGCTATCTCTACCACCGATATAGTGGCCGTCTACATAGGTCTTTGACTCCTGGCTTTGGGTGCTGCTAGCCTCCTGCGTGAAGATATTGACAGAGAGACCGGTCTCGGTATTATCTGCGATCTCACGGTCCGGGTTCTTGATCAGAAGCCAGCTACCTGCGAGGTAGTATGGTTTTGACTTGCCCGGAAGCGGACCGCCAAGTGCCGGTACCCAGTAGACGCCGTCACCGGAAGCCGCATCCGCAAAGCCATTGCCGCCGGCATCACCCATGTCGTGGCCAGGGTTACCCATGTTGTAGACCTCACCGGTATCAAGCTTGACGATTGACTCGATCGGTTTACCGTTCTGGTCGTAACCCATGATCCTCGCCGGGTTGGCATGCGGGCTGTGGCAGTCGAAGCATGAGAATCCTCCCATCCAGTAATTAGTTACCCCTGAAAAACTCAGGGCAAATTAAATCAAATATTTAGGACAAAAGAATAGGAATTCCCAGCTCAGATGTCGAATCTATACTTTGAGAGAAGAAAGAATCACGACCAAGAAAGGAATTCCTATGACAACTATTGTGACCGAAGTGAGAACTTCCGGCAAGGGGGTGAGCATATGTTAAGAATAGAGGCGACTGTACAGTTGAATCTGTGTGAAGCACTGCTGCCACGGCAGGTATTCGAACTAAACGAAGAGCTAGCAAAGGTCAGCGACTTGCTGGACGATAGCGCAATCACAAAGCCGTTTATCGATGAGTTTGCTCAAACCAAAGGGCGTCCCACCGTCCCTGTTCAGACCTACCTTCGCCTCATGTATCTCAAGTTTCGCTACCAACTCGGCTACGAGGCACTGGTAAAAGAGGTATCAGACTCCCTGATGTGGCGAACGTTTTGCCGCATCTCGCTAGATGCAAAGGTGCCGGACGCCACCACCCTGATAAAACTTACGCACAAATACGGGGATACAACGATTGAAGCGCTAAATGAGGCTCTTGTTAATAGGGCAGTTAACGACAAGGTTGTGCGGGGCAGAAAGCTGCGGGTGGATACCACCGCGGTAGAGTCCGATATAGACTACCCCACCGATGCCGGTCTTATCGCCAAGGGCGTGCGCACAATAACAAGAGAAGTGAAAAAGTTAAAGGCAAGCGGTGAAGATGTGGGCACATTTAAAAACAGGACCCGCTCTCTCAAGTACCGCGTTCTTGAGATCGCCAAACACTCGAGGCGAAGAACCGGCGATAAAGTCACTGAAGTGCGCTCGATCGTCGGCAGAATGGCGAAAGCGGCCAAGAGCGTAGTAGCCGAAGCAGAAGCGATCCTTGGCAGTGATCTAAACAGCGCTCAACACAAGAAACTTGCACGTGCGGTAGATCTGACTAAAAAGATAATCGAGCAGGCGCAAAAAGTAGCAGAAGGAGCGCCAATCGAAAACCGCGTCGTCTCCCTGGCAGACGAAGATGCCCGCCCTATCCCTAAAGGCAAACGCGTAGTCGAGTTTGGGTACAAGACGATCCTCACCGAGACAGAAGAGCGCATCATCATCGACTACGATTGCTTAATCGGCAATCCGAGCGATGACTCTTTACTTGAAGATACACTTACAAAGTCGAAGAAAAAACTTGGCCGAGCCCCGAGAGCGGTGGCAGCTGACCGTGGCTTTGCTAGCAGCGCCAATGACACTATGTGTTGCGAGCTTGGCATCAAAAAGATAAGTATTCCCAGAAAAGGAAGGCTTAGTAAGAAACGAAGGCAGCATCAGAAACAGAGGTGGTTTAAACGGCTGCAGCGATTCAGGGCCGGCGGCGAGGCTACCATTAGCCTGCTCAAGAGAAAATACGGCCTTAAAAGAACTCGGCTTAGGGGTCATGCTGGAGCAAAGATATGGGTTGGATGGAGCGTTTTGACATACAACCTAAGAAGGTTATCGAGTTTGACAGGTTAATGGATAAAACAAGGTAGAAATTGTGTCGCTTGAGTAAAAATTGACGCCAAGCGACATAGGGTATGGTTCCCTTGTAAAGGTATTTTTCAGGGGGAACTAATTAGTTACCCCTGAAAAACTCAGGGCAAATTAAATCAAATATTTAGGACAAAAGAATAGGAATTCCCAGCTCAGATGTCGAATCTATACTTTGAGAGAAGAAAGAATCACGACCAAGAAAGGAATTCCTATGACAACTATTGTGACCGAAGTGAGAACTTCCGGCAAGGGGGTGAGCATATGTTAAGAATAGAGGCGACTGTACAGTTGAATCTGTGTGAAGCACTGCTGCCACGGCAGGTATTCGAACTAAACGAAGAGCTAGCAAAGGTCAGCGACTTGCTGGACGATAGCGCAATCACAAAGCCGTTTATCGATGAGTTTGCTCAAACCAAAGGGCGTCCCACCGTCCCTGTTCAGACCTACCTTCGCCTCATGTATCTCAAGTTTCGCTACCAACTCGGCTACGAGGCACTGGTAAAAGAGGTATCAGACTCCCTGATGTGGCGAACGTTTTGCCGCATCTCGCTAGATGCAAAGGTGCCGGACGCCACCACCCTGATAAAACTTACGCACAAATACGGGGATACAACGATTGAAGCGCTAAATGAGGCTCTTGTTAATAGGGCAGTTAACGACAAGGTTGTGCGGGGCAGAAAGCTGCGGGTGGATACCACCGCGGTAGAGTCCGATATAGACTACCCCACCGATGCCGGTCTTATCGCCAAGGGCGTGCGCACAATAACAAGAGAAGTGAAAAAGTTAAAGGCAAGCGGTGAAGATGTGGGCACATTTAAAAACAGGACCCGCTCTCTCAAGTACCGCGTTCTTGAGATCGCCAAACACTCGAGGCGAAGAACCGGCGATAAAGTCACTGAAGTGCGCTCGATCGTCGGCAGAATGGCGAAAGCGGCCAAGAGCGTAGTAGCCGAAGCAGAAGCGATCCTTGGCAGTGATCTAAACAGCGCTCAACACAAGAAACTTGCACGTGCGGTAGATCTGACTAAAAAGATAATCGAGCAGGCGCAAAAAGTAGCAGAAGGAGCGCCAATCGAAAACCGCGTCGTCTCCCTGGCAGACGAAGATGCCCGCCCTATCCCTAAAGGCAAACGCGTAGTCGAGTTTGGGTACAAGACGATCCTCACCGAGACAGAAGAGCGCATCATCATCGACTACGATTGCTTAATCGGCAATCCGAGCGATGACTCTTTACTTGAAGATACACTTACAAAGTCGAAGAAAAAACTTGGCCGAGCCCCGAGAGCGGTGGCAGCTGACCGTGGCTTTGCTAGCAGCGCCAATGACACTATGTGTTGCGAGCTTGGCATCAAAAAGATAAGTATTCCCAGAAAAGGAAGGCTTAGTAAGAAACGAAGGCAGCATCAGAAACAGAGGTGGTTTAAACGGCTGCAGCGATTCAGGGCCGGCGGCGAGGCTACCATTAGCCTGCTCAAGAGAAAATACGGCCTTAAAAGAACTCGGCTTAGGGGTCATGCTGGAGCAAAGATATGGGTTGGATGGAGCGTTTTGACATACAACCTAAGAAGGTTATCGAGTTTGACAGGTTAATGGATAAAACAAGGTAGAAATTGTGTCGCTTGAGTAAAAATTGACGCCAAGCGACATAGGGTATGGTTCCCTTGTAAAGGTATTTTTCAGGGGGAACTAATTAACGGCTTTCTTAATACCCTTAACTTCCTCATACGCTGGAGTAGCCTTTTGCTGTCGCATCCCTTTTATCATACTACCCAGGATTATACCTGCTCCAAGCAATAGAGCAACGACCATAATGTAGAAGCTTACAGTGCTCAGCATAGATACAAGACCTGCGGCTATATGTGTTAATCCAAGCTCGTTCGTATATTTAGGAATTGCAAAGCCCCTGCTGAAGGCAACTATGATCATAATAGACCCCATGACAACCTTGATCATATGCTCTTTTACGTAAGTTGTCCCTAATGCACCTAGTTGAACGCCTATAAGCGATCCGGCAAGGATCAACAGTACCAGCCTAATGTCGATGTTACCGACCAGCGCCCACTCGGTCGAGCCAACGAACCCCATAACGAACGCGATAACAAGTTCGGATGCCGACGATATCAGACTTGTTGCGCCAAGTACGTAAATCATTCCGGGAACACCGATGAAACCGCCCACGGCGATTGTCGCCGCAAGAAGACCGGTTGCAAGACCAACAGGGATAGTAACCCACATGGATACCCTTATGCCTGCGGTTTTGAAGTTCATCATCGGCGGGATATTAATTTTCTGCACGAGTTGCGCTAAACGAGGAGTCCCTTGAGTTCCGGGGTTTTTCATGGTTTTCCATGCATCGTAGAAGACATAGCCCCCTGCCGTTATTAGAATAACGAGGAATGCAAAGCTGATATAAAGATTCGAGCCGGCTTCTCCCCACATAGACTGGATATATTTTTGAAAATTAATACCGATCTTTACGCCAACCGACGCAGATATACCTAATGTTAACCCTAGCTTGATGTCAACCTGGCCGTACTTATGGCGCTTGATCGCTCCGACAAGTGCCTTTGGGAATTTATGGCACATATTGCTTGCCACCGCAACCAGCCCGGGCACGCCAAGACTCATCATTGCGGGCGTCAATACGAAAGCGCCGCCCGATCCTATAAATCCGCTAACCAATCCACCTATAAAACCAACAATAAACAAGAACACCGCATTAAAAATAGTAAGTTCAATAAACTTATTTCCCTCGAACGCCTTAACCGCTTCACCAGTCGCGAACGCTGGGCCCGCTGTGACCAGCAGCAGGACAAAAGCCGCTAAAAGCGCCGGGATGATAACTTTTCTTCTAGCCATTTACCACCCTTCCTTCTTTTGAATTTCTGCTAGACCAAGGATGCAACCTAACCGTAATCCATCCAAAGCCCCGCACTATATGCAATTGTTAAAGATCGCAATCTTAGTGCTTTTTGGCCACTAGACCTAGTGATGTCATTAAGTGGTTTGCAAACGACCCGTGCACAAACGAGAAAACGAAAACGGTAGCGCGCGGTAAAACCGCATATACCCCGCCTTTCGCCCAGGTCTCTCTAACAAAGCTCTCGTTTGTAAATACCTCAACGTACAGCGCCAGGGACACGATACCGAAAAGCGCTGTTTTTACATACGGTTTCTTTCCTGTCTTACCGGAACTCTTAGCCATGAGCATTAACCTCCTTTCCTATTAATTTTCCTTGATTCATACCGCAATGTGGGCGATCTTTTGCCAATTGCTTAGCTAACTCTAACCCGCGTTATTAACCGACTACGTCACAATTGTTACATGTCATGTGAAAAAAATATTTTCGCCCGATCATTACTTGAAACGCGTTCTACGCTATTTACGTGGCCGGATTTGTTCTGCGGATTAAGGCTTTTCAAAACATCGACCGCATTATCTGTGCCTTTGCAGCTAATTCTTGAGGCGCTTATCAAAGAAAGTTTTCTCCAGCTTGCAGCCTTAATTTCATATTACCACTATGGGTTTTTTCGTCAACGATTTACGTAAAAACCCTTCACTAAATCACAATATATTTGCTCTATTATTTGGCGGTTTATTCTCTTAGCTGTAATTGGTCATTTCTTCTAATCAACCTACACTGATAATTCGTATCCGCTAATAGTTATATCTTTAACATGCACCGCGTTATAACCGTACCCCATGACCAGGGTTTATAGTAGTAATTTACTACTCTTTTTTTTGGTAATCGCCCCGATGTGCACTCCAAATGATCGTGATGAAATGGAAGTTAAAGCCAAATTTAGACAATCCCGGAGGAGAGGAGGGATATAGCATGAAGAAAAAATTATTAGGTGTTCTTTTCGGGGCCGTTTTTATATCAATTCTAGTTGTTACCAACTCGGCTTTAGCCGCTACGGTCAACTTGTCATCCGGCGCACATTCAGGAACCCCCTGGTGGGTTTGGCCGCTTAGTCTATTCGCACTTACTTTCGTAATGGGAGTAGTCGCTATTCCGGCCGGCGTGGGTGGTGGAGTTCTTTTTGTACCTATCGTAAGCAGTTTCTTTCCTTTTAACCTCGACTTTGTCAGAGGAGCCGGGCTGATGATCGCCCTCTCGGGATCTTTAGCAGCCGGACCCGGCCTCCTCAAGAGAGGCATGGCGGACCTGCGCCTGGCAATGCCTGTAGCGCTGATAGCATCGGTCTTTTCAATTTTAGGGGCGGTCGTAGGTCTTGCGCTTCCAGCTAAGCTTGTTCAAATAGGTTTGGGTGCCGTTATCCTTGCAATAGTCTTCGTAATGGTCTTGGCCAAGAAATCGGAATACCCGGATGTTAAACTACCTGATTCCCTGTCGATCGCGCTTAGGATCTCCGGAATTTATCATGAGGATTCAACTAAGCAGGATATCGACTGGAAAATTCATAGAACGCCGGTCGGGTTAGTTTTATTTTCGTTTATCGGCTTCCTGGCCGGCATGTTCGGTCTAGGCGCCGGATGGGCTAATGTGCCTGTCTTAAACCTTGTTATGGGTGCCCCATTAAAGTTATCTGTCGCAACAAGCAGTTTCCTACTATCAATAACCGATACATCTGCTGCTTGGATTTATATTAACAAAGGAGCGATCCTGCCGTTAGTCGTTGCGCCATCAATTATCGGCATGATGCTCGGCGCTTTTATAGGAGCGAAACTACTCACAAAGGCCAAACCACAAGTGATCAGATACGCGGTTATTACCATGTTGTTTTTATCTGGTTTTAGGGCGCTTTTGAAAGGCTTTGGTATTTAGCAGCTTACGATGGTTGCCCCGATGAAACATCTCGGTTAACCGAAAGCATTGTTAAAACCAAATAAAAGTTCTGTTGATAGGAGGTCGGTATGGCTACAAGAATGAACAGTAAACGTGATTTAAAGATTAAACCCCAAGCGAAAGCTGAACCCGCGCGTACGGCAACGAAGACGGTTAGAGCCACAGAAGAACAACTTGTTTACGCTGGTATCCTGTCCATGGGCAGGAAAATTGGGCTTGCGGGTATCGTGGCCTCATTTCTGGTATATTTATCCGGAATTTTAACTCCTAAAATGCCGCTCGAAAAAGTCCCGGTTTATTGGCATCTTTCTTCGAGCGAGTACATGAAGGTTGCCGGCATTAAGCCGGGTTGGGCGTGGCTTACCATGTTTCAAAACGGAGACATGCTTAATTTTTTTGGTATCGCAATTTTGGGAGCCATAAGCTTAGTTTGCTATCTTGCCATAATACCTAAATTGCTTCGTAAAAAAGATACAACCTTCGCTATGATTGCGATCGTTGAGGTACTGGTGCTTGCGTTCGCAGCATCCGGGATTATTCATATAGGGGAGTAAGCAAGCGTGTTTTCTGCACATGCGTAGGTGCCTCGTAGGTAACCTATAAGACCAACAATAAACAAGAACACCGCAAATGATTCTGTTTAAGCCGGTTTGTAGGGAAACCAGCCTACGTATGTGCAGTTATACGATACTATAAGCTGGCATACTATTTATAAAAAGGCCCGGTGATAGAATACACCGGGCCTTTTTATTTTCTGCCGATTACCTCATAGACTTAGCCTCAACATACTTTCTTCGCGATTATAGGCCAATTTACCTCACCCGTTGCCAACTTCTCCCTTTATGCTCCCCTTTTTTATATTCACCTATACCACCGGCATTACCATAATATATTCGCAAACGTAGACTACGTAGTTTTAGCAATTCTTAAATATGGGTAATCCCTACCCTAACTATTTGTAGATTTCCTATGTAGCATTACGTGAATTTACGTATATTGGTATTGATGAAAGTACTAATAGTGCTAATATTAGAATCAGCTTGCAAGCTTTTCTTAGGATATCTTTTGACAAAGTGACTAAACAAGTTGCCTGTGTGTGCGTAGGTAACCTATAAGACCAACAATAAACAAGAACACCGCAAATGACCTTTGTTTATACCGGTTTTAGGTAGACCAGCCTACGCATACACAGACGAGTTATTAAAAGATAGAGAGATTTTTTTAGCTTGTCTAGTAACAATTGTGACAATCTTTCACAATCTCATAACCAGCACCACTCGCCCATCCAAAAGCTTATTCACCGAACAAATAATTAAAAAAAGGAGGATGATAATGAAACACAGGAAAGTAATCGTTTCAACCTTACTTACTGCCTTCATATTATTTATGTTAATGGCAGCACCCGCATGGGCCGCAAGCGGACCCGGCAAAGCATCTACCCTGGCATGGTGGATCTGGCCCTTAGTTCTTTTTGTGATCACATTTGTCATGGGTATCGTAGCGGTACTTGCAGGTGTTGGAGGTGGAGTACTTTTTACCCCTATTATAGGCGGCTTTTTCCCATTTAATATGGACTTCGTAAGGGCTGCGGGACTCATCGTAGCCCTCTCCGGTTCGCTCGCAGCAGGTCCCGGACTCTTAAAGAGAGGTATGGCAGACCTCAGGTTGGCTTTACCGGTGGCGCTAATCGCCTCTGCCGCCGCAATCGCCGGCGCGATGGTCGGCCTCAAACTCCCGGACAACATCACTCAAACCGCGCTTGGAATCGCAATCCTTGCAATCGTCGCTATTATGTTAGTAGCCAAGAAATCGGAATATCCGGATGTTAAAAAATCGGATAACCTCTCTTCGATCTTAAGAATCACGGGTATTTACCATGAGCACTCAACCGACCAGGATGTTAACTGGAAGATCCACCGCACACCTATCGGCCTTTTCTCCTTTATCTTTATAGGATTCGCGGCCGGTATGTTCGGCCTCGGCGCCGGATGGGCCAACGTCCCTGTCCTCAACTTGATGATGGGCGCACCTCTTAAGATATCGGTTGCAACCAGCAAGTTTCTACTTGCGACAACCGATACGTCGGCTGCATGGGTCTACATTAACAAGGGCGCGGTTATCCCTATGATAATTGTTCCCTCCGTTATCGGTATCATGCTTGGCTCTCTTATCGGAGTTAAGCTTCTAGCTAAGACAAAAGCCTCAGCGATTAAAATGACGGTAATCGTCGTCCTAGGCTTTTCAGGCGTAAGGTCACTTCTAAAAGGCCTTGCTATTTGGCCATAAATCGAGAGGAGGAAGATATGGGCACAACAGAAACTACGGCAGCAAAAAAAGCCGGCGTGCAAGTGGCAGCCACTCCGTTGGTACAGGCGACAGAGGAACAGCTCCTTTATGCGAAAGTCCTCGATACCGCAATGAAGATCGGTCTTGCGGGAATCATAGTAGTGTTCGCGTTCTATTTATTCGGTGTATTCGAGCCTAAAATCCCGCTTGCCGATGTCTCCAAATATTGGGGAATGAAAAGCCACGATTACCTGGAGGCGACAAATATTAAATCCGGCTGGGCCTGGACCGGGATGTATCGGCACGGCGATTTCCTGAACTTCTTCCCTATCGCATTTTTGGCTGGGATAACAGTTCTATGTTACCTATCGATAGTTCCTACGCTGTTCAAGAAAAAGGATAGCATTTATGGAATTCTCGCATTGATTGAAGTTTTGATCTTGGTTGCGGCGGCCTCAGGACTTATTTCGGCCGGCGGTCACTAAGATATAATCTAAGATATAAATCTGGTTAAAAGTATAGGTTTTAGGGCGGGCGTAAGGTCCGCCCTTTTTTCATCCCAATTTCTTATTATAAACCGGTTATATGCAGCATTCTACCAGCGTATTACCACCGATTGCAAATTATTTTACTCGCGGTACTGTAAATTCTTAGTAGGCAAGTAAGGTCTTGCAAAATAGATCAAGACCTCGCATTATCTCGTTAGAATCACCAAACGGGAGAAGGAGGTCTTGATATGGAAAACATTATTGATTCTATCTGCACATTAATAAAAGAGGGCACTGACTGCAAGAGTATAGAAAAGGAAGTTTTTGCGTTTGCATGCAAGATAGCAAGCGGGTTGTTCTCACAAATCATATCTGTTATTGACGAAACACTGTTAAAAGACAAGGACAAAGATCTGCGTGTTGTAGGGTTTAGGGAAAAGACGGTAGAGATGTTATTTGGCAGATTGACGATTAAGCGAAGGCTCTATAGAAACAACAATGGCTCATACCGGTTCTTGCTTGACGAGGCTCTGGGGCTCGGTAAGAGCCAGCGTATAAGCCCAACGCTTGCAGAAGCGAGTGCGGTCTTAGCAACACACATGCCGTTTCGGAAGGTCTCTGAGGTTATCGGACTGCTGCTGCCTACGCATATAAGCCATATGGTGGTCTACAACCATTTTGAAAAGGTGGCCGAAGCCCTCGATGAGCAAGACCGCCTGCGCGCCAAGAACCTGTTTGAAGACGGTGTCATCGAGCATCCCGGCACAAAGGTATCTGAGAAGCTTTTTATTGAAGCAGACGGTCTCTTTATCCACCTGCAGCGCGAGAGTAAAAGAAAAGCTGAACTAAAGCTCGGGGTTTCATATGAAGGATTGGCGCCAATCAATAAAGACAGATACAAAACGGTTTCCAAGGTAGCAGTAGCAGGGATGCTTACCGCGGAAGAGTTTTGGCGCAGATTTTCCGAGCGGCTGTACCGCAGCTATGATGTGGCAGAAACAAACGCTGTATATATCGGTGGTGATGGGGCACGTTGGATAAAGGGCGGCTGTGATCTGTTTAAGCATGCGACATTTACACTGGACCGCTTTCATCTAAACCGGGAGATCATGCGAGCACTGCCCACTGCGCTTCACGCAGAAGCTTTTCATCTCGCAGCCCAAGCTGACATGGAAGGGCTTGATGCTTTATTCGAACAGGCTAAAACAAACGCTAGCGAAAGCCAGGCCAAACGAATAAAGAAAGCAAGAGCCTACATCTTTGCCAATAAAGATGGTCTTAAAAAAGAGCTGCCAGAGCGAGGTCTTGGCACCATGGAAGGACAAATAGATAAGACACTGGCACATCGCTTCAAAAAGCGGGGTATGAGCTGGAGTCTCTCCGGGGCACACAGAATGGCGCATATGCTTTCCCTTCGGGAAAACGGTGAACTGTTTGAGCGCCTACAGAACTGCCACGTACCATCTAGCTTTCCTGCTGCAGTTTCGTCGAACGCTATTTCACTACCAGAAGTTCCCGGCGATTGGATGCAAGCTCACCTGCCTGCAATTATTGGGCCTTACTCTAGTCGTCCATGGGTAGGAGTTTTGCGTGATATTGCTGGACTAGGAGCGCTCGCATAAAGAAGCAACGAGATGCGCCTACTAAACGTTGACAGTAACGCGGCAGGCCTTTTATTTGAATTATCCCGCAAATAATCGTAAACTGATTATAAATGTACTGGCAGGCACAGTAGCAGGTCTCCTTCCCCTTCTGGATTCCGGCTCCTGACTTCTTCTTCGTGGGGTGACAATGTTACAAAAGACTGAGCAGCAGATTGTTTCGACGGGCGGACAGGCATATGTGCGGTGTAGCAGTTGCGGGTTTAAACAAAGCCTGCAACCATCCGATTTAAGCGACCCGACCAGTATTGTTTGTAGCGGGCCGGGCTGTGAGAACACATTTTCTGCAAAAGAGGGGCTTAAGCACGCGATTGTATCGGATAACGACTTCATGGCATGGTGTTTTATCAGCGATACCATGATATCCGGGCAGGATGCTATAACGATCGGAACCGCTAAGGAGATACGGCTGGAAGCACCCCTTAAGGCCGCCAAGAAGGTATTTATCATGCAGGTAACGCCTCTTGAGCCGGGGATTCTGGCTTATTTTGAGCACAAGTTCATTCCCCCGGACAACCTTATTATTCTCAGCTCGGGCGCAAACGATATCGTCGGCACGGAATACCAGGTCAAATGGGTAGTCTATGCGGATACTAAGGGCGAGCGCAAGGAGGCATGGCGCGAGTACCTTCAACGCGCCAAGGAAAGTCTTATCAATGAGGATTATCAAAGCGCTATTGTGGAGGCCGAGATAGCCGTTGAGGTAACGATTGCGGCCGTTTTATGGGAACTTCTTACCAAACGGAAGAAGCTGGCGGAAGATGTTGCCGAGTGGATATTAAATAAGGTCCAGGCCGCGAGCGAGCGCGTCAAGCGGGTTGCGGAACTCGCCATAGGAAAGAAGATCTCCGATATCAATCCGATCGTATATAAAAGCTGGGTTAGAGATGTGGCGCAAAAGAGAAACCGCATCGTCCACCAGGGTGAGACGGCTACAAAAGAAGATGCGATAAGCGCGATCGAGGCGGCGTTTGAGTTTATCTGGCTTTTGCTGGAGCTAATAGGCAGGCATCCCGTAAAGGTTGAATCCTAGCAACCTTCCCGGGGCTTTAATTTGAGGACAACAACTGCGATATCGTCTTGAGGTTTGCCGCTTACGAAATCTTTCGCTATGTTTACCAGACCGCATGCAACCTCTTGCGAATCTTTCCCGTGGATTATCTTATTAAGCTCATCGATCAAGACGTCCTCCCCAAGAAGCTCGTTTTTACACCTGGCCTCGGTCAGGCCGTCCGTGTAAAGAATTACCCCGTCACCCTGCGATAGAATTATCTCGCTCTGCTCATAGATGATGTCTTCCATCACTCCGACGGGCAGATTGCTTTCGTCGCAGCAAAAGACACACTTATTTTTAACCCAGATGATAATCTCCGGATGCCCGGCGCGGGAGATAATCATCCGGCCTGTGCCCGGGTCAAGCGCTCCGTACAGCATGGTTACAAACTGGTTAAAGCCGAGCTGCCTGCAGATGACCTTGTTGGCTTCGGTCAGAATATCCGCCGGCGAGAGCCCCCTGTACGCAAACGCCCGTATCGTGCTCTTAACCATCAATGTTATGGTCGCCGCCTCAAGCCCCTTACCTGAAACATCTCCGATTAAAATACCGATAGTGCCATCACCGAGTTCAAATAAATCGTAAAAATCGCCGCCGACCTTTGCGGCTTCCGCCGCCGATTCATAGATCGTGCCGATCTCAACCCCGGGCAGATTTACCGGAGCCGTAAGAATGGCCTGCTGGAGCGTCTCTGCTATACTATGCTCACGCTCATAAGCTTCAACCCTTTCAATCCCGATAGCGACCTGGGCGCATAGAGCGACAAGCAGCTCCTCATCGCTCTCCGTAAAGTCGGAGCCATCTTTCTTGTTGCTAACCATTACCTGGCCGATAAACTCATCATTCGAATCTAAGAGCGGCGCACCAAGTAAACCACGCATATGCATATGGTGTTCGGGCAATCCTTTAAAATGTGGATGATCCGAGATATCGTTCAGGCGAAGAGTCTTCTTTGTCCTGAACATTTCGCTGTAAAGACCACTGTGCGTGGAGAGGTCAACCTCAAAGGGCTCTATATTACAAGATTGGCTCCCATCAGTCGACCAGGAGAGCGTAGGAATTTCATCCATTGAATTTTTGCATAAAAGGACTACGCTGACTGCACAGTTGAATAACGTCCTGGCCGATTTAGCTAGCTGCTCGGCCATATCCTGAGAATTACCCTCCCTGGTTATCCTCTGGGAAAAATCATTGAGCATGCGCAACTGGCTGGCGTAATCTTCCATTTTCTTTCTGGTTTCAACTTGCTCATAATAAAGCCTGGTGTTTTCTATCGCGACAGCGACGTGGCGGGCGACGAACTCGAGTTCATCGAAGTCGTCTTCAATAAACACCCTTTCCTCCCGGAAACTTACCGCAGACAGGGTAGCTAAAACCCTGCCCTTTGAGATAACCGGAACCATGATTAACGATTTTACACCAAGTTCAATAAACTCTGTTAACGCCCAGGCATGCTCGGGGTAATCGTTAATCAGCACCCTCCGCGGATACTCAAAAACCCTCCGTGCAATGGTCTGCTTCGTTAAAAATATCTCTTCGGTCTCGGGGGACATATTGTAGAAGTATGCGGCCTCAATGACCGTGCCGTCCTTATTGCCAAGGTTGATGACCGCGGCGTCGGTATTAAAAATATCGGTCGTGTAGCGGGCGACTTTGCGTATAATCACCGATAAATCGAGGTCCTTGATGACATCGATTCCGATTTCGTTGATCATTTGCAGCCTCTGAACGCTGTTCTTTAGCTCCAGCTCCACCTTTTTCTTCTCTTCAAAGAGCAGCGCGGTATCCAGCGCAATGGCAATGTGGTTGGCAAAGGCCGATACAACCGAGTTAAACTCATCCTCGGTTAGGCCTTTCTTGCTGACGGTTTCTGAGGTAATACCAATGACCCCTATCCTGCGACCCCCAACCGAGAGAGGGAATACTGCAAGCGCAGGGGCATCATCCGGCAAAGTCGTTGTATTAGGGATGAGTGTTAGGTACTTATCGGCTTTAAGCGTTACCTCGGGTTGTTGGGTTAAGAACACCACGCCTGAAATACCTTCGCCGGGACGTACTGAGAAGCCCCTAAAAGCCTCTTCGTTTGGGCCCCAGAAGCGTTCGATTTTAAGGAGGTCGTCCTTTGAGTCGTAGAAAAAGAGCCACCCGGCCTTTGCGTCAAATAACCGCCGGGCTTCAGCAACAATAATATCCTCGACCTCGTCGAGTGAAAGCTTACCGCTTATCAGCCTTGCCGATTCAATGAGCGATGCGAGCAATTCCTCATATGTTTGACCAGTATCCCTGGCACAGTTTCTTTCAACTACCACGATGCACCAGCCCTGTTAGAAAAGCTTTAAACTTTTGCCCGGCACTATAATGCCTACCAGCAATCACCGCTATTTGGGAAAATTATCGCAAGCTCCCAGACACAGTTTTGAAGAATCGAAACTAGCTGCTGATAGTGCTATGGATATAATCGGTTGGTGGATATAGTTGGGCATAACCCAGTTTTCAAGATGCCAAAATATTGCGTATAGCATGTCTTTAGCAAAAAGAATAAGCAGAAATGAGACAAATTATTAAGGGATTACATGATGCCAGTATAATATATGCCTGCCTATTAAGGCAATAGGAAGTTATGTTTGCCAGCGTTAGCATAGATAATAAAGCGGATTAACCAGTATACCATCGTCTGTGCAGCCCACATGCGTCGCTAAGGTAGGATAATTATGGTGTTCGACGTGGTAATAATTTTCGGTGATTCAAAGCCGCCGGCTTTGTTACTTCTGCTTGCGTCAGGTGACTTGTGCCGTGTTTCCGACGATATTCACGTTTGTCGCTAAGGGGTCCGACATATTCTTCAATTTTTGTAGGATGGCCCCCGCGGCGCAGCCGGTAGCAAGGCTTGGCTTGCCGGATGGATCAACGGAAATCGGGACGACCTCCGCCTTTATAATCATGCCTTTGGCAAGCGAGAGCTTTAGGACAAATGCCTGGCCGGAATTCCCTGAGCCGCTGGGATAAATAAAGTTGCCGGGGCTGTAGGCAATACACCTGCCGTTATATATCTCGATCCCCTGCATCATGTGCGGGTGGCTTCCGAGTACAACATCGGCGCCGGCATCGATAGCCCTTTTAGCGAACTTGCGCTGGGAGTTCTGAATACCGGTACTGCCTTCGTCGCCCCAATGGCACGAGACGATCAGGTAGTCGTTCTGCTTCGCGGCCTCCTTGATAAGGCTGTCGATGTAGTAACGTTTCTTATTGGCAGCGATCCCGGCCTTACCCTCTTGAGCGCGAGCATTGTCGGGTGCTATTGAGGAGAGCGAGAGAAGCGCAACTTTTTTCCCTTTAATGTTGAGCACTGTGCGTGTGTAGGCTTGCTGGGAGTTGTTGCCCGCCCCTGCGTGGGCGATTCCGACCTGGTTAAGACGGTTAACCGTGTTGATCAAACCAGCGGTACCGTAATCCATTATATGGTCGTTGGCGAGCGATACCAGGTTAATACCCGCGTTTCTCATGCCGGTGGCGGCTTCCGGTGCTCCAAGAACTGTCGATCTGCCTGTTGCCGACGTTTGGCTTCCCATAGATAGCGGTGATTCAAGATCGCCCACAACTACATCGCCTGACTGCAAAACCTGAGTGATATCCGAGAATATGTCTTGTGCGCCATTATATCTAAGTGTATCTGCGATCTGGCCGTTGAACGCCATGTCGCCGACACCTACGAAGAAAATCGTGTCCGTTGCGTCCTTCTGAAAGGTTGTTGGATTTGTGGTCGTGGTAGCAGCTATAGCCAGGGTGCTCGTTGGCGGGGTCGGCTTCCCGACTTTTTTCGCTAAAACCGTGGTGGCGGCTGATTTAGCGGCGAGTTTTTCAACCGCCAGCTGCGGTTTAAGAAACCACACCGCTACGGCGACTATCGGGATAATAATCCAGCCCAGCATCAGCATTTGCGTGCGCAGCCGTCTCATTATCTCTTGCTCTATTTGTTTTTTCTCAGTTCTACTGAAGTTGGTTTCGCTAAGCTGAATATCTTTCTGATTTTCAAAGCCATAGTGTTGCATGATTACCTAGGGCTTATTCTACAATAATCTGGAAAAATTTGCTAGTCCTATTTTTATATTTAACTCTCCTACTACAACCAGGTTATCAGAACATAGTCGTAATTAATTCATTTGGGCTGCTCACGTGCATTATGGTTGCGTTATAACGTGATCCCCCACACCAACCTGGGGCCATAGATCGAGGATATCTTTGTTTCTCAGGCGAATGCACCCGTGTGAGGCCCTGGTGCCGATCACCCAGGGCTCGTTTGTCCCGTGAATTCCATAGCGGGTGTACTCATAGGTGCCATTTATTAGCCCGTAAAGACGCATTTTACGGGGGCCGTAGACGCCTTTGGGATCCGTTTTATACTTCTGTCCGACTATCCACTCGGCATTCGGCGTTGCCATACCGTCCCTGCCGATAGCCACCTGGTAGATCTTCTTCAAAAAACCGTCAATAATCCAATAGAGCCTAAACTCGCTTTTATCGATAACTATAAGGTGGTCATGGTTGGATGGGGCTTGTAGGCAGTAGTAGCTTACGACACCCGTTGATGTCGACGCCGAGCCGTTCTTGGTTCTCACGCTTATGGAGTATGTGCGGTTTATGGCCTTAAGGCCGGTAAACGTTACCGTGTTTGAACCACTTGCATGTTTAATCTGAACAAGCTTTCCGTTAACCCATAACTCCTGCGTGGATGACTCGGGGTCGATCTGTGCGGTCACCGAGTAATTTTTCGTAAACACAACCTGTTTTTGTTGGGGGAATATTATCGTTGGTTTCGGCAGGTACGGGGCAACGTAAGTAGGATAGCCACCGCTCTCTCGAATTTCTTTGTAGAGGATATTCCAGATAAGAACCGATGTCTCCGCCCTCGTAACTACACCGGAAGGCCTCAACTCTTTACTCGGATAGCCGCCCATGAGGTTGTATTTAATAGCCGCAGCAGCATACGGTCTGGCCCAGAGGCTGATGCTGCGTCGGTCTTTGAGGCCCTGCAGCCAGCGGTTCTGCTCCTGAATATCGGTTACCCCATCCATCCCGGCGGCCCTTACTATGATCGCCGACACTTGTTCCCTGGTTAAAAGCCCCGATGGTGAGAAAAGCGCGGGTGTCGTGCCGTTCATTATCCCTGCCTGCAGGACTGCCGCCACGTCTTTGGAAAACCAGTCCGTTTCGTTTACGTCACCGAACGGCTCTGTGCCGGTTGCTTGCAATGATTTTGCGCGCGCTAGAAATGATGCCATCTCGGCCCTGGTAATAGATTTACGCGGCTTGAACGACCCATCGCTGTAACCGCCGACGATACCGTTAATCGCAAGCGAGATCACTTTATCATAAAACCAGTCGGCCTTTGAGATATCCTTATAGTGTAGGGACAAGCTATGGTCGTGCCCCAGTGCGGGGTTTTGCGACGCTGTGTTTGTATCAATAGTGGTGGTGTTTTCTATTGTACCGGTGTCTGACATACCGATGTCTGGCGTACCGGTGGTGGGGATGCCGGCACGTATAAACAGTATCTGCTGCTGGGCAAACGCACTTTGTGGGCCGAGCAATCCACCAAGAGATAATGCGATCACTATGATTATTAATACCGCTAAGGCTGCTTCTGTCTTTGTTCTTTGCAAGTTTAGTCTCTCACTAGTTTTGTTCTAAGTTTAACGAAAAATTCAAAACCATCACGTGTTTTTTAAGTACTTTCTGACCAGACCTAGCAGGCCTTCATTAAGGAAAAGATCGATCGTCTCCCGTTTTCGTATATCGTTATAGGCTGCGCGTTCTTTATCGTTAGAGATAACCTCATACGCTTTACGTATTTCAAGCCATTTACGTGTTGCAGCTTCTTTATGCTCATCGGGGTGCTTATCGGGATGATATTTAAGCGATAGCGCCCGGTATGCTTTATCGATAACTTCTTTTGAAGCCTCGGGGTCGACCTCCAGTATTTTATAATAATCAACCATAATCAACCAAATAACTTACACCGCCATCGTCCTTACATACATCATCTAATTATAAATAATTATAAGCCACTATAGGTGTAGGCTACCAGGTATTTCGATACTGCACACACCATAAACTTTGCCGCATCTGGCTTATTTAAGGCCCGGGCTATACCAAAATGTTACGCATACCAGTATAATCAATTACAAGAACACAATAGAGTATAACAAGAGTGTGTCCCGTTAAAACGGGTGCAGATTCCGGCTACATCTGGCATAAGGTGGAATGAGGTACCATGATTGAAGGTTTCAAGAACTTTATTAAAAACGAAGACCCGCTGGTTTGGAAAAGCCTCGTTATCGCATCGGCAATAACGATCGTTTTTTACGTCTTCGTTCTTATTTACACGCACTAGTGCCAGAACACCATAATTATTGTGTCATTCTGAGCAGGTCCTTCGCTATCGCTCAGGATAAACTCCGAATCTAGAGAACACTCACAGACTGCTGTTGCCTGTCATTCTGAGCGAAGCGAAGAATCTAGCGGGCACTCACGCACTTCTGTCACTTAAGTGCGTCTAAGCTTTGATATACCTTTCTAAGAAGCGTTTACCAAGCGTGTATCATATCTATCAAGCATGTATCAAACAAATACCAACC
>Ga0210023_1000541_pt1 | contig 28967 bp, 18 predicted proteins | sample CryGeymeta201524_FD_183987 | JGI IMG/M metagenome (GOLD analysis project Ga0210023, IMG submission 183987) | Groundwater microbial communities from Crystal Geyser aquifers in Utah, USA - Crystal Geyser metaG 2015-24 (SPAdes) (version 2) | ecosystem: Environmental > Aquatic > Deep subsurface >... | reverse complement strand
GTTGATCTAGATTTACAGATATTTGGCTATCTACAGGGGATAATGTTGTATTTTCAGAATTAATCAAACTTCCATTAGGCAAATAATAATTTAAATTAATGCTAACATTGCGTTTAATACTAACATCAGAACCATAACCATAAATTATGCTTCCTGCAATTAGGTATGGTTCATTGCATGCATAATATTTTGGATCATTGTAAGTACCATAATAAACACTAACATTTTCAAGAAGACTTAAGACAATATCTTCAACACAAGTTAAATTAAAATATTGTGTGCTATTTGCTGACCAATCATTGTTTGGAACTATTATAATTCTATATCGGCTATCAAAAATAGGACGTTCAACACGCAAAGCATACATTATTTGTCCTGCCTTATTAGTTTCATTGTTGCTAACAAGAACGCTTTCATTGGGATATAAAATAATATTATACTCCTTTTCACCGCCATGACCTGAATACCAATTAGGCATTAAACCTTCATAAGATACATCTCCTTCTTCTCCCAACGGGTCAAAAATTAAGTCTTCTAATTCAGTATTTCCTCCTTCACCATTTGATATATCATCTAAATATACTCGCAGTGTAATATTTTCTTGTGAATTACCTGTATTATTAACTGAAATACTCAACAAAAAGTTTCCTTCATCTTCGCTTTTATTATATGGTGTAGCTGTATTTGGATCATAACGACAACCAACATATGGGTTATTTGCTTCTGTTATCTTTGAAAGATTAATTATAACATTACCATGCTGCCCTTCTTCTTTTATACCAATTGATGTTTGGTCTTTTGTTTGATTTGTTTGATTTTGCGCTGAATCATTATTTTCTTCACTACTTGAAGAGCAATTTCCGCAATCTTCTGGGCAAACCGAACAATTTTCATTGTTACCGCAAACACTGTCACCACATTTTTCTGCTTTTCCATCGCAGTTTTCGTCAATATCATCGCCATAGATTTCTGTTGCTCCTGGGTGGATTGATGCATTGTTGTCATTGCAGTCTGTATCGTCTGTTGTGTAGCCTGCTGGTGCTGTGCATGCTTGGGTTGTGTTTGTTGCATTTCCATAGCCATCGTTGTCCGCATCTCTGTAAAATGTTTGTTTTACTCCTTCGTCAATTTCACCATTGCAGTTGTCATCTACTCCATTGCAGATTTCTGTTGCGTTTGGATTAATTGATGCATTGTTATCATTGCAATCATCCCCTTTTGTTGTTTGGCAATTTAGCGGAACGCATCCTGAATCATTACAAGAGCCAGAAATAGCAGAACTAACAAACTCATCACTGTCATTGTCGCAAAAATAATCATAAATAGCAGTAGCATCACTATCATTACTTTCGTTTTCTGTTACAACAAAAAAACTAGTCAAATGTGTTTGCAAGTTAAAAAATGTAAAAATAGCAAATAAAATAAATACAATAACAAATACAGGCAGGAGTTTTTTTATAGGGGAATCATTCATAATATATTTATGTTTATTTTTTTTTTTTCAGTTTACTACTCATATTATATTTATTGTTTTTTACTCCATTATTTTAAAATAATATATAATATTACTGAACATAAAATTTTTGTGATTTGTTGAAAATAGTTAGCATTGCAAAATGTGTTGACATAATCACATTTTTTTTATAAGAGTGTTTATTTGTGACATTGAGCAACACATTTGTATAATCTAAGATTATGTGTTTGTTATTAAGGGTTTTGAATGGGTGTTTTGTTAAGAAATTTGTAAGACTATTATGGCGGAGTCTATTCAACAACAGATGTCAGCTATTTTACTGATAAATATTTGGTTAATTGAGCTTTACCTAAGCAGTTAGATAGATAAATCAACCGAGCGCCTATAATAAGCTATTTTATTTGCGAAAAACAGATTGATTATACAAATAATGGGCGCACACTTTTATTCCAAAAGGAATTAATACAATTTACTACATCGTCTATAAAAAGATTAGAAGAGTAACAATTATCAGCTTTATAAATCACAGGCTTTGCAATGAGCGTTTCTATAAACTCGTTATTTCTTTCATTATAACCATATAGTCCTGAGACCCTTAAGACAAGATTATTATCGTCGGTTTTCAACACAATTTTTTCAGCTTCGTATTTTGTCCAACCATAGTAATTGATTGGGTGCGGATCATCGTGTTCACAATAAGGTCCTTTTTCGCCACTAAATACGTAATCTGTAGAGATGTATATTATCTTACCTTTACTACATTCTACAAGGTTATTCATTCCCTTCACATTAACATCGTAAGCTCGTTTCTGATTTTTCTCACATTCGTCTGGCCGCATCATCCCCCCGCATGCGATTATGACGTGGGGGTTGTACTTATTTATCAACTTTGACACTTGTTTTTTGTCTTGAATGTTTAAATAAACAAGACCTAGGGCAGGTCGTGAAAAAAAAGTCCCAATTACATCACTCTCGACTGATAACGCTGAAAACAATTTACTACCGAGAAAACCTGACGCACCAATTATCAACACCCTCCGATCCTCTTCCCTAGAAATCTTAGCTCCCATTTTAATGCCTGCCCATGCGTTAATCAATACAAGCTGATTCTGTTATGTAGAGGGTCGTATTATCAGCGTCCATTTTTGCATTGAGACCAATTATAAGAGGCATATTGAGTGTAGAATGCCCAAAGTCCATATTCGATATTATCGGAAAATCGTATTTTTCAACGGATGCTAAAACCAAGTCTTTAAAACACGGTGCCAGCTCAGCATATTCTTTCTCTTCAAATTCCGTTGGTACCCCAATCAGCATACCCGAGATTCGGTCAAATACTCCGGCCAAACGCAATTTATAAAGCATTTGGTCTATCACATGTAATTCTTTACATATATCTTCCCAAAACAAAATTGCTCCATTAAATTCACTTAAGTTAGGGAAGTATGGTGTTCCCATAAGCAAACATAATACATTTAAATTACCACCAATCAACTTTCCTTCTGCTTTTCCTTGTCGCCAACATTCCCACTCAGTAATTGCTTTCAGTTCTCCAATAGGTTTGGAAGACATAAGTGCCTTTTTAAAATAATTCTCCTGCTGCATTTTGTCTTCTTCAGACAACTCGTCGGACCCTAAACCTAAAGCTACATCTTCTAAATGAAAGCGCCGGCTAGTTTAACTTTTGAAAACATTGCTAAATGATATGCATTATTATCGCTCATACCAATAAATGGTTTGGGATTTCTCTTAATAATATCATAATCCAAGAACGGGAGCACTTTAATAGCAGATGCCCCACCTGCTTGTGCAATAATAGCTTTAACATGGTCGTCAGAATACATGTTATTAATTTCTTTTGCTTGGTCTTGAGGGGTTCCCGCCATCCACCATTTTTCCATACGAAGGGTTTTACCTTCTTTTATTTTAAAGCCCCATTTCTTTAAAATGGTGATCCCTCTTTTCAAGCCTTCCTTATCTAGCATTGGTTGCGATGGAGCAACTATACCGATTGTATATCCGATATCCAACTTTTTTGGTTTCAACACTTTCGACATACTAATCCCTCCTTTGTAAATTTTTATTACCTTTGTTAAGGGTTATTGAATCTGTATATAAATATGTGTCATCTTTACTCATTAAAATTCGGAATCCTATAGAAGCATGAAAATAATCTGGTTGAAAGCCATACCTATTAGATGACAAACAACGGATATAAGGGTCATAAAAAGATCCCTCTCTAAACACTCTAAAGGAATCTATAGGCTCTAAATATGATTCATTATCACGATAACTTTTTTTATAACCATTTTGGCACCATTCCCATACGTTCCCATGCATATCATATAGGCCCCATTTGTTTGGTTTCTTTTCCCCTACAGAGTGTGTTTTATCATCCGAATTTTCATCAAACCATGCAAATTCATGCAGTAAAGATTCATCATCGCCAAAAAAGTATTTAGATTGAGAACCCGCCCGACATGCATATTCCCATTCAGCTTCAGTTGGTAAGCGATATATCTTTTTACCTTCAATAATATTAAGTTTTGAGATAAAGTTTTGACAATCGTTCCAAGAAACACTTTCGACAGGTAAATTATCACCAATTAAATAACTGGGATTTGTTCCCATGACAGTTTTCCATTCCCCTTGAGTTACAGGAAAAACACCAATATAAAACGGTTTAATAATATTTACCTTATGCACTGGACGCGTTTTTTCCCAATTATTTGCTCCTTTTAAAATTATCCCATCACCACAATAACTAAATGTGTTTGAATCAATTGTATTATTGTTGTCTGAAATGATATGTGACTGATTATATTCTTTCTTATATTTTTGATCTGACCCTAAAACAGCAACACCCTATCTAGAATACACAACTGTGTTGCTTTTGATAGTATTGTGACCAGAAACACTTAGTATAATCTCCCCCTTATTAAATAAATTATCTTGAATTGTAGTATAGTTTGAATAAACAAGAACCAACATATTCTCATAAAATTCATTATTTTTAATTATAATATTATTTGAAGAATTCACTGCAATTCCTTTAAATATATTTTTTATTATTTTATTGTTTGTCAAATTGCAAAAAGATGTATTATCTAAATATATTCCATAGGTGAAATGAGTAACCACACAATTTTTAATCATATTTCCTGATTTTCCATTTAAATAAATTCCATAATCAGATCCAGAACCATTTCCTTCAATTGTATGTCCTTGACAATCAAATGTTTTGTTATTGAAATTTTCAGGATTATTAATGCAGGTTTCTGATGAGATGCTTATATTTTTTTGTAATTTAATGTTCTTACAAGAAGTAGAATTTAATGCATTTGTGCAATCTTCACAAGAGTCACATTCACAAGTACATCCTGCTTCATCTCCAATATAACAGGGTTGGATAATAAGGAATGCATTCGCAGTCCAAGAAAACAAAAAAAGGGTTATAAGTACACATACAAAAAACAAGAGTTTGGTTGATTTGTTGGCCATATTGTTTTGTATAATAATCCTAGAAAGTCAAAGATGTTCTAAGAGACCATTAAAAAATATTTTAATATACCTATTCATCTGCCTAAAAAACAAACAAATTATTTTTTGCTTTTGCGTTCTGTTTGTAGATGTATTTTCAAAATTTTATGTTTTGAAAATCGCGGGTAAATCTTATTATCTCGCCTTGTTTGAAAATCCTACATATTTTTAATATTTAATAAATTTTGAAATAAGTTGCGCTCAATATTGTTTGTGTATTTCAGACAAGGTTTGAAATCACTTTGCTCTCATATTTTTCAATAAATTTAAAAATCATTCTGTTATTGTTCAGAGATTTTAAAGTATGCTTGATTTGAAAATTATTTTTATTGTGACAACATAACAATTAAATAACTCTCAACACTTTTCCTTTTAAATCAAGTATGACTTCGTGGTTTTTATCTTTTGTCAGAACTCTCCAAAATTGTTGTCCCTGATATTCAATTTTTTCTGGTAATAACTCTTTTTGTTGAACAAATATTTGTTTGCTCTCTAATATCTTCACAGAAATTTCTAAAATTTTAGAAACATTAACTTGCAAATCACTGCTAATTGGCATTTCTTCAAGTTTTTTGTTTTGTAAAATCTTGTAGAAAATATGCGCGCCAGACAGCAAAACAATCATCCACGGCAAAACAAGAGATTTACAACAACCTATAAAAATTAAAACACATACTAAAACCATTGCTGTAATTATTGTTATGATTAGTTGTATAAAATCATATTGTGGCTTAATAACCGATAGTTTTGCCTTATTAAATTCTGCTTTTGTCCATCCTTTATATATAGCAAGTGGAAGCAGTTGTTCTTCTGAAAATCGGGGAAAAGCTGTATTTTTTAACACGCTCAAAATATGAGAAAACATATTTTTAATTCTTGAAAATATGTCGCTTAATAACTGTTTGTCAAACTGCATGGTTTTTATTTTTGACAATAATTCTTTATTTGAATATGTAGAACTGAGTGTGTCTTGTTCTTGGGATTTTAGTGCTTTTGCTAAATAATTGCTTAAAACATCTTGTTCTGAATTGTTTTTATTTGGAATGCGATAAATTTGGTTTGAAGCCAAATAAACCAAAACAATTGACAAAAGTGATGGAACAAGGTAAAAAAGCAAACAAGCATCGCAAAGCATTGTGAATGAGTAAATAACTAATTTTCCATTGTATGCAAGATAAGTTAAACCAACCGAAATTGCAAAAACAATAATGCCAGCAATCAGTTGAATATAGTCATTTTTATATTGCTCTATACTTTTAATAGCATTAGTGATTTGATTATTTGTCCAACCTTTTAAAAGCAGTACTGGAAGTAAAGAAGTTAGTGAATATTTTGTTGATAAGATGTTTTGGGGCAATTTGTATTCTGTTCCTTGTTCTATAAGGGCTTTAGAAAGATAATTTTTTAATGTATTTTCGTCAGATTTCTCAGATAAAGGGCAACGGTTTTTAAGTGCTGTAAAAGAGTAAGTTAAAAATATTAAAATTAATGATAATATTGCTAAAATGGGTGTGTGCCAATTTGGAGATGTAAAGTCACAAGTGCAATCTTTAACAAGAAGGACGGGTTTTCCGCAATCTTCTATACAAGTTTCAGATGTTTCTCCACACTCTGTCCTGCAAACACCATCTCCACACCCATATTCTGAGCAAGGATTACAATCTTTTACACAAGTCTGATTGTTTTCATTACAATTACAAACTTCGTCTCCGCATTTTGAACCACAATCTTCACAACATGTTATTGAGTTTTCTCCTGTTTCTGAAGAGCAAACACCATCTCCACACTTTTTACAATCTATGACACTTAATGATTCATAGACAGGCATATAACCGAGCTTTTTCATTTGAATAGATTGAACCCCTATATTTTCAACTTTAAAACAAAATTTGTTGTTTGAACTAACACCTAACAATCTAACATTATCTGAAACAGAAACTTCATCTACATCAATAAAAGTAATACATATTGTTTCTCTTAAGCAAATTTTAGATATATCAACAGGAGTAAATATATATTGAATTTTGCCTATCTTATGAAAAGATACTGGTCTGCTTAAACCCCCACCCTCGCTCTTTTCTTTTTTAGTTATTAAATCTTGTCCATCACAATCTTCATCAATACCATTATCAGGAATTTCTTCCATAGGCAACACACCATCACACTCACCCCACGTATAATCGCTCTGGCATATTTGATTTCCTTCTTTACAAATACCAACATTTTTACTACATATTTGAGTAATACCTACAGGCGAACAAGGACAACCAGTATCAATAGAGCCATCACAATTATCATCAATTCCATTGCAGATCTCAGTTGCATTTGGATTAATATTAGCATTTTTATCATTGCAATCACATTTTGTTGTTATAAGCAAGCAAAGGGGCGAACATGCAAAAAAGCCGTCTTTGTCTTCATCTTTACACTGGCATTCTGGGTCATCTAAATCAATCAAAGTATCGCAATTATTATCAATACCATCATCACAAATTTCTCCCTGGTTTGGACCAATATCTGCCCTTGTATCATCACAATCCTCCCCCATTTCTTGACAAACCAAAGGATCTCCTTTTGTATATCTATAATATCTATCACCACTTGAATCAATACAAATAGTTTGAGAATTGACACAGGGGTTATCTAATGTGTTTTCATCAATAAGGCCATTACAATTATTATCAATACCATCATTACAAATTTCTTTTTGACTCGGGCTAATATGTGGATTGTTGTCATTGCAATCGCATTTACTCATATTACAAGTAGAACAATTAGCACAATAAGTACAACTAACAAATCCATCTCTGTCTTCATCTATACAATCAGAAATATTCATACAACCCTCTTCATCTATTAGACCATTACAATTCTCATCTATAGATGTATTGCATTTTTCTGATACTCTTGGATTAATTGATGAATTGTTATCATCGCAGTCATCTCCCCCACAAGAAACAGCAAAATATCCATCATTATCAGCATCTACACAATACTTTTCAATACATTTGTGGCTGCACCCTAATTTATAAGCTCCGCCAACATCATTCCAATTACCAAAAACAGAACAATAATTTTCTAATCCTTTATTATTAATACCTCTATCTAAAATATCTCTCGTATTATTGCAAATAACATTATAATGTAAGGTGTTGTTTTTTGAAGAAGTGTCGATTTCAATTCCAACTATCTTATTATTTTGTATTTGATTATTATAAAAAACATTGGTGTTTGAATTTGTCACACTAATTCCTTTTTCAAAGTTTTCAATTATGCAATTTTCAATTAAATTATTTCCACCAACACCCTCATTACCCTTTAATTCAATTCCATTTCCTTTTCCACTACCTATTATTGAGTGGTTTTGGCAGTCAAATCTCTTTGAATCAAAAATCAAAGATAAATCTGCAGAGTATATTCCTGTTGAACCTGTAATACAAGAAGCTGCGGGTTGCAAATTTACTTTTAAAAGAACAATTTTACAACTTTCATTCCAAAGCATATTAGTACATTCTGTACAAGTATAACAAGAACATATATTTTCTGAATCACACATATCTCCACACAAAGGACAGTATACATATGGTGGACGAGAACAATCATTATCTGTGTCTTTTTGGTTTGAATTAAGGACATATCTACAATTATCACATGCATTACCAACACCATCATTATCAGAATCATTTTGATCTGGATTTGATATATATATACAATTATCAGAGTCATCAGGAACTCCATCTTTATCTGTGTCTTTTTTACATTGTCCTCCTACACATACTGAATCAGAATCGCAAGAAAGAGTTTCAGATGCAACATCACACACCCCAGCAGAGTCATATTTGCAAGAGCAAGAATTACTATCACAAGTTGTAATATTACAATATCTTGTTCCTTCTTTTACAGTATTATTTTTACAACTATCCCAAACAGTATAGTCATAAACCTGACCACAACCACCTTGTGCTGCATCACAAGTTGCACTACACATTCTTTTGTTGCAAGAAAAAATACAATTACCTTTACTTATACATCTATCACCACCCCCGCTATATTTTGTTCCTTTACATGTATGACACCATTCACATTTGTTGTCATTACCACAAACAGCACTTGTTTTATAATCTGAACAGCACACCTGTCCTCCTACTGTAATTGTTTGGTTTTTATCTGATCCTTGTTTATATGACTTGTTTGTATTTACTGCGCAGTTTATTGTTTGTGTTTTTGTGGTCTCGCTTACATAACACCTAAAGTTTGCTTTATTTCCATTCCATGCTGTCCAACTACACTTTGTAGAATCTCCATCAACAGATACCTCAACACTATTTACATTTGGAACAGAAGAAGTGCAGTTAACATAAACATATTCACCAGGGCAAACAGTTGACGCAGATACTGCTATGTTAGTTATTTCAATAGAACATCCTTTATCTCCTTTTATACATCCACCAGATGTATCATAATCACACTCTCCATCACAATTATTATCTTTTTTATCATTGCAAGAACCATCAGACGGTTTTTCTGTGCGATTATATCCCCCACAAGAACAAGAGCAATCACTACAATCATCATGATTAGTTGCACACCCACCAAGACCATTTTTAAAAGGGCAATTATGAGTTATATATGTTGATCCTAAACAGAGGTTTGCAGAACAAGAGCAATCTATACAACAAGAAATTTCATTTTCACCACTACCCCTATCACACCTACCATCTCCACACAATGGTTCACAAACACCTTTTTTACTACAATATTCATAAGTAGCATTACAACCACAATCTCTAGGGCAATTATTACAATTTTCACTCAGTTTATCACAAATACCATTTCCACAAGTAGCAAGGCAATCAGCATCATTTGCAGTCGTGCAACCAGGAGGACAACAACCATCTTTAGTACTATTATTACAATGTGTTATTTCTGAGGAAATATTGCATTTTGCATTACATGTGCCTCCAAACACACAACTATACTTTCTACACGCAGCATCGAGGTATCTACAATCTGAATTTGAAATACAAGCAAGAGTAAAACATTTTGCACTAGATCCAGATCCACAACAAACATCTGGAGAAACACAAGCACAATCAAAAGGACAAGTAGCACAAGTTTCGCCTGCATCACACCCACCATTTCCACAAAAAACAAGATCACATACATCACAAAGACCATCATTATCAGTGTCTTTAGAACAAACAATTCTAGTAGAAACAGAAGGGGAATCTGTAGAATAAGAATTTCCCATATTATCTCCTGCTGTGAGTTTAGCTGAATTTGGAATTATTGTACCTTTTGTATAACAAGTTGATATATTTAGTATTAAACTAAGTGTACCTCCATCTCCTGCCTCAAGATTTCCAAGATTCCATGTAATAACATTATTTCTCATTATGCCTTCTGGAGATGAATTAACATAAGTAGTTCCTGCTGGCAAAGTATCACTAATTTTTACGTTTGTTAAATTAACCCCCCCCTTAATATTTCCATAAGGAATTGTATATTTTATTAATTGGTGCGGTTCAGCTGTTATCTTATCCACTGATTTATCTACAAAGCCTAAAAATCCAGTGCAATAAAAAGTAGAACACGCACGATTATCAGATTCGTCTGTTTCTTTTATTATGTTGTTATTGCTATCTGCAATAATACAAGCAGAATATGGTCCTGCTGATGATGGTATCCAATTATAATCAATATATGTTAAGTTGTAGTTTGTTAAGTTTTGAAATTGATTCTCTGTTAAATATAAATGCTCACTGTATAGACTTCCAATTTTAAATTGATTATAAAACTTCTCGCTTATTTTATTGCTACTAGTTGACCGTAATTCAGCTGTAAATTTAATTGGTTTTCCTACTTCGCAAGAAGTATTAGGCCAAAAACGAGTTACCATTATATTCTGACCACACACATAATCATTCTTTGTAATAGTTATTTCCTTTTTATCTGTGCGCTTACTAGTGCCTAATGGAATTTCTCCCTTTACACGTAGTGTGTATGTAGCACCATTAGTACCTCCTGTCAACCCTTTTGCATGAACAGTTCCAACAAGAGATCCCCACAAAGGAATATCAAAAATATTGGTTTGCGCGCAGTTTGCTCCACTCATACAATCAATTGTGGCGCTTTGCGATTTATAATCAATATTAGCAGCACTAAATCTAATATATGCCTCACTCATACTAGTACACATTTCAAATTTATCCCCGATTGGAAAAAGAAAGTTCTTTACACTATAAAATTGTTGTGTTTGAGTATCTTTTTTTCCATCGGATAAAGTAATAATATTTACTGTATCTACCCCCTCTGATGTAGCTAATTCTGAAATAGGTATTTCTTTTTCTATTTTTTTTGTTATTTTAGTACCACAAGGAATATTTACCCCGATGTCTTCTGTTTTGTCAAGTCTAGTGCTTGTGCTTCCATCAACATTTTTACCTGTTATTATAACATGCCATTGACTATTAGCTGTGTTATTTATAGTAGAAACACTACTGCAAGATTTACAGCGATATGAGTTTCCTATTCCCCAATAAAAATCTGGATTTGAAAGAGTGCAACTTAATCTATATCCAGGAGTACCGTCTAAATAAGCAAACATTTCAGAATAACATCCTTGAATATATACAAAAGGCTTTGTAATATATGCCACTACTGGATGTATTCTATGAAATATTGAAGAAATCTTTTCTCCATTATTATCTATAAGACTAGTTTGTATATATCTACCAATCCAAAAAACAGTGCGAGTATCTATATTACTTTTATCTTCGCTCCCGCCAGTAGTTTTATTAGCATATTCTATTACTGAACTGCCTGGTGTTATATTTAATATTTTTTTATTTAAATCATAATGTAACCCTCCAAAAGTATCTGGGGTCATAAATGTTCCTGCATAATAATGAGTATATAATGCAGATAAAACTTGTACACTTATATTTTGAGTATTATTATTAGTTATATTTATTTTTACAGAAGAAAAGAAATTTGAATCCTCGCATCTATTATCAGTAGGTTCTATTGTTTGAATAGAAATTATAGGTAGTACTATGTGTGAATCACCATATAAATAATACATAGGAATTCTAACAGATTTATGAAAACCAGAGTTAGAACCAAAATTAGTATCGTGTACATACCAATAATTAGGAAAAAACTTTGAAATATCTTTTTTTAGGGTTATACTACAATCTTCACCAGGAGACATCATAGCAACCTCATCAAATTCATCTGTTCCCATTTTATATTTACATGTATCATCTACTATAATAAATGGACTCTCCTCAAACCAAGCAGGATTTATTCCTATACGCTCAAATACCCAATACAACCTATACCCAAATAATGGATTGTTTGCAGTATTCTTTAATTTATTTTTAAAATACAAAGTGCTTGTATCTTTTAAAGATATGTTAGTAATATCATAATTAACACCAGAAACAGATATACAATTTTTAACGCAAGTATATGTCCATTGCCCATTATTACAATTTTGAACAACTTCTGCAAGTATATTATTACAATCTTTATCTGTACACATTTGAAAACTTGAAAATTCTCCACCATTATCACCACAAGCAGCACTAACTGGCGATACGCTAAATAACAAAAAAATACACATAACAGCCAGAGCAAGTTCAAAATATATGGATTTGCTTTTTAATAGAATATTTGTTTTATTTATTTTGTTTTGCTTAGACACCATATTATATTTAATATTTAATACACTTTTGTTTTGCTTAGACAAGATATTACATTAATCTTTAATACACATTTTAGTATTTTTGTTTATTTTATTCTACTTAGATACTACATTATATTTAATACATATCTTAGTATAAAACAATTGACAAAAAGTGTTGGCTTTGTAAAAATCCTTTGAAAAAATATAATTTATTTGATATAATTATTATGATTTTTAGTTTGAAAGTGTTGTTTCTAACAACACAATTTATTATTTTAGCAATAACTTACTTAGCAAAAAAATATTTATTTAAAACCACTATTAACACCTAATCTTCAATTTTTAAGCATTACACCCACCACTAGCAGTCGCGCCCGTATCACCTAATTTTTGCTTACATTCTTCTGGCGGATTATTAAATCCAGCGCAAATAAATGTTTTAAGTTTTTCAGGAGATCTCCAATCACCTTCTGTTGTTTGGCCATTTATAACTAATGTAGGTGACCCTCTCACTCCATAAATAGCACACTCTTCATTGTTGAGTGGATATTTAGGATATGTTCCTCCAGCATTCCATGCAACAGTTATGTTATATTTATCGTTTGTTTCATTTATACATGAATTTAGTTTTGTTGAATCAAGTCCAATGTTTTTTACACATTTTGCACTATTTCTTTCTTTTGTAAAGCAATCAATAAAAGCCCATGTTTTAGCTGTCTCTAGATTTTGAATACAATAAATAAGTGTATTATCATCTTTTTCTATTTCTCCGTGCATTAAATAATTAACAAATTTTATTTTTGCATCAATTTTATCTCCAAATAATTGCGCTATAGGACTTAATGTTTGCATACCTACAAAGCCATAAGGGCAATGACTCATAACAAACATTTCTACTTTTGGTTTATCTGCTTTTGGAACAGAATCATATATTTTTTGTTGTGCTATTGCTTGAATCTCGGCAATTTTGTCAGAAGCTGTTTTGTTGTATTTGCAAGCATTTGCATCACCATCTATACAACTTTTAATAATCACATAACACGCTAAGCTATTTTTATCATTTTTATCAATACACCTATAACTTAAATATGTTAAAACATTTTCTTTTTTTGTATCAAAATAATAGTGCGCAAAAACATCTGTTGTATCTCTTGCTATTATAATATTTTTTTGTTTGTCTTTATATATATATAATGGTTGTTGAATAATAGTAGCAAGATACTCAGAAACAGGCATACCTAAATTAGTTTTTAATTCTTGCTTTGCTGTATCTGTCAGTTTTGTGGCATTTGAAGTATACCAATATTCAACAGAAGGCAAATTATTATCAGGTCCTTGTAAAGACATAGATTCTTTGCCTCCCATAAATCCTATTACAGATCCAATAAGAACAAACAACAAAATAGTCAAAACAGGAAATTTTTTAGCTGCTGCTATAAATCCTAATAAAATATTATGAAATTTATCTGCAGCACTACTAGACAACGAATGTAATTCTTTTTGCTCTTCTGTTCTTTCTTTTTTTTCTTCTATCGTAAAGTTATCTTGTTTTTCTGCGCGCTTTTTTGCTTTAGCCATAATATTATTTAATCTATTATTTAAAAACCAGCTGTTTTAATTATAAATAGCAACAATACTCTATTTTTCTAAATCTATAATTTATCTTTCAACTTGTATAAAAAGAATATGACATTTAATATAGGCGAATTTGTATTAGTTGAATATTCTTTGCGAACAGCTGGCGACAGCAAAATAATAGATACAACAAACATTGAAATTGCAAAACAGCAAGACATATTCAACAAAAACAGAGAATATGTGCCTGCTCTGTTTATACTAGGAGAAGACACACCTTTAAAAAATTTTATAAGTGCTTTGCAAAAAGCAGAAATAGATAAGCAAATTGTTGTGAACATTGCTGCAAGTGATGCTTTTGGAATATATGATGCAAAAAAAATCCAGATTGTGTCATCAAGTGAGTTTAAGAATCAAAAAATAACTCCTGTTGTTGGGCAAATTATAAACTTTGAAAATGACTTACAAGCAAAGATAAAGGCAATAAGCGGGGGGCGTATAACTTTAGATTTCAATCACCCTCTTGCTGGAAAAGACCTTGTTATTGAAGGAAAAGTTGTAGAAAAAATTGAAGATGATACAAAAAAAATAAAAGCATTAACAAAAAAATATTTGTTTGATGATATTTTAAAAGTAGATGTTGGGACAAACTCAATCACTATTGAACTTTCAAACAAAGACATACCATACAATCACAAAGCACTTTTCGCAGAAATTTTAAAAAAATATTTCAAGCAAAGTAAAGTAATTTTCACAGATGTTTTTGATAAAGTTGTTGAAGAAAAAACAGAAGATAACAAAACGCAAACATAAAAAATTCTTTGATAACAAAACGCAAACATAAAAAAAGGTTTTTACACAAATTATTTTTGCCTTAAAAACACAATAACACAAATTAGGTTTATCTCAAAAATACAGCAATCTACAAAATTTTATGTTGCGCGCACCTATTGTTGTTGTACTTGGACATGTTGACCACGGAAAAACAAGCTTGCTTGACAAAATTCGATCTTCAACAGTAACAAGCAGAGAGGGCGGAGGAATAACACAGTATATTGGCGCGACAAACATTCCAATATCTCAAATTTTGCAGCAAACAACAGACATACAAGAAAAATTTAAAATAGCAGATTTTAAAATTCCTGGTTTGCTTTTTATTGACACCCCTGGTCACGAAGCATTTATTAGTTTGCGTTGTAAAGGTTCAAGTGTTGCAGATCTCGCAATCTTAGTGGTTGATATTAACAAGGGCTTTGAGCAGCAAACAATTGAGTCAATTGAATTTTTAAAAAAATTCAAGGTTCCATTTATAGTTGCTGCTAATAAAGTGGATTTTTTGTATAGATGGCAATCATCAAAAGGCCTTTCAATTACTGATTCTCTTAAAAATCAAAGCCAAGAAACACTTGAAGAAATAGATACCAAAACATATTCATTAGTTGGCGCACTTTCTGAACATAAATTTGAAAGCGAAAGGTTTGACCGCGTGACAAATTTCAAGCAACAGATTGCAATTATACCTTGCTCTGCAAAAACAGGAGACGGTGTTGCTGAAATCCTTCTTTTTTTGCTTGGAATAGGTTCAAACTATTTAAAAACAAAACTTGAAATAGACTATAACAAAAGCAAAGGAATTATAATGGAAATAAAAAAAGAAGAAAATGAATGGGTATGCAATGCAATTTTATATAATGGTATCATAAAAAAAGGAGATATAATCTTAACTTTTGGCAATAAAGGAATAATTGAAACAAAAGTGCGCGCACTCTTTATTCCACGCGAAGCCTCTGAAATTCGCGAAGAAAGTTTGTTTAAGCCAGTTGAAAAAGTAATAGCTAGTTGTGCAATAAAATTATTTGCACAAGACGTCAAAGAAATGATAGCAGGCAGCCCACTTGTAGTCGCAAATGAAAACCTTGAAGAAAAAAAGCGCGACCTGCAGCAAACTTTTAAACAAGAAAAAATATGTGGTTGTGAAAAAGGGATAGTTGTAAAAGTTGATACTTTTGGAGCAGCAGAAGCAATGGATATTCTTTTAAAAAAAGAGAACATACCTTTTCAATATATACTTGTCGGTGAAGTAAATAAAGAAGATGTTTCTTGTGTCAGTGACTCAAAAGAAGATGAATTTGCCGCAATACTCGCATTTAATGTTCCTGTAAATATTAATAGCAATGTAAAAATTTTCAAAAGCAATGTTATTTTTCATTTAATTGATGAATATAAAAAATGGGTTAAAGATGTTTGTGAAGAGAAAAAGAGAAAAATATTAAACTCTTTGCCGCAATTAGTGAAAATAAAAGTGTTGCCTAACAGCATATTTAGAAAAAAAGAACCTGCGATTATTGGTGTTGAAGTGCTTGCAGGTGTTTTAAAGCGAGGAATTAGTTTAGGAAAGGGCGGCAAACGAATCGGAGAAATAAAAGGAATGCAAGCAAACAAAGTTGATATTGATGAAGCAAAAACAGGTGAAAAAGTAGCAATGTCAATAAATGCGCGCGCAGACAAGGACTTTTCAGAAGGAGACAATCTCACCACAACACTGACAAAAGAGCAAACAATAACTTACTTAAATCATAAGGACTGGTTGCGCGAAGATGAAAAAGATATTTTAATGGAAATTCTTAATAATAAATAGATTTTGATGATAAAAATTCTTAATATTAAATAGGTTCTGAAAGTGCGGTTTGATAAATTAGAGAATATAAATATAAATGAGATTTGATAAATTAAAAGACTCAAAGATTATGCGTGAATTGGCGGCAATCCTTTTTTTACTCTAACTTTTGCAATAACTTTTTGCGACAAATCTTGCCTTAATTTGCTGTAATATGTGTCGCGCAAATTGAAAAATCCATGTCCGCTTGTTGTTGATTTTAATACAGCTTCAAAACCAAATGACTCGCTAATAGGCAAATCAGCATAAATAATCGCTTGCTCCCCAACAACATCTATATTTTCAATTGTTCCGCGCAAACCATTAAGCAACTTAGTTATATCTCCAACATATGTTTCTCTTGTGTCAATTCTGATCTTCATAATTGGCTCGTAAATGCAAGGTTTTGCATCCATAATCGCTCCACCTATTCCTTCTTTAACAGCAGGATAAACTTGTGCTGGTCCACGATGTATCGCATCTTCGTGAAGTTTTACATCAACTATTTGAACCTCAACCCCCATCATTTTATCTCCTAATTGAGGTCCATTATTTACAGTCATTACAAAACCTTGTTTTATTAACTCAATAATTTCTTCCATTTGCACAATTCCACGCGTTAAATCAAAAAGTATACATTCATTATGAATGTAGCGCGCTCTTTTTGAGGTGTCTGAATCATAACCAAGAGTGTGCAGTTTTTCAAAAATAAAGACATCTTTTTTTCTTATGTTGCCAGGGGGAATATCTTTTTTGACAAGTGTTTGATAAACAGCGTCAGGCAAAGGTCTTACTGAAAAGAACAAATCATTATGCTTGTTTGGTGTTCTTGCTTGAAAGGGTTGTCTGCTACTGCTTTCAACTGACTCGCGATATACAACCAATGGCTCGCTTGTTTTAACTTCTATTCCTCTTTCTTTTATTCGGGTTTGCAAAATATCTAAATGAAGCTCTCCAAGACCATAAACCAAATGCTGACCTGTTTCGCGATTTAATTCTACTTTATAAGTCGGGTCGTCTCGCACTTCTTGTGCAATTGCCTCAATTAAATTAGGTAATTCTTGCGGATTTTTTGCTTCAAATGCTTTAACAACAACTGGCTCAAAAAGATATGTGATGTTTTCAAATTCCTCTATTGGCTCTAAAGAAATTGTTTCACCAACTAAAATATCCTTAAGTCCTGATAAAGAGAATACACTACCTGCGCGCACTTCATCAACACTGACGCGTTTATCAATAAACTGCACTGCTATTTGTTGAATTTTTGCCTTTTGCTTTTGTTTGTTAAGATATACTTCCATGCCTTCTTTAAGTGTTCCTGAGAAAACGCGTCCATATGCAAAATTTCCATATTTTGTTGAAGAAACCGAAGTAATAGCTGCCATTAAAGGACCCGAAGAATCAGCAGTAAGCATTGCTTGACCCCAGGTAGAAGCTAAATCCCCTCTTTTCCAAATCAAAGGGATTCTTATTTTTTGCGCATCTTTTGGAAAAGGCAAATTTTCAACAACAGAATCAAAAACAACAACAGCCAAAGGCATTTTTTTGCTTAACTCCTCTTGTTTGCCTTGCTGCACTAAATCAATAATTTGCTTAAAACTAATTCCTGTTTTTTTCATCCATTTCATTGATATTCCCCACTTTTGCTTTGCTGAACCAAACATAACTGTGTTATTTTGTAAACTTACGCGCCAATCAACATTGCTTGGTTGATATGCTGCTATAAAATTGTTAACACCATTTATGATTCCAATAAATCTTTCTTGCATTTGCTCAGATGTAATTTTAAGTTCATTGATTAGGCGATCCACTTTATTAATATATAAAATTGGCTTAACACCAACAGAAAGAGCGGTTTTTAAGACAGTTTCGGTTTGGGGCATAATTCCATCAACAGCATCAACTAATACTATTGCACCATCAATTGCGCGCATAGATCTTGTCACTGCACCACCAAAGTCAACATGACCGGGGGTGTCAATCAAATTAACAAGATAATCTTTACCCTCACTATTTAAAACCATTGTAATCGCAGAAGCCAAAATCGTAATCCCTCGTTGCTGCTCAACATCCCAAGCAGACATTGCACATTGTTCGCCTGCATATTTGTCAGAAATCACTTTTCCTGCTGATAATAATGAGTCGCTGAATGTTGTTTTTCCGTGGTCAATGTGCGCTATTGTAGCAATGTTGCGAACGGTTGTGATGTCTTTAGATAAGTTCGCTACTGCATATTTAACAACTTCTTCAAGATTTGCCATAACTTTATTTATAATTTTTGGTAATAATCAGTATGTTTTTGGTTAGAGTATTAGAGTGTTGGGTTTGCTTCTTTCATCAAGCCCAATAAATTCTTGCACAAAGTTGTTTTTCCAACACCACACACACACCATCAATTATTATATAGACCATTCAATTTTGATTTCGCGCTTTGTCGCTTCATTCTCGTTCGCTTTTTTGATAAAATATCCGCAAATAAGACCTGCGAGAAAACCGCCGATGTGCGCGCTATTGGCAATTGGAAGAAAGAATGATAAAAAATAAATTAAAATCAAATTAAAGAGCATCGCAACCCACAAAGGCATTGGAAAAGGAAATGGAAATACAACAACAGGAACATTTGGTCGCAAAATCATCAAAGCTCCAGATATTCCAAAAATCGCGCCAGAAGCACCCAGCGCAAAAATAATTTCATTGCTCATTGCAGTCTCAAGCAAAAAAGCAAGCCCTCCAACAAACCCTGTAATAAAAAAAACACTTAAAAACTTGCGCGTGCCTATAATGCTCTCAAGAAAAGTTCCCATGAACAACAGCGCCAACATATTAAACATAATATGAGCAAAATTTGCATGAGAAAATATTGAAGTAAGGAGTGTATAAATTGCATTAGGATTACTCTGAATGTATTGCCAACTTCCAAGAGCAAAATGTTGATTTAAATAAAGCCCAAATAAAGAAAAAAACAATGAACTAACAAAAACAATAACACACACCACAGTCAAAAATATCGTTCCAATTGGAAAATGTGTGCGTCTGAAAAAAAGCATAAACTTTTTATAAACTTAGTAAAGTTTAAGAATTACTTTTTATTTTTTTCGTCAAAATCATGCACACCTGTTTCATCAACCATAAAAACAACTTCTGCATCTGGAAGGTGTGGAGCATCAATTAGTTTTGCAACGCGCTTTCCTTCTCTTCCTTTTCGCAAGTAAACCCTGTATTTTGAAGCATGACCTAAAATATGCCCTCCGATTGGTGTTGTCGGATCTCCGAACATCATTCCTGGATTTGCCATCACCTGATTTGTTCCAATAATTACAAGCCCATATTGTTCTGCATATATTATTAGTTCGTGAAGATATTTGTTTAGTGTTTGCTGTCTATCTGCAAGTGTTCCTCTTCCTGTATATTCGCTTCTAAAATGCGTTGTTAAAGAGTCAATTACAACTAATTTTATTGGTTCGTGCTGCACATCAATCATCTCTCTAATTTTGCTATTAAATGCTAGTTGAAAATCAATATTATATGCGCGCGCAACAAAGATATTTTCTAAGACCTTATTAGGATCAAGTCCCAAAGCAACAGCCATCTGCTTTATACGTTCTGGTCTAAAACTTCCTTCTGCGTCAACATATATACATTTTCCATTTAAGCCACCCCTATCTAACAGAAGCTGAACAGTAACAGCACATTCTTCGGCAATTTGTGTTTTTCCGCTCCCAAAATCACCAAAAAACTCAGTAAGAACACCTTGCTCAATTCCACCCCCCATCATTTGGTCAAGGGCTTTGCTGTTAGTTGTTAAAAATCCGCGTGTCGCATGATCTTTCATAAATTCATTTGCTGTTTTTATTCCCATATCAAGATGCTCTTTTGCTGCATCAATTATTCTTCCAGCTGTTAATTCGCTGATTCCATCAAGTGCTTCAAGACTAGAAACAGAAGCCATAGCAATTGACATAGGTGTATGAAATCCATGCTCTTTTAATGTGTCTGCCATTTTGCTCCCAACACCCGGCAAATCTCTAAGTGAAAATTCCTCTTTTTTAGAGTTTTGATTTACTTCTTCTTTTATTTGCTCTGCTGCTGTTTCTGTTTTCCCTTTTTTTTCTTGCGACTCTATTCCTATCTCTTGAATAACATCATCAACTTTACTATTTTTTTGTTTTTTTGTTGCCATAATTTTATTTATAAAATTACAAATCAAAGGTGAATTTTTACAAAAAAACAGTTATAAACACAAATTTCTTTCATATATACTTTATATACTCTAAAAGTTTTTTAATATTATCTTTATTATCTTTATATTTATCAATTTTTCACTCAACATAATCTCTTACCACATTACTTGTGTTCATAATGTACTTTTCATTTTGCTATTAAGCTCTATGACTCTTTCCACTCAACATAATTTCCTACAACATTGCTTGTGTTCATACTGTACTTTTCATTTTGCTACTAAACTCTATGCCAAAAGATGATCTGTAACAATTAAATTAACACCAACATTTTCCTAAAATCAACACCCGCATTTTCCTAAATCACATATCTTTAATTTTATATATATTTATTATATTTTTATTATTTTTGTTTTTTCCATAGATCATTTATAAAAAATATATGGTTGCTGAAAAATCTGAGTGTAAAATTAATACAGACCAAACATTTAAAATAGACAATAAAACAACGGAAAACGAAAATAAAATATTGCGTAAAGAAAATGAATTGTTGCGCGAACAGGTGCGAACTTTAAAAGAAGAGCAGTATATTTCGCGCATGCAACCCTGCCTTGTTGGAACTGTTGAAGAAATTCACAAAGACAAAGTAATTATTAATATAGTTGGTCATCCACAACTTGCTGCTACATTTCCAAAACGACTCAGCAACACATTATTGATCAATCAACGAGTCATAGTAGACCCGCGCAATTTGGCAATTATAGATATATTAAGCGAAGAAAAAGACACAATATATCAATTTGAACTGCAGAAAAAACCAAACACAACTTATAAAGATGTTGGTGGCCAGGAAAAGGTTATTGAAGAATTAAAAGAAGTTGTAGAATTACCTTTAAAGCACCCCGAACAATTTAAAAATTTGGGAATCAGACCTTACAAAGGTGTTTTAATTTACGGCCCACCTGGTGTTGGAAAAACACTAATAGCAAGGGCGATCGCAGGAGAAGCAGGAGCTACATTTATCAAGATTAATGGATCAGACCTAGTTCAAAAATACATTGGCGAAGGCCCAAAATTAGTTAGCAAAATATTTGAGGTGGCGCGCAAGAAATCTCCTACTATTATCTTTATCGATGAACTTGACGCGATCGGAAACAAGCGTATTTATGATTCTACTGGCGCACAAGACGAAATTGCGCGAACCTTGACACAAATATTATCTGAAATTGATGGATTTAACTCTACAGATGATGGAATTTTTGTGATAGGTGCAACAAATTTGCCTGAAAATTTAGATCCTGCATTGCTAAGATCTGGCAGGTTAGAAAGACACATAAAAATTGGATTTCCTACAAAAGAAGATCGCGCAAAAATCTTCAAGGTGTGTCTAAGAAATATGAAAACAAGCAAAAACATCTCTGCAACAAAATTAGCTGAAATATCAGGAGAAAAAACAGGAGCAGACATCAAAAAAATATGCATAGAAGCAGGAATTGCAGCTATTAAAGAAAACGCAAAAAACATCACAGAAAAGCACTTTAAAAATGCGATAGAAAAATACAAAATACAAAAAACAACAAGCGCAGACCTTGGGTTATATAAATAAAAAATAAGATTAAGCAAATTATTTAGAGGGAAGAAAAACAGTAGTAAGTGGGTTAGGAAGATTTATAGGAATTACTCCATACATAACAAATAATAAAAATGTAATAATTAGAAGCGCAAGTATAATCCCTGCTAAGGTATATGCTGATAAACTTGAACCTGTGGCTTTTTTGTTTAAAGACATATTGTTTTTAAAAACATTTAGCATCTATGAGGAAGTCCTGTTTGCTAAAATAATAGCATTTTTCAAATGTGCTAATTCTATTAAGAGCAGAATGATCTATTTTATCTTTCCACAGAGAACAAATAATTTTAAATGTATACTCATTATTACTTCGTTTTTAGGTATTTCTTCCTTGCTTATCTTATTTTTTAGGACATTCACTGCCCTTAGAAAAAGTTGTTGTTCCATCTTCACCAACACAATCATATGTTAGTATATTATTTTTATTACAAACATATTTGCACTTAATTTTATCATGGTAAAATTGGTCGCAAAGCTCTATAAACTTGTCCTCTGCTATATCACTTATATCATATATCCCTGCTTTTAAAGCTGTAACATTGCAACCATCTTTTCCTAAACGCAAATGCTCGCAAGTAGTTGCTACAGCAGAAAGGCATAATTGGTACCGCGTAGTATTGGCCATATTGAGAGCTGTAACAAAGTCAGAGCTCTGCCGCCCCGTGCAAGAAATTAAAGTTGTTTCGCACACCATTTTTGCTCTTTCAACATTGCTTTTAGTAAATGCAAAATCTTGCTCTTGAAAAAACTGTTTTACAAATCCTTGAAATGTAGGAATTGTAAAATACAGCACAAGAACAAGTACAATGATCATAACTATCATATAAAAAATTACGTGTGAAGATACCTCTCCGCGCGCATTTAAACCATTGGTTTTGGTAAATACCATATATTATTTAATATAAAGTATAAAAGGCATTATTTACAATCTTATAATTTAATTAAAAAAATTAACAGAAAGAATTTTGCGCGGAGATGGCGGAACGGTAACGCGCTCGTCTCGAAAACGAGTGCCAGTGATGGTATGTAGGTTCGAATCCTACTCTTCGCATTAACAAGTATAACCTATGATTTGTATTTTGTTTATAAGTTTAAGTTTGCATTGCCGTGCAATTGTCTCAAAAGAGTAATTTGTTTTTAGTTTAGCAAAATAGCGCATATTTTTGCACTAAAATTAAACTTTTAGAATTTTGTAAATTGATTTGATCGCGCGAAAAAGAATCTTTTTCAACAACATAATATTCCTATATTAGTTCAACAATTGCCAAAGATCAGGCATTATATTTCTATAATTACACCCCTCACTCTTTTGCCTAATATAACCAGAACAATACACTCAAAAGTTAGATTTGTTGAATCAACAGTTTTTTCAAATTAAAAAAACACTATTTTTTTGCTTGCTTGAATATGTGATTGGCGCGCAAAGGCGCGCCACTATTTTTACTCAAACAAGTTTGTATTTTTATTAAATAAATATGCTTTTATTTAACCTGCCACAATAATATCTTTTCGCCAAAATTATACTTTTATTTAACCTGCCACGACAACATCTTTTCGCCAAAATTAATAATTTTCTTAGGAATTTTTCCTTTTTTCATTGCAGCAGCAAGCAAGCCAACATCTTCTTTACTAAAACCCTTCAACAAAACCAACACTACTAAATATACTATAAAAGAAAGACCTGCAACCAAAGCTAAAAAACCGACTTTAATTGTTTTTTCCAAAATTAGAGAGAGAGTAGTGCTGTTGTTAATTATTTGAGGGATTCCTATTCGTAAAATTTCTCCGAGCAAGGGCTTAAAAACAAACAAAATCAAAACAACAAGAGCACCTGCAAGCAAGGGTTTAAATAAATTAACGGGCAACTCAAAATTAAGTTCTCTATAACCAAAGTAAATAAAGCACAATGTAATAAAAATAAAAGTAATCATATAAGATATTGCTGCACCTAAAATATTGTATTGTGGGATGAGCAACAAATTTAAAATAATATTTAATATAGCACCCAAACAACTCACAAGCAAATTTATTTTGTTTTTCCGTAGAGCAACAAACTGCACAGCTTGTACCCACCCAAACAAAACACTAAAAAAACCAACTGAAAGTATCATAAATATTAATCTGTCTTGGCTATAATTTGGAGACAAAATTGTTAATATTTGTGAGGGAAAAGCCAAAAAAACCATAAAAATAGGAGTTGACAACAAAACCAACCAATAAATAACGCGGTGAGATGTTTGTCTTATTTCAGATAATTTATTTTTGCCGTGAAGTCCTGAAAGAACAGGAAGAAAGATTGAGGAGATGGCTGTTGTGAAAAGCAACAAAGACCCTGCAAAACCAAAGCAAACAGAATAATGGCCTATCAAAGAAGCGACTTCTTTTGCAGAAAATTGACCAACCAACAAGCTACCAAGCATTATTTTGTCCATCACACTAATTAAAACAACCATAGAACTAGTTGCAGCGACGACAATGCTAAATGGTAAAACTTGACTTTTAAAAAGCGACCAACTATATTTTGGTTTTTTAGGAATTTTTTGGTAAGATTTTAAAGAATAGAAAAAACCAATAATCCAAGAAATACCTAAACCAAATAAAACAGCTAACATTAATGCCTCTGCAGTGGCACCTAACCAAAATGCAAATACAACAGTCAAAAACACTTTTAAAAATTGCTGAAAAATGTTAAGTTTGGCATTTAATTTTACTTTTTTCAACGCAACAATAAATGCAAAACCTTTGTTAAAAAAAGTAAGCAAAACATAAACTGCTGCTATATATAATATTGGCAATAAAGCAGGATTATTATAAAACTCTGTGATAATAGGAATCATAAGGAAAAAAATCACAGCTATTCCAAACGAAAGAAGCGCAAACAAAAAAAGTGAATATTTATAAACTCCTTTTGCCAATTCGGGTTTTCCTTTCCCTAAATAATATGCAACATAACGAACAATTGCATCTGAAATTCCTGCATCTGTAAACAAAGTAATTAAAGCGACAATGCTAAAAACAAGTTGAAAAAGCCCAATTTCTGCTGGGTCAAAAAAGCGCGCCTGAAATAATAAATAAAAAAGTGCTAAAATCTTAATAGCAATAGTAGACACCAAACCCCAAAAAGATCCGCTCCCAATTTCTTTTATAGCTGCTGAAGACATAAATTTGTTTTTATAAATTTATAAATTGGTGTTTTATGAAGTAAAGAGTTGTGTGTAGTAGTTGCTAATTAAGTAAAAAGATTATGGTTGTTGCAATAGTGATTGGAACATGGGCAGAGTTAATTAAAACATTTCCTGTTATGCTTGAATTAGATAAGCGAAAAATTCCTTGGGTTTTCATTCACACAGGACAACATAATCTCGGCGATGTTAGTGTTCTTGGAATAAAAAAACCAGACATTGTTTTAACAGAACCTCCACAAAAAGGTGTAACCACAAAATTTTTTGCAAAGCTTAAAAAAGCTACTTTTTGGAGTACACTTATGATTCCGCGAATTATGTTGGCTCTAAGAAAGATTAAAAATTTAAGATATGTCCTTTATCATGGAGATACCATGTCAACTTGCTCTGCTGCAATTGCTGCATCAAAATTATTAAATCCATTTAAAAAATATAAAAATGCTCATCTTGAAGCTGGCTTGCGTTCTGAAAGTTTATTTGAGCCCTTTCCTGAAGAAATCTCTCGCCATATTTCAGATAAGCTTTCAGACATTCTTTTTGCAGTTTCTGACAGGAGTGAACAAAATTTAAAAAACAGCATTCTTCATTTTGGAAAAATATACAATGTGGGTAATACAATTGTAGATTCAACGATTCTTGCTTTAAGAATTGCAGAAAAAAACAATATTAAAACACCTATTAAAAAATATGCTTTGGTTACAATTCACAGAGATGAAAATATTAGGTATAAATGGCGACTTGAAAGAATTGTTGACATTCTTTTAAAGATCCCAATTAAAACATATTTTCCACTTCATGACAACACAAAAAAAAAATTAATGGATTATGGTCTTTATAAAAAATTAAAAAAAGCAAAAAATATAAAAATTTTAAAACACAAAAACTATATTGAATTTATAGCGTGGCTTAAAAATTGTAGTTTGTTAGTTACAGATGGAGGTAGTATCCAAGAAGAAAGTTTAGTGTTCAAAAAACCTTGTATTTTATTGCGTAAAAAAACAGAAAGACAAGAAGGTCTTGAAACAGGATTAAATTTTCTTACAGATCTAGATATTAATAAAACTGAAGAATTTATAAAATTAGTACTTAATCCAAAGTATAAAATACCGAGCTTCAAAAATCCTTATGGGGAGTTTGGTGTATCAAAGAAGGTTGTTGATGTTTTAGAAAGGTGTTTGAAATGATACTTAATTTAAGGCATAGCGTAACAAAAAAGAACATCTGTATTAACTTAAATTTTTAACTAAACTAAACATTAATTATTCAAAAGACATAATTAAAAAAATAGAAGGGGTGAATTAAAAATCAGAAAATTCAAAAATCCTTATGGTGAATGGGGAGATAGTAAAAAAATTGTTGATATATTAAAATGAAAATACTTGATATAGGTTGTGGCAGAAATAAATACAAAAGTATAACTAAAGGGGATATAGTTATAAGTTTGGACAGAGTAAAATTACATAGAGTTGATATTGTTCATGATTTAGAAAAATTTTCGTTGCCTTTTAGAGATAATGAGTTTGATAAAGTAATTGCCTTTCATGTTTTGGAACATATAAAAAATTTTATTCCATTAATGGCTGAATTACATAGAATAATGAAGGCAGGAGCAATACTTGAAATAAAAGTTCCTTTTTATTCAGCTCAGGTGTGCAATATAATGATCCAACGCATAAAAGATTTTTCACCCTTTTTACCTTTGATTACTTTAGTAAAGGTGCATCTGCCCACGAAGTTAATGGAAGTAGAGTACAATTCAAAGTTAAAAAAAGAAAAATAAATTTTGGAGGTCAAAGTAAAATTATGAACAAATTTTTTAATCCTCTTTTGAATTTAAATCAAAAATTTTATTGTATATTTTTTGCTTGGATTTTTCCAGCAGCAGAGATAGAATATATAATAACATCCATTAAATAAAATATGAAACAAATTAAAATCTACCTACAATATCCTTGGGTGGTTTCTGACAGTTCGTATTATAAATATTTGATAAACAATTCTCCAGAAAATGTAGAATATATGTAGAATATATTACTACAAAGAATCAAAAAGGAGTTATCATAAATAAAAGATTTTTTTGGTTTTCTAACTTATTAAAAAAAATGATTAGAAAAATTACTGGTTTTTTAAACTTACCCATCCCTAATGCTCATTTAACAAGGTCAAAAGAAAAATATGATTTAATTCACTGTGCACATTGTTTAAGTTTAAATAATAAAAATCCTTGGGTTGCAGATGTAGAATGTTTATGGTCTTTGTGGGTTTCTGGACAAAATAGCATCATAGGTAAGAAAATAGTTAGAGAGATACTCTTAAGAAAAAATTGTAAAAAAATCCTCCCTTGGACAAATGTCACAAAAAACGAGATCGAAAAGTTTTTTCCTGAAATTAAAAATAAAATAGAAGTTGTTTATCCTGCTGTTCCGTTAGTCAAGATAAAAAGCAAACGGCACAAAGAAATTAATCTCCTATTTATCAGCAGGTATTTTTATGAAAAAGGAGGATTGCACGCTTTGGAAACAATTAATCAGTTAACAAAAAAATATGAAAATGTTTCCGGGATTGTGGTTTCAGAAGTTCCAAAAGAAATATTAAATAAATATTCCAAAAATAAAAAGATAAAATTCTATGAATTAATGCCTCAAAAAGAATTGTTTGAAAATATTTTTCCTACATCAGATATCTTCGTTTATCCTGGTTATAGCGATAGTTTTGGTTTTGCATATCTTGAGGCAATGGGTTTTGGCATCCCTATCATAACGGTTGATGGCTTTGCTAGAAAAGAAATTATAGATGAAGGAAAAACTGGTTTTGTAATAGAAAGACCTGATATTAACTGGAAAAAGTATCCCCCTATTTTTGAAAATGAAGAAATAACAATAAAAAATCTTATTAAAAAAACAGAACAATTAATAAAAAACAAAACACTTAGAGAAAAAATGTCTAAAAATTGCATAAATAAAATTAAATTTGGAAAATTTTCAATTAAAGAAAGGAATAAAAAATTAAAAAGAATTTATGGAGGGCTTTAAGAAGAAGAAC